>Ga0194131_10000931_pt1 | contig 50683 bp, 41 predicted proteins | sample TA2KigO120mmetaG_FD_148631 | JGI IMG/M metagenome (GOLD analysis project Ga0194131, IMG submission 148631) | Freshwater microbial communities from Lake Tanganyika, Tanzania - TA2015053 Kigoma Offshore 120m | ecosystem: Environmental > Aquatic > Freshwater > Lake | place: Tanzania: Lake...
CACCCGGCAAACGTTGGGTGGTTTTTCGCTTTTGGATTTCATACACTAACCCCATTGCTCATGTCATTGGATCAACATTTTGGAGAGCGCAGACACTCGTGCCCGCAGCAAAGCATCGGGACCATGAACCGTACGGAGCGCGGACAGCCTTGTCCGCGCAGTTTGAGCAAAATGGCAGGATCCCGCGAACAAGAGTACGTGTTTCGTGCGCCTGCCTTCGTCGCAGCGCAGACTTTCAGTCTGCTGTATCGCCGATTTACAATCGGCATAGCGTCCGAACCTTCGAGGACGCTCAAACTTGCGGGCGATCCGCGGAATACAATTCTGCGATACAGCAGACTGAAAGTCTGCGCTACGCTAAACACGCGCGGACAAGGCTGTCCGCGCTCCATACGATTCATGGGAAGCTTTCATTTCCTTTTGACCCCCATTGCGACTGTTAGTTGCCTGAGCCGGTTAGCCGCTCCGGCCCTCGCAGCACTCTTGGCTTTAACTACGATGTCGTGCCGCGAACCAGTTGAGCCAAACACCGTTCGCGATACTTCCACGAATTCAACGGCATTGCCGTTGCTGGACCTTCAAGGAAATGTTCGTGATCCTTTTCCTCCCAACGACGTCAAAGCCACCGTCTTTGTTTTCGTCAACAGCACCTGTCCGATCTCCAATCGTTATGCTCCAGAGATGAAGCGGCTTCACGGCAGGTTTGCAGCGCAAGACGTGCTCTTTTGGCTTGTGTATCCGGATCCGGATGAAACAGCCGACAGCATTCGCAAACACATGGGTGAATATCAATATCCCTTTGACGCGTTGCGCGATCCGAAGCATGCGTTCGTCAAACGCACTGGCGTCCGCGTCACGCCGGAAGTCGCCGTCTTCGACCGGAATCGACAATTGGTTTATCACGGGCGCATCGACAATCGGTTCGTTGATTTTGGAAAGGAAAGGCCGGCGGCCACCGAGCGCGACCTTGAGCAAGTTCTGGAGGCCATCGTCGTCGGCAAACCAGCGCCGAAGCTTTCCGCTCCGGGCGTCGGTTGTTATATCGCGCAACTGCCGTAGGTCGTCATGTGGTTACATGGTTGCATGGTTACATAAGTTGCATCGGCGCAAAATCCGCAGCGATTGCATATCGGCGTTCATCCGCGCGATCTGTGGTCAAAGCGTCTTCGCATTATGATGCGTCGATCCGCACAATTGGCTGTGGCTGTTTGTCTGTTTGGGCTCGGGCTTGGTGTTTGGCTTGTGCAACGCAAAGCCTCGAATTCCTCCGTTAGATATCTTCCTCGCCCCAAGGGCACATTGACCTTCAACAAGGACATTGCCCCAATCATTTTTAAGCAATGTTCGGGCTGCCATCGGCCCGGCCAATCAGCTCCCTTTAGCCTGTTAACTTACGCTGATGCCAAAAAGCGCTCCCAAGAAATTGCCGAAGTAACCGCCAAACGGATCATGCCACCTTGGCTGCCGGAACCGGGCTACGGAGAATTTGCCGAGGCGCGGATTTTAAGTGCCGAGGAGCTAGGCCAGGTTGGCCAATGGATCAGTGAAGGAGCCATTGAAGGAGAAGGGCCTGCGCCGCCTTTGCCCAAGTGGAGTGAAGGCTGGCAATTGGGTGAGCCAGACCTGGCGGTCAAGATGGCTGAGCCGTACACGCTGGCCGCTGAAGGGCAGGATGTGTATCGAAACTTTGTGATCGGAGTGCCGGTGAGCGAGACACGTTATGTGCGAGCGATCGAGTTTCAGCCGGGCAATCCAAAGATTGTGCATCACGCGGTGATGCGTGTTGATCGAACGCCATCATCCAGACTGCTCGATACCGAAGATTGGGAACCGGGTTTTGCCAACGGCATGGGAATGGGCAACGCCCAACTTCCGGACGGCTTTTTCATCGGATGGACTCCAGGGAAGATGCCTTCCAATCGTGGTGATGGCCTGGCCTGGCGGCTCACCCCGGGAACGGATCTTGTTCTCCAGTTACACATGCGTCCAACCGGCAAGCCGGAATTAATTCAGCCGGTGATTGGCTTATATTTTTCCGCTGAGCCGCCTCAACTTTACCCTTACCCCGTCGTGCTCCGGTCCAAGTTCATTGATATCGAGGCAGAGCAACGCGACTACGTGATCGAGCAAACGGAAACACTTCCCATCGATGTTCTGGCGCAGAGCATTTATCCACACGCGCATTATTTGGCGAAGGTCATGGAAGTGAGAGCCACGTTGGCAGATGGCGCCAGTCAATGGTTGCTTCGCATTCGCAATTGGGATTTCAATTGGCAGGATGAGTACCGCTTCGCGAAACCGATCATCTTGCCGCGCGGAACAACAATCTCGATGCGTTACACGTACGACAACTCGACGAACAATGTCCGCAATCCGAATCATCCGCCGAAACGCGTCCGGCACGGTCAGAATTCGACTGATGAGATGGCGGAGTTGATGCTTCAGGTTCTGCCGCGCAATCTCGAGGACCTCACAATTCTCCGAGATTATTCAACGCGTCGAGCTATCCTTCAGGAAATTGTTCGTGAGGAGGAGAAGTTAAAACTCAGCCCGGCGAATGCGGAAGAACATGTGCGATTGGGGCTGCGCTATCAACAAATTAGCGAGATGGAATCTGCCCTCGGGCATTTCCGGCGTGCCGCCCAAATGGAACCAGATCAAGCCAGAACACATTACCTTTTGGGTGATGCCCTTGCGCAGAGTGGGCTGTTCGACGACGCTCTCAACGAATTCCAGGAAGCCGGCCGTTTGAAGCCGGACCAGCCGGAAACTCTCAACGGATTGGCCCAGATATTCAGCAGCCATCCCGACCCGAAAACGCGCAGCCCCGAGAAAGCCGTCGCTTTCGCGCGGCGTGCCAGCGAACTGACGAAGCAACGCGATCCTGTAATTCTCGAAACTCTCGCTATTGCTTACGCCACGGCTGGCCAATATGAGAAGGTGATCGAGACAGGGGAAGCGGCGGTGAAAGCAGCTCTCGACGTCAAGAATCAAGGGTTAGCCGATGCAATTCAGAAGCGGTTGGATCAATACAAGCAGACAAGAGGAGTTCCTTGATGAGAGGCGTGCATCTTGCCGCCCGGAGCAACGCTTGAAACGAGGAGGCTGCGTTTTAGTCCGTCCGCATGATCCGCCGGGCAGGATGCCTCGGCTCTACGGCAGGCAGGATGCCCGCCGCTGCGGTTGTGCCGACAACTCCGGGATGCATCGGGTCACAACGCAACATCCGGCGAACGATTGCTAAGGCAGGTTTCATTCGGTATCGTCATCGCGGTTTAGGATTGCATGATTCCACGCCGAGAAATTAATGCGTGGTGCCAGGAAATCGCCCGGAAGTTTCGCCCCTCAAAGATCATTCTCTTTGGCTCCTACGCTCATGGCAGGCTTTGGGGCTGCGGTGATGAACCTGGGCAGATCAGACCGTTGGGCTATTGACGCGGAGGCAATTTTTTCTCCACCGGCGTTTTTTGAAAGGCGACGAATTTGGGAAGGCCCCCGTCCATCGGCAATTGAAGCCCCCCTTCTATGAGTGGTCGCGCGTATTCGATGAATTTGTCATTCGGCATAAACCCATCTTCGCTGATCCAATCTCGCGGAATCAAATGCTCGACATTGGCGATATCCTGCAAGGGTTGCAGATCGGTAGTCCATCGATACGGATTATTTTGCAGCCGGACAATCTTCACCATGAACCCGCTTTTGCCTTCCACCGCCGCCCGAACCGCGGCTTCCCCGCAGGCAGTCGCTTCCTCAACATCCGTCTCGCTCGCGCAATGCGCCGCGGCGCGTTGCGCATAACCGAGCTTCACGGTTCGCGTTTTCGTCTTGAGCCAGCCCGAAACAATCTCTGCCACCCGTTCGGCAGCGCCCGAGAGCACCGGATGTCCAAAGGCATCGAGACGTGACTTGTCCGCCGCCATTTCCTCGCCGCCGGCATTCTTGAGACCCTCACCCACCACGACAATGCAGTATTTGTGGAGCGCAATGACCTCTTGAACTCGTTTGAGGAAGGCTTCCTCAGCGAATGGAACCTCCGGCAGCAAAATGATATGAGGCGCATCATTGGGAGATCGCTTGGCCAGGACCGTTCCCGCCGCGATCCAGCCCGCGCCGCGGCCCATGACTTCGACAATGCAGCACGAGCCGTCATCCGTCGCCATGCTGCGCACGTCTGCCGCGATCTCCATGACCGTAGTCGCATTGTATTTGATGACGGAACCGTAACCCGGACAGTGATCGGTGTGCGGGAGATCATTGTCGATAGTTTTGGGAACTCCAATAACCCGCAATGGATAGCCGCGCTTGCTTGCTTGCTCGTGGATTTTGTGAGCCGTGTCCTGTGAATCGTTGCCGCCCGCGTAAAAGAAATAGCGAATATTGTGAGCCTGAAAAACTTGAAACAACCGTTCCATTTCCTGAGCGGCGCGCTCGGTCTTTCGTTTAAAATCAATTTTGTAACGGCATGTCCCTAGGGCGGCGGCCGGCGTATGCTTTAATCCTTCGATGACGCTGCTTTTCTCCTCCTGAATATCGATGAGATCTTCGTTCAGAATGCCCAGGATGCCGTTGAGTCCGCCATACAATTCTTCGATCAACTCAGGGTGCCGCCCGGCTTCCTGAATGACACCCGCGATGCTCGCGTTAATCACAGCCGTTGGTCCTCCGGACTGCGCGACCAACATATTTCCGACTAAATCTGGCATAGCTTTTTCGTTCAAAATACTTCCGAGCGCCGAGAATCTCGTGCGGGAGCGAACGATGCCAACCACAGAAACATCTGTCAAAGGCGAATTCGATTACTTTGAGCGAGGACATTACGCAAAAACATTCCCTCGCCCCATCCGATGGGCAGTGCATCCCGAAGTTGTCGGCAGCGGCGGGCATCCTGCCTGCCGTAGAGGGCGTGCATCTTGCCGCCCGGAGCAACGCTTGAAACGCGGAGGTTAAGTTTTAACTCGCACGCGTGATCCGCCGGGCAGGATGCCCCGGCTCTACGGCAGGCAGGATGCCCGCCGCTACGATTGTGCCGGCAACGTCGAGATGCACCGTCCGATGGGGAGAGGGGACACGCCCCACTTTCCTGCAATCACACCACGACCACGGGCGATGACAGAACGCCAATGCCGCTGATGCTGATTTGCACTCCGTCCTTCTCCTGAAGGGTGAAATTGTCCGGAGGCACGATTCCCGTCCCGGTCAGGAGCACGGCGCCGTTGGAGAACCGTTGGCTGCGAAAGAGAAAGTCCACCAACTCCCGGAACGAGCGCTTAATTTGCTTTACGCTGGTCTGCCCGGAAAACACGATTTCGCCCGCCCGCCGAATTTCCAGGTTAATGCTCCATTCTCGCGCCTCGGATTCAGTAACGCCGACGGTGATAAAAGGACCGACGGCGCAAGAGCGCTCGTAAATCTTGGCCTGCGGCAGGTAAAGCACATTCTCGCCTTCGATATCCCGGGAACTCATGTCGTTGCCAATCGTGTAACCCACGATTTCGCCGCGTGAATTGATCACAAGCGCCAGCTCCGGTTCCGGGACGTTCCAGCGCGCGTCTCTTCGAATTCCAACGGGTTCATTCGGCGAAACGACTTTCTCCGGAAGTGACTTGAAAAAAATCTCGGGACGTTCCGCCTCGTAAACGCGGTCGTAAGCGTTCGCGCTGGAAATGGATTCCTCCATGCGCGCTTTCTTGCTCCGCAGATACGTGACGCCCGCAGCCCAAACCTCCTGTCTTTCGACGGGTGTTAACAAGGAAACGCTGCCGATGGCGTAACGCGGCAGACTCTGCTTGCTGAGCGCATCCAATCGCGAGACCAAATCGTGGCTTTCGAGTAGCGGTTGAAGGGCGTCAATTCCAGCGGCCGTTAGATTCAGAACCTCCCCGCTGTCCAGAACCAAACCGATTTGGACTTTGTTGGGCGTTAGTTGAAATCGACAGAGTTTCATTGCTAAACGGGTTTCAGCACGTTCAGGCCAACTTCGTCGGCAAGGCATAACTGCTGTTCGTCAAATGAAACGAACAGGTCGCTATCGAATTCCAAAGCCGCCGCGACGTGGAGCACGTCAAAGGCGCGACAGCCAAGTTTGGGTGTGTGCTCGTGGCTGACGATTTCCGCTCGGCGCAACAACTCGGTCCAATTAAGCGACTCGTGGTATAACGTCCCATCATCGAGGTCGTCCTCAATGTCTTGCAAGACAGACCGAGACTGAGACATTGTAATCTTTTTGCGTTGGATGCGCTGGCGCACACCATTGCGAACTTCCAATCTGTGATAAGGCGTAAAGAGCAATGACGGTTGTCTCATTCGATCATAAAACCGGAGCGCTGCCTCACTGCATTTATCAAAACAATAGAGCGACATGAGGAAGCTAGAATCGGCGTAAACCTGCAATCTTACCTCCGGGCCGCTGCTAGAACCTCTGTATTGGGAACTTTGAGGGGGCCTTTGGGAAACCGCATCGTCAAGCGCAGCCGAATATCGGCGGCGGTCTTTTTCTGTCGCCTAGTTGGTAACGAAACGATGGCGCTCGTTTTTCTCATAGCGGATAGGATTAGCCGAGTAAGATAGCCGAGTCAAATGCCAGAAAACTTCTGTTTCCTTGCGCTAACCTGGATCAGCGCGACCGCCAGTAAATCCTCTAAGGACTCGCAGGCAAGCGCTACCCCGAATAATCCAGATAGACCGTCTTCAACTTGCTATAGAACTCGATCGCGCCTGGCCCTTGTTCTTTGAATGAATCGGTGCTCGATTTTTTCACGCCGCCGAACGGCGCTTGCAACGCGAGCCCGGTGGAAATTTGGTTGATCTTCACAACACCGGCCTGGATCCGCTCTGAATACAGCATGGCCTTCTTAAGGTCGCGCGTGACAATCGACGCGGAAAGTCCTACATCGACGGCATTGGCAACTGTCAGCGCTTCGTCAAAATTATCCACCGCTAAGATCGCCACCACGGGGCCGAAGACCTCCTCGGACGCAATCCGCATTGGGGGCGTCACGTTGCCGAGAATCGTTGGCTGCATGAAAAAACCGTGCGCCAGATCGCCGTCCGTCAAGCGCTGGCCGCCAAAGATCATGTTGCCTCCTTCCTTCAAGGCGTGATCGATGTGTTGGAAATTGCCCTCGAGCTCTTGCTGGTTCACCGCGGGCCCCATCTCAACACCAGGATGCAGGCCGTTGCCGACCTTGAGAGCGCGAGCCTTCGCCGTCAGTTTCTCAGTGAATGCTCCCAATACACTGCGTTCCACAATGACGCGGCTGGTGGCGGTGCACGCTTGGCCGGTCAGGCCAAACCCAGCGCGTGCAACAAGCGAAGCCGCCAGATCAAGGTCGGCATCGGCCAGCACAATGGTCGGATTCTTTCCGCCCATCTCCATTTGTGCTCTCGCCATGCGTTGGGCCAATTGCAGGTAAATCTGTTGGCCGACCGCGTACGAACCGGTGAACGACAACGCCGCCACCGCCGGATTCGAAGCCAATTCGCCACCCACTGCGCGGCCATCGCCGATCACGACGTTGAGCGCGCCCTTCGGCAATCCGGCTTCGCTCAGAGCCTTCGCGAGTTCGAGCGTCATGCCGGGCGCTTGTGATGCCGGTTTAATGATGACGCTGTTCCCGGCCACCAACGCTGGCGCCATTTTCCACGCGGGAATAGCGATAGGGAAATTCCAGGGCGTGATCAAAGCCACGACGCCAAGCGGCTGGCGAATGGTGTAAAGCAGGTTATTGGGCAGATCGTGCGGAATCGTTTGACCGCCGAGAGTGTAACTCAGTCCACCGAAGAAGCGAAAAATATCGATCGCGCGCTGCACTTCGCCTTGGCTCTCGGTGAGGGTCTTGCCTTCCTCTCGAGTCAAGGCCTCAGAGAGCGCTGCTTTGCGGGATTCAAGAATCTGGGCGGCTTTGCTTAGAATCCGCCCGCGCGCCACAGAGGTCATCGCGCTCCAACCGGGAAAGGCTTTTTCGGCTGCCCCAATGGCTTCAATGGCCTCCCGCTTTTCACTCCGCGGGTATTCGGCGACTGCTTCACGTTTGTCTGCCGGATTGAAATTTTGACAGGTCGAGCCCGACTTAGCCGCGACCCATTCACCGCCAATAAAATTGAAATTCTTTTGCATGAACAAGTTCACCATACCACGGTCTGTTGAGGGGGAAACCCTTTTTTCAGCGATCCAAGCACAGTTCAGCACAGTTCTCCCCATGAACCTCCGGGTATGTTAGTCCCGCCTTGAGGCGGCAGCATCTGCTGGTCGCGACACAGATTTGCGGACGGCAATCGCACCGGCTGAAGCCGGCTGAAGCCCAATGCCTTTCGGTAATTCAAGGCCGTGTGGCAAATGGTTGTCCCGAAGGGGCAACGTGAAAATAGCCCGGCGTTTCAAGATCAGGAAGGAAACATTGGACGCGTTTGGGCGAACCGGAGCGGACGCAAAGCTGGTCAACATCCTTCGCGCGGCTATGAAACCGGCCGATGCAATCGAGATTCGTTGGGAGAGCGATTAGGGCTCGCTTCGATTCTGTTCCTCTTACGGGTGCGATTAAGACTGCCGGGCAGGGAGCGCTGCGCTCCTGCACCCAACTCCTATCGCTTCAGAATCTTCTCACACGAATTTCTTGTATTCCGGCATGGATGCAAGTTTGGCGACCAGTTCCTTGACCTTTTGGGCCTGGCTTTTGTGGGCGATCATCGTTGCGTCGTCGGTCTGCACAACAATCGAATCCCGCAATCCAACGATGGCAATTGGCGTTCGATTCTTCGATCTCGCATCGAAGACAATGTTGCGGGCAGCATCGACATGAATGAAATCGGCCACGGCGCAATTGCCTTCTGCATCAGGCTTAATATGGCGGCCCAACGCTGTCCACGAACCGAGATCATCCCAAGCGAAATTGCCTTCGGCGGCGACGACATTCTGCGCATGCTCGAGCAAGGCATAGTCGATCGAGATTTTCTTGATGTCCGGATATTCCTTGGCGAGGACCTTGTCGAGCCTCGCGGTTCCGGCGACCTTAAACCAGCGTTGACAGGCCGCGGCCATGTCCGGTTGATGCTTCTGTAATCCTTCCGTGATCGTCACAAAGGACCAAATGAACATCCCCGCATTCCATCGGTACTGCCCACTCGTGACATACTCGACTGCCTTGTCGTAGTAAGGTTTTTCGACAAATTTCTCGGCGCGATAAAACGTGGTTTTGTACGGCTTCACCCCATGCGGCGGCGGCAACGGTTCGCCCACATGAATGTAGCCGTAACCTGTCGCCGGCTCCGTCGGCTTGATGCCAATGGTGACGATGGCTTGACCGCGACTCGCCAGATCAAACGAATCGGCAAGGACTTGCTGAAACTTTTTTTCTTCCGGAATGACATGATCCGCCGGCAACACGGCCATCACGCCCGTTGTCGAACGCTGGCCGACAATGGCTGCTCCCAGCGTGACCGCAGCGCACGTGTCGCGTCCGACCGGTTCGGCAATGACGTTTTGCTTCGGGAGCTTCGGCAGTTGTTTGCGAACTTCGGGCGCTTGGACGGCATTGGTAATAATAAGAATGTTCTTCGCGGGGACGAGGGGCGAAACGCGATCGACCGCTTGTTGAAGAAACGAACGTTTGCCCAGCAGCGTGATCAATTGTTTCGGCGTCTTCTCGCGACTAACTGGCCAGAAGCGTTCGCCTCGGCCGCCAGCCATGATGATGACGAAGCGATTCGTACTGTCGGATTTTGTTTTCATTTTGCTTGCCGCTATCGCAACTGCTCCCGAACCGATAGTTCCTGGAGAGTAGCCATCGCCATTGGTCTATTACAGATGAATCTCGACTCCATCCATTGCCTTCCGTTGTGAGGCCTGATGACGAGACGTGCTGAACGTCTTGCTCATCGAGTTTTTTACGCAAGCCGTTGTTCTCCATAGGCGTGAGCGCGTTATGATGCACACTCGTCAATTTTTGCCGCGCGGCAAGAATTGGGTATAAATCCCCAAACCGAACACCGGCGCTAGGAAGGCTGCTCCTTAACCGAGCGCGCCAGCGACTGCACGAAGTTAGTCACTCGTTGAACCAAGTCGGGCTGTTTTCCGTGCTGCGCAATTTGATTCACTATAGCGCTGCCGACCACGATAGCTTCCGCGCTCGCGGCAACGATGCGTGCCTGGTCCGGATTAGAAATGCCAAACCCGACCGCGACCGGCAAATCGGTCTGCTTGCGAATCTTCGCCGTCATGTCGGCGATGTTGGCCGCGACTTTCGTTTGCATCCCAGTAACACCTTCGCGCGAGACATAATAGATGAACCCGGAAGCACGCTTCACAATTAATTCGATTCGGTCATCGGGCGTGGTCGGCGCAACGAGATAAATCACGCACAAGCCCGCCTCGCGCATGAGCGCCTCGTAATTCTCTGATTCTTCGGGCGGCAAATCGAGAACCAATAAGCCGTCCACGCCTGCCGCCGCCGCGTCCTGAATAAAGCGGGCGAATCCATGGCGATGCAGCAGATTGAAATAGACGTAAAGAACGATAGGAATCTGCGAATCCTTTCGGATGGCTTGCACCGTTTGCAGCACTTTGACGGGTGTCGTACCCGACTCGAGTCCGCGTTGCGCCGCGAGTTGATTGACCAATCCATCCGCCAAGGGATCGCTGAAAGGGATTCCAAGCTCGAAAACATCAACACCGATCCGATCGAACGCCAGCGCCAATTGGCGGGTCGCTTCCAGGTCCGGATCTCCCGCTCCGATATAGACAACGAAACCCTTGCTGCGCTCGTTTTTGAGTCGGGCAAATCGCTCGACAATCCGATTCCGCTTCATTCCGAATTTCCGGTTTGGCCTTTAGTTCCAGAGGCAGGGCGCGTCACTATGTGCGCGCCGCAACTGCACTAAGCAGTCTTTTTCCAAAAAACGGCCGCAGGACAGGCGGGACGCGCTGTCCTACCAGGTTCCTTGGCGCAATGCGCGAAAATGTTGCGTGTTTCAATTTAGCGGCCATTCTCTTTGACAAACTGAATGGCGCCGTCGACGAATTCCGCTGGGCTTTGAGCGAAGATTGGACTGTCCGTTTCAATCGCGAGCACGCCATCCCATTTCGCTTTGGTTAATTCCTGAAAGAGACCCTTCAGTTTGGCGTGGCCTTCTCCAATCTTGGTGTCGATGGCAGCATCGTCGCCGGACGTTTTCTCAATTTTCTTGTCCTTCAGATGAATGTCGAACACGCGGCCCTGGTAATCTCGGAACACCTTGCCGGCATCGAATTTGGCTTCCGTGACCCAGCCGGCATCCAGGCAAACGCCGATGCGCGGGTCACGATGTTTGATCAGGTTTCGGACCACGAGCGGATTTCCGTAGAGCGACTTGAGGCCGTGGTTGTGGATGGCAATCTTGATGTCGTACTCTTTAACCAATTCTTCCAAGTTGTCGAAGATTTTGAAATCGTTCGGCTCAACCACGATTAGTTTGATTCCCATGAACTTTGCGAACTCGAAGAGCTTGCGGTTCTCTTCCTTGTTGAGCGACGTGCCGGCGACTCCAAACGTGTAGCAAACCAATCCGTTCTTATCGAGAATCTCCTTCTTCCGTTTGATCTCGTCCTTTGGCCCGTTTGGATTGATGTGTTTGTCGGTCGTTTGCAGATACTTGACCTTGTGGCGAACGGCAAACTCGACGACTTGGTCAAAATCCATGTTGCGGAGCGTCCAGGTTTGGAGGCCGACGGTCAGCGCTTGGTCTTGGGCCTGCGCCATCTCCGGACTGGAAAATCCGGCGGCGGCGGCTATGCTAAGGACAACAACGAATTGTTTTAGGCGTTTCATAAGATTTGGATTGGCCGACAGATTGATTTAGCCGGATAAAGATTGAAAGCACTGATTTCTACAGCGACGAAGCGAACCGAGCGCGTCTTTCTAATCGGGGTCGAACTCAAAACTCGCAGCAAATGGGAGGTCAACGAATCCTTGGACGAACTGGCCGAATTGGCCACGACAGCCGGCGGCGAAGTTATCGGTGATGGCACGCAAAAACTCGAGGCGCCTGTCGCCGGGACCTTTATCGGTTCGGGCAAAGCTCAGGAATTCGCACAGCACTGCCAGCGCGAGAGCGTCGATACTGTCATTTTCGATGACGAATTGTCGCCCGCCCAAAGCCGAAATCTGGAGAAAGTTTTCGATTGCAAGATTCTCGACCGAACAGCGTTGATTCTGGACATATTCGCTCAGCGCGCGCGCACTCGCGAGGGCAAACTTCAGGTTGAGCTGGCGCAACTGCAACACCTCTTGCCTCGATTGACGCGGTATTGGAGCCACTTATCACGGCAGAAAGGCGGCATCGGCATGCGAGGTGAAGGTGAAACACAATTGGAAACAGACCGTCGGCGCGTCCAGGAACGAATCGACAAAATCTCCGAAGAGCTCGAAACCGTGCGGCGTCAACGCACGACCCAAAGACAGGGCCGTCAACGGAACCTCTGGCCGCTCGCTTCAATCGTCGGTTACACAAACGCTGGCAAATCGACGCTCTTGAACAAATTGACGGGCGCTTCGGTTTTGGCTGAAGACATTCTCTTCGCGACACTCGATCCGACGACGCGGCGGCTTCGTCTGCCGACGAACCAGAATGTTTTGCTGTCCGACACGGTGGGATTTATTCGCAAGCTGCCGCACCGATTGGTCGAAGCATTCAAAGCGACCCTCGAGGAAGTCGTCCAAGCTGATTTGCTTTTGCACGTTGTGGACATCAGCCATCCTCAAGCCGAGGAACAGATTTTGGCGGTGAACTCGGTGCTCGAAGAAATTGGCGCAAACGGCAAACCAATCTTGATGATTTTCAACAAAATTGATCGCCTCGGCGCGAGCGACATGTTGGAAAAATACGTTGATCGTTTTCCAGGGGCGGTTGCTGTGTCGGCCGCAACGGGCGATGGAATTCCAGCGTTGCTTGCGCAGTTGAGCAGTTCTCTGCGGCCTTCGCGAGAGTTGGTTGAATTGGCGGTGCCGCACGAAGAATCGGCTGTGATCGCGCGCTTGCATTCAGTGGCCCAAGTTGTCGAGCGACGGTTCGAGGATGGACACGCGCGGCTGAAGGCACGTGTTCCACCGCATCATCTTCGCGAATTTGCGCGGTTCGTGGTGTCGGAATCGTAATTTGCCCCAGAAGCCGCCCGCAGCCGATTGCCTTCAGACGCGGATACTCCCCATGAACCTCCCGGCATGTAGTCCCGCCTTTCGGTAATTCAAAGAGCATTTGTCCCGGAGGGACAGAGCGAAAATAGCCCGGCGTTTCAATTTCAACGCAGGGACGGCGACGAAGAGCACGCAAGTCCCGAAGGGACGGCTGAACCTGATGGGCGGGTTGCGGACGAGTTCAACCGTCCCTTCGGGACGTAGGCTCCGGAGGCTCGGGTTCCGGCGTTGAAACGCCGGGCTATTTTCACCTGTCCTTCCGGGATAACCATTCACCAAAGGGGCTTTGAATTACCGAAAGGCATTAGGCTAAAGCCGGGACTACATGCCACAAGGTCACGTTCATGGGCGCCATGCGCGAAAATGTGTTTCGGAGAAGTCTTTCCACGTAGAGCAAAGTTTCACACTGCCAGTATTCCCCGAAATGGCGGCAAGTGTGGCGATTTCCCCGGAGCACGGACATTCTTGTCCGCAGCAGTCTGAGAATGAGCGATGCGCGTTCGAGACTGGCCAGACATTCGCACGCTGCTGCGGACAAGAATGTCCGCGCTCCGTTTTGGTTTGAAATTCTTGATTCAAAATTTCAGATTATCCGGGCTTGACCACCAACAGCCATAGCCACATCCGAATGAAGGATTTGCCTCATGGCGAACGTCCTCGCGAACGGTTAGTCGAACACGGAGCTGAGAAGCTGCGTAACGCGGAGTTGATCGCGATTCTGCTGCGCACTGGTCTGAAAGGAACGTCCGCCATTGAAATTGCAGATCAGTTGCTCCACAAATTCGGAACGCTCGAACAGTTGGCGCGCGCTTCGCTCGAAGAGCTGCGTCAGACGAAAGGAATCGGTCGCGACAAAGCCATCGCTTTGAAGAGCGCCTTTACCTTGGCTCAGCGGATGGCACAGGAGATCAACCGCGATGCGCCTTTGCTGGATAATCCCGGACGAATCGCTGATTTGTTGCGAGAAGAGAACCGGCTCTACAACGTCGAGCATTTTCAAGTCGTGTTGCTCAACACGCGGCGCAAGCTGATCCGGATCGAACGAATTTCCCAGGGCACCTTGGACACACTCTTGGTTCATCCACGCGAGGTATTCAAGCTCGCCATCGCCGCAAATGCATCGGCGATTATTCTCGTTCACAATCATCCGAGCGGCGATCCCACACCTTCGGAGGCGGACATCAAAGTAACCCGCGATTTGATCCGCGCTGGACAATTGCTAAAGATCGAGGTGGTGGATCACGTTATTCTGGGGCATCGGACCGAGGAGCGCTCGCGGGATTACGTGTCACTGAAGGAGTTAGGTTACTTTTACAGTTAGGGTTGTGAGTAATCCATTAAACAGAGGGCCTCGCGATGAACCGGCGGATCCGACAACCGCGAAGCTTTGGACTGCGGCAGTCCACTGCCGCTTTAGAGCGCAGCACGCGAAAGGGCGCAACGGGTCCGTGTTTAGCGTAGCGCAGACTTTCAGTCTGCTGTATCGCAGCCAATCAGCCGCTCTTCGGCGGCAGAAGAATGCAGTAGCTGACAGTTGCAGCGCCCCTCTCCCTAGCCCTCTCCCCATCCGATGGGGCGAGGGAATCGAGCTTTGGCGGTGGGCGATGCCTGATGGACGAACGTGCCCAGCGCCCAGGTCTTTTCCCTCGCCCCATCGGATGGGGAGAGGGCTAGGGAGAGGGGCAACATTCACCTTGCTACTGGGAAGAATTGCATTCTGCGGATCGTCCGCAAGTTCGAGCGTCCTGGAAACTGCGGACGCTATGCTGATTACAAATCGGCGATACCGCAGACTGAAAGTCTGCGCTACGACGCTGCCGCGTGGACGTATGCTCCGATCGGTTCATCATCTCGCTGCGCTTGCAAAAGAGAGGGGCACCGTCCATTGATCCACCCGACTGCCAGCATTCACCGGAAAGCTCAAGTTGATCCCAGCGGGACGGTAGGCGCTTACGCGGTCATCGATGAACATGTGATTGTCGGACCGAACTGCTGGGTTGGTCCCCACGTGCACCTGACGGGGCACACGACGATTGGCGCCTCGAATCGCTTTCACACTGGCTGTGTGATCGGTGATGCTCCGCAAGACTTGAAGTATAAAGAGAACGAACCGACCTGCTTGCGTATCGGCGATCATAATACGTTTCGCGAGCATGTGACCGTGCATAGATCGAATAAACTGTCTGAGGACACGGTCATCGGTTCGAATAATTACCTGATGGCCAACAGTCATGTAGGCCACAACGGACAGCTTGGGAATCATATTATCCTGGCCAATGGCGCACTGTTAGGCGGACATGTGGTGGTTCAGGATCGTGCTTTTATTTCGGGAAACTGTCTCGTGCATCAATTCGTGCGGATCGGAACATTGGCCTTAATGCAAGGTGGATCGGGTATCAGCAAAGATTTGCCGCCCTACACGATTGCCCGAGGCCAGAACGGAATCTGCGGTTTGAACACAATCGGTTTGCGCCGGGCCGGTTTAAGGCGAGAGGAGCGGCTGGAGTTGAAACGGCTGTATCATGTTCTGTTCCGCAGTGATACGAATTTGCAGTCCGCTATCGCCGCAGCGCAGTCCGCGTTTCGGAGCGTTTCTGCGAAGGCGCTCATCGCTTTTGTGGCGACGGCGAAACGCGGTTTATGCAGCGACGTCAGCCGGTCCCGTCCTGCACCTGAAGATGAAGATGAATCTGCTGATTCTTGACTGCTCGAAGCTTCGCCAGGAAAATAATTTGGTCGAAACAAAAGAAACTCTTTACTGACTGAAATTCTGGGATAAGATGGGTCCAAGCTAACTTAACCGTAAGACAAGTTACCATGGACCTTCATCATCCGATCTTGCGAGAGTTCCCGGAATATCGTGAAACAATCAAGTCCCTCAAGGCAGGCAACGAACAGTTCCGGAGAATGTTTGAGGAGTATCATACCCTGGATGACGCGATCTACCGAATTGAGGAAGAGATAGATTTCGCGACGGATCAGGAAATTGATGAACTCAAAATGCGCCGCGCTCGGCTCAAAGATCACATTTATCACGCGATCCGCCATCCGCTGCCCGTAACGCCCCCCGTGACACTGTCACGACCGGCGGCCGTTGCGTCGGAATAGCGTTTAGCCATCTGCCCCGTTCCTAGTTCGAGGCACTCCCTCGACAGGAGTCTTACAGTTTTACTTGGGTCCCAACCACTAGCCGCAATCTCGCCAGACAGGACGCGTCCGTTCACTTGTAGCGACGTCTCGTAAAAGCGCCGCATTCTTCGCGCCAAAGCTCGCGGCGCTCTTACGAGACGCCGCTACAGCCAGAAAAGACTCTCCCTGCTCGCCAGAAGCGGCTTCTTCTAAACGGTTGCTTCAGTTCCAAAAGCTTAATTGACCTTCCGTCGGTGCACTTTGTGAATGGCTGCTTGATCGGTACACTTCACCAGCAGTTCATCGACGCAAACATGCGGCGGGCGGCTGGCGACCCAGACTAAAATCTCCGCGAGGTCCTCAGCGGTCAATGGTTCTACCCCCTCATATACCTTCTTGGCGCGGGCCGTGTCTCCTTTGAAGCGGACGACTGAGAATTCAGTTTCAGCCATCCCGGGATCAATCGTGCCGACGCGCACTCCAGTGCCATTCAGTTCAAGCCGCAATGCTCGAGTAATCTGAAGTTCGGCGGCTTTGGCGCCACAGTAAGCGGCGCCGCCTTCGTACGCGACATGACCGGCGACGGAACCAATGTTCAAAATGTAGGAACCGGGATTATTAACCATGAGCGGCAATGCAGCGCGAGTCATTCGCAAGACGCCGAGCACGTTGCTTTGAAACATTGTCTCCCAATCTTCGTCCTTGCCTGTGGCGACCGGGTCTAAACCAAGCGCACCGCCGGCGTTGTTAATTAAAACATCGACCTTATCAGCGTGGCCGCGCACCCATTTGACGAAATCTTCGACGCTCGAAGTCTTGGTGACGTCGAGAGATTGGACATGTGCGGCCGGGGCGCCAGCTTTGCGGGATGCGGCGGCAACTTGTTCGAGCCGGTCGACGCGGCGCGCACCGAGCAGCAACTTAGACTTTTCCGCGCCGAACGCGCACGCGGCCGCCGCGCCGAAGCCGCTGGACGCTCCCGTGATTAAAACCCATTTATTGGCAAGTCGATTGATCATGGCCGATGGTTTACGGGAAAAAATTCGAAATGGCAAAAGAAGAAATGCCTTTCGCTAGCGCAGAGTTTCACCCTCCGTTGGATTTGTTTCGGGTTTCGAGATTCGGATTTCGGATTTGTAAAATTGCGGTCGCGGCCTATCTTGTCGGCCAATGTCGTCAGTTAATGCTCCGTTGGTAATCGCCGGCCGCAAGTTCGGTTCTCGCTTGATCTTGGGCACAGGAAAATTTTCTTCGCCTGAAGCGATGAGGGATGCGTTGGACGCAAGCGGGACGGAAATTGTGACGGTTGCTTTGCGGCGGGCAGCGTTAACCGGAGAGCGGGACCCGTTTGCCAATATTCTCGAATTCATCGACTCGAAGCGGTACTTGGTTTTGCCGAACACGAGCGGCGCCATGACGGCCGAGGAAGCGGCGCGGCTGGCGCGCCTCGCCGCGGCTGCGGGTTTGCCCAAATGGGTGAAACTCGAAATCCATCCAGACCCGCGCTATCTCTTGCCCGATCCCATCGAGACGCTGAAAGCCGCCGAGATGTTGGTGAAGGAAGGGTTTGTTGTTCTGCCCTACATAAACGCGGACCCCGTCTTGGCGAAGCGTTTGCAGGATGCAGGAACGGCCACGGTGATGCCGTTGGGCTCACCGATCGGATCAAATCGCGGTCTCGAAACACGCGACCAACTTCGCATTATAATCGAGCAAGCGGTCGTTCCCGTCGTGGTGGACGCTGGACTAGGCGCTCCGAGTCATGCTGCCGAAGCAATGGAAATGGGGGCAGATGCCGTGTTGGTGAACACAGCGATCGCTGTGGCGGACGACCCAAATCGAATGAGTCTAGCTTTTCGGTTTGCGGTCGATGCTGGCCGAACCGCATTCGAGGTTGGCCTGGGCAGTCCGCGGTTGACGGCGAGTCCGACGAGTCCTTTGACTGCATTTTTGGGCAATAACCAATGAGATGAATGACAATTCTGTCCGCTCAACGTGTCTCACAATTGCTGGAATCGGCCAGACAATTGAAGGTTCTAGTTATTGGCGACGTGATGCTCGATCAATTCATCTGGGGACGTGTCGGGCGAATTTCGCCGGAAGCGCCGGTGCCGGTAGTCGAATTTCAGCGCGAGAGTTTTATGCCGGGCGGCGCGGCGAATGTCGCCCGAAACTTGACCGCGTTTAACATCTCCACCGAATTGCTGGGCGTTGTCGGGCAGGACGAGGCCGCGAAAAATGTGCGCCGGTTACTCTCGGAAGCGAAGGTAGGCTGCGAAGGATTGCTCTCTCACGGTGGCAGGCTGACGAGCATCAAGACTCGCATTATCGCGCATCAACAGCAGGTCGTTCGCGTTGATCGCGAAACGGGAATTGACTTGGATGATCGATCTACTCGGCGGCTCTTGGGTCTCGTTGAGGAAAGGCTTGCTAATTGCGCGGGGGTCATTGTCGGCGACTACGGCAAGGGGGTCGTGACCCAACCACTGTTGGAGCAACTGAAATTGTGGTGCCGTCAGCGTGGCATCTGGCTCAGCCTCGACCCAAAACCGATTCACAGGCTCGATTTGAGCAACTTGTCTTTGGTAACACCAAATCGTAAGGAGGCCTTCGAGTTAGCTGGCGTACAGGACAGCGGCAGCGCAGTCGATCCATTGGCAAATCCTGAACTCATGCAGGTGAGCGATCGTTTATTGAACCGGCTTAATCCGGCTCTGCTGCTCATCACGCTCGGTGACCACGGAATGCTGCTGTGCCACCGAGGACAGAAGCCGTTTCATATTCCAACCGTTGCGCAGGAAGTATTCGATGTTTCCGGCGCGGGCGACACCGTGATCGCCACGTTTACGATGGCCATTGCGGCTGGCGCTTCTCCCATCGAGGCGGCCATCTTTTCGAATCATGCCGCGGGTGTCGTGGTAGGCAAAATCGGCACAGCCACCGTGAGCCCGTCCGAACTTCTCGCGAGCTTCAAACGCAAGGCATGAAGCGCGCCGTCTTCCTCGACCGCGATGGGACGCTCATCGAGGAAAAGGGTTATCTGCATCGACCCGAGGAGGTTGTTATCTTTCCCGGTGTTGGACCAGCTTTGAAGGGACTTCAGGACGCCGGGTTTCTGCTGTTCATGGTTACGAATCAATCCGGAATCGGGCGCGGCTACTTCACGCTTTCACAAGTTGAATGCGTTCATCAATTCCTGATTGCCCAACTGGCTCGCGATGGAGTGCGTTTCGAGAAAATATACATTGCGGCCGAGCATCCCGATCAGCCGAGCCGCGGACGCAAACCGTCGCCAGCCTTCCTGTTCGATGCTCGGGATGAATTTGGCGTCGAGCTCGGCGAAAGTTATATGGTGGGCGACAAATTGATCGATTTGCAATGCGGATGGAATGCTGGGGTGAAGAAATCAATATTGGTGCGAACCGGGTACGGCGGCGAGGCCGCCTCAAGCCAGACAGCGGCTCTCAGCGACGCCATTGTCGTGGACGATTTGCCAGCAGCATGCCGTTGGATCGTCAACGCTTGCGCCGGCGAGTAAACGACGGCACTTGTCGCACTTGTACTTCTCTTGTCGCCTTGCCGGTCACAAAGAATTAAGGTAATTACTTTCAGTATGAACGTAGTCACCCTCAAGGCCCATTATGATGGCGAGAAAATCTGCTTGGATGAACCCCTAGACATTGCCCCAAACACGCCGCTGGTCATCGCCATCTTTAGAGGTGAGGGTGAAACCGAAGAACGGGCCGATTGGATTGCTTTGGCGAAAAAGGGCCTGGCGCGGGCGTATGGCGACGATGAACCAGATTACCCGAGCGACCTAGTGCAGGAGAAACCAGTAGAATGAAGGAAGGCGACGTTGTCCTTGCGCCGTTCCCCCAAGCCGATGGAGAAGCAAAAAACCGTCCGGCAGTTGTTCTCCGAGAGGTTCCTCCGTTCGGGGACCTAATTGTATGCGGCGTTAGCAGCCAGGTACGGCAGCGTGTCGCGGATTTTGATGAATTGATTTCACCTGGTGATCCCGATTTCCATACTAGCAGACTGCGGTCTGCGTCGCTCATACGCCTAGGTTTTCTCGTCACATTGCCTCGATCAGAATTCCTAGGCCGAATCGGTTGTATTTCTACGGACCGGCATGCGCGTTTGTTGAAACGCCTCGGAAATTTCGTTAGCAGCGCTCGCGTTCCTCGCAGAAAGATCGTCGGCATTATACCCGCCCGTTACGCCTCAACTCGTTTTCCCGGCAAACCATTGGCTCTGATCGGCGGCAAGCCGTTGATCCAACGCGTCGTCGAGCAATGCCAAAAGGCAAAGTCATTGCGCGAAGTGATCGTTGCGACCGACGACCAACGCATCCGCCAAATCGCCGAAAAGTTCTGTCGCGTGGAAATGACTCGGAGCGATCATCCGAGCGGATCGGATCGCATCGCGGAAGTTGTGGCGCGCTGCGATTGTGATGCGGTTGTCAATATTCAAGGGGACGAACCGTTGATCGATCCGGCGGTGATTGATGCGGTGGCCAACGCATTGGCAAACGGCGAAATGTCCACCGCGGCAACGCCGATCAAAGAGATCAGGGAGTACGACAATCCCAACATTGTAAAAGTCGTTGTCAATTTCGCGGGACACGCACTATATTTTTCACGGCGCGCGATACCATTCGTGCGAGATGCCGCCAGTGGTTCCCCAGCGGAACAGTTGGCGGCGTTTCCTTTTTTGAAGCACTTGGGGATTTATGGCTATCGACGCGAGACGCTATTGCGTTTGGTGAAGTTTCCGCTCTCGCCGCTCGAAATCGCCGAGCGCCTCGAACAGTTGCGCGCGCTCGAGAACGGAATTCAGATTGCGGTGGTGAAGGTGGATTACGACAGCGTCGGCGTGGATGTGCCTGAGGATGTGGCGCGGGTGGAGAAGATATTAAATGGTTAAATAGTTAAATCGTTGCATGGTTGAATAGGTGGAATCGTTAAATGAGTCTGCTGATCGGCAGACAAGCGATGGATCGATTTGCCGATGTAACCATGCAACCATTTAGCTATGTAACCCATTTAACTTTACTCCCATGAAATACATTTTTGTTACGGGCGGGGTGGTGAGTTCGCTGGGCAAGGGGCTCACGGCGGCGGCGCTCGGCACGTTGTTGGAGAACCGCAGGCTCAAGATTACGCTCCAGAAGTTTGATCCTTATCTCAATGTCGATCCGGGCACGATGAGTCCCTATCAGCATGGCGAAGTTTATGTGCTCAACGACGGCGCCGAGACTGATCTGGATTTGGGTCATTACGAGCGTTTCACCAGCACCAAACTGACGCGCTACAATAACCTCACGAGCGGCCAGGTTTATCAGACGGTTCTCGACAAGGAACGGCGTGGCGATTACCTCGGCAAAACCGTCCAGGTCATTCCGCACGTCACCGACGAAATCCAAAATCGCATTTTGCAAATTACCGAGCAGAGCAAGGCGGATGTGCTCATCACGGAAATAGGCGGAACCACGGGCGACATTGAAGGGCTTCCCTTTCTGGAGGCGATCCGCGAATTTGCGCTCGATGTCGGGTACAACAACGCCGTGTTTCTGCATGTCACGTATGTGCCTTTCATCAAGGCCGCCGGCGAGCTGAAGACGAAACCGACGCAGCAATCGGTGGCCAAACTGCGCGAAATCGGCATCGCCCCGCATATTCTTGTCTGCCGTTGCGAACAACCGTTGAACAAGGAGCTGCGCCAGAAGATTTCGATGTTCTGCAACGTCCCGTACGAAGCGGTGATCGAAGAAAAGGACGTTGAGCATTCGATTTATGAAGTGCCGCTCATGCTGCAACGAGAGCGGCTCGATGACCTAATCTGTCGCCTGCTTCGCTTGGATGCGCCGGCCGCAAACATGTCGCATTGGCAGGACATCATTCGGAAGATAGTGGCCCCGCAGCACCGTGTGCGCATCGGAGTGGTTGGCAAATACATTGAATTGAATGACGCCTATAAATCGGTCTATGAAGCCGTCAATCACGGCGGCATCGCCAACGACTGCGGCGTCGAGATCGAGAAAATTGATGCCGAGGAAATTGAAAAGTACGGACCCGAGAAAACGCTCAAAGGTTTGGGAGGGATTTTGGTTCCCGGCGGTTTTGGCGAACGCGGCATTGAAGGAAAGATTCAGGCTGCTCAATTTGCACGCGAGCGGAAGATTCCTTATCTCGGCCTTTGTCTCGGTATGCAGATCGCCACGATTGAATTCGCGCGGCATGTCCTCAAGCTGTCGGGCGCGCACTCGACGGAATTCGATCCGAACACGCCGCATCCGGTGATTGCGTTGCTGGACGAGCAAAAGAGGGTGACGCAAAAGGGCGGCACAATGCGGTTGGGGGCGCAGCCATGTCAGCTGACCGTCGGGTCGAAAGCCGCGCATCTTTACGGCGCGTTTGTCGTGCAAGAGCGCCACCGGCATCGATACGAATATAATAATGCCTATCGATCTCAGTTCGAAGAGGCGGGGTTTTGTTTCAGCGGAACGTCGCCCGATGGAAAACTGGTCGAAGTCATCGAACTGAAGGATCATCCCTTCTTTATCGCCAGTCAGTTTCATCCTGAATTTCAAAGCAAGCCCAACGCGCCGCACCCGTTGTTTCGAGGCTTTATTGCCGCAACCCACGCGCACATTCACCATCGGCCGCTGTAGCTTCCGCGAAACTCTCGGATTCATTGAACAGAAGATCGCAAGGATCGCGAAGCAGTGATTACTCAGTTGAAGGATCCCCTCCCCCGTCGGCCCCATCCGATGGGGAGGGTTAGGGAAGGGAACTAGAATGACCTACGTGGACAGTATCCAGTTTCTTTACGAGCTGCGGATGTTTGGCGCAAAGCTGGGTCTCGAGAACACGTTCAAGCTAGCCGCTCTGGCGGGAAATCCGCAGGACCGATTGCGGTTCATTCACGTCGCCGGCACGAATGGCAAAGGTTCCACCTGTGCTATGCTGGAGAGCATCTATCGGGCAGCGGGTTATAAGGCCGGGCTTTACACATCCCCGCACTTGGTCGCATTTGGCGAACGGATTCAAGTGGATCGACAGTTGATCGCGGAAGCCGACGTTGTGCGGCTGGCCGAAGAAATGCAGCGATTCCTCTCCGAGTTTTCCAGCGCATCGCATCCCACGTTTTTCGAGGTCGTCACCGTGATGGCGCTCCGTTATTTCGCCGAACGGCAATGTGATCTCGTGATTTGGGAGACGGGGATGGGCGGACGCCTCGATGCCACGAATATCGTTCGTCCGCTGGCGAGCGTTATCACCAATATTCAGTTCGATCACGAGAAGTGGTTGGGCGAAACATTGTCGAAGATCGCTGTTGAAAAGGGGGGCATCATCAAACCGGGCGTGCCAGTGCTCACCTCCGAAACGAAACCTGAACCGCTGGCGGTGCTGCGAAAAATTGCGGACGAGAATCAATCGCCGTTTATCCAAGTGTCGATCTCTCATTCGATCTCCGAGCTTGAAGAAAGTGCTGAGCTTCCTTTGCTGGGCGATCATCAACGAGTGAATGCGGCTCTCGCTGTGGCCACCGTCCGGGAGCTGTCGAACATTGTGCCGGTCAGTCCAGCAGCAATCCAAACGGGCTTGGCGCAAGTCCATTGGCCGGGCCGGTTGCAAATTCTTCGGCCGGGACCGGGCCGAGCGATTGTTTTGGACAGCGCGCACAACCCTGCCGGCGCGGAGGTTCTTCGGGCCGCGTTGCAGAAATACTTTCCCGGCGCTTTGGTGACATTGGTCTTCGGAGTGTTGCGCGACAAAGACTGGTCCGCAATGTGCCAAATCCTTGTGCCGCTGGCCGGACGCGTTTGTTTAGCCCCTGTTGGGAGTGACCGAACAGCTGACCCGCAGGTGCTGCGCGAGGTTTGCCTGACCCTGAATCCCTACGCGGAGGTCTTGGCTTGCGCTTCGCTGTCCGATGCCCTGACGCGCGTCGCTAACGATCCGGTCGTCGTTATAACCGGTTCAGTCCACTTCGTCGGGGAAGCAATGGAGGCGCTGAATATCTCGCCAGCGCCACGACAAAATGAACGGGCGCTAAACGAATGGATGACCACGGCCCGCTAAATCGAAACAGACAACCTTGGGACACTGCTACAGGAGCGCGGATGCCCACATCCGCGACATAACCGGTGCAACGAACTGCGCGGATGTGGGCATCCGCGCTCCGATGACCGCACGAGAGACTGTCCCAATCCCACTTGTTTTGATTTAGCGTTCGAGTTGACAGCCCGGTTATGGTTGAGCTTATGAAAATGGATAGCCCGCGGTCCCGCCCAATGCGAAAGCCCAACCTGATTCTTTTTTCATCTTTGCTGACTGGAATTCTTGCGCCGTTGTTGACGGCTACAGCGGCGAGTTTGACTTACCCGAAAAGCAAAAAGGCGGATCAAAAAGACAATTATCATGGGACTTGGGTGGCCGATCCATACCGCTGGCTGGAGAATTCCGATTCGTCAGAGACTAAAGAATGGATCGAAGCGCAGAATAAGGTCACCTTTGGTTACCTGTCCAAGATTCCCGGGCGCGATCAAATCAAGCAACGGCTGACGCGGCTTTGGAATTACGAGCGTTATGGCGTACCCTTCAAAGAAGGGGGCCGCTATTTCATTGCGAAGAATGACGGCCTGCAAAATCAGAGCGTTCTCTACACGATGGAATCGCTCGACGCGCCGCTTCGCCTTTTGCTCGACCCGAACAAGCTTTCCCCGGATGGCACCGTTGCTCTAACGACCTATGCCATCAGCGATGACGGTAATCTAATGGCGTACGGACTCTCAACTTCCGGTTCCGACTGGCAGGAATGGCGTGTGCGCGACGTGCGCACGGCGGAGGATTTGCAGGACCGGTTGCAATGGGTCAAATTTTCGGGCGCTTCCTGGAGCCGGGATGGCAAAGGTTTTTTCTATAGCCGCTACGACGAACCGGCCAACGGCAACAAGCTCCAAAGCGTTAATTATTTTCAGAAGCTCTACTTCCATCGCATTGGAACGCCTCAAACGGAAGACGAGTTGATTTACCATCGGCCCGACCGGAAGGAATGGGGTTTTCGCGGCGAGGTCAGCAAGGACGGGCAGTATCTCGTCATCCGGGTCTGGCAAGGCACAGATCGGAGGGACCGCATCTTCTATAAAGATTTGAAATCGGCCGGGGCAGCCGTGGTTGAGCTGCTGAATGATTTCGATGCCGCGTACGATTTTATCGGCAACGACGGCCCAGTCTTCTGGTTTCACACAGACCTTAATGCCGCGCGCGGCCGCGTTATTGCCATCGACACCACTAAGCCGGAGCGGTCCAATTGGAAGGAAATCATTCCTGAAGCTCAAGAAAAGTTGAGCAACGTTAGCGTCATCAACAACCAGTTTATCGCCTCGTATCTCAAGGACGCACGAAGTTTAGTCAAAATCTTTCAGCTGGGCGGGGCAATGACCCAGGCAGTGGATTTGCCAGGCATTGGAACCGCTTCCGGGTTCCGTGGAAAGCGCGCTGACAACGAAACCTTTTATTCGTTCACAAGCTTCACCAGCCCGGGAGCGATCTACCGGTTTGATTTCAAAAGCGCCGGCAGCACGATTTTCCGCCAGCCGAACGTGGATTTCAATCCGGCGGATTACGAAACGAAACAAATTTTTTATTCGAGCAAGGATGGAACTCGCGTGCCGATGTTTATCACGCACAAGAAAGGCGTGAAGCTCGATGGCGCAAATCCAACCTACTTGTTCGGCTACGGGGGATTTAACATCAGTCTGACGCCGAGTTTTTCGGTCGCGAACTTGGTTTGGATGGAGATGGGAGGCGTTTTCGCATTGCCCAACTTGCGCGGCGGGAGCGAGTACGGAAAAGAATGGCATGAGGGCGGCATGAAACTGAAAAAACAGAATGTCTTCGATGATTTCATTTCCGCAGCTGAGTGGTTGATTGCAAACAAATACACGCGCTCGGACAAGCTCGTTATTGGCGGCGGGAGCAACGGAGGCTTATTGGTTGGCGCTTGCATGACGCAGCGTCCCGAATTGTTCGGCGCCGCGCTGCCGGCTGTCGGCGTGATGGACATGTTGCGATTTCACAAGTTCACCATTGGCTGGGCCTGGACGTCGGACTACGGTTCCGCAGACAACGCGGAAGAGTTCAAGGCACTGCATGCGTACTCGCCGCTTCATAATCTGAAATCAGGCGCACGCTATCCCGCCACCCTGGTCACGACAGCTGATCATGACGACCGGGTCGTCCCGGCGCATAGCTTCAAATTTGCCGCGGCCTTACAGGAAGCGCATCAGGGAGATGCTCCGGTGATGATTCGAATTGAAACCAAGGCGGGACACGGCGCCGGCAAACCGACCACGAAGCAGATTGAAGAAGCCGCTGACCGATGGGCCTTCGTAGTGCGGGCCTTGAACATATCTGCCGTTGCCGGCGCAGCGTCGAAAACATCGAGCAACGGTCATTGAAACCGCCGAACGCTCCTTCTCCGTTTCTCGAAATAACTTCCGTAAGAGTGCGTAACCTCTTGTGCTGCGAACGCCGGCTTCAAGCCCGCATTCGCCCCGCGACTCCTGGTGGCCGCGCAATTTTTTCGAGAGTTCTCTTAACTGACTCTAAAAGCGCAAGGCCCTTCTCAGATTGATGATTTGAGAAGAGATCCTCGACCTGCCGCAAAGACTCGTCTATGGCTCCGAGGACCTTGTTATCCTTATCACGTTTCATTAGTGCGGCTTGCATCAGCATTGAAGCGCCTGTGATGACGAGATTGATCGCCCGGAGTTCCAAGACCTCGAGAGATGGCTTGATCAGAAACTTGTGCGCGTTCCAGGCATAACTGACCACGTTAGCCTTCGTATCTATGGCTAGACGAGTGATTGCTTTCGGTTGTGGCAGCGTTTGGCGGATGTACTGTGCCAATTCTTCAAGCTGTTGCATAAGTGCAGGACCCTATCATGAAGTAATGCTTTCCACTACCTTAATAAAATCTCAGGCATTCCCTGACATTCCATGACGTGGGAAGCCGGCAACCGCTATAAAGCCGCTCCTTTAGTCTTACTATGAATCGTAATCCTAATCTCTAGCCACAAGGTTCTTGGGGCGCCTCCAGGCAAATGTTGCGCGCATTGGGACCATGAACCTGGTGCATAAAGCCCCTTTCCCTAACCCTCGCCCCATCGGATGGGGCGAGGGTTAGGGAAAGGGGCTGCTTTTTGCCCTCGCCAGCCACAGTTCACAAGCAGGTTCATGGGGAGATTAAGAGTAAGAAGCATTTCGTAATGCCTTGCCGAAGGGCGGTGGCGCGTCCACCCCTTGAACCAAAGGCGAAGTGTCAACGCTGCGCGATTTTATTCGAGACGTCTCAGCCGGTAGAACCGCCTTAGCCAATGAGTTGTATTCGCATCTGTGAATGGCGTCGCAGCGCTGTCGCTGTTAATCGTCTCTAAAGAGATCCAATCGACAAGATTTGTCGAGGCCTCGACCGAAATCGTTTTGCCGGCGGGCGCTTTTACGATGAGTCGCGTCTGGCCGTTGCCCAACCGGTTGATCGACTCGATAGCCAGGTTGGACGCATGATTATTCGGCGAGGAAACCCAAATTGTTGCCTCGCCGATGCCGCTGTAAATTTGGCCGTCCCAAGCTCGATAAGTGAACGTGTCTTCTCCGGAAAATCCTGGTTTCGGTGAATAGATAAAATTCGTGCCCATGCCAGCAAGACGCCCGTTCCGCGGCCCTTTCAAGATAACAGTCTGCAATCTATCGCCGTCGAGGTCGCTCAGTGCGAGCGTTATTGGCGACGGCTGATTCATCGGCACTGTGACGGATTGTTCTTTCGGTTCGGGCGCGTGGTTAGGGTATTTGACGGTGATCGTTGTGGTTGCGATGCGACTGGAAAGTTCGCCATCGTGGACTTTGAACGTAAAGCGATCTGACCCCAGGTAATTGGCGTTTGGTGTGTAAGTAAGATGAGGTGCTTGGCCGGTCAACTTTCCATTGAGCGGGTCGGCCACTATCTCGAAAGTTAACGGGTCACCCTCTCCGTCGGCCGACTGAAGCACGAGGTTGGTCGCCGTATTGACCACCGTGATCAGGAATGAATCCATCGCGACGGGCGCGGTGTTAAGATCGGTCACCTGAATACTAACAAGACCGGCGTCGTTGGTTGACTTGCCGTCGGATACTTGGAATCGAAATTCATCGGAACCGAGAAATCCAGGCTGTGGCTGATAAGTGACATTTGGGCCGGCACTGATGACGGATCCGTGGGCGGGCAGCGTGTGGATTTGGAACGTTAAGACGTCATCGTCCAGGTCTTTGGCCGTCAATTTAATTCGTAACGGTTGTCCTGCCTTCGCAGACAGCGACTGACTTCCCGGCGCCGGACGATTATTTGCATCCACAACATTGAATGTGACGGTTGCGGGCGCACTGTTGGTATGTCCGTCATGCGCTTGATAGGTAAAGCTGTCTGTGCCAACAAAGTCCTTTTCCGGATAGTACTCGGCGACGGTGGGGAACGCCAGGAGGACGCCATGTTCGGGGCCTTTGAGAACCTTGAAGGCCAGTTTTTCTTCTTCGACATCTTGAGCGAGAAACTCGAGGTTGACGTAAGAACGTTTGTTGAGTGAGAACGCCTGGTCTTTCGCAATGGGAGGATCATTCACCGGCTTGACCATAACGGTCACGGTATTCGTGCCGATGGTGTTGTCCGGATCGCGAATTGTGTAGGAAAAAGCTTCCAGCCCAGCGAAGTTAGGCTTGGGTGAATAAAGCAGCTTGCCGTCGGGTTGCGCGGTAACGCTTCCCTCGGCGGGTTGAGAAAAATCCGCGAGCATGAATGTGTCGCCGTCGACATCCTTGTCGTTAATCAACGGGTTTATAACGAGCGGCGTATCTTCGATGGTAATGACGCTATCCGGCGCAGCGATTGGGCGGTCGTTGACCGGCCGAACGCCGACGCGAATGATCCCAATGGCAGACCGGCCTTGCGCGTCGCTCGCTGAATAAGTAAAGCGATCCGTTCCGTTGAACTGTGGTTTGGGCATATAACTCAACCGCCCGGGAGTCGTCTGTTTGACTATGCCAAAGCGGGGCCGGCTCACGGCGGCAATGCTGAGCGCGTTAACTCCAGACGTTTCATCGTTGGCAAGTGGGTCAAACTCGATCGGCGTATCTTCGTGCGTCTGGAACAGGTCATCGCGAACGATGGGCGGATTGTAATTCGCACGCACTTCGAACGTGACAGTGCCCGAGCTGCTAAGCCCGCCAGAATCCGTCGCGATGAACTGAACGATTTCGCGACCGGTCCAGCTTGGACTCGGCGGGGTGAATGTTGCGACGCGATTGACGTCAATGGCCACTTTCAGCGCCGTCGCACCGATGACCGTCCAAGAAATCTGCTCCGGTTCGTCGTCGGGGTCTTCGATGTGTTGGTCCAATTCGATGGCAACGAAACTCGTTCCAGGACGAATCGTTTGATCTGGCAATGATGAGATGACCGGCGGCTGGTTGATGTGCAGAGGCGCGACGTATGAACCAGTATGCTGAGGACTGCCTTGAAAGGTAGGCCATGGCATCCGGTCTGACCTGTAAGGAACGTTCAATTCCCAAACGTAGATACTGCTTCTGTTTTTGCGAGCGGTCGGCTCTCCCAACGGCGCATAAGCGCGGTCCTGGATTGACGCAGCGACGATGTCGAGTTTGCCGTTGGCATCGATGTCAGCGAGCGTGATGGGCGCGGCTTTGAGCCACGATTTGCCGGCCGAGCCTTCCATGACCAGCGAGTCAAGCGCGTCTTTGCTGTTCAAGTCGATAGGTTGTCCATCAAAACGCCATCCCTTAATCCCGCCGACGGTCGAGAGGTTGCCGGACGTTGCCGTCAAAAACCAATACCCGGGCGAAGCGAGCAAAACGTCCGGCTTTCCATCGGTATTAACGTCGCCGATGACGCTGCTCGATTTAATGTAAGAATTGTCGATTGGACCGACGGGCCATCCCTGCACATTGAAGCCGTGGTGATGGACCAGATGCAGCTTTTGCGATTCTGAACTTGGGATGCTGATTTCGAGATCGCCATCTTGATCGAAATCGGCCAGGGCCGGTGCGGCGGAAAACGATTGGTCCAGCAAGACCGGCCAGCCGTGCGACAATTGGCCATCATGATTGAAAACATAAAGCCCACCGGGAAACGCGCCTTGATACCGATAAGCACCGATCACGATTTCGTTTCGCCCATCGCGGTCCAGGTCGCCGATCACGGGTGAGGAGAGCAGCGTGCCTTCTGTGCTGGCAATCCAAAGCGGCGCGGACGGTCGATTCTGTTTGTAGGCGACGATTTCGTTGCAACCGGAAACCACGACAATTTCCAAATCCGCTTCCGAATCCAAATTGCCGACGGCTGGGAACATCTTCGGCGCGTCGATAGTTCTGGCGCAGGCGAGAAGCTCCCAGCTCCGGCGGACGCTCCCATCTCTGCTGACGACCATAAGGCGCCGCCAATCCGCGCCGTGTCGTTGGATAGGATTCTGCGCGTAGGCAACGAGTTCTTTGAAGCCATCTCCGTCCAGATCGGCCAGGACCTTCCCCAGGTTGGTTGCTTCCAAGCGAATCGGCCACGCGCCCGGAAGCGCGCCTCCATCGTGCGTGAATGCGAAGAGTTCGCCTTGGTCGCCCACATCCACGAAAATTTCCTGGAAACCATCGTTATCGACATCACCAACGACTGGGATGTCGGCGTATGGCGCACCGGCCGCGAGCTCTTTGGACCAACGCAGCGTGCCGTCGTGATTATAGACGAGCAGCCGGGCTTTCTTTCCGTCGGTATTGCCATGATCGACCAGAAGCAGTTCCTCATAACCGTCGCGATTGAGATCGGCGACTTTGATGTCTCTCCAATTTTCGGGCGGATACTCGCCAATGATTGGAATGTACTGCGGCCAGCCGGGTTTCAACCGGCCATCAAGGAAAACCATGTGGACGATCTGTTCGCCCACCACTTGGCCGTCAACGCGGGCCGTCAGTTTCAACGAATAGAATTCATTCGTTTGCGCCAGGCGCGTGTCCCAGGTCGCGAGAGTCGAATCCAAAACTTCGCCCCGTCCGCCGTTGCGAAGAGTGATCCCATCGCGCAGCCAAACGCTCGGTCTCCAGCCGAGGCCAAATTCGATCGAGAACGTGCGATTCGGGCCAAAGATCGTTCCGCGAATTTCGATCGTTTCTCCGGCTCGCAAGAGATCATTGTTCATTGGAAAGCTGACGTTCACGTTGCGCACTTCGACAAGCGCACGATCAATGGCTGGAGTTCCCATTGTGCTGTGGGCGACGAGCCGAATCGAGTATGTGCCGTCATCAAGAGCAGCCGTGGAAAAACTCAACCCCTCGTCGGCGAGGGGTTGGGCCGACGTGTGCAATCGAATCCAATTCGTTGGATGGGCGCCTTTCCCGTATTCCAACGCGCAACCCGCGAAGTTATTCCCGTGCGCCGTGCCAATGACTTTGCCGTTGCCGCTCAAAACAGTTGGAACGATTAGCTTCGCGACGGGCAACGGCGCGTTCACCAAGAGGGCGCGGTATGCATTGATGCGCCCCGTCCCGAGCGGTTTGTCGGGCGTAATCGAGTCGCTCGTGTTCCGAATAATGTTTTCAATCTCGTGATTGGCAAATTGAGCGTATCGCGCTTTGATCAAAGCGGCTAAACCGGCGGCATAGGGCGCGGCCATCGACGTTCCGCTGATGAACCCAAACTGGTTGTTTGGAATTGTTGAGTAAATGTTCTCACCCGGCGCGGCTACATCCACATAAGCGCCGTAGTTGGAAAAGGGTGATCGTTGGTCTGTCGGGTCCGTCGCGCCGACCGCCAGGACGTGCGGATAAGCGGCGGGATAGAAAGGCAGATCGGTCTTTTCATTGCCCGCCGCGGCGACAACAAGGATTCCAGCTTGGTGCGCTTCGGCAATGATCTCTTCCAAGGCTCGGCTGCGATCAAATCCTCCCCAGCTCGCGTTGATAATTTGCGCGCCGTTCTCGATGGCATAACGAACAGCTTCGACAACTTGAATAACATCGGCATTGCCGGTTTCGTCAAACGCTTTCAACGCCATGAGGCCCACCTCCCAACAGACGCCCGCGATGCCGCGCTGATTGTTGCCAGCCGCGCCAATAATCCCGGAGACGTGAGTGCCGTGGCTGTTGTCGTCCATAGGGTCGCTGTCACCACTCACAAAATCGTAGCCATGAACATCGTCAACGTAACCGTTTCGGTCGTCGTCCAGGCCGTTCCCAGCTATCTCGCGTGGATTGGTCCAAATGTTGGGCTGCAAGTCCGGATGAAAATAATCCACTCCCGTGTCAAGGATCGCGACCGTGACGCGTTTGTCGCCCGTCGCGAGCGACCAGGCTTCGACCGCGTGAATGTCTGCGCGATTAGTTCCGGCGGTTTCGGTTGTGTTGCGCAATCCCCAAGCTTTGTCCAAGTCGAAATCGTCCGGGACGCTCTGTTTCGGATTCGCCTGGGCAATGCGATAGCGGAAATTCGGCTCGGCGTATTCGACGTCCGGATTTATCTGCATCCGCCTGATTGCGGAATCCAAATCAAGGCCGGCCGCAGTTTTAACCACCGCCAATTGATCGAAAATAGACGGTCCGTTCGCTTCTTTGGCTGGGCGGGTTGCGTCGCGCCGAACGACCGATGGCCTTGAAAAGAACCTTACTTCCTCCCCTACGGAACGTAGAGAGTTCCTTTGTTTGTCGCGGTGGATCGGCGCTTTGAACTTCACCACGATCTGATTTGGCGGGCTTGATCGGTTTGAATCGGAACTCGGCACTTCGACCACGCGCTTCGTGTTGGGAAAACCAGTGATTGCCCAACTGACGATCAGAAAGAGAATAACAGGGGTGAGGGGCAAACGATTTTCTTCAACAGCAAACAGATGATACTTCCGGCGGCGCACGTACAGTTAATTCCGTTAACGGAACGTAAAGATATTTCGTCTCAGGACGGACTTTGCGCAAGCGTTAAGTCGCGCAAGCGCGAGGGCGCTGGCGGCGCCGATTCGTAGGACAGCGCGTCTCGCCGGTCTCACTGCCATTGGCTCAACAAAGGTCTCGCCTGGAGTAGCGTGCGGTCCGCGGCCATTCGTCAAGCATTGCGAAATCACTCTTACTCTCCAAAGTCAGGCTTAACCGTTTAGCGTAGCGCAGACTGCTCAGTCTGCCGTTTCGTCGATTGCCAATCGGCAGAATTTCGCACGCGTCCGACCGATTCGCCGCCCAGGCCGCTGCGCAGGATGGCATCCTGCGAAACAGCAGACTGGGGCAGTCTGCGCTACTCGATAGACACCGGAGGTGGACACTCGTCCACACGATCGCGTTATGGGCTCCAAGAAAGGCGAGACGCCTGTTCCTACTCTTTAGACTTATCCAAGGTAGGTATTCTCCCTATCCTTGGCCAGGAAGCTGCTTTTCACGACGCGCAGCGATGTGATGTGAAATATGACAAAGATGATCAATAGAAGGGTTGCTCTTGAGATTTGCTTTACGCGTCGGGCCAACGGCACCTAAGTCGTTCCAATCCTCGAATTTCGCGAGGGACTGGATCTATCCGATTATACACCTGACAATGACTCATCTTCGCACACTGTTGCGTGCAGCAAAAGCTTCTTGGTGGGCGATGTCGCGAATTTGTCCGGCGGTTCTCATTCTTTGGGTAGCTCCACTAAATTTTGCTCAGTCATTGGATACTTTGCAGCTCGATGGCCCCCAACTTCAGTCGTTATCCTCCGAGGCGAGCCCAAGCGACGCTGCGGCGAAACGTATCCGCACCACCTCAGTCAACACGCGCTTGTTCTTTGGGCCAGAGGCAAAGCGAGATTGGACGGGCGCTAAACTCGCGTTGAGCCTGTTCCCCGACGTGCAAGTGACCGGGGTTATTGTTCGGACCGAGTCGCTCGGACCAGACCGCTGGGTCGGTTACGGACACGTTGAAGGCGAATCCAACAGCCAATGGACGCTCGCGGTCGAAGGTGACACGATAGCAGCGACGGTATCGATGCCTCGGCGCGGCACGTATCGCATCCTGTCTGCGGGCCACCAACGGTACAGCGTCAGCGAGATTGATCCGTCGCGCGCCGGCGTTTGCGGCGTTGATCGACTGAACGCCGAGCAATTCGTTCCGGTGATCAAACATCCGCTCCTGGTGTACAGGAAATCGGAGATACCCTCGACGATCCCCGCATCGGCGGCGGCCACAACGAACCTAGTCACGATCCTCGATGTCATGGTCGTTTACACGGGCGAAGCGCGCGCCGGCGCCGGCAGCACTGCATCGATGAACACGTTGATCGATCTCGCGGTCGCCGAGGCAAATACAGTCTATCAGAACAGCGAAGCAAACATACGCCTGCGCTTGGTTCATCGGAGTGAGATTGACTACACCGAGTTTCCCAGCCTCTCGACCAACTTGACTCGTCTCCAACTGCGCGACGACGGTTTCATGGATGAAGTGCACGGCCTTCGGGAGACGAATCGCGCCGATGTGGTTTGTCTGATCACAGAGCATGCTGACGAGGGCATCTCAGGTTTGGCCTTTACGATGACCGAGCCTTCGAGCTTCTTTCAACCTCTGGCCTTCAGTGTTGTCAAGCGCGCCAGTGCCGTCGGAACCTACATCTTCTGCCATGAAATCAGCCATAATCTGGGCTGCCAGCACGATCGTGAAAATGCTCTCAATGCCGACGGCACGGTGAAACCGGGCGCGTTTCCGTACTCTCACGGCCATCGCTTTGTGGCCAACCGAATGACGTATCGCGATGTGATGAGTTATGCGCCTGGCCAACTCATCCCTTACCTCTCTAATCCGAATGTGCTCTTTCAAGGCGCGCCGACCGGTTTGCCAGGCACGACCAATGGCGCAAACAACGTGCTGACGATCAGCAATACGGCTCCGATTGTTGGCGCCTTTTACGGACCGCTTGTTCGGACGAAGCCGCCTTTGGTCAGTTTGACGAGTCCGACGACTGGAACAACGTTCACAGCCGGAACGAATCTCGCCTTGATGGCACAGGTGAGCGACCACGATGGCGCCATCAAGCAAGTCGAGTTCTATCAAGGGAATGAATTGATCGGAGTCACGACGAATCTGATCACGGGCTTAACGATCGGTATCGGCTTGGGCGGCACTAATCTTCTCTCGGCTGGCGTGACCAATTTTTACAGCGTCGTTTGGACGAACCTGCCGCCCGGCGAGTGCCAGTTGACTTCAAGAGCCATCGACACGCTGGGCGCCTCTTCGGCTTCCGTTCCGGTGCAAGTCACCGTTCGGCCGCGCAATGACGATTATGTTAACCGAATCGCCGTGGCTGGCATGGCGGCCAATGTTTTTGGCTCAACTCGAGCAGCCAACGCGGAGCCCAATGAACCGATGCACACCGGAAATCCCGGTGGAAAGTCTGTTTGGTACTCCTGGACAGCTCCTAAATCGGGGACCGTCGTGCTAACCGCTCAAGGGACAGGCATGTCACCATTAGCGGAGATTTATAAATCACTGTCATCGAGCTCTCTGACCTCGATTGGGCGCGAGTTCGAGTTCGACAAAACCAACTCTTTAGCTCGAGCCACGTTCGACGCGATCGGTGGCGAAACCTATTCCATCGTCATTGATGCGCTCTCGGGAATTGCCGGGAACTTTGTTTTCAGCCTGGCGTTTCAGCCGCCACCAGCGAACGACAATTTCAGCGGCCGAACTACCCTCTCGGGAGACGCGATCACATTGGCTTCTTCGAATTCAGCTGCGACTTTGGAAATCGGAGAACCGCTGCACGCCGCGCCAAACCTTGGCGGAAAATCCGTTTGGTTTTCCTGGAACGCGACAAACTCCGGAACGGTCATTATCACGGCTGCCTCGCCAAGTTTTTTTGTGCTGCTCGATGTATACATTGGCTCTGGATTAGCCACGTTGACTAACGTCACCGGACGCACCATTACTTTTGACCAAACCAATAAGACGACAACGCTTACCTTTGATGCCGTGGCCGGCCAGAGTTACGAATTAGCAGCAGATGGACTCGCAGGCGCCGTTGGTTCGTTTACTTTGACGCTCGCCTATCCGCCAAGACCTTCCAATGACGACTTCGCAAATCGAACGGCCATAAGCGGGACTTTGGTGAGCCTTGAGACATCAAATGTCTACGCCACAACCGAAGCCGGCGAGCCGTTGCATTCGGGACAGTCCAGCAAGAGATCCATTTGGTACTCGTGGCGAGCGCCCGTCTCAGGCCCGGTCACAGTGACTACGCAGGGCGACAAGTTTTTTGCGCTGCTTGACGCTTACACCGGAGATGCCGTCAACACGCTGACCAATGTTCCGGGGCGCGGCATCAGTTTCACCGTTACGAACTTTACGAGCACGCTCACGTTCAACGCGGTTGCTTACCGAACGTACGCTTTGGCGGTGGCGGGCTTTAACGGATTTTCTGGTCCTATCGCCCTTAACTTAAAGACCGCGAACACTCCGCCCTCCTTCGCTTCACTGGCCTCGCTCAATCCCGCGCTGCCGAACTTCCGGCTTAGCCTCTACGGCAGCGCCGGACAGAAATTCGTGATCCAAGCTTCAACCAATCTTACGGCGTGGGCGGACGTTTTTACCGGCGCGTTCGTGACCAACTCGTTCGGCTTTACGGACGAAAAATCGCGCTCCTTCAACGTCCGGTTCTATCGAGTTCTGGCCGTGCCCTGAAGCATGAGAGTCAGGCTTTCCAGCTGGGGTGCATCTTTGTCGTAGAGCAGACTTGCAGTCTGCCGTATCGCCGGCTTTCAGTCGGCATGGGTCTCGCCCCGTCCAGCGCGTCCGGTTTCGCGAATACACTGGGGATTGAAAATCCGCGATACAGCAGAGGGAAACTCTGCGTTACGACCATGGCACATTCCGACTGGTGGTAGTGTGTCACGATGCGCCCTTCTCCAGCTTGACAGACAGACCTCGAATCGTGAGGGCAACAGTTCATCTGATAAAATTGATTCGCCGTGCTTAACTCGAAAAATTTTACTGGGTGCTTGCTTCCGAATTTCTCTCTGCGCTAAATTCGGCGCGTGTCAGCCGGGTTCGGATTCACAGCGTCCAGCCTTTGTTCGCAAGTGGCGCCGGTCTTTGCAGCTCATCGATTTGACAGGCAGCCGGCTTCGCGTTTTGGTGCTGTGGGAATCGTGCTATGTCGTACGCAGATGTTTCTCTGAAGCAGCGGCCATTTGGGCAAACCACGCGTCCAGATGCCTGGTGGGCCCAGCCGCTCTTGGTCTTGGCCGGATTGTCCGCCTTTATTGTCTATTCCACGTGGGCCGCATTTCAAGGCGAGCACTATTATGATGGTCCGTACCTGTCGCCATTCTATTCTCCCGAACTTTTCGGCGATTCGCCGCACAATTGGTTTGGACCACGACCGGCGTGGTGGCCTGCTTGGCTTGTCTTTTCGCCGGCACTGCTGATTCTCTGGGCGCCCGGCGGTTTTCGCCTCACTTGCTACTATTACCGGGGCGCTTACTACAAATCGTTCTGGGCTGATCCGCCATCGTGCGCTGTGGGTGAGCCGCGGAAACATTATCGCGGCGAGAATTCTTTCCCGCTGATCATGCAGAACGTGCACCGCTACTTTTTTTATCTGGCTGTGCTCTTCCTATTTTTCCTCGCGCACGACGTCTGGAAAGCGATGTGGTTCAACAACACCGCTGGCGAAACTTCATTCGGCATCGGGGTGGGAACGGTCGTGCTGGCTTTGAACGTCGTTTTTCTCGGTGGTTATACATTGGGCTGCCATTCGCTTCGGCATTTGATCGGCGGATTTCTGGATCAATTGTCGCGCGCGCCAGCGCGGCAAAAAGCTTACGGCTGTGTCAGTTGTCTCAATCGGCGGCACATGCTCTGGGCTTGGATGAGCCTGTTCTGGGTGGGATTCTCAGACCTGTACGTGCGCCTGTGTTCGATGGGAATCTGGAAGGATTTGAGGATTCTTTAACGTTTAGCTGTGAATACTCTCGATCCCCTCTCCCTGACCCTCTCCCCATCGGATGGGGCGAGGGAATGTGTCTTGGAGCGATCATCTTTTTCTCGCGGTTCGAATGGGAGTGCGAACAACGTCCTGCAATATCCATTTCCCTCGCCCCATCCGATGGGGAGAGGGTCAGGGAGAGGGGATCACTAATGCCCGAATACCAAACATTCGAACACGACGTGCTCGTGATTGGCGCAGGCGGCGCCGGACTTCGAGCCGCCATTGAAGCGTCCGCCGGCGGCGTCTCCGTCGGCATGGTCTGCAAATCTCTTCTCGGAAAGGCGCACACGGTCATGGCCGAAGGCGGCATCGCGGCGGCTCTCGCGAATGTGGACGAGCGTGACAATTGGAAAGTTCATTTTGCGGACACAATGCGCGGCGGACAGTACGTCAATAATTGGCGCATGGCCGAATTGCACGCCAAGGAAGCTCCCGCGCGCGTGCGCGAACTGGAAGCTTGGGGAGCGGTTTTCGATCGCACCAAGGATGGCCGGATTCTGCAACGGAATTTCGGCGGACATAAGTACCCACGGCTCGCTCACGTCGGAGACCGGACTGGTCTCGAGATGATTCGCACGCTGCAGGACCACGGTATTCATCAAGGGATCGATGTCCACATGGAATGCACGGTCCTGAGCTTGTTGAAAGAAGGCAACCGGGTTGTCGGTGCGTTCGCCTACGAACGGGAGCGCGGCCGATTCAAACTCTTTCGCGCGAAAGCAATCGTGCTGGCCACGGGCGGGATTGGGCGAGCTTACAAGATTACGAGCAACAGTTGGGAATATACCGGCGACGGTCACTCGCTCGCTTACCAAGCGGGCGCCGAGCTGATCGACATGGAATTCGTGCAATTTCATCCGACGGGCATGGTTTGGCCTCCGAGTGTTTGCGGCATTCTCGTCACGGAAGGTGTGCGCGGTGAAGGCGGGATTCTCGTCAATAGCCAAGGGCGCCGTTTCATGTTCGATGACATTCCGGAGAATTACAAAAGCCAAACCGCCGACAATGAAGAGGAAGGCTGGCGTTACACGCAAGGCGACAAAAATGCGCGCCGGCCTCCCGAACTTCTCACGCGCGATCACGTTGCGCGTTGTATTGTGCGCGAGATCAAAGCGGGCCGAGGCAGTCCACACGGCGGAGTTTTTCTGGATATTGCCTGGATCAAACAAAAACTTCCGAACGCAGCCGACCACATCAAGAAGAAGCTGCCCAGCATGTACCACCAGTTCAAGCAGCTTGCCGACATCGATATTACGACGCAGCCGATGGAAATTGGGCCGACGACGCACTACATCATGGGCGGAATTCGCGTCGATTCGGATACGCAAATGTCCCGATTGCCCGGACTCTTCGCGGCGGGCGAGTGCGCGGCTGGAATCAATGGAGCGAACAGGCTCGGGGGCAATTCCTTGTCGGATCTCATCGTGTTTGGCAAGCGCGCGGGCGAATTCGCCGCTCAGTTCGCCAAGGCCAACAAGCTCGGCACGATTGATGACAGCCAAATGGCCGAGGCTGCGCGACGCGCGTTGGAGCCGTTCGAACGGAGCACTGGCGCTGCCCGAGGCGAGGGCGCGTATGATGTCCAGCACGACTTGCAGGAGATGATGCAAGACCTTGTCGGAATCGTGCGGCGCGAAGAAGAAATGCGGCGCGCTTTGGAGGGGCTTGAAAGCCTTTGGGGACGGGCCAAGAAAGTCATCGTCCGCGGCAACCGGGAATACAATCCCGGCTGGCATACCGCGCTTGACCTGACGAATCTGCTGACGGTGTCGGAGGCGATTACCCGATCGGCTCTCGAACGCAAAGAGAGTCGGGGCGGCCATTTCCACGAGGATTACCCGGACAAAGACGCCCGCTTCGGCAAGGTCAACATTATCGTTTGGAAGGGCGCCGATGGAACAATGCAAATACGTCGCGAGCCAATCCCCGAGATGCCGGCTGAGCTGAAACGAGTTATCGAAGAGAACAAATGAAGACAGCGGTCTTTAGAATTTGGCGCGGGACTTCCGAGAGCGGCGAATTTCGAGATTACACCGCGGAGACTTCTGAAGGAATGGTCGTCCTGGACGCGGTCCATCAAATTCAGGCCAAGCAGGCCAACGACTTGGCCTGCCGCTGGAATTGCAAAGCAGGCAAATGCGGCTCTTGTTCCGCAGAAGTCAATGGCATCCCGCGATTGATGTGCATGACTCGCCTGAATGAGATTCCGCTCGATAAGCCAGTGACCATCGAGCCGATGAAAGCTTTTCCCGCGGTCAAGGATCTCGTGACCGATGTTTCCTGGAACTTCCGGGTTAAAAAGAAAATCAAGAAGTTCAAGCCGCGCCGCCCGGATGCGCCCGATGGCACCTGGCGGATGACACAAGATGATATTGATCGCGTCCAGGAATTTCGGAAGTGCATCGAGTGCTTTCTTTGCCAGGATGTCTGTCACGTCCTGCGGGAACATCACAAACACGAGGAATTCATTGGCCCGCGTTTTCTCGTTTACGCGGCAGCTCTGGAAATGCATCCGCTCGATGTGGAAGATCGGTTGGAAGAATTGAAGAAAGCCCAAGGCATCGGTTTTTGTAATATTACGAAGTGTTGCACAAAAGTTTGCCCTGAGAGTATTACCATCACGGACAACGCCATTATTCCGCTGAAAGAACGTGTGGTGGACAAGTTCTACGATCCGCTGGGCAAACTGTGGGAGTTGTTCCGCCCGAAACAAGTCCCGTAGGGCGAACCTATGGCCGAGCCACCATAAGCTGATCACAGCGCAGGCGAGGGTGCATCTCAGTCGAGAAACGAGATGGAGATTGAAATTCTCCAGCGAACAGTTTTGAATCCGATTGAAAGCCTGACTCAATTAACGACAAAGACCGCAGCGTCACGCCATGGAGCCCGTCCATTTCGAACTTAAGCCCCTCTCGAAAGAGGCTATTCCTGCAGCGTTGGAACGTGCCGTCCGCTATCGGTTACTGAACGAACCGAGCGAAGCCGAAAGCATCTGTTTCGATGTGTTGCGTGTTGATCCGGAGAACCAGCAAGCTTCGGTTATTTTGTTGCTGGCCTTGACCGACCAATTTGGCGGCGGTCATGCGGCCAGCGTCACCCGGGCACAGGAAACGCTCGCGCGCCTGCAGACTCCATATGAGCGGGCTTACTACGCTGGAATCATTGCCGAACGACGCGCCAAAGCGCAGCTTCAGATCGGTTCTCCGGCCTCGACTGGCGCCGCATACGAATGGTTATGCGAAGCGATGGATTGGTACGAGAAGGCCGAAGGAATGCGCCCGGAAGGAAATGACGAAGCTTTACTGCGCTGGAACGCTTGCGCGCGCTTGATCATGCAGAACCACCTCTCGCCCAGGCCCGCCGAGCAGTTTGAACCATCCCTGGAGTAGCGAGGCGCCGATGAACTCCCATAGATCAACAATCCCCCGAATTAGCTCGGTTCGGCGGCCATTCTCGTTGAACTCATCGAGTCGGTGATACTCCTCGACCGAGAGAGGCGAGACGCGCTGGCGAACCTCCGGTATTTCAAGAATCGCTGTCATGACAAGGCTACTTTAATCGGTGGCATATCATCCGTCGAGGTCGGAGATGATCCTGACGACTTCGATCAAATCTCTTGGAGCCTCTATCGCCGTCGCACGGGCTATCTGCAAGGTGAATGGCAAGTTAGGCGCTTGACTCAAGCCGCCGCCCCATCGCCAGGAGAATCCGTGCAAGAACGCGTAAGGGTTCGGCGGACAACCGGGAATGACATAAGGCGCAAACGAAAACACCCACGACGCGCGCTCGGAAATCACCATGTCTTTGCGCAAGAATTTTAGCAGATCGAAATAGGGCTGCCCAATAGGAGGCCCTCGGCGATTTTGCAGCTTGGCTTTCCAGTTCCGGATGATGCCGCTCACCAGCGGCGCGAGCAGAAGCGGCAGCGCCGTTTGGAAGATGATGCTCAGCGGATCGAGAATCATAGCGTCAACAGAAGCAACAGCAGCAGAGTCACAAGCATGTAAATCAAGCATGCTTCCTCCACATGACTTTCGAAACGGATGGTTTTGGCAAAGTAAGGCGAGAACTCAGCGAATAAATCGAAAGCGCGAATCCGAAGAGCGATACAATCAGAACAAAAAACGCGCCCAGCGCGTCACAACGCAGGGTCAAGTCGAGGAACGGCACTCCGGAAGGCAAAACCAGGCGCGCGGGAGCGCCTCGCGGAAATCCGAGAGTTCCAAGGAAAAGAGAAGCCCGGCGATGGCGCCGAGGCCAGCGAGGCCAAAAGAAAGAAGGATTGCAGCGCGAGCTTGGCGATGAAACAGAATGGCGCAAATCGCTCCGATGCTGAAGCTGATTAAGCATAACGTCAGAAAAAATTCGCTCCAGTGTTGCATGAAGAGAATCCGTCAGTCCCGCACTTTGCTCGCATAGGGCTCTCGCTGGCCCGGCCCGATGCTTTGTTGGCCTGCCCGCAGCGCGTCATTTGGCGCGGCTGCCGGCAAACCAAGGATTTCTCTCGCGCGCGCGAGCGCGGCATCGACGTGCGCGCAAACGTTTTCGCGTCCGATGCGGTCCAGAAAACCCGCGTTATCCATTAAAAAAAAGCGGCTGCGTGTGCGGCCCGCTTAACACAAGGCGTTTGCCTGTCCGGCGGAGCCGCTCGTAGAGGTCTTTGAGGGCGTTGAGTCCCGTGGCATCCATTGCCAACACCTTTCTCATGCGCAAGATGAGCACGTCTGGCTCTTCCTTAAGCCGCTCTAGCGCGCTCGCGAGTTTGTCGGCCGCGCCGAAAAAGAATGGGCCAAAGATGCGATAGATCATGACCCCTTTGGGAATCTCCTTGCCGACGAGCACAGCGCTGAGCGTCGCGAGGGGCACAAATTTCGCCAGCGGCGCGGCGATCAAAACGATCAGCAAAAGGGTCAACGCGTGAACGATCCCGGCGACCGGCGTCCGCGCACCGCTCCGCACATTCGTCGCCGTCCGCGCAATCGCGCTGGTCGCCGCAATGCCTCCGAAGAGGGGACTGATGATATTGGCCACGCCTTGCGCAATCAGTTCCTGGTTCGAATGATGGCGGTCATCGACCATTCCGTCGGCCGCGACGGCGCAGAGGAGGGATTCAATCGCCGCCAATAACGCAATCGTGAAGGCAGGTTGAAAGAGATGCTGAATATTCTCCCATGAGAGCGCAGGCCAGCGGGGCATGGGCAATCCTTGCGGAATCCCGCCGAATCGGCTGCCAATCGTCTCGACGGGCAGACTGAACAGCGCAGCGGCGGCCGTGCCTAAGGCGAGCGCGACGATGGAGCCGGGCCCACGCCGCTGCCAGCTTTTCGGCCAGAGTTTAATAACCAGAAACGACGCCACTGCGAGCGCTACGGTTGGCCATTGCAGGGTATCGAAGCGTTCCACGAGAACTTTCATCTTCTCGACGAATTCGGACGGGACATTGTCCACGCTTAGTCCAAAGAAGTCTTTAATTTGCGTGGTAAAGATGAGCACGGCGATGCCGCTGGTGAAACCCATCGTGACGGGATACGGAATGAATTTAATCATTGTGCCCAGCCGCGCTGCCCCCATCGCGAGCACGAACAGTCCCGCCATAACCGTGCAGATCGCGAGGTTCTCCAGACCGTACTTCGCCCCGATGCCATACAGAATGACGATGAACGCGCCAGTCGGTCCACCGATGCAAACCTTCGTTCCGCCCAGCGCGGAAATAAGGAATCCAGCAATGACTGCGGTGAAAATCCCGGCCTCCGGTTTTACGCCTGAGGCTATGGCAAAAGCCATCGCCAAGGGCAACGCAACTATCCCCACGGTGATTCCAGCGACAAGGTCAGGAATGAAGTTCCGGCCGCTGTAATCCCTCAAGGTGTAAATCAATCTCGGTCTAAAAAAGGCGCTGACGCTCATGTCACGCAAAAGAATCGCTCAAGAATCTGTTTTCAGTTTATTTTCGTTGCGAATTGCCGGCAGGTGGTCCGAGGCATTACGCCCAACACTTCAGGCCAGCAAAGCTACAAGCAATGACGATGCGCTGAGAAGGTGGATCATGACATGACATGACGCGAACTGCTGACAGACTGTTCGTCGAAATATCGTAGCAGTGCAGCACCTCCGTTCCGTCGATATTGCCATTTCCAATCGCGATGTAAATGCGGTTGCGATAGAAAACGGGCGCAGTCGAGTCAGTCCCATCCTAAACAAGCGGCCAGTCGATGAATTCCTGCTACCAAAACCAGAACCCTCTACTTAAACCGATCCTCCTTTAACGACTTCACGATGATCCGTCTGAGTTCCAGTGCATCAATCGAGCCTTGATGTTTGTAGAGCACTTCGCCGCCGGGCGCGATTAGCATCGTGTAAGGAAGAGCATTGTTCCAATCCGGATCGAACGCTTCCATCAGGGCGTACTTTTCGTTCGTGGCGAAGAGCAGATTCTTGTTGGAGGCTTGCTGTTTCTGAAGGAAAGCGAGGACCTCTTTCTTTTCGTCAGGGAAATTGGCGGCTACGGTTACCATCTCGAAGGCGCGATGGCGGCACATGCGATTGATTGTGACCAAGTCAGGGAATTCCGTGATGCAGGGGCCGCACCAAGTGGCCCAGAAGTTCACAAGCCGAAGCTTTCCCGAATCGTTTTTGCGAAGCGCCTTCAGAGCGCTGGCATCGGCTAATTCGACTGCCACAGGCTCCGCCGCCAATTTCGCCATGAAGTTGTTCACTGAATCTGTCTTGCCAGCCCACTTGATCGAACAACCGAAAGCTTTCGTTTGCTTCACTTCCACCTCACGTCCGGCCAGCAACGCCTCGATTGCGGCTTTTGCATCCCGCGTTTTGACGTACTGCTCGCGCTCGCTGTCATCGATGCGACCGACGTAGCGCAGTTTTCGTTGCGCGTCGAAGAGAAACAGGTGTGGCGTGGCAGTCGGGCCGTAAGCGCGGGAGACTTCTTCGATGTCACCGTCGTACAGGTAAGGAAAGTTGTATTGTTTGTGTTTGGCGCGAACCTTCATTTCCTCGAACGAGTCGCTTAAGTCGGTGTATCCGAGTTCATCGAGACGAACTGACTTTGGGTCATTCGGAGAGATGGCGACCAGCGCGAAGCCCTTGCTCGTGTAATAGTCGACGAGTTGCTTTATGCGCTCGTCGTAATACTGGGCCGTCGGACAATGGTTGCAGGTGAAGAGGATCCCCAGGATCTTGGCCGAAGAAAAGTCGTTCAGCGTGTAGCGGCGGCCATCGACGCCCGGCAAATCGAAATTCGGTGCGTCAGAGCCAATCGCAAGCGTTTGGATACGAGTTTCTTGAGCCAAGATCGAGATCGAGACTAGCACTGTGGAAATCAGGGTTAACAGAAGCGGTTTCATGATGGGACTCTAAACATTTTGAGATAAGAGGCAATCCCGGTCCGGCCGGTCCGGTTACTAATGCTAACGACGGATTCCACTCCGCCCCACTCCGTCCCTATCTTGTCCTGGCTCTCGATGTCAACATTAGGGACGGATTGGAATCCGTCCTTACCAGCGTTGGATTCGTTGGGGTTTTTCCCAGTTGACGGTTTGGATGAACCGCTCGTAAGCTATCTCCGTCAACCCCGCAAGGGCGTGAGGCGTATCATCAGGATATTTATGCCAGAAGGATATTGCGTTAAGTGCAAAGCAAAGAAAGAAATTGCCGACGCCGTCGAAGAATTGATGAAGAACGGACGAAAGGCCATTAAAGGCAAATGTCCGACTTGCGGCGTTGTTATGTTCAAGATCCTCGGTGGCAAGGCCTCGTCTGCTCCAGCGACTCCGGCTCCCCAAGCTCCGCCCGCGCCTGCCGCTTGATTCAGCTTTCGCTTTCCTTATGTCGCAAGAACTTGCTTACGTTATTATTACCCCCTATTCCCTGTACAAATCGCGCACTGGGGGGATTCTGGCGCGTTTGATCACTCGAACCGGTTTGGACCTGGCCGGGGCGCGCATGTTTGCGCCAACCGAACAACTGGTTAAGGAATACTCGGACGCCGTCGTTTCAGCTAACGATCCTCAAGACCGCCGCATTCAGGAACTGATTCACGATTATATTCTCCAGAATCTGATGCCTGACCCAAAGACGCATCGGCGCCGTCGCGTCATGATGCTCCTCTTCCGAGGCGAAGATGCGGTGCGAAAGACTCGCGCAGTCGTGGGACATATCAGCGCGCACCGGCGCGGTGGCGAAACGATCCGCGACACTTACGGCGATCTCATCCTCGATGAGCACGACCAGGTGCGCTACTTCGAACCAGCCGTCCTCGCTGCTCCCAATCAGGAAGAGGCGGAAACAAAACTCAAGCTTTGGACGCGCTATTCAGACTCTGACGGCGGTGTGCTCGAAAATACGATTGCTTATCCCGCCGGGGAGAAGCCGCAGCGGACGCTCGTGTTGATCAAACCCGACAATTTCCGTTTCCCCACGGGCCGGCCGGGTAACGTCATCGACTTCTTTTCGAGGACCGGTCTGTACATTGTTGGGATTAAGGTCCACCGTATGAGCGTGGCCGAGGCTATTGAATTTTACGGCCCCGTGCGCGAGGTGTTGCGGACAAAATTGACTGATGTCGTCGCTGCGCGGGCCAAAACAGCAATCGAGAAGGAGATGGGATTTCATGTGCCTGCGGCTGAAGAACGGCGATTGGGCGAAACACTTGGCCCGCTGTTCGGCGACCATCAGTTCGACAACATCGTCAAATTTATGTCAGGGCGCACGCCTGGTGAAGCCGATGGAAACTTGCGGAACGAGCCTGGAACGGAAAAATGCATCGCGTTGGTCTATGAAGGGCCAGAAGCTGTCCGAAAGATTCGTGACGTGCTAGGACCGACGGATCCCTCAAAAGCCCCGCCCGGTTCCATTCGCCGTGAATTCGGCCAGACGATCATGGTCAATGCTGCGCACGCCAGCGATTCAGAAGAGAATGCCGAACGCGAAATCCGGATTGTGAACGTCGCCCAGAATAATTTCCGCAAGGTAGTCGAGGAATTCTACGGTCCGATTTGATCCGTGGTTCGTTCATCGCCACAGGTCCGGATTATCTCTCAACCTCTGCAGTAACTGAGCGTCCGCGGCAGGGAATTTGTACTGGTCCAATTGTTCTCGTTCAACCCAAGCGAAAGCCTGGCAACCCAAGGCTTGTGGTTCGTGCCGCCGCCAATGGCACCGGAGGAATTTGAGACAGACCGTTTTTTCGGCGTAGACATGCGTGACGACATCGAAAAGTTCGCCGGCTTCCACATCGATGCCAAGCTCTTCCTTTAACTCGCGCTGCAAACAGAACTCAAACGTCTCGTTAGCTTCCTTCTTGCCGCCGGGAAATTCCCATAAGTTGCCGAGGTGATCGTGCGGACGCCGTTGTGTAATCAGCAATTTTCCGTCGCGAAAAACGAGGCCCGCAGCGACGTCAATAATGACACAGTTGCTTGGATTTGAATTAAGATTCACCCGAGATGCTCTCCTTGTAACCCAGAGTTTCACTCTGCCGTATCGCCGACTTGCAGTCGGCAGACCGTCCGCATTTCCGAAGGCGCTCGAACTTGCGGGCGATTCGCAGAACGCAATTCTTCCAAGTAGCAAGGTGAATCTTGCCCCTCCCCATGAACCTGTGTCGTAGGACGGGGCGTCTCGCCTGTCCAGCATTGGCGTACACCAAAAGCAGGACAGGCGGGACGCGCTGCCCTACCAAACGGTTCATGGCGAGGGAAGGAGGTTGGGGTTGTGCGCGTTTCGCCATTAGACCTTGACTGTTCGCAAAAGCTCTCTGCCCTCGCCCCATCGGATGGGGGATAGGGGCGCTTTAACTGTCAGTTACAGCATTCCGCCGCCGCCGCAGTGTGAAACTCTGCGCTACGACTGACACTGCCGGCCAATGCTCTTGTAAATGAAGCCGAGCCTTTCCATTTCTTCCAGATCAAACATGTTGCGGCCATCAAACATGATTGGATGCGTCATGACTTTTCGGACACGATCCAAGTCGAGTTTCTTGAATTGCGGCCATTCGGTAGCCACCACCAAAGCATCACAGCCATCCGCCACAGAATTCATGTCACTGACGTAAGTCACATTTGGCAGCACGGCCTTGGCTTTTTCCATCGCTTGGGGATCGTGGACGCGCAGGATGGCGCCTTCCTTCCGCAAACGGTGGCAAAGCTCCATCGCCGGGGACATGCGGATGTCGTCGGTGTTTTGCTTGAAGGCCAATCCAAGCACCCCGACTGTCTTTTCCTTCAACACCCAAAGTGTATCGACAATCTTCTTGAAGAAACGGTCCATCTGTTGGGCGTTGATCTTCTGAACCTCTTTCAACAGCCCGAAGTCATAGCCAAGCTGCTCAGAGATTTTGATAAAGGCGCTGAGGTCCTTCGGAAAGCAGCTCCCGCCAAATCCAAGCGAAGCATCCAAAAAGGGGCGCCCGATGCGGTGATCCATTCCAATGCCGTTGGCAACTTCTTGCACATTCGCGCCCGAAGCTTCGCAAAGCACGGAAATGGCATTGATATAAGAAATCTTCAGAGCGAGGAATGAATTCGCAGCGTGCTTGATCAACTCTGCGGAATGAATGTCGGTAACGATGATTGGGCAATTAAAGGGCGCGTAAATCTCCCGCAAGGCCGTGACAGGACGTTGCGACCGTACGCCAATAACGACGCGATCCGGTTTGAGGAAATCCTCGACGGCAAACCCTTCGCGAAGGAATTCCGGATTGCTCACCACATCGACTTCCACACGCGATTTGCAATAGCGCCGAATGGTCTCACTGACTTTCTCTCCCGTCTTTACGGGAACCGTGCTCTTGTCGACAACGATCTTGTAGCTCGTCATTGCGTCGGCAATATCCCTGGCCACCCCTTCCATGAAACTTAGATCGACCGAACCATCCGGCAAAGGCGGCGTAGGGACAGCGATAAAGATGACGTCACTCTGTTCGACTCCTTCGCGCGTGGATGTGCGGAAGGCAAGACGACCGCTGGCGGCGTTCTTCTGAATCAATTCCTCCAAGCCAGGCTCATAGATCGGCACGCCACCTTCCTGCAAGAGTTTGATCTTGGCAGCGTCACAATCGACGCAGATTACTTTGTGCCCCACCTCCGCAAAGCAAGTCCCCGTTACCAAACCAACGTAACCCGTCCCGATGATCGTTATTTTCATTGAACGCCTTCCTTTCGAGCCAGCGCCTCTAAGCCTTGTTAGCGCGCATTGGGCCGATGACCTGGAACTGGAGCGCGGCGTTTGCGCCGCCTCTCTGTTCGCAGTTTCCCGCGACATTGAACGTTGAAGCGGCATAAACGCCGCGCTCTTAACGTCCGGGTTCTGGAGAGCAGTAACGCTGCCTGCATACCTGCGCTAAGGCTTTGTTTCCGGGGGGTTCGCTGGATTTCCAGGAGTGTTTGGGGCAATGACAGCCGGCTGAAGCTGAGGTTGAGGTTGAACCGGAGCATTTGTGCTCAATGGCGCAGGCGCGTTGGTCGGACTAGCCGCCACGGCATTGGTTTGGACCAGTTGCGGATAACGCGCCAGCAACTGTTCTTTCCGGATTAAAGCTTCGTTGCCTTTGGCGCTCGCGATATTTGTGCGCGCCATATCTTCGTAAGTCTTGAGCGCCAATTCAGGTTGCTTTTTTGCTTCGTAAACACGGGCGATGCCGAACCTCGCGTCCGTAACCACGGCTGATTGTGGATGCTTGGTTACGAGCTCCTGATAAGCATTAAGCGCCTCGTCCGGCTTCCCCTGCGCTTCGAGGGAAGCCGCCTTCCCATACACCGCAGTTGCCACTAAGGCGTGGTTCCCATGTTCCTTGAGAAACTTCTCAAACTGCACCAGCGCCTCCGCGTACTTGTTCTCGGTGAACAAAGTTCCAGCGGCTAACAACAACGCTCGTCCCGCTGCGTCCGTGCTCGGAAACTGGTCGACGACCTTAAGAAACTCGGTCCCGGCGGGCGAAGAACTCTTTTCGGCGGCGCCAGAAGCCGGGCGCAATTTCAACAAAGCATCACTGGCCGCTAGCTCAGTTTGGTGGCTTTGCCAACGGTAAACCGCGATCCCAAAGCCCACCACAACGGCCACCACAAACGCGATGGCCAACTGTTTCTTGTTCTGTTCAAGCCAGGCCAACAACTCATAAAACCCGGTTGAACCGGTCGTTTCGGAACTCATATAGCCACAAAAAATCGTCGCAGAGACCAAAAAGGCAAGCCTGAAATTGGCTTTTGTGGTGTTGCATTCAAAAGTTCACTTTTTCGTGCGATCAAAAGTGCACAACTTTTAGGGTGAGCGATCGCTAGCACAAACGGCTGCTCAAAAGGACCACAGGTTGGGTATTATGGTGAGGAGGTTCCTT
>Ga0194131_10000938_pt1 | contig 50490 bp, 47 predicted proteins | sample TA2KigO120mmetaG_FD_148631 | JGI IMG/M metagenome (GOLD analysis project Ga0194131, IMG submission 148631) | Freshwater microbial communities from Lake Tanganyika, Tanzania - TA2015053 Kigoma Offshore 120m | ecosystem: Environmental > Aquatic > Freshwater > Lake | place: Tanzania: Lake...
CACCGGGCAACCAGGCGTGGGGTCGCCCGGAGCGGGAAACCCGCACGCCGGTAAATATGAGGAATCGACCTCATCGCGACAACGGGGAGGGAGCGGCGGCAACGCCACTCCCTTACCCACTGAGTTTCAGTCTGCCGTATCGCCGATTTGTAATCGGCATACCTTCCGCATCTTCCAAAACGCTCGAACTTGCGGGCGATCCGCAGAATACAATTCTGCCAAGTAGCAAGGTGAATGTTGCCCCTCTCTCTAACCCTCTCCCCATCCGATGGGGCGAGGGAAAAGACCTGGCCGCTCAATTCATTCTTTTTGAGAGCGGCCTTCCACACATCGTTCGCAAACTCGACTTTGTCTCCTTCGCGCTTGCCTTCGATCTCGATCTTGGCTGGCTTGTCCCAGCCTGCGCCTGGCAACCCGCCTTTATGTAGAACGACCCTGAACGTATCGTTCCCTAATGCGACGACTTGGGCGCCCAGCTCGGAGTTGGAATATTCGCCTTGGAGATCAAAATCAGGGCCGGCAGGACGAGCGTCGTCTTCGGTTAGGTAAGTGGGAATGTGTGGCTTGGCGCCCGCAGCATAAAGACTGCTGGTCAAAGAAAGAACAACCAAGGTGACGATTTGTATTGGCTTCATGTTTTTGGTCCGTTGCACTGCGACGATCGTTTCATGTGTCCCAATCTCCACGTTTCCCAATACCATGATTCAACTTCGGCCCGGCCGTGCTTCTCGACGCAATGTTTGGCCCATTGATAAACGAGCTCCCCCCACTTGGCGTAATCTTTCGGCGGGCAGGCCCAACCCGTGTAAATCTCCTCGTATCGCGCGGTCGGAGCCGATTTCTTGACCACGGATTTCACGGATTTCACGGATTCGCCGATCGAGAAGTGATTTTATTTATCCGTGTGATCCGCGTAATCCGCGGTTGAATCAGGTTCGTGGGGAGGGGTGCGTTTGCTTGCATCGTAAGAATAATTCAAAACCTTTGCTCGAGCCGTGTTTGTGGATCACCTTCGCAGTTCAAAGGCGATCGTGCCCAACTCGCCAAAGTCGGCTTCATGCTTTCCGGCCTCGCCTGGATGAATTGTCCCGCGCGCGCCACTAATGATCACACTGCCCGCTGGTATCATGCAGCCGCGCGATGTAATTTGGTTCAAGAGTTCGCGCAGCTTCGTCCAATGCTCTCCCCTCGTTGCGCCGCCTGCGGCCTCGTGAAGGATTTTGCCATCGCGCTTCAACACAATCTTCAAGCGGCTCGGGTCGATTGCATCCGGATCCTTTCTCGCGCCAACGATAAACCGTCTCGAACCAACGTTGGACGCCACCATATCAATGGCACTCATCGTGCCGATGCGTCGCGCATAATTCGCTGGAAGCTCGATGGCCGGCACGATCGCTTCGACTGCACCCTGCGCTTGTTCGTCGTTGTAAAGCTTGTAGGAGATATCGACGCTGATGATGTAACCAATCTCGGTTTCGACAATGATCTCCTCGTTCGCAGTCAGTTGGACAACCGGCGATTTATCAGCCATGAGTTGACCCGATCGCAGCAACACACCGGTGAGCGGCTGGTCGATCCCCAAATTCTTTTGGGCTTCGGCAGATATGGCCGCGGCTTTGAACCCGGCGATCTGATCTTGCCGAAGCGCGCGTTGAATTTGACGTCGTTGGGTAATGTAACCGTCTTCCAAGGATGCGTTCGGATGTTTTTCAGCAAGTTTCGGAAGTTGGCCATTTCCCTTGAGCGCTTCGCTGAACTCGCGCACGTAGGCGCGAATGAATGATGGATCGAGGAAGCCCTGTGACTTCATCCACTCAGCGAACTGAAGCTTCCAGTTGCCGACAGGCGCGCCCGTTTCGCGCACGCCGAAAGCATGCCCCCCGGTTTGAAAGAGATGTAGTTCCGACGGGACGCGCGCTCTTTTGAGAGCGAGCATCATCAGGAGACTGTTCTCACAACTGTCATCGAACGCGTGGGCGAAGAACATCGGCGGTGTCTCCGCGTTGATGCGGCTGGCGACCTGTTCTTTGATTTGGCCGGTGCGGCCAGTCACGAGGCCGCCCGGATAGATCAGTGCGGCGAAGTCGGGCCGGCACGGGAACGCGTCGCTCGCATCCACAGTTTCGTATTGACGTTCCTTGTGATGGGTCGCGAGCCAAGCGGCGATCTCGCCTCCCGCGGAGAAGCCGAGCACGCCGACGTTTTCCGGATCGACACCCCACTCACTGGCGCGCGCTCGAATCAAACTAAGTGCGCGTTGGGCGTCCTTCAACCCAGTTGTCGCAGGGCCGGGCACGCGATACTTCAACACAAACGCTGCGATGTCGCCTGAGGTCAGCCATTCGGCGACTTCCAATCCTTCGTGTTCGTAGGCCAATCGTTGCAAGGCGCCGCCTGGACAGACGAGTATGGCCGCGCCCGTGCGACGTTCCTTCGGCGGCAGAAATACCGAGACCGTTGGTTGTGAGATGTCCGTGATTTGATAGAACGGACGGCGTCTGCCGAGGACACGCTTTTCTGTGGCAGCCTCACGAGTTTCATCGGGCGCGCGGCCCGGCCAGACGGAGAAGAGTTCGTCTGGTTCTAGGGCAAAACTGATTGAGCACACGGCCAGCAGAGCCACGGCGGAGAGGAAGGCGTGAAATCGTCTCATACGAAAATGAATGTCTCTCGAGTTGGACATCGCGAAGAGATGCTTTTACAGCGCTTTTGAACAGAAGGCAACGAAGGGAAACAAGCCATAAAATCTCGAAGCGTTGGTTCCCTGCCGATCCAGCGCCGAATGGTTGGACATTTGACAGCGCCGAATCCTCAGCGCACAATGCCTCATCCATCTGAGCCTCCCGGCGCCACTCGAAGAGTTCGTTCACCGCAAAGTAGCAGCCGGCGAGTTCGAATCTCCCGACGAGGTCGTTTGCCACGGGTTGCGTCTGCTTCAGCAAGATGAACAGTGGAAGCTCGACGCCCGCGCGAAAATAGACGTTGGGTGGGAACAGGCCAAGTCCCGGCAGCTCCGCAACCCTACAGAAGTGCGCGAGAGCTTGGCGTCACGCAAGGCCTCCTGGAAACGTCAACGCGGTGGCAAGTGAAGTCTTACCATCTCACTCCGGCGGCGGAGGATGATCTTTTGGGGAATCTGGCGGCACATTGCTGCAGATAACCTCACCGCTGCCGACGATCTCGAATCAGAAATCCTCGATGCGTGCCAACGATTGGCAGAGCGGTCCGACCTTGGGCATTTCCGCCGCGACCTAACTGACAAGCCGGTCCGGTTCTTCGCAGTGCGCAGGACATATCTTATCGTCTATGACGCGGTCAGTGAGCCGTTGGCTGTGCTGCGCGTGCTCCATGGCGCCCGCGATGTGGCGGCTGACTTGGAACGGTAGTTTCCGGAAGAATCTCCACCCGGTGGGCCGTGTCTGACGGTAGTTTAAGTTCCGCCACGAGGCTGCTTTAGCCTTGTAGCTTTCCGCTGGTCCACCTCCTGCTCATGACCTCAATCGCCCGGATTTGAGAATACGCAACTCACCAATCAACAAAGCTGAGTTGTAAGCATGCGGTTAACGTTGCTCTTCTCGATGAACGTAAAGGCAGGGCGCAATTCGGATGGATAGAGGGGCAACGCACAACTGAATGTTTACGACTCCAAATTCAAACAATTAGATATTATGACCAATCATTATTTCAGCCGCCGCCGTTTTCTCAGTGGGCTTGGAGTGACGGCGCTTCTCTCCCGCCTCGGATGGATGAATGCTCTCGCGCAAGCCACTCCGCCGGATTACAAAGCTCTTGTCTGCGTCTTCCTCGGCGGCGGCAACGATGGTCACAACACCATCGTTCCGCTCACGCAAGCTGACTTCAATTCGTACAAGGCCGCGCGTGGATCACTCGCGCTTCCAGACAATAACGGCGCGCTATTGCAGGTGGCAACGCCGGAGGGCACGCCATTCGGGCTTAATCCTGGTTTGACCGCGATTCACCCACTTTGGGCGCAGGGCAAACTGGCTGTCCTAGCCAATGCTGGCATGCTCGTCCAACCGACCTCGCGTGCGCAGTTCCTGGCCAATTCTGTCCCCGTGCCCACGAATCTCTTTTCGCATTCGGATCAAGTCCAGCAGAGGCAAAGCGGCATTCCCTCGACTTCGGGGGGAACTGGCTGGGGCGGGCGCGCCGCTGACGCCCTTCATATGTTGAACGGCGCTTCAACGTTCCCGGCCACCGTTTCCATTGCTGGACCTTCGCTTTTTTGCATCGGGAATATCGTGCAAGCGGCCAGCTTGTTGCCTGGATTTAACCTCGATGTGAGCGGGATGAATTTATGGCCGCAAGCTGCCGCGGCGGCGCGCAAGGCTGGACTCCAACAGGTGCTCGAGTTCGACAGCGGATTGGCCCTCGTGCAGGCCGCCAATAAAGTGCGCAAAGATGCGCTCGACTTAAACGCCATGCTTACAGGTAATGACGCGACGTTGACCAGGCAGTTCCCGGGGACGAGCCTCGGAGATCAGCTCAAGCAAGTGGCAAAGATCATCAAACTCCGCGCGACGACGGGCATCAGCCGCCAAGTATTCCTCTGTTCGATCGGCGGATTCGACACGCACGGAGCGCAAGGCTGGCAACATTGGGACCTGCTGCGCCAGGTGTCGGAGGCGCTCGCCGCCTTTTACAATTCGACGATTGAGATGGGCGTAGCCGACCGCGTCACCAGCTTTACCTTGTGGGACTTCGGCCGTTCCTTGCAACCGAGCGGCTCGGGAAGCAACCATGGCTGGGGCAAACATCAGCTCATTCTTGGCGGCGCTGTTCAGGGCGGGAAAATGTACGGAGCATTTCCAACCTTGGCCCTCGGCGGACCCGACGATTCAGGCTCGCGCGGGGCACTCATTCCAAGCACATCGACCGAGCAATATGGCGCGACACTTGCCGCTTGGCTTGGTGTGCCGGCGAATCAGTTAGGTTCGGTGTTTCCGAACCTCGGCAATTTCGGGACCCAGAACCTCGGGTTTATGTCATAATCGGAAACAGATTTCGCCTGTCGCACTGACGAACCGTATGGAGCGCGGACAGCCTTGTCCGCGCATCCGTGCAAACTTTCTCAAACCGCGCGGACAAGGCTGTCCGCGCTCCGAAAAGCCGCTCGCCGAGATATTATCTTGAAACCTTTTTCCTAGCTTCACTGTCTCTATCGTTGGCTGGATGCTGCTGGACTGAACCGAAAGGACGGCGTCGTGGCCAATCGATAAACTATGACAATGAATGCTCGAACTCTCTTGTTTGGCGCTGTGGCGTCATTGACCTTTTCCATAACGACTCTTGAGGCTGCCGATTGGCCGCAATGGCGAGGTCCCGATCGCACTGGGCTTTCTTCGGAAAAAGGCTTGCTTAAGGCCTGGCCCGAAGGCGGACCGAAGCAAGTTTGGATTTTCAAGAATGCGGGTGACGGTTACTCCAGCCCCGCCATTGTGGCCGGCAAACTTTACACCATGGGGACGCGCAACGATGAGGAGATTCTCATCGCGTTGAATGTGGCTAATGGTTCGGAGTTGTGGATTGCGCCGATGGGCCCGGTTCGGCGAGACGATCGGGGACACGGACCGCGCGGAACACCGACGGTCGATGGCGATCGACTGTACGGCCTGAGTGGAAGGGGTGATTTGGTATGCGCCCAAATTGCCGATGGAAAGGTGCTCTGGAAGAAAACGATGTCCGAGTTGGGCGGGAGGGTCCCGTCGTGGGGATTCGCTGAATCAGTGCTTGTCGATGGCGACAATGTCATTTGCACACCGGGCGGCCCGCAAGGCACAATCGCGGCGCTCGACAAAAAGACGGGGACTGTGCGCTGGCAAACAACCGAGCTCACCGACTTTGCGGCTCATCCTTCTATCATTCCAGCGACACACAACGGCGTGCGCCAATATATACAATTGACCAAACAAACACTGGCAGGTGTTGCGCCCAAGGACGGCAAGGTGCTGTGGAAAGCGCCGTTTCCGGGAGGGTCGGTCCCAGCAGTGATCCCGACGCCGATCTATGGTGATGGTCATGTTTTTGCGACAGCCGGATATCGAGTTGGTTGTGAGTTGGTCAAGATTGCCGACAACAGCAGCGGGGCGTCCATCGTTTACGAAAACAAAACCATGCAGAATCAGCATGGCGGCGGCGTGCTTGTGGAAGGGCGCATCTTCGGCCATTCGGATTCGGCTGGCTGGCTTTGCTTGAACTTCAAGACCGGCGAACAGGTCTGGGCCTCTCGGAACTTCGGCAAGGGCGCCGTCACTTACGCGGATGGCATGCTTTACTGCGTCGAAGAGAATCGTGGCACAGTCGCATTGGTGGAAGCATCGGCTAAAGGATGGACGGAAAAGGGCCGGTTCACGCCAGAGCCGCGGACAACTATTCGGACGCGCGACAACAAAGTCTGGACGCATCCCGTTGTGAGCAATGGCAAGCTATTCCTGCGCGATCAGGACCTGATTTATTGCTACGACGTGAAGGGTTGAGTTTGGAAACGCAACCGCGCTTTCCTAAAATTGAAATACTCAACATTCGCACAATCACAGTTGGCAGGGCGCGTCACTCTGCGCGCGCCGTGTGCACCTTGTTATACGCTACGCTTACTGCAGTTGCGGCGCGCACGGAGTGACGCGCCCTGCCGCTGACAGTGTCGTATCCTCGATTTGCGTTCCAGAATCGAGTTCGAGAAAAGGCGTTAGCGTTCAGTATTCCAGGCGTCGATCAACCGTCGGGCGGCAGCGATCTGTTCCGCGGACATTTTAGCTAAAAGTTTCGAGCGGAATCGAAGCGCGGCGGCGTCCCGTGTCGCGGCAGCTTGCTCGATCCAGAACAACGCTCGCGTGAAGTCTCGCTCCACGCCTCGGCCCGCCGCGTACAGCATGCTGAGGGTCACTTGAGATTTTACGTATCCGCTCCGGGCAGAAAGTTCAAACCACCGCGCTGCTTCGGCGAAATCCTGCGGCGCCCCGGCGCCCGTGTAATAGGTTTCCGCCAAATCATATTGGGCAAGTCGATCACCTGATTCGGCGCGCCGGCGCAAATCCTGGAGTTCGGCTGCGCTCGCGTTCTCGATCGTGGACCGAACTTGCCGAACGACGCTCACGGTTTTGCGCAGCGTTGCCTGCGCGCCCTTCACGGATAATAAAAGCGACCAAATTCCCATAACCTTAAAAGGAGCAATTCAACCACAGATGACGCGGATGAACACGGATACAGAAGCAGTATCAGCGACGGATGAGATCACGTCTAAGGTCGATGATGCGATCTCTGCAGCTTCTTCGTTATCTGCGCCATCCGCGAAATCCGCGGTTCCAAGAGCCGTTTTCAGCATAACCGGTTCACGGGCTATATCCAGTCTGGCTTAATCCCCTTGGATCATTGTCCACATGCCGCGCGGCGCGTTGGTAGTGCCAGTGCCGACGGTATCCGTGATTTTGTGAATGCCGACGTGGCCGTCGAAGAAAAGATAATTGAAGCGGCGTCCGTGGAGACCGTAAGCCTTGGCGCCCCATTGCTGTCTTCCGCCGATCGCAATTTGAAATGGAGTTTGATCGCCATTCGAAGGGCCGGTCGGTCCTTGACAAAACGAAGGCCAGCTGTTGCCGGCAATATTTCCACCTTCGGGCTGCTCAACGAGCAGGATCGTGCCTCCTGTGTCACCAATCACACTAGTCTGGAACCCGCGCGGTTGCCACGGTGGCAGCGAGCCGCCCCGCACGTCGAAATATATTCCGGCGCCATGCGTAGGTGCAGGCAACGCCGCTGTCGGCGATGTGACAATGAAATTGGGACCAGCGTAGTTCATGGCATACGTCCTCCGTTGGCCAAAGGTTGCCCAACTGATGCTGATTTGGATCGTGTCCGCGGGACATTTCAGGATCTTGGGAATAGTGCTGCGATCCGCGATGCCGCCGGAGATTCCGACGATCAAGTCGGCGTCAGGCGCGTTGCCGCCGATGTATCGATGGATGTAATCGTCCCATGACAACTGATATTGATAATCGCCCGTGTAGTAAGCCGCCGGCGGGTACATATCGCCATGGTCCAGCGTAAACAGATGAAAGCCGAGTCCAAGTTGCTTCATTTGCGCCGTGCATTTGATGCGTTGGGCGCGTGATTTAGCGCTCGCGAGCGCCGGAAGCAACAGACTGGCGAGGATCGCTATGATGGCGATCACCACCAACAACTCGATCAATGTAAAAGCGCTCGAGCGGCCGTGCGTGTGAACTTCTGGATAGGCCTTGGTTGGGCGCTGTGAGGAGTTTCCGTCGTGGTGTTGCGGAGTCGGTTTCATTTGATGGACCCGTTACTGTGCAGACTGTCTACTTCAATACGACTTGCAGGTTCTTTGAGTCGATGGCGAACGATTTTCCCGGTGGGGGCTGCGGCATGTTCTTTATGTATCCAGCCGCAGCCACTTCATTCAGGGAGGCTGGCACTTGTCGTTTTTCGACGCTGAACCTGCGCAACGCTTGCGTCAATTCCGCTAGAACATTCGCCCAGTCTGGCTCCGCAGCGGTTCCCGTTGCAGCGGCCTTTGACTCTGACGAAACAGCCGCTGTTGGCGGAGCGCTGTCGCCGCATCCCAGACACAATGAAACGACGCAACACAAGAAGAGCAGGCGTGACCTTGGGGTAGTTTGCTGCACGACATTCAAAATTCAAGCTGCGTCTTGCCGAGCCATGAGTCGAAGGGAGAGCGAGGCCGAACGAGCGTCAACGCGTCATCGGAGCCCTCATTGCCTTCAGACAATCTGACGCTGAGCCGGCATCTCGGCACGGAAAATGGTGGCAAACTCATTAGTCAAACAAACTTTGAACGGGCTGTGCAGGTGCACTGTCTATCGAGAAAGCCTGAAAAAACAACTCTCCGTCATAGGGCGGAGATACGAACCCAAATGACCGCGTCTCTTGGCAAATGCAAAAGAGTGGCGCCATGTTTCTGAATATCGTCTGGGAAATGCCGCGTTTGGGACGCTATCGCGGCGCAGGCTCGTGGAAACGCGCTGTTGAGGCTTGTTAACGGTTTGACTTGGTTTTCGTGGAAACGTACATTTCCAGGCCATGCTCGATGCCGACCCTAGAGCGGGGGTTGCTCCCGCTGCGCTTGCTTCCCTTAGCGGGCTTAATCCCGCTTGGAAAGAAGTCATCGAACCGGTCAAGCCATTTATCGAACAGGTGGCAAGCAGATTGGAGGAACAGGTCGAAACGTTCGATCCCGAGATCGCCCCGTACGCACGTTATGCGCTTACCAACCAGGGAAAACAGCTTCGACCCGTCCTCGTGGCGCTGAGCGCTGGCGCGACCGGAAAGATTAATGACTCTTTAGTAACAGCCGCCGTAATCATTGAAATGGTCCATCTGGCGACACTGGTGCATGACGATGTCATGGATGAAGCAGAGATGCGGCGTCAGCGGCCGACGCTGGCGGCAAATTGGGGAAATCATATCTCGGTGCTGGTGGGGGATTGTTTGTTTGCGAACGCGTTGCGGCTGGCGGCAAGTTTTCCAACGCCGGAAGTTTGCCGGGCTGTTGCTTCGGCGACAAACACGGTCTGTTCCGGCGAAATCCTGCAGACGCATCAGCGCCGGAATTTTGAGTTCACGCGTGCAGAGTATTTTAAGGTCCTCGAAATGAAAACAGCCGAGCTCTTCGCTTTGTCTTGCGATCTCGGAGCCGGGTTGGGCGGCGCGAGTCCGGGTGGACGCGCGGCGCTCCGGAAGTACGGATTGGCCTTGGGGACCGCTTACCAGATTTACGATGATTGCCTCGATCTGTTCGGCAGTGAACGCACGGTCGGCAAATCCCTCGGCACCGATCTGGCGAATGGCAAATTAACCATGCCAATCTTAATCTTGCTGGAGCAGGGGAGTGGTAGCGACCAGGCTCAATTGCGTGAGTACATCCAACAGTGGAAACCAAGATTTTTGCCCCGGTTCCTAGAGCTTTTGGACAAGTATGATGCCCCAAATGCTTCGCGAGGAATTGTGCATCACTATCTAGAAATCGCGCGGCAATCTTTGAAATCCTTGCCGGAAAGTGTCAGCCGGACAGCATTAATCAGGTTAACCGAGTTTTTGGCGCAACAAACGGACACGTTAGGAGTTCCTTCATAAGATGGAACCAGGGATCATGATCGATGCGATTGCCTTCAAGGCGCCGAGCGCCCCTCCACCAATCAGCATCGGGCAACTCGACGAGCGTAAGTTAGTCAAGCGCGCACAGGGTGGCGATTTGACCGCGTATGACGAGTTGGTGCGACGTTATCAGGAACGCATCTACGCGACGATCTACCACATGACCGCCAATCATGAGGATGCGAACGACTTGGCCCAAGACGCCTTCATTAAGGCATACCGGGCCTTGAAATCATTCAAGGGCGATTCCAGTTTTTTCACGTGGGTTTATCGGATTGCGGTCAACAAAACGATCAACTTCCTGAAACAGCGGAAGAAGCGGGCGCAAATGAGCCTCAATGACTTGGACTTCAATGCCGAGCATGATCCCGACCTGATTGCGCTAATTTCGGAGAAAAATCCCCGGCGTGATCTGAACCTCACTGAACTACAGGAAAAATTGAACGAGGCCATGCTCAAGCTGTCGGATATACATCGGTTGGTAGTGACGCTGCACGATGTCCAAGGACTATCGCATGATGAGATAAGCAAAATCATGGATTGCAATACTGGCACGGTGCGGTCTCGGCTTTTCTATGCTCGACAACAACTGCAAGCTCATTTATCTGATTACTTGAAAGCATCATGAGTTCTTCTCCGGAAAACTTTGACAATTTAAGAAGGCTGCTGGCCTGCAAACGATACGAGCAGCCGCCGCCGGGCTACTTCAATTCTTTCTCGGAAAAGGTAATCGACCGGCTCGAAGCCGAAGAGTTCAACGAGTATTCCTCCTGGTGGCAATGGCTCGTGGATAAATTCGATGCTAAGCCGATTGTGGCTTGCCTTTACGGGATGGCCGTTTCGGGCCTGTTGTTGGCTGGCTTTCGGTTATCTCAGATTTTTGAGACCGAAACTGCTTCAGCCGCGATTCCGAGCGGGCCATGGCTGGCTGCGACGCCAGGCTCCGGCGCAATTCTGCAGGGTCAGTTTGGCCAAAACAGTTTTGTAGACGTTCCCGCTTGGACTGTTTCGAGTTCGCTCAATTCGGCTTTCCGTCCTGAAACTTCTAACCTCCTATTCGAAAGCAGCGGCCTGCGTGGGCAAACGCTGAAATTCGGGACGAGCGGATTCTAAGCAGGACAAGGCTCCCCCCTGGTATCTGGCAGAGTAGCGCAGACTGCCTAGTCTGCCGTATCGCGCGGAATTATTGCAAACCGCGATGATTTTCCGGAGCGCGCACATTCTTGTCCGCAGCAACTGGAAATGAAAAGCGCGCGTTGGAACTTTCGAAAACCGCCAGGCATTCGGACGTTGCTGCGGACAGGAATGTCCGCGCTCCGTTTTGGTTGCGGCTGCGTCCTCCTGCGATAACAGGTGTTGGGACATGCGCGAAACTCCGCCAATTGGCCATCGGCGAAACAGCAGACTGGGCAGTCTGCGCTACAAAGCTAGCTTCGTGGGCTCGCCCCAACGCGTCGGTTAATCGGATTCTACAAGAACCAACGCACTAAAGGGCGCAAACATCGAGGAGGAGGAAAGGGTCATTCTCTCGTCGTCGGCGAGCGTTTCTATGCTGTGTTCCTTGCCCTTCTCATCCTGAAGTTTGACTTCGTATTTGTCTCCCTGTCTTTCCCAAGCTCCATCGCCCCCTGAGACACCCAGCTTCGGCAACGCCACCGCGGGCGTTGGTGTGGCGGGTTGCTGGGCGGATCCTGGGCCAGGCTGACCCGGTCGCATGCCATACCGTGCTGCCATCTCTGGAGACATGGCCGGAGCACCTGGATTCGGCGACTGAGTCCGCGGCGCAGCAGCCGCTTGCGCGGCTTGAAGGATTTGTTTGGCTTGTTCGCTGAGTTCGACTTTGAGTGAAGCCTTTCTGTCTGTGGTCGCCGTGAAGGTGACCGAGCCCATATAGTCGTTAAGCATCTTTTTCAGGCGAGCCATTTCAGAAGCGGACATATTCGGTCGCTTCTTGCGCTCTTGCGCCATGGTCGCGTAGCGGTCCAATCTCCAGCGGCCGAGAATTTTTTCATCATCAAATTTCGCGGACTTGCCAGTCAGCAGGTATTCGTGCAAATCCTTGGCGTCCTGCTGGAGCAGTTCTTGCACAATCTCTGGATTGTAGATCACGGCTTGAGTCTTGAGGTGCCTGATAATCTGCGTCACATCCCCTCTTGTTTGAAGCAAGTTGTTGAATTCCGAGTCAGTGGCGATTTCCTGAAACTCGGTCCGGGTCCCGGTGGATAAGAACGGAGGATATCCCGACAGCCGGCTGAGCACGCTTGGATTATTGTAAATCAGGCCGAGAATGTCCGCGGCGCGATAATATGCCGGAGAGACGGGATCAAATGGCGCAACCGCTTTGTCCAAGCCCGTGTTCGCCATATCGACACGCGCCTGTGAGATCAGTCGCAACGCTGAGGAAGTCGTATCCTCGTTGACAACCTGCACGGTCAGGTATCCAGCGACATAAATCGCCAGACTAATTAGGACGACCCAAACGCCGCCCATGAGCAAGCCGGCGCAAAGCCCCAACCCTTTATTGAGGCGTTCCCAGCGAATCCGCGTGATGTCATCGGTTCTATATTTGTAGTAGAGCGTTATCTTGCGCTGCACGAAAAAGGCAACGCCAACAAACACAAACAAGACAACGAAGAACACGATAATCGGCGGCCAAACCACACTCCAAACCGGATGTTTGACGCCCATCATGTTCATGACAGGCTTGAGCGTTGGCGCCAGAGGCAAAGCCAGCATCGCTCCGAGCAACATCCCGGCCAAAGAAACAATGAGTCGAACGGCGCCCTGAAAATAACCCAAAGCCGCGACGATGAGGAAAAGAAAGCCAGCTAAAATCCAGATAAGCATAATCACACCATAATTCGTCACGATGGAAACGCACGCACAAAATTTGGGTGCGATTAATTAAAAACTCTCGGCCAGGGGGCCGCAGCGTAAACGCTGCGGCCCCCTGGCCGACAGCTTAAACGCGCGCGCAAAATTTGCCCTTTTGCCTTCCGCTCCGTTCATTGGCCTGCTACAAACCGCGGCATGTCTTCTGACCTGGCCATTGGTTTTCTGGGCGCCGGCAAGATGGCTTCGGCCCTCGCCAAAGGATTCGTTCAAGCTGGTTTGATAACGGCCAATCGGGTTCTAGCGAGTGATCCGGTTGAAGCAGCCAGAGCCAGCTTCGCTCAAGCTGTCGGCGCGAAAACAACGGTTCATAATCTGGAAGTCCTGAAGTTCGCCAAGGTTGTTCTGCTAGCTGTGAAACCCGATCAAGTCAAAGAGCTGCTGGCGGAGATTAACGGAGTGTTTGCCAGCGAGCACGTGCTGATTTCTATCGCGGCCGGTGTCCCGCTGGCTAAGTTGGAAGGCGGCTTGATTGCGGGGGCGCGCGTTATTCGTGTGATGCCTAACACACCTGCCTTGATCGGAGCCTCAGCAACAGGATATGCGCTGGGCAAATGCGCCACGCCAGAAGATGGCCGCCTCGCACAAACGTTGTTTTCGGCCGTCGGCGTCGCTTTTCAAGTGAAGGAGACTTTATTGGACGCTGTCACAGGCTTAAGCGGCAGTGGACCGGCTTACGTTTATTTGATAACCGAGGCATTGAGTGATGGAGGTGTCGCAGCGGGTTTGCCCAGAGATATCGCAACCAAGCTGGCCGCTCAAACGGTGCTTGGCGCCGCGCGAATGGTTTTGGAAACTGGACTTCATCCAGGCATCCTCAAAGACATGGTGACCAGCCCCGGCGGAACCACCATTGAAGGGATTCACGAGATGGAGAAAGGCAACGTGCGCGCGGCATTGATCAATGCTGTGCGCGCAGCATCGGAGAAATCGAAGAAGCTCGGACAGGCCTGAAACATGAACCGAGGCCACTTGGGTATTCGGTAGCCAGCGATGCCACGTCAATTTTACAATCGCTGGTTCACATTGTACTACTGAGCCATCGAAACGTTCGGCAGATTCAACACAACGATAAGTTTAGATATTTTCAACAAATCAGGTCCATGCCATTTCCGTCTCCAACAGAAAAGCAAGGGCGCATTCTTTGGATGTCGCTTACGGCTCTGGCGATTGGCATTTTGCTCGGTCTTGTGGGTCTGTTGCTGTGGGGCTTCGGCTGGGTGCTCAACCAGCTTTCGGCGGTGCTCTTGCCGCTAGCTATTGCGGGAATCATCGCTTATCTACTCGATCCGGTCGTCGATTTCTTTGAGGCCAAGGGAATCGGGCGCATTAGATCTATCCTCTTGGTTTTCTTTCTCGCGATCATGTTGGTTCTCATCGTCGCGGCTAACATCGTCCCTCGTATTGTGAGTGAGTCTGGCGCATTGGTGCGACAACTGCCAGCTTACACGAAAAAGCTCGAAGACAAATTTGTGACATGGATGAAAAAGGAACCATTCGGGCTTCAATTGCCCGGATGGTGGAAGACGGATCCGCCGCAAACGAACGAGACCAATCAAGTATCGCTGAAGAACCCAGTTTCAGCGAACCTCGGAACCACGAATACGGCGAAGGCAACTGAGGAAGACAGCGCGTCCGAGAGCTTCATAGCGAGTGAAACGTTTCGAAAGGTTGTTTCTTGGTTGCCGAGGATCTTGCCCAAGATTGGGATTTGGATTCGAGATCAGGCTTATCGAGTGGCTTCCATAGTGGGATTGCTAGTCGGGCTCGCTTTGGTGCCTGTTTATACCTTCTATTTTTTATTGGAGAAAAAAGGGATTCAACGGAGCTGGACGGATTATCTTCCGATTCACGAATCCCGGATCAAACACGAGGTCATCTTTGTCATTCGAGCGATCAATGATTATTTGATTCTTTTTTTCCGCGGGCAAGTTTTGGTGGCGCTCTGCGACGGCGTTCTGTACACAGCTGGGTTTCTGGCTTTGGGGCTGAATTACGCATTTCTCCTGGGCGCGGTGGCTGGCGCGCTGAGTATCGTGCCGTTTCTCGGTTTCGTGATTAGTATTATTCCAGCGCTAACTCTGGCCGTGCTTCAGTTCGGCGACTGGCTTCATCCCGTGCTGGTGGTAGGTGTGTTCGCGCTCGTTCAACTGACTGAAGGGCTGCTGATTTCTCCGAAGATCATGGGAGACCGTGTCGGCTTGCATCCGCTCACGATTATCGTTGCCGTGATGGTCGGCACGACTCTGATGGGCGGAATCATTGGAGGCATCCTCGCGATTCCGCTGACTGCGGCGTTACGCGTGTTGATGTTTCGCTACGTTTGGAAGCAGGGAGGCGGGCCGCAGAAAGACGCGGCGGCTCAAGCTAAAAGGAAAAATGCTGCGTCGCCGGCCTAGGGCCCGCCCCCAATGCTGTTGCGCGAAGAAATTTGGTCGTAAACTTTGTCGGGAACTTCATCGAATCGCGAATTACAAAGGGAACGAAGGCTTCGAAAAGCGATTTATTTATTCAGATCAGTAATTCGGCCAGCTCCGATTCTGATCTCGCGGATTGAGCAGCAATTCCCGCACGTCCACAGCTTCCATTCCGGCCGCACGAATTGCCTGCATGCCCAAGTCAGTGTCTTCGTAAGCGCGGCAATATTGCGGGGGCGCCTCGATGCGACGGGCAGCTTCGAGAAAAATGTCCGGGGCCGGCTTCTGATTCTTCACATCCTCGCTTGTAACGATGGCTTGAAACAGGTCCCGAATACCCAGTTGTTGCAAAACTCGCTCAATGATCGGTTTGTTCCCGCCCGAGGCGACGGCAAGTGGAATCCTTCCGAAATGTTCGCGCGCGATGTTGACGACGGCTTGAATTGGACGCGCCGCGCCAATCAACGGCAAATACTCGGCTTCCTTCTCTTTCGCCAGCGCCAGATGATCAATCGCGCGTTTTTGTTCCTCACCCAGCATCCGTAGAATATCCCGTGAAGGAACGCCGCCCAACGCATAGAACCGGTCTTCCGTAAACTGAAGTTTGTGCCGTTGAACAATCGTTTGCCAAGCCTTCCAGTGCAACGGCATCGTGTCAGCCAGGGTACCGTCGCAATCGAAAATGATGCCTTTAATCATGTGTGATGCGTGATGCGAACACTTTGGTTCGACGGCGTCGGTGAAACTCAGACTTTGACAGCCGCCAGCTTCTCCTCGAGATCGTTCGTCATGAGAGGCTCGATCATGGAATCGATGCTTCCATCGATGAACGTCGGCAGATTATAGAGAGTTAATTCGATCCGATGATCCGTCACCCGATTCTGCGGAAAGTTGTAGGTGCGGATCCGTTCATTGCGTTCGCCAGTCCCGACTTGAGCCTTCCGTTGGGCCGCATACTTTGCGTTTTCTTCGGCGACCTTTTGTTCGAGGAGACGGGAACGCAAGACGGTCAAGGCCCGGGCCTTGTTCTTTTGTTGCGATCGTTGATCGGCGCAGCGCACCATCAACCCCGACGGTTTATGGACAATTTGCACGGCGGAGTCCGTTGTATTCACCCCTTGGCCGCCGGGGCCGGAAGCGCGGCAAACACTGATGTCCAAGTCTTCGGGACGAATTTCGATGTCGACCTCCTGCGCTTCGGGCAGGACAGCCACTGTTACGGTGCTGGTGTGAATCCGTCCCTGCGCTTCCGTGGCTGGCACGCGCTGGACGCGGTGCACGCCGCTTTCGTACTTCAAGCGCTTGTATACGTCTACCCCAGTCACACCAAAGATTATCTCCTTAAATCCGCCCAAGTCCGAAGGGCTGGAATCCATCGTTTCGACTTTCCAGCCGCGTCCTTCAGCGTAACGCGTGTACATCCGGTAAAGATCGGCCGCGAAAAGTGCGGACTCAGATCCGCCTGCTCCAGCGCGTATTTCGACGATGGTATTGCGGGAATCCGTCGGGTCGGGGGGCAAAACACCTCGCTGAACTTCCAGAGCCAGTCTCTTTTCTTCAGTCTCCAGACGGCCGATTTCTTCCTGAGCTAAAATGGCCATTTCGGAACCGGCTGGCTCGGTCCGCAGCAAAGCGCGGTTCTCCTCCAAGTCCTGGACCGTTTTCAAATAAGCAGTGCCGTAGGCGATAAGGTCTTTGAGGCGGGCATATTCGCGCGCGAGGTCCTGAGCGCGTTGCGGATTATCAAACGCTTTCGGATCGCTCAGCACGGCCTCAATCTCGGCAAAGCGGCGTGAAAACTTTTCAATGTGGGGACGCAAATCCATAGTTGGCTTGGCAAATCACTCTCAGACGTTGACACAGGAGGCACCTGTACTTGAACCGCGGAGGGGCCTCGAAAAAAAGAGACCGCCCGCAGAGTCGCGAAACGCTGCGGGCGGATACTCGGAAAAACGCTACTTCTTTTTCTTCTTGGTTGTTGCGGCGGCAGCCTGGGCTGCTTGTGTCTTCGCCATGCGTTGCTGAAATTTGTCAACGCGGCCAGCGGTGTCGACGAATTTTTGCGTGCCTGTATAGAACGGATGGCAAACGTTGCAAATGCCGACCAAAATTACGGGCTTAATGGAACGGGTCTTGATCACGTTGCCGCACGCGCAACGTATCTCCGCACTCTGATACTTCGGATGAATATCTGCTTTCATAACAAAGGTCGGACAGCCTAACAACCGAGACAGCCTTGACAAGCGTTAATTTAAACTTTTGCGGGAAAACCAGCGACAACCGAAATGGATCGAGACGTTCGCTCAAGAAGCGAGTTTAAGAAACCCCAAACGGGTCGCTGACTCATAGTCGCCGTGCAAAATAGCATCTCGGGTGTTCCGTGTCTAACGACCAACAGCCAGCCAGCCAATATCCACTGCACCCGGCCAGCCATCGTTGCAGCCCAAATACCTAGCCTGTCCCAAAAGCTGTCGCGCGAAGAAACCTTCGTCCTAAACTTTGTCCAGAACTTCGTCGAAGGGGAGGTTTTTCCACCCTCTTTCGACCAAGACGGCTGACAAAATTTAGGACGAAGTTCAGCAAGCACTACTCTGCTGGAGCAGCGGCCAGCGACTGAAGGGAAAAGACTGCTAGCGTGATCTTTTCGTAGGGTGACTTTTCCCCGCGTTCGTAAAGGCAGCCGACTGACCGGTCTGGAAGGATAGCCAGACAAGAATAAGCCGACGGACCCGCGTGAAGTTGTTTCGCGACCGGCCAAGTCTTGCCTTGATCGTAGCTCGCGCGGACGGTCATCTTTTCCCGTTTTGTGCTGGCTGGGTTCGAAAAGAGCAACGGCGGCGGCTTCCCATCATCGGCGTGCTCGTAGCGAAGAATGCTTGCCTGACAGACCGGTTCGATCAGCGCCGGGTCTTCGACGGGCGGCGTCCACGTTTCGCCACGATCCCGGCTGGTCGAAATCATTCGGCGGTTGTTCGCCTGATAGCTGCGCATATTGAGAAGCAACGAACCGTCGAGCAGCTCGACAATCTGCGATTCGTTGCAATTAGGCCCAACGACTCCACCTATCTTCCACGTAGCACCACGATCATCGCTGCAGATCACGTGCGACTGACGGGCCTTCGTTCCGGCCACCTTGTTGTCGCACGGAACAACCAAGCGGCCATTCTTCAGTTGGATCCCAATGCCTGGTCCAGTGGCGTACCACGTCCAATCGGCGCGCTTCACGTCTTTGGTGATCTCGACTGGCTTCGACCAGCTCACGCCATCGTCCGTGCTTTTGCAGAGCCAAGCCGTGCGCGTTCCCTGGCTGGCGCCATCGACGATTTGGACTTCTCGATCAACTCCGAGGTTATGCGTCAAGAGCAACCAGATCGTGCCAGTCACTCGATCAATGACAGGACACGGATTGCCGCAAGTGTTCTGGCCATCATCCCAAACAACCTGCATGGCCGACCAGGTTTTGCCGTGATCAACGCTGCGTTTGAGAATCAAGTCGATGTTCCCGGTGTCGCTCGTTCCGCGCTTTCGCCCTTCGCAGAAGGCAAGCAATGTGCCCTTCAGAGTCACGATGATCGAAGGAATTCGATAAGTGTGGTAGTCGCCCTCGCCACTAATGAACACGTCCGTTTCATGAAGTTCTGACTTTGGCGCAGCGGATGTGCCCAAGGGCCAATGGATGAACGATAGAGCGAAGAGAATAATCAAGCGCATGATAAGCATGATAAGTTGTATCGTTTGCAGTGGATTGAAATCTGCCTGCCCCACGATCGTGCGTCGAGTCGTGATTGAAGTTCGCTAACAGCCGCTTCAAATTCAATTTCAAATTGCCAATTGACCACGGAATCACTACGCTGCGCCTGCGATAGTTCAGGAGCCATGAAGCAGCCCTGCCATGAAACGTCATCGAGGAGCGGTCGCATGCAACGAGTCTCGTTACAAGCGCTCCGCATGTTGTCTTCCGCCGTGGCGCTATCCTGTTTCCAATGCTGGTTGCTTTCTCTGGCGACTCTGCACCGAATTTCCGCCGCCTCTCCGCAAACACCGGAGCTTGGTGCAACGACACTTGCGGCTCCGACGACTCATCATTGGGCATTTCAACGAATCGGCCATGGTCCACCTCCTGAGATTTCCAACCACAAACAGCGGCAATGGATTCAATCTCCCATCGATCGATTCATCCTCGCCGGTTTGAACGAGAAGAATCTCGAACCTGCGCCGCCCGCTGACAAACGCACTTTGATTCGACGAGCGACGTTCGACCTCATCGGTCTTCCGCCAACGCCTGAGGAAATCGCCGATTTCCTCAGCGATCGTTCCCCCCATGCCTTTGCGAAAGTTGTGGATCGGTTGCTCGCGTCGCCGCGCTACGGCGAACGCTGGGGACGTCATTGGCTCGATGTCGCCCGTTACAGCGATTCCAACGGGTTGGACGAAAACTTGGTCTACGCCCATGCCTGGCGCTATCGGGATTATGTCATCGCGGCGTTCAACCAGGACAAACCGTACGATCAGTTCATTCACGAACAGTTGGCCGGAGACCTTCTCCCAAATACAGATGATGAGGCCAGAAAATATGAACGGTTGATCGCAACCAGTTTCCTCGCGCTCGGGGCCAAAATGCTGGCCGAGGATGACCCGACGAAAATGGAAATGGATATCGTGGACGAACAAGTGGACACGGTCGGTCGCGCTTTCATGGGCCTTACTATAGGATGCGCTCGGTGTCATGATCACAAATTCGATCCTATTCCGACCGCGGATTACTATTCGTTGGCGGGCATTTTCAAGAGCTCGAAAACGATGGAGAATTTCAAGGTCGTCGCCGTATGGCACGAACATGTCTTGGCGTCAGAACAAGCGCAAGAGCGCTTAAAATCGCACAAGCAACTCGTGGCCGACAAGAAGGCTGAAGTCGAGCGACGAACGCGGGCGGCAAACGATCTTCTGCTGTCCGAAGCACGCCGAAACTCAGATGCTTACCTTTTAGCGGCCACTACGTTGTTGCACTCGGAAAGAACCCAGGCCAGCAACTCGACTCCCGAGACTTCACCAAAGCCGGCCCAAGAATCAACGACCTCAAGCTTGAATGCCGATATTCTCAAGCAATGGACGGAACACCTTCGCCAAACCCGGAATGAAACCAATTCGATTTTTTATCCGTGGCATACGTTCATCGACGACGCGACTGAGCCACGCGACCTCAGTTCGCTCGCTCGAATTCTCTTCCGTGCCCCGAAACCCTCTGCCGCGCACGAATTGGCAGCCCGTTACCAAGAGCTCTTCGAGCAAGCCGAGCAATCCTGGCGAGAATTACTCAAGAGCCGGAAGGAAACGGGCGGTCTGAAATTAGCCGATGGAATCTTGGAAGAATTTCGCAATGTGTTGTGCGGCGTAAAAGGACCTTTCGCTCTTCCGGCCAATGCCAGCAAATATTATTCTCCGGAGACAGCCAGTGAATTGAAACGCTTGAACGAGGAGACCAAAACGTTGGAAGCCGCAACGCCCGTGTTGCCAAAAGCCATGGGCATTAAAGAGGGCACTGTCACGAATCTCTCGATTCATCTGCGGGGGAATTATCTAACACTCGGCAGGGAGGCGCCGAGGCGGTTTCTGCAAATTGTTTCGGGAGCTGACCAGACACACATCGACAACCAGCGCAGTGGGCGGGTCGAACTGGCTCGATGGCTAACTTCGGAGGACCACCCGCTGACGAGTCGCGTCATGGTGAATCGCATCTGGCGCGGTCACTTTGGCGCCGGTTTAGTTCGCAGCGTCGATAATTTTGGCCAACTCGGCGAATCCCCATCGAATCCGGCTCTTTTGGACTGGCTGGCCAAGCAGTTCATCGAATCGGGTTGGTCAATTAAGGCGATGCATCGGCTCATCATGCTTTCCTGCACATACCAGATGAGCAGCGCTTTTAACGCAAAGGCGGCTCTCGTGGATCCCGAAAATCATCTGCATTGGCGGAAAGACCGCTGGCGATTGGAAGCCGAGGCGATTCGTGACGCGATCTTCGCGGTGAGCGGTCAGTTGGACCTGTCCATGGGCGGGTCGCTGCTCAAGTTCAAAGAACGCGAATACGTCACCAGCACGGCGAATCGCGACACAACGCCGTACGACGTCAACCTTAGGTCTATTTATTTGCCAGTGATCCGGAGCGCTGTTTACGACGTCTTTCTCGCATTTGATTTCAGCGATCCCAGCGTGTCGAATGGCGACCGAGCAACGACGACGGTCGCGCCTCAAGCGCTCTTCGCGATGAACAGTGGCATCATGCTTAAGCAGTCCCAGAAAATGGCCGGGGCCTTGATGCGATTTGGCGAAGCCAGCGATGCCGAACGAGTGCGCATTGCTTACGAACACAGCTTTGGGCGTTTGCCCGACGATCAGGAGCTGCATCAGGCTTTGGCGTTCGTCAAACGCGCCGCTGCCGCTTTAGAGCCATACGAATCGGACGTCAAGAAACGTCACGGGCGCGCTTGGCAGAGCTTCTGCCGCACGTTGCTGGCCTCGAACGAATTCATTTATGTCGAGTAACTCGTCCATGCACCTAATGGCAGGGCGGCGTTGCTGCGCCGCCTTGGCAAACCCACGATGTTGGCGGCGCAGCAACGCCGCCCTGCCGACGCAGTGGTTCATGGGTGCAATGAGCGAAATCCTGTTTCGGAGAAATCTCTCCCCAGCCCTCTCTTCGTTCGCGAAGAGACGGAGAAGACTCACTATCTGCCGCATCGACTGCTTAACTTAACGACCGTGACGCACCGTACCGGGTTCACGGTGCATTCATCGTTCCTATGAATGACCATTGGAATAACTTTCTGAAGCGACACATGACAAGGCGCGACATGCTGCGTGCGAGCAGTCTTGGATTTGGCAGCCTCGCTTTGGCCGGACTCTTGGCCGATGAATCCCGACCTGCCAACCGACTTTCGCTGTCGCTTCGATCTCCGAACTCTGCCAGTCAGCAACCATTGGATCCGCAAGCGCCGCACTTTCAAGCGCGCGCGAAGCGAGTGATTTTTTTGTTCATGCACGGTGGCCCATCGCAAGTGGACACGTTCGATTACAAGCCGCTGTTGCAACGCGACCATGGCAAGCCCTTGCCGTTTTCCAAACCTCGGATCGTTTCGAGTGAGACCGGCAATCTGCTCCGGTCACCCTGGTCATTCCGACAACATGGCCAATCCGGCGCGTGGGTCAGCGAACTCTTCCCGCAAGTTGCCAAGTGCGTGGATGACCTCTGTATTGTTCGTTCCATGCATGGCTCGAATTCCCGACATGGCGGCGCGCTTTTGGAGCTGCACACGGGAAGCGATACGTTTGTCCGCCCGAGCATGGGCTCTTGGATTACTTACGGCTTGGGAACGGAAAACCAGAACTTGCCCGGCTTCATCACGATTTGTCCAACGTTGACGCATGGCGGGCTCAACAACTGGAGTTCGGCTTTCTTGCCCGCGGCTTGCCAAGGAACACCTATTGGCAACGCTGGCACACCGTCGGAGAAGGCGACTATTCCCTTTATCACGAACCACGAAACACCGCGCGACGTTCAGCGGATGGAACTGGATTTTCTGCAAACATTGAATCGGGAGCAGCTGCGGCGGACAGGTCCCGACCTGGCGTTGGAGGGACGGATTGATTCGTTCGAGCTGGCGTTTCGGATGCAATTGGCAGCGCCGGAATTGCAGGATATTTCCGGCGAATCACCGGAAACGCTCAAGCTTTACGGCCTCGATGATGCAAAGACGAAGAACTTCGGACGCCAATGTCTGATGGCGAGGCGATTTGCCGAGCGGGGCGTGCGGTTCGTGCAAGTGACGCACAGCTATAAATGGGATCAGCACGATCAATTGAAGCGCGATCACACGAACAATGCGGCCGAAGTGGACAAGCCGATTGCTGGACTGATCGCGGACCTCAAAGGACGCGGGTTGCTGGACGATACGTTAGTTTTTTGGGGCGGTGAATTCGGCCGCACACCCGTTGCGCAAGGAACGGATGGCCGCGACCATAATCCGCACGGCTTCACAATGTGGCTTGCCGGAGGAGGCGTCAAAGGCGGGATGAGCTACGGCGCCACCGATGATTACGGATATTACGCCGCCGAGAACAAGGTTCATATCCACGATTTGCACGCTACCATTCTTCATCTCTTGGGACTCGATCACGAGAAACTAACTTACCGATATAGCGGACGAGAGTTTCGATTGACGGATGTCTATGGGCGAGTGGTGAAGGAAATCTTCGCTTGAAGATGCTCAGACAGGCGAGACGCCTGTCCTAAATAAAGGAACCAAACGCGATTACTTGCGCGAGTCCTCATTCTCTGGTCCTATGTTCACAGTTCCAACAAGAGTCCTTTACAACATCATATGGCATCGAATGTGAAGCGCGTGTTGACTCACGGCGAGTTGCTCCAAATGAAACGCTGGAATACTCCGACCGTCTATAACGGCTGGGAACAAATCACCAAACACGACAGTTCGCGCGATTGTTTCAATCTCGAGGATGTTCGAGATTACATGCCGCAAATGGGTCCGATGGTCGGTTACGCCGTGACCTTAGTCATTGAACCGAGCAACGCCGCACATCGAGAAAAGAATCCCAACGCTTGGATGGAATATTTTCGTTACGTTGCTTCCGTCCAAGGCCCGAAAATCGTGATGGTTCAAGACTTGGACAAGCCCGACGTTTATGGAGCTGGTTGGGGCGAAGTCATGGCGAATACGCATCGCGCGTTGGGATGTGTGGGTCTAATTGCCGACGGCAGCGTTCGCGATGTGGAATGGATGACCAACGCGGGATTCAAAGTGCTGGCGCGCCGTTTGAGTGTTGGCCACGCTAAGGTTTGCCCGGTGCGATGGAATTGTGCGGTCGATGTCTTTGGGCGGCCAGTTGAACCAGGCACTCTGATTCACGCGGATCAACACGGTTTCCTCGCCATTCCGGACGAAGATCATGCAGGACTTTTGGAAGCGCTCCATTTCATGGACAATAATGAATGCAACACGCTCATTTCGGCCGCCCGTGCGGGAACAGGGCTCACGATGGAGGAGCTTCTCCAGCGGATCGAACAGTCGTTGGGTGATTTTCGAAGCGCAACGCAAAAGAAGTTCAAAGGCGGCATCGGTTATTAATCCATCAAGATCGGGATTCATATGAACAAGGTTTTGATCATAGTCGGCGACGCCAGCGAAACCGTGGACACACTTTACCCGTATTACCGGTTGATCGAGGAAGATTTCGTCCCGGTTGTGGCCGCGCCCGAGAAGCGCCGCTACCAGATGGTCTTGCACGAGGTCAAACCCGGTTGGACGATTACGAAAGAGTGGGAAGGTTACACGATCCAGGCGGACATCGCGTTCAAAGATGTAAATCCGGAGGAGTATCTGAGCATCTTCTTTAGCGGTGGGCGAGCTCCCGAGTACATTCGCGACGACAAGGATTTGATTCGCATTACGCGGCATTTCTTTGAAGTGAATAAACCCGTGGCGAGCGTTTGCCACGGCGTGGAAATTCCGGCGCGCGCCGGATGCGTCAAAGGCCGTCGCATGGCAACGGTGCCGAAATGTCAATTCGACCTGGAAGTTTGCGGCGGCACATTCGTAAACGAACCGTGCGTCGTGGACGGCAATCTAGTGAGCGGCCGGACCTACCACGATCACGGACATTACATCGGGAAATGGATTGCGCTCCTGAAAGAAGATCGAGCTGCGGCCGAGAAAACGGGATTATAAGCAAACAAGCGCACACCCATTTGCCTATGACAACACAAACGACATTCATTCGTCGTGATCCGGCAGAGATCAAACCTTGGGCCGAAACCTGCGGTCAAATCCGTTGTCTCGTGGAACAAAAAGATGGCGCGGCAGCCGAAGTCCATCTCGTCGAAATCGAAGATGCCAAATTGCATTATCATAAACGGACGGACGAATTCTATTACGTCGTCGCCGGCCAAGGCACCATGATCCTTGACGGCGAGGAAATCGAATTGCACCGCGGTGTCGTGGTCTATATTCCTCGCGGCGTAAAGCACAAGGCCAAAGGCCATCTCACCGTGCTAACCGTCTGCATTCCCCGCGGTGTCCTAGACGACGTGCACGAGTTGGAATAGCTTCGTGCGCCGCCGGTCGCCCCAGAGCGCAGCGTTTACGCTGCAGAGACCTTCGCATATTCCAGCGGTTTTGAAGTCCAAGGAATCCTATAACGTTTCTCGAAATAGATTTCCGGAAAGGTAGGGAAACGCTGCCGGGTTTCCAGCAAACCCGCAGGCTTGCTCCACCTTTCCGGAAATCTATTTCGAGAAACAATCTAAGAACCTTACACCTCTGCGGCGTGAATGCTGCGCTCCTCAATTGGGCGAGTTCAATGGAAACGGTGTGACCGCGTGCTCTAACACGGTCACACCTGTCTTATGGTCACTAAGACAGGATACGGCACACGCCATATCCCACTGCGAATATGGCGGAATGCGTTGAATCTGCAAGTGCGACGGATTCGGAACCCTTCTGAACTAAAATGCAACGGCGGCCATCTCTGGCCGCCGCTGCGCTAAACCGATTTGGAGTTTTTCTTTATTGCTTGTACTTGCGCGTCGTCCGCTCGTAGAGCCAGAGAACATCTGGATTTGGCGTCGGGCTGCCTTGGCTGCCCATGCTGGTCAGACCGCGCTTGGTGACCGGCGGCATGGTGCGTTTGTCGCGCCATTTCTTAATTTCCGAGTGGCCATCCGCAAAGGCAAAACCGCAAGCATTGTTATGAAAGCTTGCCGGCACATCAGGCAATTTCGCTTGCTTCGGGTCAGGATAACCGTTCATGTCCACGCAAAAGAACCCGTCGTTCATGCTGTCAGGATGTTCGTCGACAAGAACCCACGTCATAGACGGGCCTGGGTCAACCAGATCTGACATCTTGGTGTACTTGCGAAATTCCGGACCACCAAACCAAGTCCATTCGCCTTGGTTCATTCCCATCCAAGAATTCATTGAGTTGCTTCGGATGCGTTGAACCTGTGCGCCCTTGTGCGGACCAGAAGTCGGCTTGACCGTATACTTGTCGGCCGGACATTTATAGATTTGGGGGGAATTGCCTATGTAAGGCCAGATAGCGCCATTCTTGATGGTATTCTCGATGTCCCAATTCTGAGTGTTGCCATCCGACCAATCGAGGATGCCATGGGTCCAAGAGAACTTGTAGTTTGGATTGGATTTATCTTCGGGCGCGTACGCGAACGGCAGTTTGTCGCCGTTATCATCGACATACATTTTCCAACCCAGCATTAATTGCTTCGTGTTGTTCAGGCACATGATGCCTTGGCCTTTCGTTTTGGCTTTCGCGAGAGCTGGCAGCAGCATCCCAGCGAGAATAGCGATGATGGCAATGACGACCAGTAACTCGATGAGTGTAAAGCCACGCACTTGGCGGCACTTCGAGGCGATTCGGCGGTTGGGTTTCGAATGCTTCATAAGGTTGTTACTAAGGTTTTATCCGCGAGATGGATTACTCATACTCAAGATAAGCGCAAACGGCAAGTACGCCGTTTGCGTCCGGGCGCGCCTGGCGCGTTTGCTCTTGCACCGTTCTCCCATGAACCGACGTGGCTGGACAGGCGTCCCGCCTGTCCAGCATTTGCGTCCACCAAAAGCAGGAGAGGCGGGACGTGCTGTCCTGCCGCGTTCATGGGTGCGCGAAGCCGAGCGGCCCAGCGACTTTCTGCATCGCGGCAATGACGTGATTGATATGTTCGTCGAGCGGCAGGTTAAGCAAAGCTGCGCCTTGTTCGATGTCTTCACGTTTGACGGCTGCCGCGAAGGACTTTTGTTTCATTTTCTTGCGGACACTGCTCGCGGCCATGCCAGTGAGTTTTTCGGGCCGCACATAAGCAACCGCAGTAATGAACCCGCAGAGTTCGTCAACCGCAAACAACGCTTTGCGTATCGGCCGATCCAATGGAAACTCTGCCTGGTTCCACTCGGCGTGAGAAAGAATGGCGCCCACGATCTCCTCATTGACGCCGCGTTCCCTCAAGATGCGCGCGCCTTCTCGCGTGTGATCTGGCGGATTTGGCCACCGCTCATAATCGAAATCATGGATCAAACCAGTGATACCCCAGGTTTCGATCTCGTGGCCCGAATGCTCGGCGTAATGCCGCATCGCTGCCTCCACGGCCAACGCGTGCTTGATTAATGATTCGGACTTGGTGAACTCGTTCAGCAAGTCCCAAGCTTCATCACGTGTCATCATTTCACTGAATCGTCCGGTGGCAGCCCCAAGCGCTCATACAATCTTCGGCGCCCGGCCTTGTCATCATCGAGAATCTTTTTGGCGTACTTAGCCACTTCCTCCGCGCGAGCACGTGGAACGACAATGACGCCATCGCCATCGGCCACGATCACATCGCCCGGCATGACGAGAACACCTCCACACACGATGGGCCGATTTACCGATTCCACTTCATTGCGCCCCGGACGAATGCCGCGCCCAGGCTTCTGAAAGTACAACGGCACCTTCAGCGTAATAATCTCGTCGGTGTCACGGGCGGTGGCGCTAGTGACGACGCCAACACAACCTCGCACTTTCCAACTCAAGATATTATTCGATCCAATGGAACCAACGTCGGCTTCGGCAGCATCTTCAATGACAAGCGCGCTGCCCTGGCGAAGCAGCGGCACGAACGGTTCGCTTGACTTGTTCTTGTACTAATCACCAACCCACTTGTCATAGTCCGCCGTCTTCATTAGACCGGCCGGTGGATGTTGGGTCGGGACGTAACGCGCCGTAACCGCAATGCCTATGAAACGATGCGTGAATTTCACGGTATCCTTCCAAAGCGGGCGAATGTCGGAATTCATCAGCCCGGTATTCTGAAGCCCGACGGCGTCCATCCCATCGGAGACATCGGCAACTCGCAGTCCATCGAAGAGGGTCAAGAGTTTTTGATCGTCTTGTTGGGAATAAACCTGGGTGGAGATGTAATTCTTGCCGGCTCGCAACTCGTCTCCGGACGTTGGCTTCTTTTCGGCCGGCGCTTGCGCAACGGATAAAATGCTAGAAGCGGCCCCGGGCATCACAGTCAGCAATTGATCCGCGCCAATAATGCCGAGGCGTGCCGAATGCACGCTCGATGATGATTGCACGGGTCGTAGTCGAGATATGCTAAGTTTCATGGGCAGCCGATATTTGAAACGAGCTTCGAGTGCGTCCGGTTTGCCCGCTGTCAGTTATGGCCGAACCTCATTTGTCGAAGCCGGGATTCTGTTCTTTTTGTCGGGCTCATTTTTGCGGTCCGCTTTCGTCAATCCAACAAGCGCGTTGGCAAACTCTGCGCCCACATTACCTTGCTCGGCCGCTTTGCGAAACCACTTTTCGGCTTCCTCATCATTCTTTGGCACGCCTTTTCCGGTGGCGTACAGAAAGCCAAGATTCTTCTGCGCAGCGGCGTGTCCAGCTTCCGCAGCCAGCCGATACCAATTGGCCGCTTCAGTGTAGTTTTGTGGGACTCCATCGCCGTTGGCGCTGCGCAAGCCGCGTTGGAAGAGCGCTTCCGGACTTTCCTTGGCGCGGGCGGAATTGTTGGCGCCTTGGTCTCGAACCACAGTCAGGCGCTTCTCATTTGCCTTGGCAAGCGCAACGATGGCGCTGCCGAAGTCGGCGCCGATGCTGCCTAGCGCAGCCGCTTTGCGAAACCACTTCTCTGCTTCGCCATTGTCTTGTGGCACACCTTTGCCCGTCGCATACAAGAACCCGAGATTCTTCTGAGCCTCGGCATGTCCGGCATCCGCCGCGAGCCGGCACCATCGAACGGCTTCACCATAACTTTGCACAACCCCGCCGCCAGTGGCATATCGAAGGCCGCGCTCAAAGTGAGCATCAGGACCTTCGACTGGAACCGCAGGTTCTTGGATTTGCCCCTCAGGCGGCAATTTCTCTTTCAACGAGGCGATGACTTGCGAAAGCCGCGCTGCTTCGCTCGGAGCTTTGGAGTCTGGAAGTGTTGTGGTGTCGGCTGGGACTGGTGAAGGGTTTTGCGGAAGCCACGGAGGTTTCCCATTTCCCAGTTTTGTCGAGAGTTCACTTTGCCCGGAATGAGATCCGTCCCGCACTGCGGCCAGTTCAGAAGCTGGCTCGGCCGCGTTCGAAAACGCTCTCGTCGACCCCACTTCCTCGGTGAATTCAGATGGAAGCATCCTAACGTCGTCCGGTCTTCCAAGGTTAAGTCCGAGAGCTGTCGCACCTTGATCCTGCGCAAGGCGCGTCTCCGGTCCAGACGGCAGCAGGGCATTTTGCGAAACGAATGCTTGGGGGTTTTGCTCCTGTCGGCTCTGATCGATATCGGTGGTCGATGCTTCCGGCGCATTAGCAACAAAGAGATGCATCGCAGCCAACCCAGCCAAAACGATGCCCAACAGTGCAAAAATCGTTGCTGCTGGCTTTGCGAACAGCTGATTCCAAAAAACGAAACGTGATTCATGACGCCGCGCGTCAGACGCCGCGTGAGAAGTATCAACCGGAGGTTCTTTCGCATCCGGATCCGCGTCAGTTCGCGGCGCATAACCGGGCTCCGGTTCGTGGGGACGAGGCGCTTGGCGTCGAGGGGAATTGGACTTTGAGCGAGCCGGTCTTTGCGCCCCACGATTCCGGCGTGGATTCGCGGCTCGGTCTTCTTGGATGCGCTCGAAAGCGAGATTGATATCTTTGAGTTTCTCCTCGGCTTGCTGCCGTTGCTGCGGTTGGCTGGCAAACTGATCGGGGTGCCACTTTTTGACGGAATCGCGGTAAGCCTTCTTGATTGCTTTGGAGGATGCGCCAGGTTGAAGCCCGAGCAACTCATAAGACTTTAGAATCTCACTCATAGGCGCTTCATGCCGCGCACACCGATATACCATGCGTGACTGTACGACTTAACGATCATCGTCTCACATTAAGATAACGCAAAGCTGGCCCTTCGCTAAGCCGCCCACGTTCATCAAAACAACAATTGATAGACGGCCCAGAACAAGCCAAGGCATGCGATCGCGGTCCCAATAATCATGGCCGTTGTCAGCCGGTGGCAGCGGCCATCTAATGTGCGGTCTTCTAGGATGCGTTTGGTATTCTCGGCCGTAGTATGGTCTTGCAATGAATCCCAGGCCTCGATGAAGTCCGACGGCGCATTCTCCCGACGCATGTTCATCACGAGAACATTGATCGCCATCTTCCGGCGGGTCGGTTCAAGATCGAGCAGCGACAACAACTTCCGGCGCTCTTCCTGATTCTCTCGGACCACGGAGAGAAGCGTTAGAAACGGCTCTCGATTGTTTTCCGGAGTCATAAATCCATGGGAACCGCAGTCGATTACTCACGCTGGAATGCTGTTCGGCTCGCGAACAGCAGGCGTTTCCGGCTTGGCAAGCAAATCGAAACGTAGAAACCAGGCCCACGAGGGCGCATCTCAGTTTCTTGTGTCTGCAAGAAACTGAGATGTCCGGCCCACCAGCCCGTTGTTCTTTGTGATCGCCAAAATGCAACCTGCGGGCTAAAAGCCTCGATAGAATTTGTTATGATTAGCAAAGCATTTCTCTTCGCTCTCGTCGGTGGCAGCGTCATTTGCGCAACCGCTGCGGACACGGATCCCAAAGCGGAAATAGGCGCGGCCATTGCCTCACTGAGTGGCAAACCGAATTACAGTTGGGTTGCCAGGTCAAAGTCGGAGGGCTCCGCCGCCAGCGCGCGTTCGGCGCCTACCGAAGGAAAAGCGGAGAAGGATGGCTACACTTATTTCAAACTCACGATGGGCGACAACACCGTGGAAGCCGCCTTGAAAGGCCCCAAAAGTGTGATCAAGACTGAAGCAGATTGGGAATCTTCTCAGGACCTTAAAGGAGATGGCGCGTGGATCGCTCGCCGCCTGAGCGCGTTCAAAGCGCCCGTTGCTGAAGCCCAGGACCTGTTGGCCAAGGTCAAAGCGTTGAAGAAGGAACGCGGTGGCGCCTACAGCGGCGATTTGACGGAAGTGGGCGCTCGAGAATTGCTTTTTGCTCGCAGCCGAGAAGCGCAAGTCCGTTGGCCGACCGGTTCCAAAGGTTGGGTCAAATTCTGGATCAAGAATGGAGTGCTCACTCAATACGAATACAACCTCCAAGGCCGCGTCGCAGGACAGAACCAGCAAGAGCATGAGGTGAACCGGACGACAACGGTTGAAATCAAGAGCATCGGCTCGACCAAAGTTCAGATTCCGGAGGAAGCGAAGAAAAAGCTCGGTCCATGAGCGCTTCCAGCGTCTTGTCCCCCGTCTGGCAGGACAGCGCGTCTCGCCTGTCTAGCATGTGCGTAGCCCCTCCCAACAACAACCTTTGGTCTCATATGAGACAAAAGGTTGTCCAGGCTGTCCTATCAAAAGTTCATGGTGCAATGGATGGAATGTGTTTCGGTAGTCATCGGAAGAATTCATCGTAGAAGGTTACAGCCGAAATGATGAAGCCAATGATCGTGATCACCTGCCGGACGCGCCTTTGCGGAATGCGCTGCGAATAATGCGAGCCGAGGTAATAACCGGCGATAGCACCGATGGTCATGACCGATGCTTTCGGCCAGTGAACGAGTCCCGCAATAATGAACCAGAGAGCTGCGACAAAGTTGATCAGCGAGGCGAGCACCGTTTTCAGAGTGTTCATCTCGTGGATATCGTGCAGACCAATAAACCCGAGCGACGCGAGCATCAATATTCCAATGCCCGCACCGAAGTACCCGCCGTAAATCGCGACGCCAAACTGAAATAGAATCGCGGCCGCAATCGCGCGGTATTCTCCAGAGGTGGCATCGAATCGAGCCAGGCGTCGGAAGAATCCTTGAGCCAGAAAAACTATGGTGGCAAAGAGGATCAGAAATGGCACCAGCCTGGAAAACATTTCATCGCTTGTGCGTGTGAGAAGGACACCCCCAATCAGACCGCCGAGGATGCTGACCGGGACAAAGCGCCACAGCCATGGCTTCACAATGTGCAAATGGCGGCGATAGCCAAAAACGCTGCCCGCGGTGCCGATAAGCAGCGCAAACGTGCTCGTGGCGTTCGCCACGACGGGAGGCGTGTTAAAGAAGAGCAACGTTGGGAAAGTCAGCAGTGTGCCCCCGCCTGCGACGGCGTTGATCGCACCCGCAGCCATCGAGGCGGCGATCAAACCAATGATTTCTAACGCGGACATTGTTGAGCCGGGGAGCGTAAACAGATGCATCAGCAAAACAAGCTCAAGGTATCCTCGTCGTCCTCGTCGTAGTGGTTGGTAACGGTTCAGCAGTTCTTCCCATGAAACCTGCGGGTATGTAGTCCCGCCTTGAGGCGGCAGCATCTGCTGGGCGCGACACAGATTTGCGGATGGCAGTCGCACCGGCTGAAGCCGGGACTACATACCACAACAGTTGATTCGTGGTCCCAATGCGTGTGATGAAGACATCGAGGCTGTCCATGAACCGGCGTCGTAGGATAGGCCTCCCGCCTGTCCAGCATTTGCGTACACCAAGAGCAAGACAGGCGAGAAGCGCTGTCCTACAGGTTTCATGAGCAGAATTGCTGGCAGCGGTTGGTTCGCTCGTCTTCTGCGCTTGGCTGAGTTAGATTGGGGCATGTTTATTCTTGGGATAGGAACAGCGACACCGCTTCACTGTTACCGGCAAAGCCAGGGCTGGGAGGCTTTGCAGTCGGCTCCGCAGTTTTCTCAGCTTAACGTCCGCTCGCGCGCGATTTTGAAAAAGGTTCTGCTTGGGAACAACGGGATTTCGACGCGCTATTTGGCCCTGAATTCTCTCAGCGAGGCGTTCGAGATTCATCCCGACGCACTCCACGCGCGCTTTGCCAAGAACGCGCCACTTCTTGGCGCGAACGCCGCGGAACGAGCCCTGCACACGGCCGGTCTGCAAAGCGCGGAACTGGATGCGATCGTTGTCAGCACTTGCACGGGATATTTGTGTCCTGGATTAACGAGCTACATGAGCGAACGCCTTGGATTGCGGCCAGACATTCTGGCGCTCGATCTCGTCGGGCAAGGATGCGGTGCAGCGCTGCCGAACTTGCAGATGGCGGACGCTCTGTTGGCTTCAGGACGCTGCCGCTATGTGCTGTCGATCTGCGTCGAGATTTGCAGCGCGGCGTTTTATCTCGATGATGATCCGGGCGTACTTATTAGCGCTTGCCTTTTCGGTGACGGAGCTGGTGCTGTCGTTCTGTCGAATAAGCCGAATCGAGATCGCCGTCGCTTGGAATGGAAAGCTGCCGGCACAATTCTCAGTCCAGCTGACCGAGATTACCTCCGTTTTGAACAGAAGAATGGCATGTTGCGGAACATCCTCACGCAGCAGGTGCCGAGTTTAGCCGGCAAATATGCTGAGCTCGTTTTCAAAGAAGCTCTATTGAAAGCGAACGTGCGACGTGAAGAAGTGACTGCTTGGATCATGCACGCGGGCGGTCGGGAAATTCTTGAGGCCTTGCGCGCGCGTCTTGGCTTGGAGGAGGCTGACTTGCAGTGGAGCGCTGATATTCTTCGTCGTTTCGGAAACGTGAGCAGTCCTTGCGTCATCTTTGTTTTGGAAGCGGCTTTGGCGGGGCAAGCTCGCGGAGGCCACTGGTGGATGTCGGCATTCGGCGCAGGATTCAATTGTCATGGAGCTTTGCTGGAGGCGGATTAAAGGTGTCCAGGCATCAGGCATCAGGTGCACAGCCCCTGATGCACCTGATACCTGATGCGGACGCGACACCTGACACTTCACAGCTGACACCGAACCGCTAATATGAATCGCCTGGTTGAGCCTGAACTTCTCGATGAATTGCCGGCGCATGATCCGTCTGCCCTAAGTTCGCGGCGCGACCTGCAGCGAATCAACCTGCTGATGAGGCACCCAAACATCCTGGCGCATTGGATTCGCCGCGTCCGTTGGAATGATGAGAAAAAATGCATTGTCGATCTGGGCGCCGGTGATGGCTTTGTTGCGCTTAAGCTGGCCCAGCAGCTTGGTCCGGCCTGGAATCGCGCTGAAATCTTTCTGGTGGACCGCCAGAACGCTCTCAGCCCCGCAAATGCGGCGCAGTTCCGAAATATCGGGTGGCAGGTCCGCGTAGTGGAAGCAGATGTTATGGAGTTTTTGGCCAAAGAGTGCCCAAGGGCGGACGTCATCATGGCAAATCTCTTCTTGCATCATTTCTCAGAAGCGGCCTTGCAAGGCATCCTGCAGCGGGCTGCGGAGCAAACGAAGATGTTCCTCGCGTGCGAGCCAAGGCGATCGAGGCTGTCGTTGCTTGGAGCTCGCTTGCTGTGGATGATCGGGTGCAATTCTGTAACGCGCCACGATGCCATCATTAGCGTCCAAGCTGGCTTCTTCGGACATGAACTGTCTCGGCTATGGCCTCAAACGAAAAGGTGGCGATTACGCGAACGAGCGGTCGGATTGTTCAGCCACGGGTTCTGTGCGGATCGTTCTGAAGAAATCTAATCGACGGGCATGAGGCCAATTCAAATTGTAGGCGGAGGTTTGGCAGGTCTGACGTTGGGAATTGGTCTTCGAGAACGCGGAGTCCCCGTGACGATTCATGAGGCTGGGCATTACCCACGCCATCGCGTTTGCGGCGAATTCATCTGCGGTCGCGGGCTGGATTCGTTGCGACGCCTGGGGTTGTTCGAAAAGATTTTGCCGAACAGCCGTGCAGCCCGAACGGTCCGGTTCGTTTCCCGGTGCGCAGCATCCCGTGTGTTGACGCTGCCACGCTCGGCCTTATGTATCTCACGCTTTCTCCTGGATGATTTTCTCGCGCGAGAATTCCGACAATTGGATGGTGATCTTCGCGAGAACAAACGAGTCCGCGGACCTAGCGCGATCGAAGGGGTCGTTTGCGCCAGTGGAAGACGGCTGCATTCCGCGGCTGCCGGCAGGCGATGGATTGGTTTGAAGGTGCATGCTCACCAAGTCCCTTTGCGCACCGACTTGGAGTTGCACCTGGCCAACGGCGGTTATGTCGGACTATGCCGGCTCAATCAGGATGCAACGAATATCTGCGGCCTATTCCGCTATCGGACATCCGGATCGGCGGTAATCGAGAGCTGGAGAACCTATCTCGGAGGGGAACCGAACTCTGAGCTGGAACGTTATCGCGCGGAAGCTATCTTGGACGAATCTTCGTTTTGTTCAGTGACTGGGCTTTCCTACACGCGGCGCGACGAAGGCAAGGCGGGCGGCTGTGCGCTGGGCGATGCGTTTTCGATGATTGCGCCGTTCACGGGCAATGGCATGTCGATGGCCTTTGAAGCTGCTGAACTGGCAATTGATCCTCTGGTTCAGTACAGCCTCGGCAGGATGACCTGGAGCCAGGCGCAGCAGTCGATCGTTCGGGGTTGCACGAACGCTTTTCGGACTCGAGTGAGTCTAGCGTCATGGCTTCAGAGGGCGATGCTGGATGCGTGCTTGGCGTCGTGGTTGATTCGAATCACGCATTGTTTTCCGCGAGTTTTCTCGGTGTTGTTTTCGCACACTCGATAGGCGCGAAGGCTAAATCGAGACTTACGACATTGATACATTCCGCATTTAAATTAGATTGAACAAAGCCGTTTTAAGGTAGGGCGAACCTGCCGGTGAGCCTGATAAATAGTAATCGCCAATTGCTTCTGTCGGCTCACCGGCAGGTTCGCCCTACCAACCGCGGACTGTGCCATAATGTGCGCTTTGAGTTAGGAACGAAATGCCAATCGCTTGATGGCAATTCGTGCCCTAGGGCGGAAAGAGCTCCACTCCTGCGCAGCTAGTTCACGCCTGGTTCGGGACAGTTGAGGACACAATTGTCTACAAGGCAGACATCTTAACGGGCATTTCAGATCGGCTTGGCTGCACATACTCCATGGCGCCACGGGTGCTAATGGGGCATGGTGCAGCGTGTGCATCTCGTGGGTTTACGAGCAGTGTTGCTCGCAATGTGTTCTTTCTTTTTTCTTCCCTCGCTTTTGGGATTGACGATTGAGGATCTGCGCAACGATCCGGATCTCACGCCGGAGCGTTTTGCAGAACATTTCGCTAACTTCAAATTTCAATTTCGTGCGCAGATACAGTCGCCGGAAACGTTTCTCGCCACGAAGTCTGGAGATTGTGATGATTTCGCCACGCTGGCGGCGGACATCCTAAGGCGCAAAGGATACACCCCGCACATGATTACTGTTCGCACAAAGAAAGTCGTTCATGTGGTCTGCTATATTGAAGAGACAAAAGCCTATCTCGATTTCGAAAAGCGAAAGCACCCAAACCGCCTGGTCGGCGCCAGCCATTCGCTGGCTGAGATCGCGCAGAAGGTGGCCGAATCGTTCAACGCGCAATGGACGTCGGTCTCTGAGTTCACGTACGAGGCTGGTGTTAAACGTCTCGTTTCGACCGTGTCACGGCATAATGCCCTCGCGGCGAATCAAGCCGAGGTGAAGATAGCGTCCGTGACACCGGCAGCAAATTAGTCGGGCTCTGGGAGAGACTTCTCCGAAACAAAATTTCGCGCATTGCGCCCATGAGCCGGCGGCTGTGGTGTGTAGTCCCGGCTTCAGCCGGAGCGATTGCCATCCGCAGATCGTGTTTTGGCGCCAGCAAATGCTGCCGCCTGAAGGCGGGACTACATACATGGGGTTCATGGGAGGGAAGAGGCACACAACGTGTCGAACCGCCGAGGTTTTCGCATCGTCTTCGGCTTGAAAATGTAGTGAGCTGCCCTCGTCGAATCTCTCGTTGACTCCTAGGAAGGGTTTGCTACGGTTGCGCCAGCGCAAAGAACGAGCAGTGCCGGTGTCAGTAGTATGACAGATTGTGAGTTGTCCGATGGATAACTTTCAGTGATTCCTGCGGGTGCAGAATCTCCCCACTGGGTTTTTTGAGCAAAACATCAAATAAATCCAAATGAACCAATCCAGACTATTCGTTGGTAATCTTTCTTACCAAACGATGGAAAACGACTTGCAGGAGTATTTCTCGCAAGCTGGCGTTGTGACCTCTGTAAATCTGATGTTAGACAAGTTCACGGGCAAATCGCGAGGTTTTGCCTTCGTTGAAATGTCGACTCCCGAAGAGGCCAATAAGGCAGTTGAGATGTTCCACAGCAAGGAACTTCAGGGGCGGACGCTCACAGTGAATATTGCTCGCCCGAAAGAAGAGCGCGCGCCTCGTGCTGGTGGTGGTGGTTATCGTGGTGGCCGTGATGGCGGTGACCGCGAAGGTGGGCGGCGCGAGCGTTATTAATTTAGACTTTGAGCCTCAAAGGCCGGAGGTGATTTCACAACCGGCCTTTTTTATTGGAATAAGCATTTGACACCTTTTGGCGCCGAATCTAGGTTCATCGCACACGATTTGATATGGCTGAAAATACCCCTAACCCGCCCGCTGGCGCCGTTCCTCCGAAACCGGCCGAAGCTTCCAAAGTGCAGCCCAAAAAGGAGACGGTTCGCATCAATTTGCCGCCCAAGCCGACTGCCGCGCCAACGATCAAAATTCCCGCGCCTTCCGCGGTAGCCGCCGCGACTCCAGCACCGGCGGCGCCTGTTGCAGCCGCCCCTGCGGCAGCGGCGGTTGCAGCCGCTCCAGCCGCCGCTGCAGCGCATGCTCCTGCGCAACGCGCGGCGCCTGCAGCCAGCCCACGTCCAGCCGCCGCATCCCGACCGGCCGCTCAAGGTGGCGCCCGTGTCAGTGGCGTCGATACTGGTTTAGCCATCGTCGCGGCCATTATCGCCGTGGTTGCGGTAGTCCGCATCTTTTTACTGGCAGGAGGTTAGCGCTGCTTGCCGGACCAGTTAGTTTCGGCGAAAATCTCTAAGCAAGGAATGTCTATGGCTTTGGCCAATATTGTGACTTTAACGGAATCGAATTTTGCTCAGGAAGTTATCCAATCTCCCACGCCGGTGCTGGTGGATTTCTGGGCGGAATGGTGCGGACCCTGCAAAATGATCGCTCCTATTCTCGACGAAATTGCCGGCGAGTACGACGGCAAATTAAAGATCGGGAAAGTCAACATTGACGAACAACAAAAACTTGCTACGCAACATGGCATTCGTGCGATCCCAACGTTGTTGCTCTTTAAGAATGGCGAAGTAGCGAATCAGATTGTCGGCCTGCGCAGCAAACGGGACCTCAAAGCCAATATCGATCGGGTCGCTGGATAAAAGGATTGGGCTTGGTGATGGGGTATGCCATTCATCGTTACGCCCAAGCAACTCAGCCAGCGTGGTGAGTTCTATCACCAGATTGGCGCTTTATTGTCGGCCGGTGTGCCGTTGCCCAAGGCTCTGGAAATGCTCCAGAAAAACCCGCCAGCACGATCCTTCCGCCAGCCCATCACGCAAATCAGCTCTGATATCGAGCAAGGCGCGACCTTTACTGAAGCGATGCGGCGGACTGGCCACTGGTTGCCGTCTTTCGATGCCGCACTCCTCGAGGCTGGCGAGCAGAGCGGGCGTCTCGACGCCTGCGCTAAACTGCTGGCCGCTTATTACAATGACCGCGCGCAAATGGTGCGGCGGACTTTGAGTCAATTGGCCTATCCCCTCTTTCTGTTGCACTTTGCCGTCTTCATCGGCCCTTTTCCCCAGTTAGTCCTGAGTGGCGACTTAATTTCTTACTTGCGCCAGACGCTGATCCTTTTAGCTCCGATCTATCTCGTCACGTTCGCATTGATTTTCGCCTGTCAGGGGCGCCACGGCGAAACATGGCGCAGCCTCGTCGAACAGGTTGGCCAATTTATCCCGATTCTCGGGAGCGCTCGGCGCAATCTTGCTCTCGCCCGTTTATCGGCTGCGCTGGAAGCTCTCCTCAATGCTGGGGTCTCGACGATTCACGCCTGGGAATTGGCCGCTGCGGCAAGCGGTTCGCCGGGCTTGCGCCGAACCGTTGTGGCTTGGCGGCCGCGCGTCGAACAAGACGGACAGCCGCCATCGGAAGTTGTCAGTGAAAGCCGCGAATTCCCGGAATTGTTTGCCAACCTGTATCACACGGGCGAAATCAGCGGAACATTGGACGACACATTGCGGCGGCTCCATCGGCATTACCAAGAGGAAGGCTGGCGCAAGTTGCAGCACCTCGTGGAATGGTCACCACGGCTGGTTTATCTCGCTATCGCGTTGGCCATCGCTCAGCGCGTCGTTTCTTTTTGGACGGGTTACTACTCGGGAATCCTGAATGCCTTCTAGCTCCACGTTTCTGGCGGCCAGGACCGATTGGCTTCCCAAGCCCCGCGAGCCTCGCGAATCGGGCACTCGGTCCCTGAAATTCCCTGAACGCGAACTCCAGCCTGCGAAGAAGTTTGGCGGTTTAAATCCGAAATCCGAAACAAATCCAAAACTCAGATGGGGAAATGCCACAAACGTTTCTCAGGCTGGCTTGGGATTTCGAATTTGCTTATCGCTGCTTTGTTTCCGATTTCGGATTTCGAGTTTCGAATTTAGGCTCGCAGCTCCTCACCCTTCTCAGCCCTTGCAGCCGTGACTATTCCTGAGATTCTGTCGAACGAGGAATTGCGCCAGCATGAGTTTCCCGTCGTGCGGGACAAAATCTTTCTCGCGCACGCCGGGGTTTGTCCATTGCCCCGGCGCGTGGCTGATGCGATTCGGAGGTACGCCGAGCAATGCACTCTGGGTGACCAAGAAACATCGCTGCCGGCATTTCAATTGCAACGCTCACGCGAACTCGCCGCTCGAATGCTCCAGGCTCAACCGGATGAAATCGCGTTCGTTGGCCCAACTTCTCTGGCCCTAAGTTTTGTCGCCGCCGGACTCCCAGTTCGGAAAAACGACAACATTCTGATTTACCTCGATGATTATCCGTCCAACGTTTACCCGTGGATGGCGCTGGCCGACCGCGGAGTTGAAGTGCGTTTTCTCAATATTCGCGAGTACGGACGCATCCGGCCAGTCGATGTAATTGGACAAGTTGACGAACAGACGAAACTCGTGGCTTTGGCCTCTTGCCATTTCGTGGCGGGTTATCGCATCGATCTTGACGCCATCGGGAAGACGCTGCGTGAACGCGGAATTCTGTTTTGTGTCGATGCCATTCAAACACTTGGGGCCTTCCCCACCACCGTCGAACACATCGACTTTCTTGCGGGTGATGCTCATAAATGGATGCTCGGGCCATGCGCGGCGGGAATTCTCTACGTGCGCAAATCTGTTCAGGAGCAATTGGCGCCAATGGCATATGGTTGGAACAACGTGCGTTGTCCCGGTTTTGTCGCGCAAGAGGAGATTGTATTTCGCCCCGACGCTCGGAGATACGAAGCAGGTACACACAACCTGCTTGGATTGGTTGGGCTTCATGCCGCACTGGAGTTAATGCTCGAGATAGGAATTGATGCCGTCGCCGCCGAGCTTTTGCGCAAACGCTCGCTGTTGGTGACGACGCTACAGGCGAAGGACTGCACTGTTTTGCAAGCGGACGCGCCAACCCCGAACGCCAGTGGAATCGTGAGCTTTCACCGTCCTGGCGGAGATATGTCAGTTCTCCATCAACGTCTGGAAAGTGCTAATATTATTACATCACTTAGGACCGGCCGCGCCGGCCAACGCTACATCCGTCTCTCACCACATTTTTACAATACGGATGCGGAACTGCAGAAAGCGATCGAACTATTGTGAAAATGAAGAGCAAATGTCCATCAGGCATCGCCCACCGCAAAAGCTCGATTCCCTCGCCCCCATCGGACCGGGAGAGATCTCTCCCAAACACATTTTCCCGCATGGCGCCCATGAACCTGACGTTGCGGCATGTAGTCCCGGTTTTAGCCGCCTAAAGGCGGTACTACATACCGAGAGGTTCATGGGGAGGGTTTAGGGAGAGGGGCAACATTCACCTTGCTACTTGGAAGAATTGTATTCTGCGGACCCTCCGCAAGTTTGAGCGTCATCGAAGGTTCGGACGGTATGCCGATTGCAAATCGGCGATACAGCAGACTGAAAGTCGGCGCTACGCCGGACACCGCCCACCACTCCCAAATCAGGCGCGCGGATGAAACTTGCGATGCACTTGCCTCAAATGGTCGTTCGCGACGTGCGTGTAAACTTCCGTGGTGCTGATGCTCGAATGGCCGAGCAATTCCTGAATAACGCGCAAGTCAGCGCCATGTTCCAGGAGATGCGTTGCGAAGCTGTGCCGCAGCATGTGCGGCGTAACATTGCGAGAGATGCCAGCTTTCCGAGCGCGCGTCTTGATGCTCTTCCAGAGTGTGAATGGAGCGAACGGTGTTCCTCGGCGCGTAAGGAAAACATTCGCCGGCGTGCGGCGGTTCACCAGTTTGATCCGGCCAACCTCGAGGTAGCGTTGCAACGCGGCCCCCGCCTGCCGTCCGACCGGTACGACTCGCTCTTTGTTCCCTTTTCCGACGACCGTGACGTAGCCCGCATCCAGGTGTAATTGTTCGATGCGAAGCCCGCACAGTTCTCGGAGCCGAAGGCCGGAAGCATAAGCCAACTCGAGCACCGCCTGATCGCAGAGAGCGCGCGGCGTTCCCTCTGGGGGCGGCGCCAGTAACTGATCGACTTCGTCATTGGTCAGCGCCTTCGGCAAGCGCTGCCAGCGCCTGGGCAATGAAAGATGCTCCGCCGGGTTGGCAGGCAGAAACTTCTCGCTCTCCGTAAAGCGATAAAAGGCGCGCAACGCGGCGATTTCGAGGTAAACGCTGCTGGTGCTCAATCGTCGCGGCGAATCCTCCGGCTGATGAGCCAAACCCCGTTGCTGCTCGGACAACAAAAACGCGGTCAAGTGGGACAACTCCACGGACTGCCAATCAGTCAGTTTTTGAGCCGCCGCCCAATGCACAAATTTCATGAGCAACGCAGCGTAGGTCCGTTGCGTTTCCTCCGATTGGCCACGCTCGTTCCGCAGATACTGCAAAAAGTCTTCGACCAACTCTTCCATCGATTGAAACGTTAGGCAGGGTCTGGCTGCCAGGCCGACCACCGCCGGCAAGCGCAAAAGTGGCCGGCCTGGCAGTCCGACCCTACCTGGTTGATTGCGCACAGGAGATCAAAGGTCCTGGCCTGTCAATCGCTTATAGGCTTCCAAGTACTTCGCTTGTGTTTGCGCAACGACTGGCTCGGGCAACGCAGGCGCTGGCGGAGTTTTGTTCCAATCGAGCGTCTCAAGGTAATCGCGGACAAATTGCTTGTCGAAACTTGGCTGGCTTTTGCCCGGACGATAAAGATCGGCCGGCCAAAAACGAGACGAATCAGGCGTCAAGACTTCGTCAATCAGGATGAGTTTTCTCTGCAACAATCCGAATTCAAATTTCGTGTCGGCAATAATAATGCCTCGTTGCCGCGCATAATCGCGCGCGGCCGAATAAATCTTGAGACTCAGCGCGCGGCACTGTTCCGCGATGTCCGCACCGACCATTTTGGCAGCCTCATCGAAATTGATATTGATGTCATGACCGCTGGTGGCTTTCGTGGCCGGGGTGAAGATCGGTTCTGGCAGTTCGGAAGATTCGACCAGACCTGACGGGAGCTTGATTCCGCAAACCGTTTGTTGGGCTTTGTACTCCTTCCATCCTGAGCCAGCCAGGTATCCCCTGACCACGCATTCGATCGTTAGTGGTTCGGCTTTCTTCACAATCATGCTGCGCTTGGCCAGCTTGTCTGCGAATGGCTGCAGATTATTGGGAAGCGGATCGTTCGCCTGAGCTAACCGATGGTTCCGCACCAGCGAGGCCGTCCGGTCAAACCAAAAGTGCGAAAGCTGGGTCAGGACCTCGCCTTTGCGCGGGATGCCGTTGGGCATCACACAATCAAAGGCGGAGATGCGGTCGGTGGCCACAAACAAGAACGCATCCCCTAGATCAAATATCTCGCGGACCTTGCCGCTTTTGACTTTTTGGATTCCTGGCAAATCGAGTTTTAGTACTTCAGTTGTAGGCATGGCGGACATAATGATTTCTCGAAAAGATTTGCAAAGCCCAAATCGCGCAAATTATTCTGGAGTGCGGACTGCTGAGTCCGCGCGTAAGCGCAACGCAGACTTTCAGTCTGCGTTGCTACGAAGGCAGGCGCGCATTTAAGGCGCTCTGATTGCCAACGCCAACCCCCTCTGATACTTTGCTCCGCATGAATTTTCTGGTGACCGGCGGAGCTGGTTTCATCGGCTCACACGTTTGCGAGCGCTTGCTCAAAAACGCGCATTCTGTCTGTGCGTTTGATGATTTGAATAATTTTTACGACCCGGCCCTGAAGTCGCGAAATGTTAACGACCTTGAAATTTTGTCTCCGCAATTCACGTTTGTCCGAGGCGACCTTACCGATCGCGGGGCAGTCGAGCAACTCGTGCGCAGCCGGAAGTTTGATCAAATCATTCATTTGGCGGCGCGAGCCGGTGTGCGTCCGAGCTTGGAAGAACCTGCCCTTTATCAACGGGTCAACGTCGAAGGCACGGTGAACCTGCTGGAAGCGGCACGCGCCGGCGGCGTGAACAAAATCATTATTGCTTCGTCATCGTCTGTTTACGGAATTAATTCAAAGGCGCCGTTTTCAGAAGCAGACCCAATCTTTGCCGCCATCTCGCCGTACGCTGCCAGCAAACTCGCCTGCGAAGCGCTCGGACACGTTTATCACCACGTCTATGGCATGGACGTAGTGATGCTGCGGTTCTTTACCGTGTACGGCCCGCGACAACGACCCGATCTTGTTATTCACAAATTCGCGCGTCTCATTACCGCGGGGCAACCGATTCCGGTTTTTGGTGATGGTTCCACCGCGCGGGATTACACATACGTCGATGACACGGTGGATGGCATTATCGCCTGCACGGAAAGGGAGTTCGGGTACGAGATTTTCAATTTGGGCGAGTCACAAACCGTGAAACTCACTTATCTCATTCAGCTGTTGGAATCTGCTCTTGGCCAAAAAGCCAACGTGAACCGTCATCCCAACCAGCCCGGCGACGTTCCGATTACGTTCGCAGACATTTCCAAAGCCAAAGATCGGCTGGGCTACCACCCACAAGTGAAGATCGAGCAAGGTATCCCGCGCTTCGTCGATTGGTTTCGCAAAGCAATTATCCAATGAATCCAAGCCACAAGTTGCTTCGCGAATTGATCGCGATTCCGAGTGTCAATCCGGCCTTTCTTCCGCCCAATGATTACCGGGGCGGAGAACAGGGACTGGCCGACTATCTCGCCGTTATCGCTGGCAAATCAGGGTTGGAGGTCGAATTTCAAAAAGTCTTTCCGGGCCGGAAGAATATCTTAATCCGGTTGTTGCCCGAGGGGACCCCGAAGCGCCGCATCGTCCTGGCGCCACACATGGATACCGTGGGCGATGCGGCCATGCCGGCCTCTATGTTTCAACCAACGCTCAAAGGCAATCGCCTCCACGGCCGAGGCGCGTGCGACACGAAAGGTTCAATCGCTGCAATGGTCACGGCCTTGCTCGAGGCAAGCCGCTCCTCCGAGCGCCCCAAAGCCACCGAGATTCTTTTTGCGGGTTTGGTGGACGAAGAACATGGTCAGTGCGGTTCCCGGGCGTTGGCCGCTCGTGGCCTCAAAGCGGATTTGGCCATCGTCGGTGAACCGACGCTATTGAAGGTCGTCACCGCTCACAAGGGAGACTTATGGCTTCGGCTGGAAACGCGCGGAAAATCCGCCCACGGCGCACGGCCGGAACTCGGTCGGAACGCAGTGCATGCCATGTCGAGGATCGTCGATCTGTTAGAAACCGAATATGCCGCTCAATTGCGCCGGCGACGACATCCTTTGCTTGCGCATCCGACGATCAATGTCGGCGCCATTATCGGCGGCACACAACCCAACATTGTTCCTGACCGCTGCAGCATTGAAATAGATCGCCGCACCCTCCCTGGTGAAACCGAGACGTCAGTGGGCCGTGAACTGAAAGCGTTCTTGCGCAAACGCCGGCATGAGGCGCGTCTCATCAACACGAAGGCGGCGCCCTGTTGGCCCCTCGAGACAAGCCCCAGCAAACCGCTGGTTCGCGAGTTCGTTCGGGCTGTCGGTCAAACCAAACCGTTCGGAGTCGATTTCTTTTGCGATGCCGCCATCCTTGCGGAGGGCGGTGTTCCTAGCATCGTCTTCGGCCCGGGGAGCATTGCCCAGGCGCACACGGCGGATGAATGGATTTCTTTGCCTTCCCTGGAACGTGCTACGCAGCTCCTTACGAGGTTCCTGCTTTCGCAGCCGTGAGGAGATTCCGATCAACGGCCATCCATTCACGTAGGAAGACTGCGGAAGGCCTTGCTTCAAATTGCGTGGATTGGGTCTTCTCCCTCTCTTCCATTCGGATGGAGGAGAGGATCGGGGAGAGACTTCTCCGAAACAGAATTTCGTGCATTGAACCCATGAACCACTGCGTCGGTAGGGCGGCGTTGCTGCGCCGCCAACATCGTGGGTTTGCCAAGGCGGCGCAGCAACGCCGCCCTACCTTTAGGTTCATAGGGAGAAGATTCGTTGGATCGCGATCGCTTAACTCGATACCAGCGGTGAGCCGCGCTGGCGGTCTTGTCCGTGCCTCTCGACTATCTAACCGAAACGAGCGGAGAGATTCGTGAGACTCGCTTTCATCACCCACGAACCATTCTATCCCCCAAGCGGCGGCGGATCTGCCGAAGCAATTTATCTTGTTCAAGAACTGGTGAAGCGCCAACACCAGGTTCATATTTTTTGTCCAAAGGTTTCTGATCCAGAACAAGTCCGCCAGCAATTTGGCGTCGAGTTGCACGAATTTCGAACCTGGCAAATGGGCCGGTACACAACGCTGCGCAACTTCAAATACATCCTTTATCCGTTTTTCCTGCAGCGCATGGTTGAAACGCATGCTCGCAAGTTGGCTTTTGACTTAGTTTTGTCGCAGCACGCTATTTCCGCTGTTGCCGCCGGACGATTAAAGGCCCGCCTACGGATTCCTGTGGTCATGAATTTCCTCGATTACCTGACGGGATTTATGGAAGCCTGGCCCCCTTACCTAGCGCCTCCGCCACTGCTTAAAAGGTTGAAAAAGTTTGAGCTCTCGCTACCGCTTAAATATCGAGCCAACGCCGTCCTGACAGTCTCGGATACGCTGGCCGATTATTTTGCGGAGAGCGGTTTTCCGCGCGAGCGTATTCGACCTATCTATTATGGTTTTGACGCCGATTTGTTTTTGTTCGCTGGCCGAACGCCTTCCGACGCCCCCGCGACAACCGCCATGGCTGTGATGCATGGCTCGTTCGATCATCATCACTTGCGCGCAATTGCATTAGAAGCAATCGAACACGTTGTTCGGATGAAACCTCAGGTTGTGTTCAAGTTTGTCGGACATCAAACGCCAGCGTTGCAAACCTTTCTGCAACAGGTCAACGCTCGCGTCCCTTCGGCCCGAATAGAAACAACCGGTTTTGTTCCGTATCGGGAAGTTTCCCGTCATTTGGCGGATGCAACGGTCGGGATTGTGCCGTACGAGGAATCGACGGGAACGCATTGCGCCTTTGTCGCCAAGATTGTCGAGTATCTGGCTTTGGGTTTGCCTGTCGTCAGCACGCCTTTGAAAAGCGCGGTCAGATACTTTAGAAATGAGCCGATGATCCGCTTCTCGGAATTCAGCGGCGCTTCCTTCGGCGAATGCATCCTAAGTTGGCTTCGTGAGCCGGCCGAAGCCCGGCATTCATTGGCGCGAGGGGCTAGCGAACGCGTGCGATCGGCGCTGGATTGGCCCACCATTAGCAGGAACGCCGTCGATTTCGTCGAAAGGGTATACGACTCCACTGACAGATGAAAACGCAGAGCTCAGTGCAAGCTGCTATTCAGTGTTGCAACAAAAGTATTGAATACGACGAGAAATATCCGTGGGACTAATTCAACCGTCCCTTCCGGGACTTATAGTTCATGCTCTGGCCTCCCGGCGTTCAAAACGCCGGGCTATTATCAGGTTCTCCCTACGGGAGATAATTCAGGCAGTTATTTGCTGACGAGAATGCAAAAATGTCCAAACTCCCCCAAAACTATGTTCCTTACGGAACATAGTTTTTACGAGCTTTGGTCGGCGGATTCTTTTTGCCTGCAGTCGGTCTTGCGAGTCATTTCAGATGACAACTGAGAGCAAACTCACTTTCTTCCGTCAGAGCGGCTGGCTGATCGTTGCTACCACAGCTAGCGGAGTGTTCATGATGGCCGTCCATGTTGTCGTGAACCGAATGGATCCCGCCGAGTATGGAGTTTTCTTTACTCTTCTGAGAGTCATTCTCCTGATGGGTTTTCCGGCCGGCGGCCTGCAAACTGTCTTTGCCCAACAAGCGGCCGCCGCGATTTCGGAAGGCGAAGCAAGGAGGCTCTCAGAAGCCGCACGCGCAGTTCTGCGAGGGACGTTTGTTATCTGGTTGGTGATGGCCCTTATCATTTTTTTCTGGCGTTCTGACATATTGGCTTCGCTGAAGATCGCAAATCCCGCGGCTCTTTGGGTCACGGTGGTCCTCGGTTTAGCAGGCCTATGGCTGCCAATGACGAAGGGCCTGCTTCAAGGACGCCAGGATTTTCTTGGCCTCGGTTGGGTGACTATCCTCGATGGTGTCGGCCGCTTCCTGGCGATTGCCATCATCGTTCAATTGGGAGGCCAGGCAGCGGGGGGAATGACTGGGGTTTTGGCAGGGCAAGCTGTCGCCTTAGCCGTCGGCATCTGGCTTACCTGGAAGGTCTGGCGTGGTCCCGGAGCGAGCTTTGAGTGGAAACCCTGGCTTAGGCGCGTCATCCCATTGACTGCCGGTGTCGGTGCTGTGCTTTTCATGACCAGCGCCGACGTAGTCTTCGTTCAAATCGTTTTCCCGAGGAACCAAACGCCACTTTACATGGCTGGCGCGATGATTGGTTTGGGTTTAGTCACCTTTACGACACCGCTGGCCGCCGTCATGTTTCCCAAAATTGTGCAAAGTGCCGCGCGGACGCAAGAGACTGATGCCTTGCGGCAGGCGCTGGCCGCCACTGCGTTGATCGGCGTTTTCGCGGCCATCTGTTTCACCATTTTCCCGGAGTTGCCTCTTCGGATCATCTACGTTTTCAATTCTACTTTTTGGAAGTCAGCGCCATTGATTCCATGGTTTGCTTGGTGCTTGTTGCCGTTGATCCTGGCCAACGTGCTAATCGGCAATCTTCTGGCGCGCTCACAATTTGGGATTGTCCCCTGGGCCGTCGCAGTCGCGACAGGCTACGGTGCGGCTCTGTGGAGCCTGAACGACGGTTCGCTGCTGACGACCGAGAAATTTGAAGCGTTCAAAACCGTGATTCAAACGCTTGGCCTGTTTAGCTTTCTTCTACTTGGACTAGCTATCTGGTTTACCTCGACCTTAAAGCGGCGATGATCTGAACAGGAGCCAACGGAGAGAACAGAGAGAGATTTCTCCGAAACATCGTTTTCGCACATTGCACCCATGAACTTACTTAGAAGGACAGCGCGTCTCGCCTGTCTATGCTCTTGGTGTACGCAAATGCTGGACAGGCGGGACGCCTATCCTGCCGCGCAGGTTGATGGGGAGAAACTTCGACTTGAATGGACCTAGCGGGACAGTCACCTCTAAGGTGAGATTCAAACAAATGGCGCTTTCTGGACAAATCTCCCCAACTCTGTTGCCTCTGTTCCCTCCTGTTCAGCCCAACTGCTGTTTCCAGGGTCACTGCTTCTCGCGCGGCGGACCGGGCAAAGGCTGCGGCGCACTCAGCTTTCGGTAAATCCAGGCTTCCAGAGGCCGCAACGGTTTCAGCAACCGATAAAACGGAGAATAAAAGAGTCGCAGCCGAACAACGGACAAAATGATGCCGAGCGACCCCTTGTTCAGTTTTATTTTCGATCCAATCTTGTCTGTCCATTCGGTGGGGACTTCCAAAACCGAGAATCCGCTTCGCTTCAACGAATAGAGTAGATTGATGTCAAAGGCGACGTCGGCGATTCGCAATGCCGAATGGATTTTTTCGATGGCTTCACGCCGCATCACCTTCGCGCCGCATTGTGTGTCTTTGATGTTCATCCGAAACAGAAACTGGACGAGTGCGTGAAACAAGCGGCTGAAGATTTGCCGACGCTTCGATTGGCTCTGGTGTAAAACCGAGCCGGGCAGCCAGCGCGAACCAATCGCGCAATCGACGCTCTGACAATGCCGAACTAAATCCAAAAATGCTGATGGCGCGGTTGCTCCGTCGGCATCAACATAACCGATGAGGTCCGTTGTGGGCGCCAGCTTAAGTCCTTCGATCAAGGCGCCGCCTTTTCCAATGGGATCGGGGAAGTTCAAGGCCTTGACCTCTTGGAAATCGCGGCCGACAGATTCGACGATTCCAAATGTGTTATCCACGCAACCGTTGAGGACAACAACCATTTGAAACTTGCCTGGATAATGCTTTCGAAAATACTGAGCGTAATCGCGCAATACTGGTTCGATCCGCCGCTCCTCGTTGTAAGCGGGCAATAGCAGCAACAAATCTGGCGCAGGCTTGGTCACTCAAATGATTTACCAAACAATCGCGGAAACGCAACGCCAGGCGGTGATAAGCCAGGCAAAGAAAGAAAGGAAAGGCAGGAAACCCACGGATGATTCAAGATGGCGCGTAGAACGAAGAGCGGCCTGAGCGAAGTGCGGAAAAAAACTGGACAAACTTTCCGGTCCGTGATTTTTTTCTGGCATGCCGCCACCGCTGCGATTGCCCAATGCCGATGAACAACACCTGCTGGAACATCTGACCGTCCGGTTGATTACCGAAGCGGAACGCCCGCGCTGGAACGCCCTCGTCAGTGCCCATCACTATTTGAAAAACGCTACGCTCGTGGGCGAACATCTCTGTTATGTCGCCGAATATGAAGGCCAATGGCTGGCCTTGCTGGGCTGGAGTGCGCCCGCCCGCCATTTGCAGCCGCGCGACGCCTGGGTCGGTTGGGATAAAGACCAACTGCCCTGTCGCCGCCATTTCTTGGCCAATAACGCCCGCTTTTGCATCCTGGCTGATCGGCAGCAGTGGCCCAATCTGGCCACCCGCGCGCTGGCCTTGAACGGCGCCCGCCTCTCGGAGGACTGGCAGGCTCGCTGGGGCCAT
>Ga0194131_10000939_pt1 | contig 50479 bp, 43 predicted proteins | sample TA2KigO120mmetaG_FD_148631 | JGI IMG/M metagenome (GOLD analysis project Ga0194131, IMG submission 148631) | Freshwater microbial communities from Lake Tanganyika, Tanzania - TA2015053 Kigoma Offshore 120m | ecosystem: Environmental > Aquatic > Freshwater > Lake | place: Tanzania: Lake...
GGGGGAACTCGACAATCCCTGGCATGACCGGACCCTCCGTGGTCGTCGTGCGCCATGTGAAATTACCAGGAATTTGAACGAAATTGCCCATTTTGACAAGGCCAGCTGCAGCTTTGCAAAACCTTAGATACAAGTTCGAGTCGATGGCTAGCGCTTCACATTGGACAGATGCTCCAGCGCCAGCATCAGGGCGTGTGTGCCCTTGCGGCCGTAGCCCTGGGCGCGGACGGCTTCGTAGAGCTGCTTCGCCAGCGCCAACCCTGGCAACGCGAGGTTCATGCGCTCGGCCTCGCTCAGGGCGATGCGCATGTCCTTGATGAAGTGTTCGACGAAGAAGCCGGGCTCGAAGTTGCGGTCGAGGATGCGTGGGCCAAGGTTGTTGAGCGACCAGCTGCCGGCCGCTCCACCGCCGACGGCTTGCAGGACCGTCTTGAGGTCCAGCCCCGCCTTGTAGCCGTAGAGCAGCGCCTCGCAGACGCCGATCATGTTGCTGGCAATCAGGATCTGGTTGACCATCTTGGTGTGCTGGCCGGTGCCGGCGCCGCCCTGGTGGATGATGGCCTTGCCCATGCACTCGAAGAGCGGCTTGATGGCCTCGACGACATCGGTGTCGCCGCCGACCATGATGGACAGCGCCGCGTTCTTGGCGCCGACATCGCCGCCGGACACGGGGGCATCGACGCTGGCGACTCCCTTTTTCTTGGCGGCCTCGTAGATTTCCACGGCGAGAGACGGCTCGCTCGTCGTCATATCGATGAGGACGGCGCCCTTCTTCGCGCCGGCGAGAGCGCCCTTCTCGCCAAGGAAGACTTCACGGACATCCGGTGGAAAACCGACGATGGCGAAGATGGCGTCGGCGTTCTCGGCGACTTGCTTCGGCGAATCGGCCCAGGCGGCGCCGGCGTCCAGCAGCGGCTTCGCCTTGTCCTTGCTGCGGTTATAGACCGTGGCCTTGTAGCCCTTGTCCATCAGGTGCTGGCACATCCAGCGCCCCATGACCCCGGTGCCGATCCAGCCCACCCGCGTCTTGCCTGGTTCCGCTTTGCTGACTGACATGCTAAGTCCTCGTTGCTTGGTCTGGTGATGATCGCAGAGCGATATGATATGCGGCGTCAAAACCAGAAACCAGAAACGAGAAACCAGAAAACAAGAACGACTCAGCGTTGGAGGCTGATGGCGGCTTCGGCGTTCATGCCGGGGCGCAGCTTGCCGCCTGGGGCGTCCACGGTGATCGTGACCGGGACGATGGTCTTGGCCCTTCTGCCGGTGCGAATCGTGATTGGGGCATCGGCGACTTTGGTAACGCGTCCCTGATAGATCTTGCCGGGAAAGGCCACGACCCGAAGCCGGACGGCCTGACCCGGATAAACGACCTGCCGACCTGCGAATCGAGAGCACGGAATGGCTGACGAAGCTCCGCGAAAGCGGCGTCCGTCGCGAGCAGATGCAGACCGGAAAGACCCATGAGCATCGCGCAGCGAAGCGTCTCCGAATAGCCGGTCTCCCGACGAACTTCCCCCTTGAGTAGAGCGAACTTGTCTTCCGGTACCTGCACGCGCACTTGCAATCGATCAGGATCAGCCACGCGCAGCAGCAGTTGCCCCGGCTTGACGGCGTCGCCACGAGCGAGATCGGCATGCAGCACGATGCCGTCGCGGGGCGCGTGGACGCGACATGCGTCGATTAGCTCCGTCATCGTCGCAAGCTTGTCTTCTTCAGCGCGGAAGGCAGCGCGCAAGGAATACTTGGTAGCCCGCAGTTGCTCTCTCGTGTTTTCCGCTTCTCTTGCTGCCTGCTCAAGCAAGCGCTCCTTGGCGCGATGGTAGGCCCAGCGGCGCTGGACTTCGAGCGGCATGACGTGCGTGATCAGCATCTTGAGATCGCCTTGCCTGTTTCGAAGCTTCACCTCGGCGTGATCGAGCCGCACTTGAAACCGTTCCAGGTCCTTCTTGTCGATCAACCCGCGTGCGCGCTTCGCCTTGGCTTCTTCCAGTTCGTCCAGGCGCTGTTCGCGCACGTTCTTGGCCCTTGTCGCCTTGCCTTCAACCTTGAGGTAGCTCTGGAGGTATTCTCCACCGACCAGGTTCATATCTTGGGCTGACTCCCGAAATTGAAAGAGGTAGTCCGCCAGCTCTTTGGTGGTCCGTATGCGCACCAGCTTCGTGCCGATGTCACGGCCCAGGTATGCCATGAGCCGCATCTCCGACAATGCCAGATCGGACTTCGCGTGCTCGATGCGGTTGAACTTCTGTATGCGGTTTGGTCTCGAACTGTTGCTCGGCCTTGATCCAGTCAGCCATGGTTCTTGTCACCGCGATCTGTTGCTCGGCGACCTGGGCCAGCAGAGGTGAGTCATCGAGTTCGGCGATCAGTTCACCTCGCTTGCCCTGAGAGCCATGATCGCGGATGCTCTTGATCCTGGTCGCGGTTGCCGGCCACCAGACAATGACGGTGGCGTCGGCCGGTTCCAGAACGCCACGGACGACGGCCTTGCCAGGCTTGCCGGGCTTGGCGTCATCCGCTTGGAGTGCCGCCGGCAACAGCACGGCAAGACAGAGGACGAAAGGCAGCGCGACCGTTCTCATGCTGGGCTCCTGTGTTTGCGGATTCCACCAGAGGAAGAATAGAAACGCGCGGGCAACTTGCGCGGCGATTCCGAGCGATTCCGATTGTTCGGAACCGTGGCGCTGACTAACCTGATAACAGGAGGTTTAGAATGAACATTTCCGTGCCACCATCCGCGGCCGCGGCCGTTGATCAGCCGAACAACTGGGTGCCGCCACTGCGGAACGGCGATCGCCTGACCCGCGATGAGTTCGAGCGGCGCTACCAGGGCATGCCCGAGCACATCAAAGCGGAGTTGATCGAGGGAGTCGTGTACATGTCGTCGCCGGTGCGTATCAAAAGTCATGGAGAGCCAAACAGCCACCTGGGGGGCTGGCTTACCATGTACCAGGCGTTCACGCCCAGAATTCGCATTGGCAGCAAGGGGCTCAACCGGGAGCATCACGAGTTCGTCGCCCGACTTGGACAGCACCGCTAGCCCTTAAGATCGCGATTGCGTGCTGCAGGAAAACCGCTTTCGGTTTTTGCTTCTGGTATCAAGTTTCTTGATTATCCATGGTTCCACGCCTGCGTTCCCCCATTGTCCTGGTGCACGGCCTCTTTGGCTTCGAGCGGCTGCGGCTGGCGGGGCTAACGGTCTCCGAGTATTTTCCGAGCATCCCCGAGATCTTGCAGGCGGCGGGCAATCGCGTGCTCATCCCGTTTGTCAGTCCGACGGCAGGGGTGGCCGATCGGGCGGCACAGCTCAAGCAATTCCTCGACATCCAGTCGCCCAGCGAACCGGTGCATCTCATCGCCCACAGCATGGGCGGCCTGGATTCGCGCTACATGATTTCCCAGCTCGGCATGGGCGATCGCGTCCTGAGCCTGACGACGTTGGGCACGCCGCATCGCGGCACCATCTTCGCTGACTGGGCCATCTCGCGGCTGGAGCGCATCGTCAAGCCTGTGCTGGAGTATCTCGACTTGCCGACTCGGGGCTTCTACGACCTCACGACCAGGGAGTGCCGCAAGTTCAATCACGAAGTGCCGGACGTGCTCGGCGTGCGCTACTTTTCGGTGGCCGGCAAGCATGACGGCAACCTGATGAATCCGGAGTGGCTGCTGCCTTACGTGATTGTCATGATCTCCGAGGGGCCAAATGACGGCGTCGTCTCGGTGGCGTCGGCCACCTGGGGCGAGCACGTGCAAATCTGGCACGGCGACCACTTCAGTCTGGTCAACTGGTCCCATCCCTTCGGTCAGAACCGCACCTTCAACCGCGACCCGGAGCGACTCTACGGGCCGATCCTGCAGCGGCTCAAGGATGAAGGATTCTGACAGGAATCAGAGGCGCTTGCAACCACCACCCTGACGCATCATTTCTTGTTGCGCGGCCAGTAATTCAGGTTGACGATCAGCGGCCGCGGCCTCTGCGGGTCGCGATTGAGCGTGATGGTATTGTCGAGCGAAGAGGTGACGTTGGCACGCGGCTGGTCCTCGAGGAACTCGTCGGCCGGCAATAGCTCATCGTAGATCTTGGTGCCGCAGTGCATCGGAAAGATGTACTCGCGCGGCTTGATTTGCTCGACGATCTTCTTGGCCTCGTTGCCGTTGATGGTGTAGATGCCGCCGACGGGGATCATGAGCACGTCCACCTTGCCGAGTTGTTTGAGTTGCTCGCGCGACAACTGATGACCGAGGTCACCCAGGTGCACGACGCGCCAGCCGTCGAGGTCGAGAATGAAGATGCTGTTCTTGCCGTACTTCAAGCCCTGCTCGCCATCGTGGTAAACGCCGACGTTGTGAATGCGGACGTCCTTGACGGCAGTGTCGACCTTGTCCCAGTTGGCCCTGATGCCGGCTCCCTTGAGGCCGCGGATGATTTTGAGGTCCTTGTCCTTGACGTTGTCGAGGACGCCGACCTGCGTGTGGTCGTTGTGATTGTGACTGATGGTGACGGCGGCGGCCTTGATGCCCAGCGGTCGGCCGTATGCCGGAATCAGATGCGGATCAAGGACAATGTTCGTCCCCTTGCTCGACTTGACCTCGAAGAACGAATGCCCATGCCAGGTGATCTGGATAGGCTTCCAGTCCTTGTCTTTCTTGTCGTCGCCGGAAAAGGCACGCGGTGCCACCAAGAAAGCAGCGACCAGGAGCAAGCGAGCCACGCCATTCTTCGACATCTGCAATTCTCCAGCTAGCAGCGTTCAGCCATCAGATTTCATCCGGTTGCGAGGGGAGCTAACGCTATTTCAGAAACCAAGGCATCAGCTCATGCCCCTTCTCGAACGCCAGTTCCGCACGCTCGGCAACGATTTCATCATAGCTATTCTGCCCGCGCGGCTGAATGCCAGTCCCGGCGGCAGCGAACGGGACCTTGCCATGGGCATGCGCGCGTGTACGCAACGGCGTGCGATGGTCCGGCGATACCAGGATGCGCCACTCACCATGTTTCTGCAGAGCGTCCAGCAGCGTGCCGACAACGTGACGATCGATCTCCTCCAGCGCCTTCACCTTTTCGTCGGCCCGGCCTTCGTGTGATGCCTCGTCCGGCGCTTCCACATGGACACATACCAGGTCATGATCGTCCAGTGCCTTGGCGCCGTAGCGGCCCTTGGCGGCGTAATCGGTGTCCAGATAGCCCGTGGCCCCGGGAACGTCGATGCGCGTCCAGCCGAGCAGCACGCCGACGCCGCGAACCAGATCGACAGCGCTGACAATGGCGCCGCGCTTGCCGTGGATTTCACCGAACGGCCGCAGCCGCGGTGCCCGTCCCTGCCCCCAAAGCCACACCTGGGTGGCCGTCCGCTCCCCCGCCTGCCGACGTTCCCGGTTGACTGCATGGTCACGTAGAATCGGACGGCTGCGCTGCATGAGGTCTTGCAACAGCTTGCTACCGGGCCCACGCGGCAGATGCTCGGCAATCAGGCGGTCGGGGATGTCGTGCGGCGGTTGCGTCTTTGTCTCGTTCGTGAACGGCGCCGCTTGGCCCCTGAAGATCATGATGTTGCGATAGCTGACGCCAGCGTGAAACTCCAGTGTGCCGCCCTGGCCCTCGCCCGCCGATATCGGGCCGCCCAGGTTTTTCTGGATGGCGTCGATGAGCGTCCGGCCCTCGGCGGAATGAATGTGCCCGGCCGTGAAGTCGCGCATCTCCTCGTTTTCCACCGTCACCAGATTGCAGCGTATGGCCCAGTCGTCCGTACCCAGGGACAGTCCCATCGCTGCCGTCTCGAGCGGCGCCCTGCCAGTGTAGACGATCTCGGGGTCGTAACCGAACAGGCTCAAGGTGGCCACATCGCTGGCCGGTGTCAGCGATGCTGGCACATTGTTCGATTGGCCGACCACGCCGAGCTGCGCGATGCGATCCATGTTCGGCGTCGACGCGGCCTGGAGAGGAGTCTTGCCGCCGAGCGATGCCTGCGGTTCATCCGCACAACCGTCGGGAATGATGATCGCGTACTTCATGAGATAACAATATCAAGCCGCGCCTGTGCTTGCAAAAGGGAAAATGACTGAAGGCGGCGCAGCCCAGAGACAGGCAAATTCTTCGACTGCCGGTATTACTGCTTGCTCGCGGCGACTGCCGACCGTAGATTCATTCCGTGTCCGTTGCCACCCACCCGACGCATTCCTCCCAGCAGGGCGGCCTGCATGAATCGCTTGCTCAGCAACCGCTGGTTTCAACTCTCGATCGGCATCGCCGGCATGGTGGCGGTCGCGAACTTTCAGTATGCCTGGACGCTGTTCGTGCGGCCGCTGGTGCAGGAACGCGGCTGGACACGAGTCGAGGTCGCCAATTCGCTCAGCATATTCTTCACGCTGGCCCAGACCTGGCTGGTGCCGTTCGAGGGCTACCTGGCGGACCGCATCGGACCGCGGCGTCTGGTCCTCTTTGGCGGCGCTGCCGTGGCGCTGGCCTGGGTTGTCAACGCCCACACGACCTCTCTGGGGGTGCTTTACGCGAGTCAGGTGTTGAGCGGTTGCGGGTCGGGCATTGTCTACGCCCTCAGCATGGGCAATGCCCTCAAGTGGTTTCCGGATCGCCGCGGTCTGGCGGCAGGCCTGACCGCCGCGGCCTTCGGCGCCGGATCCGCCGCCACCATTCTGCCGATCAAGTGGACCATCGATAGCGAAGGCTACCAGACGGCATTTCTATGGTTCGGCCTGGCACAAGGATTGGTCGTCATGCTTGCCGGGCTGGGAATGCGTTTTCCGCGCGCCGACGAAATCCGGGCTCCGCTTCAGCCAACGGTCTTGCAAACCGGCCGCGACTTCACGCCGCTGGAGATGCTCAGGACGCCAACCTTCTGGCTGGTGTATCTGATGATGACCGTGGGCGCCGTCCCTGGCTTGCTCATGCTGGTCCAGCTGGAACCGATGGCCCATGACTTCGGCATCGCGACGACGCCCGTTACCATCCTGTGGATCACGCAGGCGGCCTTGCCGTTCGCCATCGTTCTCGACCGCATCACCGGCGGGCTGACCCGGCCAGTGTTCGGCTGGATTTCGGACCACATCGGCCGCGAGCTGGCGATCTTTCTCGCCTTCTCTCTGGAAGGCGCCTCACTCCTGGCGCTCATCCTTTTCTACGCAGATCCAGTCATTTTCGTGCTGATGTCCGGGCTGGCGTTCTTTGGCTGGGGCGCCATCTTCAGCCTGTTCCCCGCCGTCAGCGGCGACATGTTCGGCGGCAAGTTTGCCACGACCAACTACGGCCTGCTCTACACGGCCAAGGGCACTGCCTCGCTGCTCGTGGCGCTGGCCAACTACATGCAGGCACGCACCGGCAACTGGGAGGGCGTCTTCGCCTTCATGATTGCCGCCGACTGGCTGGCGGCGCTGCTGGCGATCCTGGTGCTGCGGCCGTTGCGCAGGCGGAAGGACGCAACTGAAGCAGCGTGAGCAAGCGCCGGCATTCGGCGACACGTCGTTTCGTTCCGCTGCGCTTCGGTGTTAGGTGCCGGTCAAACGACCCACCCGCGAATTACTTACGGCACGAACTCGAGTGGTCGGCAAGTGGTCGGCCAAGTTGTCCGCGTGTCACCGTCTCGGTTTTTGGACAATAATACGCCGACCGAGCTTGACAACCCAAACGCGCTCGCCTCTCCCGGCGGGCGTTCCGGGGCCCGAAGAATCTCACGCTTCTTCATTGCTTTTCATCAGCCCACTCCTTTCGGGGCACGTCGCCGTGGCCTTCGGATCATGGCGCACCGTACGCCTGATCGCCTGAATAGCGCAGTACACTGCCGCGATCGGGACGAGCAGCATCATGCCAAGTTGCGCGTCTTCGCTCAGCCAGTTCGGAGGAAAGAACAGGAAAGCCACAAACACGATAATGAGAATGTCCTGCAGAATGAGCAATACTCCGCGTAACCGAACGCTTGCAGGCAGCGGCGTTCGTCGCGTGACAATGAGCAGGCATGAGACCCAGAGCGCCCAGAAGACTGCTGGCATGATGGCGCAGGCGAACAGCGCTGCCGTCCACCACTTCACACCACCCGCCATGATGAGCAACAACGCCAGCAGCGAACAGATCGCAACCACAACGAGGCAGGCGACCGCCACGAGATTTCGTCCGGCCTTCGCGTGCCGCTCGCTATTTGCTGGTTGATCCGTGGACGGAACTTCCTCCCGGTTCATGCCAACCTCGATCGCAGTTCTTCCGCATTACTTCGGCTCTGCCAAATCATCATCGCTCCGTCTGAGGAACCAAGCGACAACATGAAGCAGCGCGAGCAGAATGGCTCCGGACAGAAGCATCCAGCCCGGAAGCGCTTGAAATACCGTCAGCAGAAGTAGGACATGAAGCAGCCCTTGCACGACAATGACAAATCGGTAACGCGGCACGATTACTGCCGCGAGGGCATGGCACAGAGCGAGAAACGTCGCCGGGAGCACGATGCCCACCGACACGAGCAACACCTCCCATGAGGGCCGTTCGCCAACGCCTAGAAGTGCATAGCTGGTTGCCGCGACACACGGGACCAGAATGTAGACGATCCTGACAGGGACAATCCAGCGCGCTGGCATTTGCGCTCTCATCGCACAGGTCGCTCGTCTCATTTCTTGTCCGCGAACGCCGCCGCCATAAAGCGGCGTTGCACCTTACCGGTCGGCCCCTTGGGTAGCTCGCTCACCAGGTGGATGACCTTGGGGACCTTGAAATCGGCGAGGCGTTCGCCGCAATGGCTTTGCAGGTCGGCGACGGAAACATCCGCGCGTGCCACGACGACGGCGTGCACCTCCTCGCCATACTTGTCGTGCGGCGCGCCAAAGGCGGCGGCCTCGGCAACGGCCGGGTGGCTCAAAAGGGCCGCGTCCACCTCCAGCGGCGAGATCTTCTCGCCGCCGCGGTTGATGAGTTCCTTGATCCGCCCGATCAGCGTGAGATAACCGTCGGCGTCCTGGATGCCGCGGTCGCCAGTGCGGAACCAGCCGTTGGTGAACGCTGCGGCGTTGGCATCGGGGTTGTTGTGGTAGCCGTGCGTGACATTCTTGCCGCGGACGACGACCTCGCCTTGCGCGCCAACCGGCAGCAGGTTGCCGGCCTCGTCCATGATGGCCACATCGACGTTGGTCCCGCGCCCGACGCTGCCAGGCTTTCGAATCCCAGGCGGCAACGGATTGGACGTCATCTGATGCGCCGCCTCGGTCATGGCATAGGCTTCCAGCGTGGGCGCGCCGAAGCGGTCCTCGACCTGCTGCATGGTCGCCGGCGCCAACGCCGAACTGCACGAACGAATGAAGCGGAAGCCGGCCTGCCGCGGCGCCTCGTCGGCATCCGCGCGTGACAGGAGCACCTGATGGATGGTCGGCACGGCGGAGTACCACGTGACGCGCTGCTGCTTGACGGCTGGCCAGAATTGTCCCGCACTGAAGCGCGGCGGAATCACCAGCGTGCTGCCCGCCCACAGCGACGATAGCGTCGCGCCGATCAAGCCATGCACGTGAAACAGCGGCATGACGACGAGACTGATATCGGCGGCCGTCAACTGATAATGACTCGCGATGTTCTGGATCGACGTCATCAGGTTGCCGTGTGTCAGCGGCACGCCCTTGGGCCGGCTGGTCGTGCCGCTGGTGTGCAGGAACAGGGCGACATCGTCCACCTGCGGCGCGTCCGGCGACTTACCGGTGGATGCAGGGAGTTTCTCGCCCTGAAGACGCACCGCGCCCTTGCCGTCGCGATCCGCCTTCCAGAGCGGTAAACCCAGCGCCGCGGCGACATCGTGAATCGGGTGCGCTTCGGCCGGCGCGATCACGGCTCTCGTCCCCGCATCTTCCAGGTAAAAGCGAAACTCGTCCGCCTTGTATGCTTGATTCAACGGGGCGGCGACCAGGCGGGCGCGTGTCACCGCCAGAAAGCTGACGAGATTCTCCAGCCCGTTCGCAAGGACAATGGCCACCGCGTCGCCGGGTTGCAATCCCGTCTGCCGCAGCCGGGCCGCAAGCGACTCAACCTGATCCAGCAACGCGCTGTAAGTGGTTCGGCTGCCGCATTCCGGCAGGATCACCGCGACATGGGCGGCATCGCCCCGGCGGCACAGGTCAGCAAGCGTATATGTTGACATGGAAATACCGGAGGGTAGGCACTGGTTTCTGTCACGATATGAACGGCTCCGGGAAAATGCAACGTCTGCACAGCCACGTCTGCACAGCCACGTCTGCACAGCCACGTCTGCACAGCCACGTCTGCACAGCCACGTCTGCACAACCACGCTGGCGCTCGGCACCTAAAAACATGATTACGGATCACGCAGCGCGGCGGAGCCGCAATAGAATGCACCGCAACGAAGATCGCCAAAGGTCTTTGCTGGCGGACTTGACGAAAGATCTCGGCCAACGCCAGACCTGGAAGGGCCGGACCGTACGAGCCTTGAATTTGTTGGCGCCCGAGGATGCGGCGTTGCTGGCAGCGGTGAGTCGAGGGGAATTCGCCATCAGTGGTTTTCGCAATCGCGACGTGCGCGACATTCTGTTCGGCGATGCCAAAGATCCTGCGGATCTCAAGCGGCAATAAGGAAAAGTAACGCGGTAGTAACACGGATAGTACGGATCGGCAACGACATCCGTGTTCATCCATGTGGTCTGTAATTTTCTTGGACGCCCCAAGACGAATCCATGCTGGCCAGCCATGGATCATTTCTTCTTGAACAGATCCAGTCCCGAGTTTCCCGAAATCATCGCGAAGACATCGCGGACCTGCTCGAAGCCCGCGCGCAGCAGGAAGTTCGAGTTCCGGCCATGGCTCTTGGCGCCAAGGATGTAGAAGTTCGCTTCCGGATTGCGGAGGTTGTCCGCGCCGCCGCCGCTCACCTTGAGGCAATCGTGCCCCTTCTGTTCTTGCAAGGCAGCCGCGAGTTTCATCGGCCCCAGCGAAGCGTAACACTCGTGGACATGCAGCTCGCGATAGATGCTGGTATCAGGCGAGTAGCCGACGTTGCCGATGATCAGGTCCACCTCCCAGGTCTTGGCCTTGCCGGCCACGCCGCCGCCCACGCGAAAGCCGCGATCCTGGCCGAGGAACTCGACGCGGTCGATGACCGAGCTGGCATGATACTCGACATTGTCGTCCGTTCGCGTCGCCAGGGTATTCGCCTTGACCGCGAGCCGGTCGCGCTCGCGCAAGGAGTCGTCGACCACGCGGGCGAGAGGCTGGGTACGGTTGCTGCGCGCCAGCCAGATGACCCAGGTCGCCGGATTCTCGGCGAAGAGCGCTGACAGCCCGCACACAGTGGTGGCCGCCGAGTAGCCGCTGCCGACGACCAGCGTCGTCTTGCCGAGGTAGTGCTTCTTGCGCTCGCTGCCCAGGTCTTCCAGCCAGTACATGATGCTGTTCTCGGCGGCCGCCTCGCCGCTGGCCGGAATACCGCCGTCGCCAAGCCAGCGATGCTGCCCGAACGTCCCGGTACAATCGAGCACGATATCGGCTTCCTCGTTGCGCTCCTTCTTCTGATTGTCGCGAACGAGCAGGCGAAACGGTTGCCGGGCACGCTTCGGATCGCCGGGATCGTCGTCCTTGAGGTATCCATGCCGGCCAACCGCCAGCACCTGCGTCTCCAGATGCAGGCAATTCTTGATGATCTCCAGCTTGGAGAGCGGCACCAGGTACGCGTTGCGATGCTCGCGGCCGGTGATGCAGGCGTCCTCGGCGGGAAACTCGTGGTCCGGATTGGCGGCGCGGATGGCGGCCCGGCCCAGCGGCGTGCTGTTCATGCCGAACGGGCTGAACAGCTTGACATGCCCCCAGCGCTGCCAGTAATCGGCGATCTGACCACGCTCGTAGAGGTCCACCGGATATTCGAGTTTGCGCGCATACAGGGCCGCCTCCAGGCCGATGGGTCCGGCCCCGAGGATGGCGATCCGCGGCAGGTCTGACTTGGGCATGGGTCCCTCCAGCGACTGTCCTATGTACGTGATCGCGAAAGTCATCACGCTTGAGCCACATTGGTAGCGGAACTCGCACACGAGTTCCGAAAGCCAGTGCCCAAGTTGCCGAATCATCATGGGAATTCTTGCGAATTCCGCTACGTCTCTAGCCGTCTTGTTTTTGCACTGCAGCCCAGCCTTCTACTTCCGCCAGCAACTCCGGAGCATCCTGGACAATGGCATCGAGGATGCGCTGCAACAATTCATCCGGCGGCGAATGCACGGGCGACGGCAACTTTCCCAATGGCGAATCCATGAGTGCATGCGCAATCATCGGCGTCGGGAGGCCCAGCAATTCGCGCACTCTATGCACGGCCAGAATCTCTACCGGAAAGATGTCGTACGGAGACCACGAAAATTCCTGGTAACCCGACTCGCCGGTGCGCAGCAGGTGATAATCGCAGCACATCTCCAGTGCCACGCTCAGCTTCGCGGGATCCTCCCAGGCGCTAAAGATCTGCTGATAGACTCCGAGCTTTGCCTTGGGATAATTCGCCCAGTTGATCTCGATGTTCTTCCACAGGGCGTAGAGTTGCAAGAGGTACGGCTCCAACGGCGTGAAGTGCCAGCTGAAATGCTCGGGATGCTTCAGCATTGCCTCGCCGAGCCAGCGCACGATGCTCAGATCGCCCAGGCTCCACGCTAGCGCCAGCAGCCGGCCGCCATGATCGGGGATCTGATCGATCTCCTGGCGCTTTCCCATGTGGCGCTGCAAATGGATGCTCCAGACTTCGTACTGCAACGCCAGGTGGATGCGGGGCCAACCTTCCGGACGACCTTGCAAGACGCTGGTGACGCCTTCCTCAATGATCCGTTTTCCGACAGACTCCATCGCCAGGGTGATCAGCAGCAACCGTCGCGGCGTCGCCATTTGTTCGCGCCATCTCTGGATCGCCGGCGCCATCTGCTCGCGCGTCATGCCGACAAAACGAGGCTCAAAGCGTTCTTCAGTGCAGCGTTTAAGAACGTTTTCGATCTTCTCGACGTGCTCGCGATGAAAATCCTCCATGTTTACGAACCATTGTTTGGCGTTCTTGAGATGGTTCTTGATCAAGTTGTGCTTGGGCTTGACGTTGCCCCCGGTCTTCGTAAAGGTCGAGGATGACACATGAGTCGCAAAAACCTTCCAGAACCACGGGCCCAGAAGCTCGCGAATGCTCGCGAACTTCGAGGCAGGCTGCACGACGTGCAAGCAGGTGTCGGTTGCCTCGTAGGGCCGCAGCGACAGAATCTTCAGGTCGGCGGGCAGTACCTTTTCCAGCGCGAATAGGAGATCGTGCAGGCACGGCTCCTTGCCTTTGAGGCGGACGCGGTAGCGCGAACCAATGCCGGCGTGTTGCAGCACAACTGTCTTGGGAAAGCCGGTGTCCGGGTCGTCCTCTTCGATCATCCCCTTCACGCCGTGGGGAAACAGGCGTTGCCAGACATCATTGAGGACCTCGGCGGGATGGAAACGCCAGTCGGTGTAGATCGTCGCCGGCGCGTCTGCGAGTGCGTTCGCGAAACTAAAGGCGAGATCTTCGGCTTGATCGGGAAAGGCTGCGACGGCCTGTTCGGATGCGCCAAGAATCTTCAGCGCCTCTTGAATGATAGAACGCTCCGGGGGTTCCGCCGGGCGATCGTGTACGTCCGCCGCTTTGTCGTGCATCGCAGTCCCGGACGCGACGCCCGGTGTTTCAGCGCTGGCCGTTGAACCGGTTTCGACATAGCCCTTGCCGAGCTTTTCTGCAATGAGCTTGTCGCAAGCTTTTTTCAATTCGGCGGCATTGCTGAGTGTCTTTGTTTGGCTCTGCCCTTTCGTGCCGATGCGCCCGAAATGGACGGTGAAGGTGCAATCGTCCCAGTCGATCGTCCAGAACTTGGCAGACTTGTCAGCGATGAATTGAAACTCACGGCGCGGCATGCGGGTGCTCCGACTTATTCACTCTACCCCAGCAACTTCCGCAAATGCAAATGATGCGGCCCCAGGTTGCCGCCGTAGTTGCCGGCGGTGATGTGCAGGACGCCGGGTTGACAGGCGGCGCGGACGCCGGTGCGGGTCGCCTCCTCCACGGCCGCGAGGTCGAGGCCGTCGATGACGATTTCATAGACCGCGTTCACGCCCTCCGGCAAGGCGCTCTGGACCAGGCCGCGCAGTGTCGGGCAGTAGGCGTCGTTGGTGCTGGCGCGGAGCTTCTTGTACTTGCTGCCGACCTTGCTGCCGCTGCGGACGACGCCGCCGGGGAACGGCATGATGACATTGGGCAGCTTGCCGATTGCTTGCACCGCGGACTCGGCCGCCGCGAGCGCCTTGGCCTGATCTTCGCCGAGGATGAGGAAGTTGCCGCCGGCGACGCCCTTCATGGTGCCGAAGACATCCTCGCAGACGAACTCGCCGTCCATCACCGGCAGACGCCAGTAGCGGATGCCTTCGAGCTTCTTGCTGAACTGATGGCCGTCGCCGAAGAAGCGCAGGTTGCCGCCGACGCGGATGCTCTTGTCCTTGACGACGGGCAGTCCGTTGTAACAAGCGGTGGTCGGGCAGGTGAGGATGCACTGGCCGACGCGGTTGACGACGGCCTTCTGCAAGGCATCGCGATTGAAGGCGAACATGAGGAGGCTGACGCCGGGCCGGCCGTCGGGAGTTTCTTCCGCCGGCACGATGCGCTCGATGCCGGCTTCCACGTCGCAGCCAATGACGGAGGAGGCGTAGCCGGTCGCGACCCGGCCCGCCGTCTGCGCCCATTCCGGCGACTCCGCGGTGACGATGAGCCGGGCCCCCGTCATGGGAAAGGCCTCGGCGAACGTGTCTTCGATGGTCACGCCGTTGATGTTCACGAGACTAAAATAACGAAAACAGGCGAGGCAGGAAAGCCACTGGGGTGCCCCATGGCTGCGTGGGCACGTTTAGCTGGTCCCTTGTCTCTTATCCGTGCCATGCGTGTACTCGAGAATCACGCGCGAGTGCGCTCCAGTTCCCGCCTCTGTGTTGCAGTGCTCCCGCCGGAGTAGCGCCTACAATGGCCGCACCGCCGACTCGCGGCCTGCATGACGGACGATCAGGCCGGCCCGAGGCGCCTCCAGACCGCGGCGCAACCGGTAGCCTTCCCTGAGATCAGCAGTCAGGTCCAGGACTCTGCTCAGCGCCGTATCGAAGACGGCCAGCGTCGGACCGCAGTCGATCACGGATTCGACCGGCACGATGAGTGAATTGTGGAAGGCACGCGTGACATCGAACTCCACGCCGCGCCAGTCGAACGCCCCAGCAAGCTGCCGCACTCCGGCCGGCAGGGTTCGCAGCAGCACGAAGTCCTCGGCCACACGACGGACATCTGCCAGCGAGACGATTCCCGTGTTCGCCGTTTGCACGTTGTCGAGATGCATGCCACGGATGGGCATTCCCGCCAGGCGTGCGTGCAGGCCCGCAAGATCGATGGCCAGGTCCAGTGCGCGGCAGAGCTCGCCCAACTCGTTCAGCCGGCGAGCGGCTATGGAACGACTGAAGGCAAGATAGCTCAGCAGTGGCGTTCGATCCGGCTCCCCCGGCGCCTTCCCGGCTCCCAGCGGGCGGTCGATGAACACGGCCAGGCCCTGTTCGCGCAGCTCATCGGCCGACTCCAGGTCCCGCAGACTCTGCGTCAGAATCGCCCGGGCATGCTCGCCGGCAGTCAAGGGATCGCCGTCGTACAATCGCCGGCGACGCTTGCCGGGATGCAGCAACTGCTCTTCCGGGACGCGCACGAACGGTGCTGGCAGTACACGGGCATTCTCGCCGGGGGAGGTTGGCGCGTCCGGGACGCAATGCCCCTCGTAGTGCGCGCGCAGGCGCCAGCCATCCCGCAACGCCCGGCGGCGCTTTTGTGGAAGCCCCCCCTCCGCCGAGAAAAGGTCGCCGTGCGTTTCGCACAGATGCAACAAGCGCTTCAGGCATGCGTCCAGCAGCAGTGCGTCGGGATAGTTGGCGCCGCGGTGGTGATAGGTGGACAGGTCATAGGCGGTCAGATGTCGGCCGAGCTGACGCAGCAGTTGCCCGAGAAAGTCGACCTCGTCAGCGGCAGTGGCATCGCCCTGGCTCACCAGGCATCCGATGAATGACATGGCGTTGTCAACCAGCCCCGTCCACGGTGAAAGAGACACGTCGTTGAACATGACGCACAGCAGGCCGAGGACATCGCGAGCCGGACGGAGGTGCCATCGGCGGCGCCTGGCGAAAAGGTCGGCCAGATCGGGCACTTCGGCGATGTCCGCGACACGCAGGGCGGCCTCCAGCAGCCTGGCAAGTTCCGCCGGGGCGCGACCCGCTTGCATGCCATCGTGAAGCCTTTCCATCAATTCTCGGCAGGAGCGCAGCGGCACATCTGCTCCGCCGCGATGATCGACAAACGCCAGGTGTCCGAGCGCGAATCCCGGCAGCGGCGACTCCAGCGATGTCAACGGCAGCCGACTTGCGCCCAGCACGGCGGCGGCGACCAGGTCCGAGATCTCGGCACGCAGCTCGGCCTCGCTCGAGTGCTGAAACTCCTCGAGATGGATGGTGCCAACCAGCTCCGGTACCCAGGCGGTCGTCTCGCGGCTGTCAATGACATTGTTGCCCGCGTCCACGGCTTCCCATACATGGCAGAGAACGGCGCGGACAACGTGCAACTGTCTCGCGGTCTCATCAAGCTTGAACGACAGAATCGGGGCGGCGGAGCGTCGGCCGGCCTCCACGTGGTAGACATTCCAGCTCGTGAAGGACTTGGCCTCGCGCGCGAAGCGAGGCGGGACCAACCGCCCACGCGATATCTCCCAGGCGATTTCCTCGCGCGGCAGCCGCTCCCAGAGCAGGTCCATGCCGGGACGTATGAAGAAATTGCCTGCATGCAGAACGTTGGCCGCCAGCTTGTGAATCTTGCGCAGCTCGCCTTCGTGGATCATTTCACTCAGGTTCGGCCGATCGGCACACCTTGTCAAGCTCCACCCGGAAAAAAGACTCCGATTGTGCCGATAGAAGGAGATGTAGGAAGGTCGCTTGAACGGGGCCGGACGGAATTCTTGGAGGAGATGCGATGACAGGGAAAACCACGGCATGGGCGCTGACCGGCTTCTTGCTCATCAATGGCGTCTGCCGGGCGCAGGAACTTGCAGCGGGCCAGGAAGAGGTTGGCCAGATTGAATTCAATCACGGCGACTGCGGCCCGGCCGGTTGCGGACACGGTCACGGTCGCGGACTCCATCGCCACAACGACGATGGCAGAACCGGCTGTCAGCGAATCTGGGGATGGTGGACCTATCGGCCTCTGCCGGTGCCGCATCACCTCAAGGGCTGCATTCGTTTTCAGCAGACGCCGCAGGCCCCCTACTACGCATACTTCGTTTATCTCTATGGACCGCGTTCACCGAACCTGGGCTTCAAGCCGACGCCAGTCCATCGTGGCGAACTCTGCGCGCATGGGCTGCCGCTGGCATCCCCGGCACCTTTGGAAGGCTACACCGATCCAGGCACGGTGCCGGCGCCCGAGGAAACGCTACCCACGCCGCGGCACAACGACGCTATCCCCGATTCCAATACGCTGCCCCATACCGCTCCCGAAGAATCCGAGCCGTCAGCTTCGAATACGTCGAAGAATGTACCCGTGCGCGAAGAACAGGGAAATCGGCGATGAGCGCGGAAGCTGCGTGGCGCGAAACGCGCTGGCTGTTCACGGTGCGCCAAGCTCGGCAAACCTGGCTGTGAAGTGGCGGAGCACCGGCGGCTCCTCGATCATGCGCAGCCCGCGAAGCTCGTTGCGTGAATGGAACACATGCACCGTTGCTTCGATGACGTAATCGATATGGCTCTGTGTGTACACGCGGCGCGGGATGGCAAGTCGCACGAGTTCCATCGGTGGATGGCTCGCTTGCCCGGTTTCCGGGTCACGGCGTCCGAACATGACGCTTCCGATCTCGACGGCGCGGATGCCTGCATATCGATAGAGCGCGCACACCAGCGCCTGCCCGGGAAACTGCTCCACGGGGATATGCGGGCAGAACGCGGCTGCATCCAGGTATATGGCGTGTCCGCCCGGTGGCTCGAGAATCGGTACTCCCGCCTCCAGCAAGCGCTCGCCCAGGTACTGCACGCTGCGAATCCGGTAGCGCAGATAGTCCTCGTCGAGGACCTCGCGAAAGCCCTGGGCCATTGCCTCGAGGTCGCGGCCAGCCAGCCCGCCGTAGGTGACGAAGCCTTCGGTGAGGATGAGCAAATTGTCGGCCCGGCGCGCCAGGTCGTCGTCGCGCATGAGCAGCACGCCGCCGATGTTCACGAGGCCATCTTTCTTGGCGCTGATGGTCGCGCCATCGGCGAGATCGAACATCTCGCGGGCGATTTCCCGGGCCGTGCGCTGCTCCTGCCCCGGCTCGCGCAGCTTGATCAGGAAGGCATTCTCGGCGAAGCGCGCGGCGTCGAGAAACAGCGCGATGCCGTGCTTGCGGCAAATGTCGCGCACCTCGCGGATGTTGGCGAGGCTGACCGGTTGGCCCCCGCCGGTATTGTTGGTGACCGTCAGGACGCACACGGGAATGCGCTCGGGGCCGATGTCGGCGATGAGCCTCGTTAGCTTGGCCGGATCGAGATTCCCCTTGAAGGGATGCCGGCAGCGCGGCTGCGTACCCTCATCGATGACGAGATCGACAGCCATGGCCCCGGAATGTTCGATATTCCCGCGGGTCGTGTCGAAATGGTTGTTGCCGGGAATGACCTTGCCCGGCCCGCCGACCAGTTCGAAGAGAATCCGCTCGCTGGCTCGGCCCTGATGCGTGGGCAGGATGTGCGGCATGCCGGTGAGGCGTCGCAACTCCGCCTCAAAGCGAAACCAGCTTCTGGCTCCAGCGTACGACTCGTCGCCACGAATCATGCCGGCCCACTGCTCGCTGCTCATCGCCGAGGTGCCGCTATCGGTGAGCAGGTCAATGATCACGTCCTCGGCCGGGACCTGGAAGACGTTGAAGCTCGCCCGCCGCAGCGCAGACTCGCGTTCCGCGACCGTGGTCAGCCGGATTGGCTCGACCATCTTGATCTTGAACGGCTCGATGATGGTCTTCATGCCGCCTCGCCGTCACTTGGCGGCCTTCAGCCCCGTGACGGTAACAATGAGCCGTTGTCGGACTTCAACACCCTTGCGAATCGTCAGGTTGCCGGTGACGACAACAGCCTTGCCGTCAAGCTTTTCGGCGAGCGCTTGCAGGTCGCGCTTCTTGGCAAGATCCAGCTCGAGCGCCCCGTCGGCCGTGGTCAACACCGTGCCGGTCGTCTCGCCGCCGATGGCGAAGATGCCCGTCTTGAGCGTGCCGCGGGCCTCGACCTTGATGTAGCCGACCTTGCCCTTGGCAGCTGGTTCATCGGCATCGTTGCCTGCGGCTGCGCCGAATGCAAGGAGGCCAAGCGTTACAATGCCGAGCGCGAGAATGGTCCTGGTCATGGAATCTCCTGTGTGTTGTGTGACGTGTTCCATTGGCCTGAAGGGCGGTCCGAGATCGATAGATTGACAGGGCGTTCCATGTTCCGACGAATGGGCAGTGGTTTTGGATTGCCATTTCGCTGGACGCTTTCAAAAGTGACCGTCATGATGCACTTGCATGGTCACGTTACGCTCGGCAGAGTGGATGCTTGAGCGTCAGCCATGCCCCGTCCTCCTTGGAGCTGAGTACGCACTGGGTGACGAAGTTCATGCCGTCCACCCCGTCGGCGACATTGGGATAAATGCTGTTGGCGGCGTCGACTTTCTTGCCGGAAGCGCGGGCGATCATGTCGTCGTAGGCGGCGGTGTAGACGTTGGCGAACGCCTCCAGGTAGCCTTCTGGGTGGCCGCTGGGCACGCGACATGACGCCTTGGCCGAAGCGGTCATGTACGGCGCGTTCGGATCACGCGTGTACAGCCGGTGCGGCTGGCCGTTGACCTTGACCCACATCTTGTTCGGCTCCTCCTGGTGCCATTCGAGCGAGGCCTTGGTGCCGTCCACTTCGATCCGGACATCGTTCTCCCGGCCGTGCGATATCTGCGAGGCGCTCACTGTTCCCAGGGCGCCGTTCTGGAAGCGGATGATGGCCGTGCCGTAATCGTCCAGTTCGCGACCCGCCTCGAATGTCTTGAGCACGCAGGAAATGCGATCCGGCAACAGGCCGGTCATGAAGCGGGCGAGGTTGTAGGCGTGGGTGCCGACGTCGCCGAAGCAGCCGGCCGCGCCGGACCGCTTTGGATCCGTCCTCCACGCGGCCTGCTTTTGCTGATCCTTCTCGATGCGCGTACGTAGCCAACCCTGGATGTAGGATGCGCGGAAAGCGTTGATCTCGCCCAGATCGCCATTGCGAATCATGTCGCGGGCCTGGCGAACCAGCGGGTTGCCGGTGTAGTTGTGCGTCACGGCGAAGACGACGCCGGTCTTGTGCACGACCTTGGCCAGCTCCTCCGCCTGGGCCAGGTCGAAAGTCATCGGCTTGTCGCACATGACGTTGAAGCCGGCCTCGGCAAACGTTTTGGCGATCTCGAAATGCGTGTTGTTGGGCGTGGCCACGGCGACGAAATCGACGCGCTCGCCGTCCGGCAGCTTGGCCTCGGCGGCAGCCATCGCCTTGTAGGACCCGTAGGCCCGTTCCGGCTTGATGTCGTAGTCCGGAGCCGACGCCTTGGCCTTGGCTGGGTCCGAGGAGAGGGCACCTGCCACGAGCACGGCGCGATTGTCCAGCACTGCCGCCGTCGCGTGCACCCGGCCTATGAACGCACCTTGTCCTCCTCCGATCAGTCCCATCCGCAGCTTGCGATTCAACGGCGCATTCGTCGGCATGATGTCCCTCCCGGTTGATGTGCTGAATTGCAATAGGGCAAATATATAGAGCGGAAGGGAGCAGCGGTCTGCACGATCATGGCAAAATGATTCTGATGAGCTTCGGAGGTGTCGCGACGCTGGGCTACGGCAGCAACTCTTCTGCCATGATCGACGCGGTTGGCAGGGCCAAAGGGCAAAACGTCTGGTTGCCGCGGAAGACTTGCACATCGCCATAAACGCAGTCAAACTCGCCGGTCGGATCGGAGATGGGCCGGCGATGGACCTCCACCTGGCGATCCGGAAGGTTGACGATCCAGTAATCTCCAATGGCGGCGCTGGCATAAATGCCGACCTTCGTCGTGCGATCAAATCGCAATGTGGAATCGCTTACCTCGACGAGCAACAGCGCCGTCGTCGGGTGCTGTTGCAGATAGTCCTCGCGGCTACCGGAGACGACCGAGACATCTGGATTGGGCTCGGTGTCTCCACCCAGTGCGACGGGCGCCTGCGTGCGCACCCAGAATCCGGTTGCAAAAACCTGTTCGAGACGCCGGGAAGTCTTGTCGATGCACGCGTAATGACCGGACTTCTGGTTGGGCATCTCGATGATCTCCCCGCGAATCAGCTCGACGCTCTGACCGAGGAACCAGCCCAGGTCCATCATCTGATAGAACTCGTCCCGGCTCCAGCGGCGTATGCGCGGTTCGGCGATCTGCAAGGTGGCCAAGAGACTGCTCCTTTGCGCGAAACACGACCTGCGGTATCTTACCAGAGCGTGCTTCCTCTGCAAATCACAACAAAGCGACCGTGCTGCTCGACATGCCAGCACGCGGTTGGCATCCCGTCACTTCCCGCCAGCGTGCCCCGTCATCACGGCGCACATACCGCCGCGCTGGGCCACGTTGACGACCTGCTTCTGCGAGGCCCGGCCAAGAATCGCCAGGCCGTACTTGGTGGCGGCGAAGCCCATCACCGCGTAGAACGGCTCGACGTGCAGCTTGCCTTCCTCATCCAGCACCGGGAACTCGCTCACCGGGATGCTGGCGAGTTTTTGCACCACCCAGCGCTCGCGATCGGCAAGGGCCTTCTCAATGGCCGACTCCCATTCTGCCGCGCTGATGCTTGGGCCGATGACCACCCCATCGCCGCCATACGCACGGTTCGGCTTGAGCACCAGGCTCTCCTGCTCACGGCGCACGTAAGGGAGCAAGTCGCCTGGCTGGCTGTCTGGCAACGACACGCGGCGATCCGAGAGGATCCGCGTCCACAGGATATGCCGACGAAAGACCTGTCGTTCGTCCGGGTTGAAGTATTTCAGCGTGAACTGTGGGTCGGTGAGCACTTCCCAGCAGCTCTTCTGGTCAAGCTCGGCGGTGATGGAGGAGATGATGCGATTCTGGCGAAACATGGTACGCATCGGCTCCACGTCCTTGCCTTCGCGTTCAATTTCGAGCAGATCGAGGACCGAGTAGTCGCGATAAACAAGATCGATGGGCTCGCCGCCATAGCAAACTTCGCCCTTGCTCAGGGTCAACTCGGCCGGGTCGGCATGCGTGATCCTCAGGCCGTACTTGGCGTGGAAGTACTGCGCGAGTTCCTCTTGCTCGTCGGGGCCATAGCCGGCGTATTTGGGCTCGACGAAGCAAACGTGCTGCGCCGGTCGGCCGACGGCCTCCAGGTGCTCAAGCACGTCTTGCATGAGTAGCTCACGAACGTCCTGTCCAAGCGACAGCCGCAACTCCGGATCGACTTCTTCAAGAACAGGCAGAACCACGTCGTGGACGATGCGCTCGCAGGTGGGAACCAGGTGCAGGCCGCCGATGCCGCTCATGTTCGGCTCGACGAAGCGGAGCGAGTCTTTCCACATGGGACTGATGAAGTCGACCATGGCGTCGAGCCGGCCAAAGACGGGGTTATTCTCGCGCTGGCTCGGGCCCCAGCATTGCCACAACCATTCCTCCTCGCCGGGCGACAGACGCAATGCCTCGCGGACACCGAAATCTTGCATGTACAGTTCCGGCAATCGCTTCAATGCGCTAGAGATGGTCAGCGATACGAAATGAATGTAGGCGAGCTGATCCGGCAGCACGGTGATGGGGCAGGGCAAGACGCGGATCGTGTCCAGTTCGCCGTCGCGCAGGTAGATCAGGTGGCGGCGAAAAGCCTCCTCGCGGATCTGCGCCATCAATTCCAGCAGCCGCGCCTCCGGAATCTTGTAAAACGCCTTGCGCACCCGGCTGGCCAGCCGCAAGCCGCTTAGACCGAGCTCTTCCGCGGGAGTGAGCATGACATTAATCTAATGATTTCGGCGAGCCACGACCGTTCACGTTTGCGCACTTGCGGACGCCGGCCGAGAACTGGGAGAGAATTGCGTGCAAATCCTTTACGAGGACAATCACTGCTTGGCCGTCAACAAGCCGGCGCCGCTGTTGACCCAGGGGCCACCCGGAATTCCCACGCTGGAAGCGATGGCCAAGGACTATCTGAAGGAGAAATATCACAAGGCAGGCTATGTCTATCTCGGTATTCCTCATCGGCTGGACCGGCCCGTCTCCGGAGTTGTGTTGTTCGCTCGGAGCACCAAAGCAGCGCAGCGGCTGGCAGAGCAGTTCCGCGCGCGGCAGGTCGTTAAGGTTTACAAAGGTATCGTTGCCGGCTATCCCGAGCACAGTGAAGGCATCTGGCAAGATTGGCTGCGCAAGATCAAGGAGGCGGCACGCTCGGAGATTGTGCCCGAGTTTTCCGACGGCGCCAAGCTGTCGTTGCTGCGTTATCGCGTGCTCCAAGGATGCGCCGGCGGCGCGCTGGTGGAGTTTCGACCCGAAACAGGCCGGATGCATCAGATTCGCTTGCAAGCATCCAGGCATGGTCATCCCATACTCGGCGATGTCAGCTACGGCTCGCAAGCGTCGTTTGGTCCTCCGGCCGAATTACCTCGTGACCGGGTCATAGCGTTACATGCCCACAGCCTGACATTCCTTCATCCCATCCGCTACGAGCCGATCACCGTGACGGCCTCGCTGCCGGATTACTGGCCAGTTTCGGCAGCAGAGATCGAGCGCCCAGGCGAAGTCTGAATCGAGTCGGAGTTTCGACGACCTGCGCTCCTGACTTGCCCGGGTTGCCTGGCTTGCCCTGGCGCGTCGGAAAAATCGAAATTAACCGCACAATCGGCAAGCGACCGGACGATACAGAAGAGGAGTCCAGGCAAGCCCTGAGGGTGAAGCGGATTATGCGCGTGATGCGGATTGGACCTTGGCTGTTGCTGGCGGCGCTATCGGGCTGCTGTCATCGGCCGCATTCCCACAGGGAGGACCTGACCGCTGGGCTTCCCATCGTGCCGCGCCAGCTGCCGGCGTTCGACTGGCAACGCGTGCCTGGGCTGGCGGAAGTGCCCCGGCATAAGTTCGTCGGGCCGTATCGGGCCCTGGCCGAGCAGGAGGCGCAATGTCTGGCTGCGAATAACTCCCAGGGCGCGGCACTCTTGCAACAGGAAGGACAGCTCGGATCCAAATGTCCCACCAGCAAGCGCGACATGCAACGGGCGCTCAACAACTTTAGCGGGCTCGAGTTGATGAACAAGGACGCCGGAACGGCCCTCGACCTGTATTTCCGGCTCGCCAAGAACGAGGCCCAGCGTGACATCCTCGATCGCAGCCTGCGCGAAGTCAACGAGGCCGTCAAGGAAGCTGACAAGATGGAGGCGCAGGGTCTCAAGATTCCGCCCGAGATCGAGGAGTTTCGCAAGAGACAGAACCTTCTGAAGGCGGATCGCGGCCTGGTAGATGCCGCCATCGAAAAGCTCAATCGACTCCTGGCGAACATGATCGGCATGCACGGCGTGCCGGAGCATCAACGCCTGCTGCCGACCGCAGAGCTGGAGCTGTCGCCCGTGCCGGTGGATCTGCACGAGGCCATCTCGCTGGGGCTCGGCAATCGCCCGGAACTCAGGCTGCTGCGCTACGCCCGCGAGGAATCCAGCCGCGGCAACATCTCGGTGATCCGCGACCTCTTGAAGTCCTCGTCATCGTTGCTTGGCAAGTCGCCCAGCGGGCCACTGGGCAAGCTCAAGACGTGCATCGCCGCCCGTGAGATCAACACGCGCCGCGACCAGCTTGACGAGGCGATTGTGCAAAAGGAGCGTGAAGTCAGCAGTGAGATTCGCGAGGCCGCCGGCGAGATGCGCGGTCATGCGTACCTGGCCGCCGTCATCCGCCAGCGAGTCGTGGATGCCCACGGCAAGCTCAACGAACAGGAAAAGAAGCTCAAGAACGGCCTGGTGTCGCCGTTCGAGGTCTATAACGCCAGGATGGCAGCGTGGAAGGCCGAGGCCGACCTTGTGCAGGAAGTTGCTGCCTGGAACATGGCCCGCACCAAGCTCAAGAAGGCCCAGGGCTTGCTGACGCTGGAATGCGGGCTGGACTATCAGCCGCGCTTCCATCACCATCTTTGCCGCAATCTCCACGAACGGCTGTCGTCGCGCCGATGTTGCGACGACTACTCCTGTGTGCCGACCAGTTCCGTTGCCCCCGCCTATGAAGTTGTTCCCGATACGGAAGTGCTGGGCTTGCCGCTCGAGTCGCCGCCGACGGATGATCCGCAACCCTAGTCCGCTTTGCCTCTGCCCGACAAGATCCCGTGACCTTCAGGACACACACCAAGTTGCCACTGGTTTTTCTCTTCGAGTGCACCTTCACGGTTCAATCTCACATCGCGATGAGTCAGTCGTTCCGGCTTGATCAGCTCGCCGTGTCGAGATAGGATTCACGCATGGGGCGAAGGAATCTCGTGAGTTGTCCGCGCCGAGAAGTTGACAAGGATCATGCCGATGGCCGCCGTCATTGACACTGCCGCCCAGGACCGCTGGGAGAAGGAAGTCGCGGCCGCGCCGGTGCGGCCGGAGCCGCCCTCAACTGTCAGCGGCGTGCCCATCGAGCCACTCTACACGCGGAACAGCCTCGACGGCTTCAATCCCGACACGGAACTTGGCTTTCCCGGTCAGTATCCATTTACGCGCGGCGTACATGCTACGATGTATCGCAGCCGGCTGTGGACCATGCGACAGTTTGCCGGCTTCGGCACCGCCCGGCAGACCAACGAGCGCTTTCGCTTCTTGCTCGCCAAGGGGCAAACCGGGTTGAGCACGGCGTTTGATCTGCCCACGCTCATGGGGCTGGACAGCGACGATCCGCGCTCGCTGGGCGAGGTCGGCCGGCTCGGTGTCGCAGTCGATACGCTCGACGACATGCGCACGTTATTCGACGGTATCGATCTCAACAACGTCTCCGTGTCGATGACCATCAATGCGCCGGCGGCGATCATCATGGCGTTTTTCCTGGCCAATGCCCAGGACCAGGGCGTGGACTGGAAGCAACTGCGTGGCACATTGCAAAACGATATCCTGAAGGAGTTTCATGCGCAGAATGAGTTCGTCTTTCCGCCGGAGCCGCACGTCCGGCTTGTCTGCGATGTCATCGAGTACTGCGCTCGCGAAGTGCCGCAGTGGAATCCGGTGTCGATAAGCGGCTACCACATCCGCGAGGCCGGCTCGACCGCGGTTCAGGAACTCGCGTTCACGCTGGCCGACGGCTTTCATTATATCGACACGTGCCTGGCACGCGGCATGGATATCGATGACTTTGCGCCGCGACTGAGCTTTTTCTTCAACTCACACAATGACATCTTCGAGGAGATTGCCAAGTACCGGGCCGCTCGCGTCCTCTGGGCCGAGACGCTGCGCAACAAGTACGGCGCCCGCAAGGAGTCATCTTGGAAGTTGCGCTTTCATGCGCAGACGGCCGGTTGCTCGTTGCAGGACAAGCAGCCGGAGGTGAATCTCATCCGCGTGGCCTACCAGGCGCTGGCGGCCGCGCTGGGCGGCTGCCAGTCGCTGCACACCAACAGCATGGACGAGACGCTGGCCCTGCCGTCGGAACATGCGGTCACGCTGGCGCTGCGGACCCAGCAGGTGCTGGCCCATGAGACCGGCGTCACCAACACGGTGGACCCGCTCGGTGGCAGCTATTTCATCGAAGCGCTCACTCGGCAGATGCAGCAGCAGGCCGGCGGTTATTTCGAGAAGATTGAGCAGCTGGGCGGTATGCTGGCGGCGTTGGAGAAGGGCTTTTTCCGGCGCGAGATCGCCGACGCTGCCTTCGCTTACCAGCGCGATGTGGACGCGCAGAAAAAGCTGATCGTCGGAGTCAACGCCTTCACGGAAGCGGAGCAGAAGCCGCTGGAAACCCTCGTCGTCGATGAGCAGGTGGAAGCGGAGCAGGTGGCATCGCTGGGCAAGCTGAAGTGGCAGCGCGACGCCGCCGAGGTGGCGTGCGTGTTGGCCGAGGTGCGCCGCGTGGCCGCCACTCGCGAAAACCTGATGCCCGCATTCCTGCAAGCCGCCCGCGCCCGCTGCGGCGTCGGCGAGATCATGAATGCCCTGGCGGACGTGTTTGGCAGGTATTCTGGAGTGGCACGGTGGTAAGGGGCTGCGTCTCAGACCGATCGTGCAAGAACATGCAATCCCGGCTCGTAGCTTTTCAGTAAGTCAAGCTCGTCGCGACGCCAAGCTCGAAGAATCGAGGCTGCTGAAAACCAGTTCATTGTCCTGAAACCACTGGCGCTGATCCGGAGGCATCATGGCGGAGCATCTCGCCCAGAATCGCGCTGCAAAACGAATTGTGCTCGCCAAGGTCGGGCTTGACGGTCACGACCGCGGCGTCAAGGTCGTGGCCCGGGCGCTGCGCGACGCCGGCTTTCATGTCATCTACGCGGGGCTCTGGCAGACTCCGGAGGCCGTCGTTCGCGCCGTCGCTGACGAGGACGCCGACTGGGTTGGGCTCAGCATCCTGAGCGGGGCGCACATGACCCTCGTGCCTCGCGTCCTGCGTCTCTTGAAGGAAACGGGCCTCGCGAATGTCGGCGTTCTGGTCGGTGGCATCATTCCCGAAGACGAAGTCCCGAAATTGCTTGAACTGGGCGTGGCACGCGTATTCGGCCCGGGCACGTCGATGCCGGAGATCGTGGAGTTCCTCAAGCAAAATAGCGGGGCACGCCATGATTGAGCGCCTCATCGAGCGTTTTCGCCACGGCGACCGGCTGGCACTAGCGCGCCTGATGAGCCTTGCCGCCCGCGGCGAACTGCCACGCGACACGCTGGGCGCCTTGCAGTCGAGCAAGCCGGCCCGAGTCGTCGCCATCACCGGCTCTGGCGGCGTAGGCAAGAGCTCTCTTGTCGGCAGACTCATCACGGTCGTTCGCGACCAGGGACTCAAGGTTGCGGTGCTGGCCTGCGACCCGCAAAGTCCGCTCAGCGGCGGCGCGCTTCTGGGCGACCGCGTGCGCATGGCCGGCAAGCCGGACGACGACGGCGTCTTCATCCGCAGCCTTGCTGCACTTTCGGGACAGAGCGCGCTGGCGGCGCATCTGGATACGATGATTCGTCTGTGCGAAGCCTTTGGCATGGAGGTCGTCCTCATCGAGACTGCCGGCGCTGGACAGGGTGACACTGCCGTGCATGCGCTGGCCGATGTCGTTGTCCTGCTTCTCCAGCCGGAGACGGGAGACGATCTGCAGCGGGAAAAGGCAGGCGTTTTCGAGGTGGCCGACGTGCTTGTGGTACACAAGGCCGATATGCCTGGGGCCGAGCAGGCGTTCGCCCAGGTGCGTGCGGCCGCCGAATTGGCGACTCCTCCAGTGCCCGTCCTGAAAGCCAGTGCCCGCACCGGCGAAGGGCTTGCGGAACTCTGGCGCCTGGTAGCAGGCCGGCCATTGCGACGACAGGCCGACCAGGTCGACAAGGATCTGCTCGTCGCCATTCAGGAAGAGCTTGCCAGGCGCTTTGAGAGTGCTCTGGCTGGCGGCGTGAAGGGTGTTCGCGACCTCGTCTCTCGCTGGCGGCAGGGAAGCGTCTCCAGCCATGAAGCGGCAACCGCCGTACTCGACTTGCTTCTAAATGAGCCATGAGCGAGGAACAGGAAGCGGATCTCTGGTGGGGCTCATACTCTGGCTGGACCATGTGGCCCAGTTTCATCGCCTGTCTGCTGATTACGGCATCGATCGGCTGGCTGGCCTGGCGGTTTGTCGAGAAAGACCTGTTACAGCTCACCTTTCTTGGGGTTGCTACCTCACTCTGGATCCTGCAGTTCATGCGATGGGGCAAGCGTGTCTTCAGCTACAATTACCGTCTGACGAACCGCCGGCTATTTCGCGACAAGGGATTCCGGCGCCAGAATCTCTTCAATGTCGAACTCAAGAGCATTGCCCACGTGCATGTGCGGCAAAGCAGCGTTGAAAGAATCGTCAACGTCGCCCGCCTCGTCATCCGCCAGTCCGACCCGAAACACCCGCCGCTCATCCTTGAAGGCGTATCTCAGCCGTTCGCTGTCGCCGACCAGATTCGCGAGGCCGTGCAAAAGGCGCAGGACGCGCAACCCACGTAGGGCGGCCATGTCGCCACCAGGCGGCACGCCGTACACGCGTGAATCAGTCAGGATCTCGCCGCGTCATGACCGAGCAAGACGAAACGATTTGCACGCCGGCCTGGTCGCATCTAAAATGGCGGCATGATCCAACCGAAGCAGGTGCGGCACAGTCTGGCATCGGCCGAGGAAGCGCGGCAAGCCTTCCAGCCCTGGCAGTTGCCTGACTTCGAGATCGGCCGGCACAACTTGCAGCAGCTTGCGGGGTCGGTCGGTCTTGAGGCGTTGACGGACCTCTGTCACTACCTGGGTCGCTTCTTGCCGCGCTGTCCGGATCCGGACATGGCACTCAACAGCTTCGAGCGTTTCTTGAATAGCCCCGGAGGGGCCGAGCAATTGCCCATGCTTCTCGAAGGCCGGGCCCGTGTGCTGGAAATCCTGTTGCAGCTTCTCAGCACGAGCCAGTTTTTCAGCGACCTTCTGAACACCAATCCGGACTACCTGGAAATGCTGCGCATCCCGTTGCGCAGCAGCCCGAGCCGGGTGGAACTCCGCGAGCAATTGCAAGGCGAGGTCGATGCCGCCCATGAGGACTCGGCGGTGCTGCGGGCCTTTCGCCGCTTTCGGCAGCGGCAGATCCTGCGTATCGGCACCAACGACATCATTCGCGATCGTCCGCTGGAGGAGATCACGCGCGACATCTCGCGCGTCGCCGATACGGCCCTGGAAGTGGCGCTGGCAACAGCGTTGCGCCACATCCGCAATCGCTTCGGCGAGCCGGTCACCACCGCCGGGCAGCCGGCGCGCTGCGTCATTCTCGCCTTCGGCAAGCTCGGCGGCAAGGAACTCAACTATTCCAGTGACATCGACCTGATGTTTCTTTACGACGACGAAGGCAGCACCCGTGGCAAACGGGTTACCAGCATCAGCAATGACGATTTCTTTGCCCGCGTCGTCACCGAGGTGGTTCGACTGCTGTCATTCCACACCGACCGCGGCCAGGCCTATCGCGTCGATCTGCGGCTACGTCCCGAGGGACAGCGCGGACCACTGGCACGCTCTCTCGCCAGCACCCTGTCGTACTACGACACACTGGGCCGCACCTGGGAACGGCAGGCGCTCATCAAGCTGCGTCCCGTCGCCGGCGACGTCCGCCTCGGCGAGGAGTTTCTGAAGGCCATCGAGCCGTTCGTCTACCGAAAATACCTGTCGTTTGCCGAGATCAACGAGATCAAGGCCCTCAAGCGCAAGATCGAGCACAAGACACGCAAGGCCGGCGAGGACGAGACCGAGGTCAAGACCGGACATGGCGGCATCCGCGATATCGAGTTCACCATCCAGTTTCTGCAACTGCTCAATGGCGGCGACCTGCACGAATTGCGCCAGCGGAACACCCTCAAGGCCATGCGCGCCCTGGAAAAGGCCGGCTGTCTCACCGACCAGGAGTACCGCGTTCTGGACGACGCTTACCGTTTCTTGCGAAAAGTCGAACATCGCCTGCAACTGATGTTCGACTTGCAAACCCACCGACTGCCCGGCGCTGCCGAAGAATTGCGCAAGCTGGCGCTGCGGATGGGCTACGTCCTGCAGGAGCCGGGATTCAGCACCCAGGAGACAGGAGTCAGGAGTCAGGTATTGGCGGCCGGCAGTCAGGAGCCGGTTGCGGACGGAGAAGAGGCAGAACTGTGCGACCCGCTGACGGCATTCATGCGGCATTACCGGGCCAAGACGGGAGTGAATCGCAAGATTCTTGATCACCTGTTGCATCAAACTTTTGCCGAGGCGAGTCAGGCCGAGCCGGAATCAGACCTGTTGCTGGATACCAACCCGGACCCGGAGAAGATCCAGGCGGTGCTCGGCAAGTATCCGTTTCGCGATGTGCAGGGCGCGTACCAGAACCTCGTGCTGCTGGCCAACGAGAACGTGCCGTTTCTATCAACGCGGCGTTGCCGGCAGTTCCTGGCCAGCATTGCACCGCAACTCCTGCGTACCCTCGCCGACACCCCCGATCCGGACCTGGCCCTGGTTAATCTCGAGAAGGTTTCAGCGTCGCTCGGCGGCAAGGGCGTGCTCTGGGAACTGTTCAGCTTCAATGAGCCGAGCTTGAAGCTGTATGTCGAAATATGTGCCTGGAGCCAGTTCCTCTCGCAGATTCTCATTACCAATCCCGGCATGATCGACGAGTTGCTGGACAGCCTGGTGCTCAACCAGCCACGCAGCGCCGACGACTTGCGGCAAGAGCTGAGCGACCTGTGCAAGGGGGCTAGTGACCTCGATCCAATCTTGCACAGCTTTCAGGACAAGGAATTGTTGCGCATTGGCGTGCGCGACATCCTGGGGAAGGACCAGATTCGTGCCACGACCGCGGCGCTTTCGGATCTGGCGGAGACGATCCTGGTGCGCATCGCCTCCGGACAGTTCCCGCCGCTCGCACGCAAGTACGGCGTGCCCTATCTCGCGGAAGGCGAGCGTGCCGGGCAGGTGAGCCGCTATGTCTGGCTGGCGCTGGGCAAACTGGGCGGCCGGGAAATGAGCTATCACAGCGACCTCGACCTGATGCTTGTCTACGAAGGCGATGGTCACACCGGGCCTCCCCCTTCGGCTTCGCGCTTCGACCAGTTCGAGCTGACGGACAATTTCCACTTCTTCACAGAACTGGCCCGGCGGGTCATCAGGGACACCAGCGTCATCGGACCGCGCGGCCGTTTGTATCAGGTGGACATGCGTCTCAGGCCGACGGGGAAATCGGGCAGCCTCGTGATACCGCTGAGCGAGTTTCGCCGATACTACGACGGCGGCGGCGCCCAGTTATGGGAGCGCCAGGCCTTGACGCGCGCGCGGCTGGTATTCGGCGACGCCGCTTTCGGCCTGGAAGTGCAGGCCGCTCTCGAGAGCGCCGCCTATGGATTGGACTGGTCCTCGGAACTGGCCGACGACATGCGCCTCATGCGCGAGCGTCTGGAGGCCGCCGGCAGCACCCGCGACGTCAAGCGAGGCTTCGGCGGCATCATCGACGTCGAGTTTCTGGTACAGATGTTCCGCCTCAAATTTGGCCGCACCTTGCCCGAACTCCGCAACCCCAACACCTGGGCCGCACTCGACACGTTGCGACTGGCTCAGCGCTTGACCGCCACGGAGCATGACCAGTTGCTTAAAGCTTACGACTTCCTGCGCCTGGTCGAAAGCCGTCTGCGCATCGTCCACAATCGCTCCTTCGATGAATTGCCGGAGAATCCGGAAGATCTCGACAAGCTCGCTCGCCGCCTCGGCATCGACCCCGGCGACGGCATTGCGGCCGGCCAGCGCTTTCTCGAAGAACTTGACCGCCACATGACGCAGACGCGTGAGCTGTTCTTGCAAGTTTTTGAGAGAGAACGGTAGTCTGGGCACAAGCGCGGCGTCAGCCATGCGGCTGAGCGCCGCGTATGCGACGCTGCCGGCGTCGCCAGCGTCGCAGGATCATTGAGGATCTGGCGCACCGACGTACTGCAGAGTTGATTCCCGGCGACATGCCAAGGGCAATGTCATGAGCAACCCCATCCCGGCCGCGACGATTGTGCTGGCCCGTTCCCGCGAGTCGGAGGAACTCTACCTCATCCGGCGGAGTCAACACCTGCGCTTTTTCGGCGGTTTCTGGGCGTTTCCTGGCGGCAAGGTTGACGCCGCGGATCGCGCGGTCCCCTGGCGAGGCCGGCGTCCTGACGATGGCCTGCTGGCGATTCGGTCCGCCACGGCCGCGCGCGAGTTGTTCGAGGAGACCGGCGTGCTGCTGGCACGCCGAACGGACGGTTCCTTTCCCGTCGCGGAGCCGGCCTGGGAGCGTGTTCGGCTTGAAGTTGCCGACGGCAGACGGTCCTTCGGGCAATTCCTCCAGGAAACGAACCTGGCACTGGCGGTCGAGGACTTCACGCAGATCGGCGAGGTGACAACACCGGAGTTCGCTCCGCAACGCTACGCGACGACATTTCTCGCCGGGACATTGCCGCCGGGGCAGACGCCCAGGGTGTGCGGCAAGGAACTGGATGAGGGCCGGTTCGTGAGCGCCGCCGACATGCTGGTCTGCTGGAACCGCGGCGCATGTCTGCTGTCGCCGCCGACGATCATGACTCTCGAAGCCGTTGCCGGTCGTCCCGTGCTAGAAGCGCCGCTGCGGCTTGGACTGACCATGGCACTTCTGAAGACGGGCAAGATTCATCCAATCTATTTCGCACCGTGCGTGCAGATGATCCCGCTCCGGACCATGGCCTTGCCTCCAAGTACACACACCAACGCCTACCTGATCGGCAGCGGGCCAGTGTACCTCCTTGATCCGGGACCTTCTGATCCGAGTGAGCAACAACGACTCATCCAGGTGCTGGACGAGAAGGTGGAGCGCGGCAGAAAGCTGGACGGCATCGTGCTGACGCATCACCATCCCGACCACATCGGCGCGGTCGTTGCATGCGCGGAGCGGTATCGCGTCCCGGTCTGGGCGCATCCTTTGACGGCGGAACTCGTGCGCGACAAGTTCGCCGTCGATCATCTCCTGAATGATGGCGCTTGCCTGGACCTCGGTCCCTGTCCGGACGGCGGCGGGCCCTGGCACATGCGGGCCATGCACACGCCGGGGCACGCGCCGGGACACCTGGTCTTTTACGAGCCGCGCTATCGACTGCTCTTCGCCGGCGATATGATCTCGACCTTGTCCTCGGTGGTCATCGCCCCACCCGAAGGGGATCTGACGCAGTATCTCGAGTCGTTGCGGCGTATGCGTGACCTCGATTGTCGCCTGCTGTTGCCAGCGCACGGCAATGCTAGCACGCAGTCGCGACAAACCATCGATGACAACATCAGCCTGCGCCTTGCCCGCGAAACTCAATTGCTGGACGCGCTGATGGCGGAACCGCAATCGCTCCACACCATCGACGACCTTGCCCGGGCCATCTATCGCGGTCTGCCACACAATCTGATGAAATACGCCAAGCTACAACTGCACGCCGGGCTAATCAAGCTGGAGCGCGAGGGAAAGGTGATGCATGTTGTGGACGGCTGGCGCCTGGCAGAAAAAAGCTGACATCACTCGCATCTGATAGTGGAATGAGCATCACGCATTCCGCAAGCCCAGCTCCTGCGGGGCGCTCTCGCCGAGGCTCTTTTCCAGGTCTTCGAGCCGGCGTAGTTGCTGGTCGCGTTCGCCGCGTTCCAAAGCGTAGATGCCGGGGGGCTCGAGAGTTTCGTTGACGGTGAGACGGCAATCGTGCTGCTTGCGCCGGCTGTGCCGAAACCAGTTCTCGAGACAATCCTGGCAACAGAGGCCGTAGGTCTTGAGTTCTTGCGTTTGTCCGTCGGACCAGAGCGCGGCAATCTTGTACGCCGCCAGGTTCTTGCAGCCGCGCGTGTAGCAGGAAATGGGATACGGCGGCATCATCGAGTTTCGCGTCGAGAGTCTCAGTCACATTCGTACGGGATGGGCTCGCCGTTGATCTGGGCAAGGGCGTTCATGGCGGCTTTCTGCTCGGCTTCCTTCTTGTTGCGGCCCCAGGCGGGACGATAGCGGTGCCGGCTGATGAGGGCGGCAATCTTGAAGCACTTGCTGTGATCTGGTCCCTTTTCGTCCAGCAGCAGGTACTGCGGGGTGGCGTTGAACTCCCGTTGCGAAATCTGCTGGAGCAGCGACTTGAAATTGCCGCCGTGCGCTTCCTCAGCAACCTGTTCGATTTCCGGACCGATGTAGCGCAGGATGAACGTCTTGGCCGCTTCCAGCCCACCGTCCAGGTAGATGGCCGCTACCAGCGACTCGAAGGCGTCGGCGAGCAAGCTCAGCGGCACGGCGGCGTGGTGGTGCATCCCCTTGCCCACGAACATGTACTCGCCGAGGTTTAGCGCCCGTCCGATACGTGCGCAGGTGCGCCGGCTCACGACGACCGACTTGACTCGGGTCATTTCTCCTTCCTGATAATCGGGAAAGCGGAGAAAGAGTTGCTCGCAGGTGACCAGACCCAGAACGGCGTCGCCGAGGAATTCCAGCCGCTCGTTGGACGCTAGCCGCGTGTCCGCACCGCTGGTATGGGTCAGGGCGGCGCGCAGCAGGTCGGGCTGGCGAAACTCGTAGCCGATGGCCTTCTGGCATTCCTCCAGAACATCGGCATCGCGAATGGTGAGTTCCTGCGGCATGGTCTCGCGGTCAAAACATCTCGAATTCGTGCGCGACTTGATGTTGACGTTAGCAACGAACCGCCAAAATGTCAACGCCGAGGCAACGACGTCCGCGAAACCGCGAAACCGCGAAACCGCGACGTGCGCCAGACCGTAACTTACGCGAGGCAGCTACATATGCCGTTGCCACGCCAAGTTCAGTAACGTGGCCGGCATGCCGCGGCCCAAGGTATTCCCTATCTGTTAAAATACTCCTATGGCTGGCCAGCAGGTCGGCCATTTGGAAACGGAGAGTCCCTTCATGGAACCGGGCGCAGGCAAGCTTGTCGGCATCGACCTCGGCACTACCTTTTCAGCCATTGCCACGCTGGACGACCGCGGGCAGGCGATCACGTTGCCCAATCAAGAAGGCGAGATGCTGACGCCGAGCGCCGTTTTCATTGAAGATGGCAGCGCCGTGGTGGGGCAGGCGGCACGGGATGTTGCCCTGGAGCGGCCCGACGCGGTAGCCATGGTCATCAAACGCTACATGGGGCACGCCCGCCATGGGCAACCGGTCGCCGGCCGCGAGTTCCGCCCCGAGACCCTGTCCGCTGTAATCCTTCGCAAGCTGATTGCCGACGCCGAGCGGCGCATCGGCCCGGTGCGCAAGGCGGTCATCACCGTGCCGGCCTACTTCGACGACACGCGCCGCAAGGCCACCAAGGACGCGGGCCGGATCGCGGGCCTGGAGGTGCTAGACATCCTCGACGAGCCGACAGCCGCCGCTCTGGCCTATTCCTTTCAAAGCGACAGCGGCGAGCCGGTGCGTGGCTTGCCCGAGCAGCAACGCAACGTGCTCGTCTACGACCTTGGCGGCGGCACCTTTGACGTCACGGTGGTCCGGCTATCGCCGCGGCAATTCCAGTCGCTGGCCATCGAGGGTGACGTCCGGTTGGGAGGAAAGGACTGGGACGACCGCCTCGTCGAGCACGTGGCAGCACGTTTCCAGGCACAGCACGGGGATGACCCGCGTAGCGATCCGCAGTCGCTGGCCGCCCTTCGCTCCGCCGCCGAACGGGCCAAGCGAACTCTCAGCAAGGTCTCGCAAACCAGCATCACATGCACGCATGGCGGCAAGATGTTGAGCGTGCCGATGAGCCGCGCCGACTTCGAGGCATTGACACGCGACCTCTTGACGCGCACCCGGCTGACCACCCAGCAAGTCCTGCGACAATCCAAGCTCAGTTGGGAGGCGATCGACCGCGTCCTGCTCGTGGGCGGGTCAACGCACATGCCGATGACCAGGCAAATACTAGAGGAAATCAGCGGCAAGGCGCCGGACAGTTCCCTGGCCGTCAGCGAGGTCGTGGCTCGCGGTGCGGCCATCCATGCCGGCATCGTCGCGTCGCGCGCCGGCTCCGCCGACCGCGCCGCGCTTTCCGAGCCAGTCCGTACGGTGCTCGAACAGATCATCGAGATCAACGTCAATTCGCACAGCCTCGGCATCGAGGTCAAGCAGGGGCAAGAGCATTTCAACGACATTCTGATTCCGAAGAACACCCAGTTGCCTACGGCCGCCAGCCGGGTCTACCGTACCATCGCCGACAACCAGGTGCGCGTGCGCGTCAAGGTCCTGCAAGGCGAGGCCAATCAGGCGGAGGCGTGCATCCGCATCGGCGAGTGCTGGGTGGAGGGGCTGGCGCCGCAACTGCCCAGGGGTTCGCCGATCCAGGTCCGGTGCGGCGTAGGCAGTAACGGCCTCGTCGACGTGATGGCCCTCGACATGACCAGCGGCAAGATGGCCCGTGCCGAGATCCACCGCGCCAGCGGATTGTCCGACGAGGAAATCGCCCGCGAAGCCGAATGGTTGCGCGGCTTGAACATTCAGTAGGCGGCGTGGAGAGAATCATGGTTTTCGCCGTGCAGTGCCCGAACCCGAAGTGTCGCAAGTTCATGCTGGTCGAGGAGCACGACCTGACCAAGGTGGTTTCCTGCCTGCTGTGCAAGACGCCGATCCGCGTGGGAGCGCCGCCGGCAGCGCCACCGCCCAAATCCGCGCCGCAAAAGTAATGCTTGACGTCAATGTGCAGGCATGCTAGGGTTTACGCGGATGACAAAACCCTCCCTGAACCCTGGAAGGCGGACAAATGCTGTTGTCGCTATTCCGTCAACGTCCATGTCGTCGTAAAGTGGAACGGAAACCGAAGCTTGCGCTTGCTGTGGAGCAACTGGAAAGTCGCACGGTTCTCAGCACCTTCACAGTCACCAACCTCAAGGATCACGGCGCCGGCTCACTTCGCCGGGCCATTCTCGACGCGAACGCCCACGCCGGGCCTGACGTCATCCAGTTCAACGTGGCCGGCACCATCAAGCTGACAACCGCCGCCTTACCCGCTATTACCGGCAAAGTCGATATCGACGGCACGACCGCGCCGGGCTTCGCGGGCACGCCAGTGATCGAGATAGACTTCAACCAGTTCGCCGGCCTTCGCTTCAACAGCGGGACATCGGGTTCCTCCCTGCGGGCGCTGGGCTTGGTGCGCTCCGGGGGCACTGGCGTGACCGTCAACGGCGCCGGAGGCGTGATCATCGTTGGCAACTACGTCGGCCTGCGTCTGAACGGCGTGACGGCTGCTGGCAATCGTGGCGACGGTCTGGAGTTAAAGGGCGCCGCCGGTAGCACCGTCGGAGGAACCACGGCGCAAGAGAGAAACGTAATCTCCGGGAACTACGCCAATGGCATCCGCATCAACGGGTCATTACGCAACCAGATCGCGGGCAACTACATCGGCACCGACTTCAGCGGCACCATGGATCGCGGCAATGCCGGGAACGGCATCCTGGTGACGGCCGGCGCACGCAGAAACGCCATCGGCGCCGGCAACGTGATTTCCGGCAATGGAGCCAACGGTGTGCTCATCAAGAACAGATCGATGCGCACTACCGTGAGCGACAATGTCATCGGCCTGGCAGCTTCAGGAACGGCGCCGCTGGGCAATCACCTGGATGGCGTGAAGATCGTGAATTCCAGCCGCAACCTGATCGGTCGCAGCAATCCAGTGACCGGGGTGACGTACCACAACGCGGACATGGTCACCTTGCAGCCAGTCAGCGCGTGGCAAGGCATTCGCAATACCGATACGCCGAATGAATACATGATTGTCGGCACATCGGATGACCAGGGCCTGCTGTTCGAGGGAGGCATCGACGGAACGGGCAACAGTTTTGCGGTCAACTTTCCCGGAGCCGCGGCTACCAGCATCTACGGTCCCGCCAATGTGGCGGGGGGCATCATCCGCCTCGTTGGGACGTACCGGAACGCCGATGCGGAAACCGCCGCGGTGACGGTGAATGGATTCCTTTTCGAGGGCACGAGCGCAGAACTGGCTGACAGCACAAAGTATCACACCATCAACCGGGCTGGAGCAAAGTTCAACTACATTCACAGCACGATGGGCGGCCTCGCTGTGGGCAACTACGACAGCCCGGTCGATCACAACACATTCAATCTGCCTCTGGGCCCCGGCCACGCCGCCCTTTACGATGTCTCGGACCCCGATAATATCCGATTCCTCACCGACATTGTTTTCCCCGGCGCTCGGAGCAACACTGCCTATGGCATCTGGTACAACGGCGGCACAAGTTACACGATTTGCGGCGGCTACAGCCTCGATCCCGTCAACAATTTCGCCGATCAGAATCGCCCGCTCGGCCAGGGCTTCCTGGTCGATTACGATTCCTTGACGGGCAAGTTCTCTCACTGGACGTCATTCGCCTTTCCGAACGGCATAAACTTCGTCACTCACTTTGAGGGCATCAGTAGCGTCGAGAAGGGCGTCTACACGCTAAACGCCGACTCGCTCCAGATCGGTTCGACGAATCCAACCCAGGGTTCATGGGTGAGCGTCCGCCGCAATACTGACGGTTCGTTCGGCAAGGCGGCATGGGTGGACCTCAACTATCCGGGCGTTGATCCCACCACCCATATCACCGGCTCGAATTCCGTCTACGGCAACCAGGTAGTCGGCGTGGTTATCGGCGCGGATGGCTTTTCCTACCAGGCCAGCGTGAATACCGGGTTCACGTTGTCGAATGTGATCAGCGGCAATCGCGGCAACGGCATTGCCCTCCACGGTGCACATGCCAACCAGATCGCCATGAACTACGTCGGCACGGATATCAGCGGCACGCTCGATCTCGGCAACGCCAGGAACGGCATCCTCGTGACCAGCAACGCCAGGCGCAACATCATTGGCGGCGAGGCGACCGGCGGCAATAATCCCACCAATAACGTTTTCGTCCGGCCGCCTCAGGGCAACCTGATTTCCGGGAACAACGCCCATGGCGTGCTGGTCAATCGCCACGCTTCGCAGAATAGGTTCAGCGGCAACTTCATCGGCACTGACGCGTCGGGAAACACCGCTCTCGGCAATGCGCTGGATGGCGTGGCCATTCGCAACGCCAACGGCAACATGCTCATCGGCTGCACGTTTCAGCAAGACCCGTTCGTTTTCTACAATGTGATCAGCGGCAATGGCCGGAACGGTTTGCGCGTCACCAACTCCAGCAACACAACCATTCAGGCCAATTTCTTCGGCATGGGCGCCGACAACAACACCGCCGTGAGCAACATGCAAAACGGCGTCGTCGTCGACGGCACCTCCACCAGAACCGTGATGGGCGGACCGATTCCGCTCGGCAATGTCGCTGCGGCCAACGGCCAGAATGGCATCGTCGTCCGCGGCCAGGCCCGCGGCTTCGTGTCCTACAACACCTTTTGCGGAATCGCCGCGTTCAGCGACGACCCGGTCTTCGGAAATGGCCGGAACGGCATGCTGATCACCTCCACAGGCGGCAACATCCTCATTCGCACCAGCGTGATTTCCAGCAATCTCGAGAACGGCGTCAAGATCGCTGGCAACGCACGCGGCGTGCGCGTTGCCGGCAATATCATCGGGCTCAACACTCAGGGCAAACTGCCGATGGGCAACTTTGGCAATGGCATCGAGGTGGGCGGCAACGCCCACGCCGTCATCATCGGCAGTCCGCAACCGACCTTCAACATCATTCCGCACAACGCCATCTCCGCCAATGGCGGCCACGGCGTGGCCGTTGTCGACCGTGCGCACCACGTCCGCGTGAACTTCAGCTATATCGGCACGGACTTGGACGGCCAGGCCAGCAGCTTGATCGGTCTCGCCGCGCAAGGAAACGCCAAAGCGGGCGTGTTCCTGGGATCAGGTACGCACTCGGCGACGGTTGGATCCGGCGATCCGAACCTACCCACGGTAATCAGTGGCAACCTCGGCAACGGCATCGAGATGCGCGGCACGCATAACAATCGAGTCGTCGGCAGTCTGATCGGCATTGACGCCGAGGGCTTGCTGCCATTGCCCAATCACGCCAACGGCGTCTTCATCAGCAACAGCGGCGAAAACATCATCGGCCGCACCAACAACACCGCGGGAATGCCGGCCAATGTCATCGCTTTCAACAATGGCAGCGGCGTCGCTGTCGTCTCGGGCGGCCAGAACGGGATTCGCGAGAACTCGATTTTTGGCAACGCCGGCCTCGGAATTGCCCTGGATCCTGGAGCCAACAATAACCAGGCGGCGCCGGTGCTGAACTCCGTGGTCAAGATGCCTCTCGGCATGCAGGTGACCGGCAATCTTGACAGTACGGCCAACACCATGTTCACGATTGAGTTTTTCGCCAACGCTGCCAACGAACCGGCCGGCCGCTACTTTCTCGGCTCGCTCAAGGTGAAGACAAATGTCAGCGGCGTGGCCAATTTCACATTCTTCGGGCCGCTGCCGCCGGGCGGTGCTGATTTCATAACGGCCACGGCAACGGACCTGGAAGACAACACGTCGGAGTTCTCCGCGGCGATCTTGTAGGCGCCGCCCGTTCGACCATGGCTGGTCGCTATCGCCCCTTGGGCATGGCCAGATTGGAGAATTGGCCGGGACTCATGCCGTGGAATGGGTCGCTCATGCGGCTGGCGGTCTCACGCGCGAGCGGCAAGGAAAAAAGGTTTCGGGTCAGATCTAGCGCTACGTTGGCTCGCTTCAGGAATAGCAAGGCGAAACAGGTGTCCGGAACGCCTGGGAAGAAGTCGCTCCAGCTGCCGTCGAGTTGCTGGTGAGCGAGGATGAACGGCGTTCCCCAGGCGTACCAGTCCTTGCCGCCAATCGTGCGGAGATCGTAAGCCACCGCGACACGTTCGACGGACCAGAGGAAATAGAGATCGCCGCGCGAGTTGGCGCCGAGGATCGTGCCGCCTGTCTGGATGTTATTCTGCTCCTTGAGAAGGTCCTGAATTTGCTTGAGGATAGTCGGTCGCTCCGCAAGGCCGGCCTGAGCGAGGCGTGTTTGCAAGTTCCGCATCTGGGCATTGGCCTGGGCCTTCTCGGCGACGGCCTTCTGCAGGCCCCGGCCGCCTATCCGCTGGCTCAAGAACAACAAACCTCGTTCAATGGCTTGGTCTCCCAGCCTGGCGGGCCTGGGCCTGTCCAGCTTACCCCCGGCGGCGCTTGGTCCTTCGCGCTGACCTTGCTGGATGCCGTTGCTCACGGCCAGTCCAAGCAAGCCGGCGCACGTCATCGAATCGGCGCGGAAGTTACCCGCCTCTGGAGTCCATCTGTACGCCCAACTGCCGTCTGGAGCTTGGCTGGCGCGAAAGCGGGCCTCCACCATGCTCAGCGATCGCGACACGGGAATTCCGTCGTTCTGGGCACGCCATAGCGCCAGGATCACGAACTGGGTGAGCGAGTTGTCCTCCCAGCCGGTTGGCTGAAAACGAAGCGCCTGTCCCGGGCGATATTGCAATGCGGGCAATGTCCTGACACTCTCCACCGGCCGGGGCACGAAGATCTTCGTCTTGGCCGCGTAGCGCACCGCCGACTTCAAGGCCTCAAGCAGCGCTTGCTCCTGCGCGGCGCTCAGAGTCGGACACTTGTAGCTCCAGCCGCCGAGAATTCCTTGACCGGCGATCAATTGCAAAGCGATGCGGCGAACCCATTTTCGGTCCTTGACATCGCCAACCATGTCCAGGAACAAGAGACACAAGGATCGCTCATAGGTGGCCGTCAACTGCGGCAAGCCGGCACGGACGGATTTGGCGAGCCGTACCACTGCCGCGTCTTTCTTGTCCACGCCGCACGACAGTAGCGTCAAGCCGGACAAGGCCCGCCCGCCAAGGCGGAAGGCGTCAGTTTTCTTGAGATACGCCACGCCGCGTTCGATGGCCGCTGCCAGCCGCGCATTGGTCCGCGGATACTCATAGACCACGGGTTTGGCGACAGCCATCACCGCGGCGGGGGGCCCTGCTTTCGTGACTGCCGGCACGTCGCTCCCAAGAACCTCACCCTGAACGTGCACGAAAGCTAGCAGAACCAGAGCAATCAAGCGGCCGGCGGCGGAAACCCTTGGCGTCGTTTGCAGAAACCTCCCGAGCCTGTCTGATCCCGGCTCCCTCCGCGACTTCTGGAAGAGGGGCCGGGAGGCAGGGTCATTTCCACCTCGCGGCTGCATCGTCGTTGCACTCAAAACATTTCCTCCCGTCGTCACCATCCTTTCTTCCGGAGCGAGTGGGGAGCCATCGCATCGCTGCTTCGTGGCGTGATGATTCATGGCTTCCACCTGCGGACAGAATGGCGCGCGCTGCCCGCGCGCCGTGCTACCCAGATTTGCATAGTCTTGAACCCATGCCAAGGCCATCACTCCACTCACGCGTCACTTGACAGCTGTCGGCAACTGGTAGCCTTCCTTGTTGAGTCCGATTCGATAGAGGCTCTTGCCGGCGGTGATGTACAGCGTCTTGCTTTCCGGTCCTCGACCGAACCCGACATTGGTGGGTATCTCCGTCTTGATGTACGCCAGTTCCTTGCCTGCGGGGGAATAGACGCAGATCCCCGGTCGTGTTGCGTCGCGGACCGCCACGTACAGGTTGCCTTCGGCGTCGCAGACCAGGCCGTCGGGCCCGTCTTGCGGCGCGTAATCGACCAGGACCTTGCGGAACTTGGCGGTGCCGTCGCCGGCCAGGTCATAGGCGAGCAGGGCCATGCGGCCCTTGTGCACGGGCGCCTCCTTCGGCAAACGGCCGATGCCGGTGGTGCCGTTGTCGTTACTGACGACGTACAGCGATTTCTGATCCGGCGACACAGTGACGCCGTTCGGCTTGCCGGCGTCGGTGATGATGCGGTGGATGGAGCCGTCAGGGTCGATGCGGTAGACGGCCTGCACCGGCTGATCGATCGGCTCGTGGCCCAGGTAACGTGGGTCGCTGAAATAGATGCGGCCCTTCTCGTCGATGGTGATGTCGTTGGGCGAATTGAAGGGCCGGCCTTCGAAGAGCCCGGCGATGATGTAGCTCTTGCCCGTCTTCATGTCGGTGCGGATGACGCGCCGGCCGCCGTAGTCGGCTCCCTCGGCCACGATCATGTTGCCGGCCGCATCAAACTTGATGCCGTTGGACATGCCGCTCGGCGAACGAAAAATGGTCGTCTTCCTGGTCTTCGGATTGAACTTCCAGATGTGTCCCGCCTCGATCACGCCTTTGTTGTCCCTGGAAGCGTGCGAGAAGGTGATGTCGCTGAAGTAGACCATGCCGTCCAGCGCCACAGCCACTCCTTCGGTGAGCACGACGCCGCCGTCGAAGACTTTTTCCAGCTTGGCGCCGGCTGGTACGATGCCGTTTTTCTCCTGCGACGTGACCGCCGCGTGCGAGAACAGGAGAGCGATCAGGATGCCCAACATGGTGAACACCGACTTCCAGTTCATGCGAAACGCTCCTTTCATGGCAGTTCGCTCGGATTCGCAGCCGGCGATGCAACCTGTCTGGTGTCGTTGCGCGCCGCGGTTTCCGCTATCTAAGGTAGTCTCTCATGCCGCGCACGCAAGGAGATTTTCGGAACCGCTCGACCGGCGAGTCCAGAAAGCAAGTCATTCCTTCAAGTCCATGAGGAATGCGGCCAGCAGGCCCGTGGCAATGGCAGCCAAGATGCCCAGGAACCAGCGGGCATAGCCCCAGCCGACCACGAACAGCAAGGCGCCGGCCAAGGCAAAAACCACAAAGCCGATGAACTTGTCCTTGTCCTCGATGGCGCGTCGCCGGTTCACGAACTTGCGGTAATAGATCACGAACAGGAGCAAATGTGCGGCTGCGTAGACAAGGATGCTGGCCAGCAAGGGCAGGAAGCGCAGAGCCCAGCCGAATAAGCCGTGGCTCAACAAGCCGGGAGCGGGCTCGGCTTCTTCGGGCGTGGGTTCGCCCTTTTTCGGCTCTGGATCGGGCGACTTTGTCGGTTCCTTGCCGGATGGATTCAGACTCTGCAAGACCTTGCGATTCTGCTCGATGCGTGAGATGAGGCTCTGGTCGCCGCCGTGAAACTTCGCAGCTTGGTCCAGGGCATCGCGGGCATCGTCGAGCAGCCCTTTCTTGCCGTAGGCGACAGCCAAGCCGATCCAGGCCTTGGCATAGCGCGGCTGCAGCGCGATCGCCTCCTTGTACGACTGGATGGCGCCATCAAGCTTATTCTTCTCATCGAGCAACCAGCCGCGGTTGAACAGGGCGGCCGCGAACAGTTTGACTTTCATTGCGCCCTGGGACCGCAGCAGGTCCAGCGCCTTGGCGTTGTTGGCGAGGGCGTCATCAGTCGAATTGCGGCCTTGCTTGGCGACCCCGAGGTTGAGCAAGCTGCCGGCTCGTTTGGGGGCGATTGCAATGACGAACTGCAGATGTTTTTCCGCTTCGTCGAAGTTCTTGGCCATGATCAGGCAGACGGCAAGGTTATTGCGGGCGTCCAGGTCGCCAGGTGTTCTCTGAACAATTCTTTCAAGCATTGGCCGCGCCTCGGCGAACCGGCCGCTCTTCATCAAGCCGACCGCCTCGTGAAAGTCGCCGGAGGATTGCGCCACGCTGGCTTGGCAAAACGCCAGCGCGATGCCAAGCGTGCCCGCCAAAAGCAAGAATCGCTGCATCGCGTTCACTCCGCGCATAATAGCGGCTGCCGGCGATAGGGCGAGGGCGGCAACTCGGGCACGTCTTCCAGCTGCTTCCGGCACCAATCGCGTAACTCGCGCACCAAAGCGAAAAGGTCGAGTTGTGGATCTTCCTCGAGGGCGTCGAGTGTCCGCACTGCCACCTCGTAAACGACATCGTCAAATCGATCGAGAGTGTGCTGGCAAAGATCGTGCCGCGGACTCTTCGACTGCATCAGCTTGCTGAGAATACTCCACTTGGCCATCAGCGACTCGTACCAGCGCGGGAAATGTGGCCAGATGACGCGATCGAAGACGGCCTTAATCGACGCCACTCGCGGATCGGCGAATTGATAGCGATAGCAGCCATCCGGTTCACGATAAGCAACGCCCTCGGACACGAGCGGTTCCAGCAGTGGCGTCCCCGGCGATAGTTGCAGGAAATTCGTAATGGTATGGATGTTCAGATGCCCGATGTCATGCAGGAATTCGACTGATTCACGAACATTTTCCAGTGTCGTCCAGGGATTGAACATGATGAAGCCGACATGCGTGTAGACGTCCAGTTCCTTCAGCAACGCAAGGGTGCGCAACACCAGGTCGCGGGACTGGCCCTTCTTGAACGCCCGCCGCGTTGACTGGTCAACTGCTTCGATGCCAAAGAAGACCATTTGCAGTCCGGCGTCCTTGAGTGGGCGAAAGGTGTCGTGATCAATCCATTCGGCCCGACATTGCAGCGAAAAGCCGACATTGAGTCGGCGCCGCTTCAGTTCTGCGGCCAGATCGCGGGCGCGCGGCTGGCCAAGCTTGCGGTTGCCGATGAAATCGTCGTCGACGAAATTGACCTGCTCGATGCCGTAATCGCTCACCAGCCGATCGATCTCGTCGGCGATGTTCTTCGAACTGCGAAATCGCCAGGGCCGATCGGGATCGAGATTGAAGCGATGGACGGCACAGAACGTGCACTTGCCCTGGCAGCCCCGACTGGTGGCCAGCGGCGGCATCAAGCCTTGCTCCAGCGTCAACGGCAACGTGTCGCGCAGCGGAAAGGGGAGGCTGTCGAGATCATCAGCGGGCACGGCCGGCGCATTCATGTGCAGGCGGCCTGCCTCCAGCTGGCACAGTCCGGCGATGGAAGTGTAATCGCGGCCTGATTGCAGGCACGTTGCCAGCTCCAGAAGAGGCTTCTCGCCCTCGAAGCGCAGCACTGTATCCAGATGCGGGCACATGCGAAACACCCAGTCGGGAGCGAAGCTGGCCAGGTTGCCGCCCATCGTGAGATGGGCCTTGGGTAGCGCGTAGCGAAGCTTCTTGGCAAGGTGGATGGCGCTTTCCAGACCATCCTCACTCATCAGAGACATGCCAACCAGTTCCGGATCCGTGCCGGCAACGCGTTCGAGGACCTGGTCGTCGCTGAGCTTTTCGATCTCCGCGTCGACGACATGGACCTCGTGACCGTGCCGGCGCAGCATCCCGCCGACATAGCCCAACCCCAGACATTCCTGGGTTCCTTCGTCGTAACCGGCAACTCGATAAACCGGTCGAATCAATGTGCAACGCATGTCCAGTCCTTTGCGTAGAGCCGAGCAGGTTGGCGGTTTGCCCCGAGCGGCTTTCAGTTTTTCGCCTTTGGTACGGCCTCGTACTGGCGCTCGAAGACGGAGATGGCGGCCGGTTCGGTTTCGCGCACGTTTTCCATCTTGCGAATTTCCTGATACGTGGACTTCGGTGCCTTGTTCTGCGTCGGCGGCGACGTCCCTTTGTCGTCGCCACCGCAGCCGCGTGCAATTGCGATGATGATGCCGATCACAACGAGGAGCAGGCAACCGCAACCGGCGGCTCCCTCGGATTGCTGGCTCATGGCGTCACGTCCTCAGGGACAACACATCCGTCCAGAGCGACCAACACGCGTTCCATGCTCGCGGGATGAACGAAGCGATACCCCTCCGCCAGCGCCTGCCGCACGCGCCCCATCACGGATTCGAATGCGACGCGGGACGGATGACAGTAGGACGCGCCCATCGGTCGGGCCATCATGAAGCTCGGGCAGCGGCGACACAGCGGTCTCGCCGAGCCGGTAGGACATTCGGCAAAAAACGTGTGCTCACCGGCTAGGCCGCGCCAGGTATCGATCATGTCGAGCAACGGTAGTGGCACATGCCCGTTGCCGGTCAAATTCGGCGGCTCCGTACCGATTTTCAGAAAGGAACAGCCCCACGCCTGGCCCGAAGCGGACACGACCGAGATCTGACAATCGCCCGAGCAAGCCTCCTCGAAGGCGAGATACTCGGCGGCCAGCGGCGTGAAGAAGCTCTCGTTCATCAGCTCGGCGAACTGCTCAGAGGTAAGCCGTAACTCGGCCAGCGTTGCATCGAGGCGGCGGTCGCTCGGGTAAATGATGGTTGCTACCGTGAAGGAATTGTCCGTGAGGTTGAAGAGGAAGTTGACCAACTCGAAGCGGTACTCAAAGTTCATGCGCGTCAATGCCGCAGTGGACACAATGGCGATGCCAAGCTCGCGACAGAGTTCGACGATGCGCACCAATCGGGCGAATGAACCGGGGATGCCGGTGAAGGCGTCGTGCAGAGCGGCGTTGTGTCCAAAGAAGTCGGACTTGACGATGACGCGCCGGCCCAAGCGTTGTGCCAGCCGATCCCGGGTCGATGAATCGTCAGGGTCCAGTCCGCCACCGTTGACCAGCAAGCGCAGGGTCGTGTCCGGCGCCCGTTCGTGAAGATAGTCGAGCAGATCCCAGAGATGCGGATAAAGAAAGATGTCGCCGCCGGTGATGGAGATCTCGGCGCTTGCAGCGGCGAGGAGGCGATCGGCGGCTTGCCAGACCGCGGCACGGGTTGGCGTCGCTAGCGAATGCCTGGCCGGCCGCAACGTTTGGAAGCAATGCCGACAGGCGTACTCGCACAGGTAGTTGATCTCGAGGTTAGCTTCGCGGGCATCATTGTGGCGGCGAATGGCCCGCGCCGCATGGTAGACATCAACGTGAAACTGCCCGTTCGCCCAGGCCCGCTCGTCAGATTCTAGGTCGTTGACTGCAAGCTCTCCGGTCGCAGGTGCATCGGTTGTGAGGACGCCGTGATAATCGAGGCCCGGCTCGTACAGCAGCCAGCGCGCCGCGTCCTTGTCCGGCTGCCACATGACGCCCGGCTTGACTCGCTCCAAAATCGGTGACGGCAATGGCACGCATGCTCCTAATGTATCAATGAGCTCGCACCGGCACACAGCGGCAAACGCGGCCGCCGCCGCCGCCCGAGGAATGCCTGTTGCACGAGCAAACCGACTGGCAGGTGCAGGTCCGCAGCGGATCGCACGAACACACCATCACCGTGTCGCATGAGCAGGCGCGGACGGTCTGGCAGGTGCAGCGACTGACGGTATCGCAACGGCAGCGCGAGCCGCCGGAGAGCACCGTGTTGCAGGTACACACCGTATCGCAACGGCAGACGATCTCGACGTCGTCGCGCTGCTGCGTCTCCTTCTCGTCAATGTGAATTTCGAGGTCTGGGCGCACGAAGGCAAACACCCGCGGCGCTTTGCCCTGGCTGTCGTTCTTCTTGGGCCGAAAATCGTTGTCATCTTGTGGCATGGAGCAATCCAATCTGGACGAGGGGCTGCGGAGCGTGCGGCTCCTGGATCGGAACCGGCTCGATAGGCTCCGCAGGACCCAAGGGGATGAGCGCTGAATCGCTCATGGCCTTGATCTGCATCATCACGGTACTGTTCTGCTCCAACCGGCGGACGAGCTGGTCACGGGTCAGCTCCTGATTGATAAGGCAGCGGGCCGCCTTGAGCCGATCCCGAGGCCGGTCGTCCGAGGTCATGTTCTTGGCGATGCAATCGCCGGCGCAGTGCCATTTACAAAAACAGTCCTGGCACTCGGGCCGCTCGCGAACGGTGTGGCCTGCCAGTGTCTGCAACTTGGCTTGGTCCACCGTGAATACCCCCGTACTGGCGTCACGCCCGCCATAAAAAAACTTGTCCGCCAGGTGATCATCCGGATGGCAGACTTCGAAGCACGACGTCAGGAGTCCTTCCGGAGTGACATTGAAGCTGCCCTCGGGAACGCCGCAGAACGTGTCGGTTACCGTATCGAGCCGAGCTCCCGAGTAGTACAACTCGAGGCCGTATTGCCGGGCGACTCTTTCCGCCTCGCGATAATTCTCGATGAAGGCCCAGGCTTGTGGGGCGGCCAGGCCCTTGGCATGTGCCCGCCCGTGGCTGAAGAGCGGCTCCAGGTGAATCGTGCTCGGCGAATAGCGTTTGAGGAGGTAGGCGACAATGTCGGCCAAGCGCAGCACCGTCTCCTCGGTGACCGTGAGTCGGACGCCGTAGCGAGCTGCATGGCTATCGAGGTGCCGCAGCGTGGCCTCGACGGTTTCGGCGGAACCGGCGCCGGTCATCGTGGGCCGTTGTCGATCCTGCGCCCAAGCCGGACCATCATAAGAGATCGAAAAATCGTGAATATGCCTCGCCACCCAATCTACCTTCCACGATGGCAAGACGCCGTTGGTCGCCAGGTTGAGAGCGACTTTCAAGCCGTGTCGCTTGGCCAGCTCTTCGGCCCGCAAGGCACTCGCAGTGAGCGTGTCCCAGGCGAGAGTCGGCTCGCCGCCACCATGGTAGGAGACGCGGAACTCTTGCTGGCCCAGTTCCAGTGTATTGCGCACCACCAGTTCCACGGCAGCCAGCGCGGTAGCTCTGTCCAGCGAGCCCTTGTAGTCGCCGGCTGACGCGTAACAATAGCTGCAGCGCAGATTGCAGGCGTTTGTCAAGAACACGGTCACTTCGGTCGGCTTCCAGTCACCACGCCTCTGAAAATTTGGCGGCTGATCTTCGGGCCCATTGACGGCTCCCGATTCAATCAGGAGTTGCAGGGCGTCCATGTTGGCGCCGGTGGCGCCGGGAAGCGTGCCGTCGCGCAATGACGCCACCATGTCCACCATGTCCTGGTTGGCCAGCACCACAATTTGCGTGAGCGGCGAGTACAGTATGTACGTGTCTTGCTGGTACGGGATGGCGAAAAACTCGGTGCTCAGCCGGTAGGCTGTGTAGTGTTTCATCCCAACTGGCACATCGGCTAAGGTAGGCGATGGTTCTCTCCACGGGTAGGAAAAACCAAAACCCTCAGAAGGAGAGAAGCATGAACCAGGACCGGCGTCGGAAGTGGAGCTCGGCGGACAAGCTGCGGATCGTGCTGGCGGGGATGC
>Ga0194131_10000941_pt1 | contig 50407 bp, 56 predicted proteins | sample TA2KigO120mmetaG_FD_148631 | JGI IMG/M metagenome (GOLD analysis project Ga0194131, IMG submission 148631) | Freshwater microbial communities from Lake Tanganyika, Tanzania - TA2015053 Kigoma Offshore 120m | ecosystem: Environmental > Aquatic > Freshwater > Lake | place: Tanzania: Lake...
GCGCTAATCTTTGCTCTAGTTTCAGGTGAGCGTTTTCTGCCTATTTGCCATGCACTAATCTCTGCTCTATGTTCAGCCGAGTAAATTCCTTTTTTGCCTTTGTTCCATGGGATTTTCCCTGTATTACCTGCACTAATCTTTGCTCTAGTTTCAGGTGAGATTTTTTTCCCTGTATTACCTGCACTAATCTTTGCTCTAGTTTCAGCAGAATGTTTCTTGCCTTTCATTCCTACATGACTTGCACTCATCTTTGCTCTATGTTCAGGTGAGAATTTTTTCCCTGTCATACTTGCACTCATCTTTGCTCTAGTTTCAGCCGATTGTTTTCTCCCTGTAAGACTTGCACTAATCTTTGCTCTATGTTCAGGTGAGAATTTTTTCCCTGTCATACTTGCACTCATCTTTGCTCTAGTTTCAGCCGATTGTTTTCTCCCTGTAAGACTTGCACTAATCTTTGCTCTAGTTTCAGGTGAGAGTTTAGTGCCTTTTGAAGCCAATAAATCATAATGTAAATTCTATTTTAAAAATTAGATCAGTTGTATGACTTGTTAGTGTCTAGACATTTACAATAATGCCCGTATTCTATTCAGGCATTTCTTAGGCTCTCGGTTGATTTCGTGTTCCCATAACCTTAGGACTTTGTAGCCTTTGGACTCTCATTTAGTTATTTACAGAAGGCATAAACCGAGATATGATATGATTTGAATACCAAAACATACACACAGAGGAACACTTTATTCACAGTAAGGACATTCTACTTCTTCAGTTTTTCTTTTAACTAAAGCAATAAAAATACGTCCACATTCTATACAACAATAACGGTTTTGATGTCTTTTTCTAGATTTTAATATTATAGCATGAATTGGATTTACCCATTCCGTGCCAAATTTACCGTTTTCTATAAAATAATGACGCCAATGCTTAGCCGTTTTTGTTCTATGGAGACGATTTCCAGAGTTTTTGTATACTTTAGACACTGAAATTGTAACTTTTGTCGTTGTTTATCACGCCTTTTCACGTCTTTATTACATATATGATCTTGTTTAGCTTACAAAATTAGCGTAATATCAAATGTTTAGCTAAACACTAGTACACACTTTCAGCAGAAGGGCGTCTTCCCTGTAGCCAGCTTGTATGGCCACAAACGGTACACTTGTACTGTCTTCTTCGCTTGTAGGTTGGAATTTCTGGAAGAAATATGATTTCCTGTTTTGTCCTAGTCATGCAAAACTTGCACCATCTATTTTCAAAATCTTGTTCCATAACTTAGGTGCCTCTTGTTTTTATTATTGTAAGAACATCTTCATCTTCTAAAACGTGATTTATGCCAACTCGCTGGCCACCAAATTTTACGCTTTTTCCCCATACAAGGCCGTAGCGAAATTCCTTTCTCATGTTTCGATGTAGCTTGTTGCAAACATCAGCAATCCTTGAGCCTTTGCGTGTGATGAGTGGTTCCTTATAGTCAGTTTGGCCTCCTTTTGGACGCATGTAAATCCGGATAAATTTTAGTTTTTGGTATATCATTTCTTTTAGCTCGTCAATGTGTAGCTCAGAGTCAGCTGATACTAATACAAAATCGGATTTTATTTTTGACTTTAGCGAGTTTAAAAATTTCTTATCGACAAGATCAATTTTGTTTATCACTGCAAGCGAGTGTGCATATGTCTTGTTTCCTGAGATATAATCAACTAGTTGCTCAGAGTCAATGTCCTCTCTTATCACAACCCGTGCATTTGTAAACCCATAAACTCGTAAAATATCTTTTAATAGCTCTTCTGACATTTTAGTCAGCCTTACAATTTGTGAAACGCTAATTCCTCCGCTGTTTGTTTTTTCAATTATTATGTTTGGTGGGTTTTGGTCAAGTCTGATTCCAATATTTGTCAATTCATTTTTTAACAGGTCTTGGTGTTCTGGCTGAAATACATCCAAGATAAGTAAAACCAAATCGGCACTTCTTGCAACAGAGAGGATTCTTTTACCAAGACCTCTTCCACTTGATGCGCCCTTTATGATTCCAGGCAGGTCAAGTATCTGAATTTTAGCTCCGCGATACTCCATCATTCCTGGGACTACTGTTACTGTTGTAAACTGGAATGCGCCAACTGCAGACTGAGCATCTGTTATTTTGTTAAGCAGAGTAGATTTTCCAACGCTTGGAAGGCCAATCAGTACTACTGTGGCGTCTCCTGCCCGTCTGATATCAAAGCCTTCGACACTTCCGCCTTTTTTTGATTTACTTTCTTCTTGCTCTCGTCTAAGCTTTGCAAGCTTGGCGCGAAGTAATCCAATGTGATGTTCTGTTGCCTTGTTTATCTGGGTTTTTGCCATCTCGTCTTGGATGGCTTTAATTTTTTCTGGAATTCCCAATTTAGCTCATCTCATGGTTTTTTGAAACAAAATTTTATTTTTTTTCTTGATAATTTGGATCCTTGACATTGGAATTACCTCAAAGTTGTCTGATATTTTTAAAAACTCGTCCAAGTTAACCTCAACTAGCCTCTCAAAGTCACGATAAAGTACCTTGTAATGTGTCATATCCTCACCAAATTTTGCCTTGCTTATTATCTCCTTTATCTTCCCTTTTGTCAACTCAGCTAAGCTCTGGCTTTGTCTTGTTTAATGATGTTTGTTTTCTTTTTTTACGTAGCAGTTATTATCAGCTATACGATATTTGGTTTTGTGCAAAAAAAAACCTTTGCAATAGACATTGATGGGACCATCACAGAAAACGGCGGTGGAACTATACATCTTGATGCTTTAGCTGCACTACGTCATCTAAAGGAGATAGGTCACAATGTTATCTTTGTATCAGGTAGGTCGTCTGTTGAAGGATATCTGCTTTCAGTTTTTGGTGGCGTAACAAGGATGGCAGTTGGCGAAAATGGCGGATGCATTACTTATGGTTCAAATGAACACATCATGATTGGTAAAAAAGACGAGTGTATTGAGGCATTTGACTTTTTGAGATCAAGGCTTGATGATGTAAAAGAAAAGCCAGTCTTTCCAAGAATGACCGAAGTCGTACTTCAACGAACATTTGACATTGAAAAGGGAAGAAAAATTCTAGCTTCACACAATGTCATATTAACAGATAGCATGTATGCATATCATATCAATTCAAAAGGGGTTGACAAGGGAAGCGGATTTGGGGAGGTAATGAAAAAACTGTCTATTGCAAAAGATGACGTCATTGCAATTGGTGACAGCGAGACTGACATTCCCTTGTTCAAGTGTGCATCATTAAGTATAGCTCTTGGCAATTCATCAGACTTTGTAAAATCAAACGCCTCAATGGTAGTCTCTGCAAAGGAAGGCGATGGTGTAATTGAGGCACTTGGGAAAATCGCTCCAAAGCTTGCGGAGATTTAGAATTTGACCTTTCGATTAATCCTTGCAGAAATAGAATCGAACATAAAAGAAATCATCGCACAACACGGGTTCCAAAATGTCGAGTTTGTACTTGAATTAGCAAAGCCAGGATTTGGAGATTTTACATGTAATGTGGCATTTTTGCTTGCAAAACAAGCAGGAAAAAAACCATATGATATAGCACAGCAGTTTGCAAAAGATTACAAAAAACATCTAGGGAATTATCTGGCAAAAGCAGAAGCACACAAGTCAGGATATCTCAACTTTTATTCAAACCAAAAAGAGGTAAACCGCCTGATAATAAAATCATCACTTGAGAATGACTATGGTTTTATTGACATTGGTAAAAAAAAGTCCATAGTAGTAGAACACACAAGTGTAAACCCCAACAAGGCACTACATATTGGCCATATCAGAAATCTTGTAATTGGCGACACTGTTGTACGTATCTTAAAGAAAACAAATCATGATGTCAAGGTTCTAAATTATGTTGATGATTCTGGTCTTCAGGTGGCAGACATTATAGTTGGATTCAAGTATGGCGGATTTTCTGAATCTCCACCAGCTGGACAAAAATTTGATCATCACTGTGGTGATGAAGTATATGTCAAAACAACAGAAAAGTATGAAGTAGATAAACAGTTTGCTGAATACAGACAAAAAGTTTTGCAAGATCTTGAAAACCCAAACTCTGAGCTTGCAAAATTTGCAAGTGTAATTACAAGAAAAGTTCTTGCAGAGCAGCTAAAGACATGCTGGAAAATGGGAGTATATTATGACTGCCTTAACTTTGAGTCACAAATAATCCACTCAAAGCTCTGGGAAAAAATTTTTGAAATGCTAAAGAAAATGAATCTGATAAAATTCGAAAAGGAAGGAAAAAACAAAGATTGTTGGGTAGTTGAGGCACAAGGCGAAGAGGACAAGGTCCTTGTGCGAAGCAACGGTGTTGCAACATACATTGCAAAGGACATCCCATATGCCACATGGAAGCTCGGCATAGTCGACGATCCATTTTACTACAAAAAATACAGTGAACAATCAAATGGTACCATACTGTGGGAGACAACGCTTGAAAAAAATAACAACCAAAAACTAAAGTTTAGCGGCCAAAAGGTAATCACAGTAATAGACTCAAGACAAGCACGGCTGCAAAAAATAATCACAAATCTTATTGCAAAACTAAAGCCAGAAAAGGACGCCTATTCGCATCTAAGCTACGAATCTGTAACGCTTAGCGCAGATACTGTAAAGGCAATAGGTCATGAAATCGAGGGAAAACAGGCACAAATGTCTGGAAGAAAGGGGATTTACATAAACGCAGACGAGGTAATCGAATCACTTGAAAAAAGAATCCTTGAGGAAGCAAAAAAACGAAACGAGGATCTTGACAGTAACACACTATCAAAAATAGCTACAGATGTTGCAGTCGGGACACTCCGATACGAGATGATAAAGCAAGACCTTGACAAAATCATCACATTTGATCTTAAAAAATCGCTCAGCCTAGAAGGCGACACATGCTCTTATCTGCAGTACTCTTTTGCAAGAGCATCACGAATTTTAGAAAAGGCAGGACTTGAGCCACAGTTTGATTCGTCATTTGAACTACTAAGTACAGATCATGAAGTAACTCTTTTGAAAATGATTGCAAAATTTGATATTTGCATAAACGATGCTGCAAACAATCTCTCTCCAAAAGTAATTGCACGATTCTGTTATGATCTTGCGGTTTCCTTTAATTCATTTTATGAACATGTTCCTGTACTTGACAATGAAAACAAGGAGCTTGTAAATCAAAGACTCTGTCTAGTATATTGTTTCAAGTCAACACTTGAGAAATCACTTGAGCTTTTAGGAATCGCAACACCACCACGAATGTAGCTATTTTTTACACCTATGAAACTGGGTAAAGAGGGTGTCGTCGTAAAACTTTCCTTTCCCCGTAAAATTCTCATAGTATATTTCACGGCCACAGAATTTGCATCTTTTGCTGAAGGACATATTATGACACCCTCACAACTGGTACGCGATCTTGCAAGATAAATCACATCTTTGAAAATTTTACAAATTGTTTAATTTGATCGAAAATAATAAAAATTTTTAAATCATGATCACAATCTCAATTACTTTTAACCCTTATAATCGAGTCTGGCTCATCGAATACATGTCAATCAAGGAAATTTCAACAAAACTAACATCTGATGAGTTTGACAAATTTTTAGAAATATGCAAAAACAGAAACTGTATGCCATCTGACCTAGTAAGAAAACTGGTTTTAAGCCTAATTGAGACAACTGAAAAAACAAGCCTCAGTCAAAAGAAAGGCCAAGCCAGAGAGACTACAAAGGTAGAACCACATGCACAAGGCATTGATGAATCAACAATAATTGAAATTATAAAAAAAATTGAAAATGATGAAGTAAACGAAGAGGACCTTCAAGAGATATATGTAAAGCTAGGAGAAAAGCTAGAAAAAAATAGTTTGGCAAAACCTGAAGAAGTATTATTTCGCAAGGTACACCAAAAACTGCGTGACAAATTGCTAAATCGTGTGGCAGAAACAAAGACACTGACAGTAGAAGAACGCTTCCAATACTTTTAGAATTATAACAAAAAATATACCTTAATTTCTGGGTAAATAGTGAAATTGCAGATTGGCCAAGATTAAACAAAACAGCTATGTATTGTTCTTTTATGATGATTCAAAAAAGTGGCTTGCAAAAATATCAAAAAATCAGCAGTTTCACACACACATTGGAATAATAAAACACTCTGATGCAATAGGCCAAGAGTATGGCTCTAGGTTGACAACTAACAAGGGAAAGTATGTCTACCTTATGGAGCCGACAATTTACGATTTTATCATGAGGATCCAGCATGGAACGCAGATAGTCTATCCAAAGGATCTTGGATACATTGCAGCAAGGACTGGCCTGCAAAGCGGACATAAAGTAATTGAAATTGGGACAGGCAGTGGCTCGATGACAATATTTCTTGCAAGCATTGTAAAACCACGTGGTCATGTGTATACCTTTGATGTAGAAGAAAAATTCATGGAGATTGCCAGAAAAAATATCGACAAGGCGGGTATGTCAAAACACATTACAATGAAAAAACTTGACATAAAAAGTGCAAAAAAAGTTCCACACACAGATGCAGATCTTGTAGTTGTAGATCTTGGAGACCCATGGTCTGTTGTACCGCAGGCAAGAAAGATGCTAAAGGGGAGTGGAAGATTTATTGCGATTTGTCCTACAATGAACCAGCTTGAAAATCTTGTATCTGAATTAGTAAGAAACGAGTTTTCTGATATAGAGTGCACAGAGCACATCTTGCGTACAATAGATGCAAGAGAGGGAAAGACAAGACACTCTTTTCATGGAATAGGCCATACAGCATACTTGGCATTTGCAAGAAAGGTGTTTTTTTCAAAAAGAAAAGGCAAGAACAAGAACGTTTATTCATCAAAACAGGTAGCGTCTTCTGTTGGTCGCACAAAATCTACAGGCTAGTATCGTAAGAAAATTCATCCCTGCAAGAAATCTGACATCAAGAAAGGGAGACAACGGCAAGGTGCTAGTTGTTGGGGGGAGTTATCTCTATCACGGTGCACCCATTCTCTCATCAATCGCAGCGTTAAGGACAGGTGCTGATCTAGTCTATACATGTGTGCCAAAGGTAAATGTTCAAGCAACTCGCGCAATATCTCCAAACCTGATTGTAATTCCACTTGTTGATTCAAAGCTTACACGCGGTGCAGTAAACAAGCTACTAGGTCAAATTCCAAACGATCTTGATTCAGCAACAATAGGAATGGGTCTTGCGATAGCAGACAAGGAGGCACTGAATCTGTTGGTAAAATCACTGCTTGATAGAGACGTTAGAATTTCACTTGATGCAAGTGCACTTGTAAACTATATTCTGCCATCAATTTCAAACAAAAATGTTATAGTAACTCCACATGCTGGTGAGTTTAAAAAAATGTTTAGCGAGGCACTACCAGAGTCAAAAAAAGAAAGAATTGCACTTGTAGAAAAATATGCAAGGGAAAACTCCATAACTATTCTCTTGAAGGGTGCAACAGACATTATTTCTGACGGGAAAAAGACATTTCTTAACACAAAGCTGACTCCTGCAATGACAGTTGGAGGAACAGGCGATGTATTGTCAGGAATTGTAGCAAGCATGCTTTCAAGAAACAGAAATCCCCTAGAATCATCAGCTGCTGCATCATTTGTCAATGGCATGGCTGCAAAGGTTGTTCAGAGAAAGGTCGGTCTTCACATGGTAGCATCAGATCTTTTTGATGCAATCCCACTGGCACTAAAACCATTTGATAAGATCAAACAATGAATCAAATCCTAAGACGGGTTGACAAAAACTTTGATAGCCTACTTTCCGATCTCAAGTTACTAATACGTCAGCCAAGTGTCTCAGCAAAAAATGAGGGAATAAAAGAATGTGCAAAATTAACTGCAAAAATAATGAAAAAGGCTGGGATCAGTACACAAATACTCTCACTTAAGGGAGCACCACCTGTTGTCTTTGGCGAGGTAAAATCAAGAAAAAACACAGACAAAACTCTACTATTTTATAATCACTATGATGTCCAGCCCGCAGAACCACTTGAGCTGTGGGAAAATGATCCGTTTAGCGGAAAAATTATTGGAAATAAAATTTTTGGCAGAGGTTCATCAGATGACAAGGGTGAGCTGATTACAAGAATATTTGCAGTAAAGTCTTTTCTTGATGAATTTGGCGATGTGCCATGCAACATCAAGTTTGTAATCGAAGGCGAAGAAGAGACTGGCAGCACAAACATTGAAAAATATCTAAGAAAATACAAAAAGAAATTTTCCTGCGATGGTGTGATCTGGGAATTTGGCTATGTTGATTCAAAGAACAGACCAATAATTGGGCTTGGTATGAAAGGCTTGCTCTATGTCGAGCTATCAGTAAAGGAAGCAAAACGAGACGCGCACTCTAGTCTTGCAGTGTTGATAAAAAATCCAGCATGGAGATTAATTGAGGCAATAAAGACACTTAGAGACTCTGATGGAAGGATTCTGATCAAAGACTGGTACAAGGAGGTACAGCCATTTAGTAAGACTGACCTGAAAATAATAAACTCAGAACCATTTGATGAAAACTCATTCAAGACAGAATATGGAATAAAGGAATTTGTTGGGCACAAAAAGGGATTAGATGCAAAAAAGGCACTTGTTGGCGCACCAACATGTAACATTGCGGGGTTTGTCTCAGGATATACCGAGAGCGGTGCAAAAACAGTTCTTCCTGCAACTGCTGTTGTAAAAATTGATTTTCGGCTGGTGCCAAAGATGGATCCTGCAAAACAGATTGCGCGACTAAAAAAACATCTAAAGGAAAAAGGGTTTGGTGACATTAAAGTCAGGGTGTATCATGGTGAGGCTGCAGCAAGAACCAACCCTGACGAACCACTAGTATCTCATGTAAAAACTGCAGCAAACAAAACATTTGGAAAGTCAATACTCAATGTCTCAAATGCAGGTACAGGCCCGATGCATTCATTTGTTAAGATATTTGGCGCACCATGTGTTTCAGTTGGCAGTACCTACATGTTTGCAAGGATACATTCGCCAAATGAATTTGCAAGACTTGACTTGTTAAAAAAGACAACAAAATGCATGTGTCTTGTAATTAACAATTTTGCCTAGTGCAAGAATCGCGGTATTTTCTTTACAATGTGTGCTATTGATATTCTACCTGGACCTGCTGCAATCATGCATAATGCTGATGCCAATAGCAAAAGATCAATCTCAAAGCCTCCCTGTCCCGTAAGATGGTCTGCTTTTTTTACATAAAATATGGCACCCATCATCATCAAAGACAAGACAATGCCTCCAATTCTTGTCAGTACTCCGGCAATTAGCAAAATGCCAGGAACAGTTTCTGCAAGTGCAAGTATTATCTGCATTTCATGTGGAACTCCAATGTTTGTCAGAAAGTCCAAAAAGCCAGGATCAAACTTTGGAAGTCCATGTGCCAAAAAGATGACGCCAACAGCTACGCGTATCCCCATGTGTGTTATGTCATGAAACTTGCTTTGACGAAATGCTGCCTCAGTCAATACTTTAAAAAAATTTTATGTTGTATAAATTTCTGAGCCAAAAAAGATGAGAAAGGACTTTATTTCACCACAAAATTAGTGGACATATGTCGTACATGTATATGCCTGGTGCAACTGCCGTAGGCATATCATTTGATGATGGTATTGTTCTTGCAAGCGAGCGCAGGATCGCATATGGCAACTTCTTGGTAAGCAAGTCAACAAAAAAGACCTTCCCACTAACCCCAAACGTTGCCGCAGCATGTGCAGGCCTTGTAGCAGACATGCAGCTATTGTCTTTGCAGATAAAGGCGCTGGCAAAAATCAGAAAAATGGAGATAAAGCGAGATGTTCCGCCAAACTCGATTGCAAAGATGATGTCTAATTTGATGTACGAAAGACGATTCTTTCCACTACTTACTCAGGTTATTGTGGGCGGACTAGTCGACAAGCCCTCAATTTACACGCTAGACCCATTAGGCTCTGTTCTGCCAGATGAGTATGCAGCTGTTGGAACAGGTGCAGAAATGGCACTGGGTGTTCTTGATCAAAGCTACAAAGAAAAACTCACAGAAAAAGAAGCAGTTGATCTTGCAATAAAGTCTGTCCGCTCTGCAACAATGAGGGACTCGTTTAGCGGCGACGGAATCGATGTTCTTGTCATAAACAAGCAAGGAACCAAGGAATTTACAGAAAAAAACTAGTCTCTAATTTCTTTTTTGGCTTCCCAGTACTTGTCTGAGATGTAATGTAAATTTTTTACAACTTCACCTTTTGCAAGCGACTCCATCTCAGTACTTGAGACAAGTGCCTTTCCAACTGCAAGAAATTTCTGTTTTGATTCTTCTTTGACACAAATTATCTGGTCTTTTTCAAACTCGGTATGTTTTCTAATGCCTGGTCTCATGACATTTGCCCCATTGCATACAAACTTGACTGCACCCATATCTACAATTACGTGAGGAAACTTTTCAAGAACCTCCGTATTTGATAAAAATGGCAAGTATGTATCGCTTATTTTTAAAATGGTAATCCCATTTCCAGTGATTATCTCGGCATTGTCTGGTAAATAATAGCATTTTAGATTTTTTATTTTGGGGATATCAATTTTCCATTTTGGTACAATCTCATCAAGTATTGCTGCTGTTTCACTTTTTGAAATTAAGTGAGACGCGATTGTTTTTTCCTTTATCATTTTCTAGTTATGAAATTATGAATCAATGCTTCCGCCTTGGCCATAGAGGACTGGCATGGTATATGATGCTGTAACATGTTTGATGACTCTGATCTTTCTTACAACCTTGTCTATTCCATCAGGCTCACTTGATGCTACCTTGACAATAACATCGTATCTTCCCATAATGCCATTGACCTCTTCTACTTCAGGTATTTTTTTTAATTCTGCGATGGTCTCTCTTTCAAGTCCAGGTACGCAGTTTAACAGTATGTAAGCTTGCATGTTCTCAGGCACTCAATTTACCTACAAATAGTTACCTGCGCCGTTTCTTGAAATCTCTTGTCTTATGTCAAGAAGGTCGCGTAGAATTGAGCTTGCAGTTTCAACGCCGCCAGCACCACGACCTATTATTGTCTGTGTGCCAGAGTGCTCAGAAGTAAAAGAAATCGCATTTAGTGTTCCATTTACACACAAGGGGTCATCACGCGAAACCTCTTTTGGTGCCACAACCAGCTCTTTGTTGCAAGACGCAATCAGTTTTATTGCACAATTTTTCTTTTCTGCCTTTTTGATATCATTAGATGAGACATTGCGGATTCCGGTTCTTTTAATGTCTGGCAAAGTAACTCGCATACCCATTATCCAGTTTGCCAAGATGACTAGTTTTGCTGCAGCGTCAAGGCCATCAAGGTCAAGTGACTCATCTGCCTCAACATATCCTCTTTTTTTGGCATCCGACAAAGCTGACTTGAAAGACATACCGTTTGCCATGTTTGTCAGGATATAGTTTGTTGTCCCATTTAGTATGCCTTGAAATGATAACACTCTTTCTCCCCTCAAACTATTTTTGGCATAGTTGAGAATCGGGGTTCCGCCACCTACAGTACCACTAAATCGTAGCAGTACCTGATTATATTCTGCAAGCTCCATAAGTGAAGGAAACGCAAGTGCCAAAGGTCCCTTGTTAACTGAAATAACATGCAGTCCTTTTTTTAACGCGCTTGTAATGTGTGTCATGCCAGGCTCTGCATCTTTGTAGTTGCTAACAGTTGACTCTACTAAAACATCGGCATCAAGATCATCTATCAAATCAAGACCAGAAAGGTTACCGTTTTTGCCGGGATATTTTTTTACGGTTCCAAATTTTTTCTTTACCTCTACTAGTCTGTTTAGCTCAAGACCTGACGTGTCAACAGCTGAGCCCCTGCTATCAAAGACTCCGACAATTCTTGGCTTTATCCCATATTGTGCATAGAGATCTTCTGTTCTTGAATCAAGCAGCTTTGCCAGGCTCTGGCCTACTACTCCAAACCCACATAGTATTATTCGCAACTTATCTCAGACTCTGCTAGCATTTGGCCTGTTTTATTAATGATTTTTCTATAAACTAGTCGTCTTTTTTGTCAAGATCCAATGAAATTGAATTAATACAAAAGCGCAAGTTGGTTGGAGCAGGGCCATCATCAAAAAGATGACCCAAGTGTGCACCACACTTGTTGCACATTACCTCTGTTCTAAGCATACCATAACTGGTATCTGTTTCGTATTTTATGTTGTCATTTTTGAGTGGCTTACAAAAACTTGGCCATCCTGTGCCGGAATTAAATTTAGTATCAGAGCTAAACAGCTCAGCTCCGCAACAAACACATTTGTAGACGCCTTTGTCTTTACATTCGTAGTATTTTCCTGAAAATGGCCTCTCTGTTTCCTTTTTTCGACATACCATATACTGTTCAGGTGTCAGCGTTTCTTGCCACTCTTTGTCTGTCTTTGAATTTTCTTTACTCATAATTTCTATCACACAATCCAGTATATCATTTTTTGTCTAGTTTCTTTCTTTTCTCCTCTGTCCTTTTCTCTGACTCAAATCTTTCCAAGTCATATTTTTTCAAATCAACAAACTTGAAAATTTTACTCAAAGTGGGATGGACTTTGTTTATTTCCTTGTACATTGATTGAGCAACCAGTCTGTAATCTATATGACCCTGCGGAACTGTCCTTAGCTCAATTAGATGACATGCCTCACGCAAATTAAGATGGATAAAGTATGGATAGTTGTATGCAAAGTTTACAACATATTGGGCTTGTTCTGGAAATTTTTTCCGAATCATGTCAAAAACCTCTTTTGCCTTGTACATACAGTCCTTGAATTCTTTTTGAATTCCAAGTGTTGTAATCTCTTTTGGAACTGCAAAGCCATGATCTGTTGTCAACATCTGTCTTTCAATAGTAAGCACTCGATGTCTGTGAAAGTCGCGAAACATTCCAAAGTTTGTCACAAGATCAAAAGTGTATTCAGACATCTCAAATGCACGTGGTGGCCTGTGTCGCCTGTTTTTTCTAATATTTGCAAATGAAGAGATGATCTTGTTTTTTTCCTTGGAATCAATTTTTTTTACGTTTTCAAGTATTTTGTAATATGGTGTTCCAGGTGATTGTTCGTATATTGCAGCAGCAACTATCTTGTCTACTGCATCTTTTTCGTGCTCATAGTCGACTAGCCTCACAAGTGTGCCATTAACTCTATCCCTTTGGGCGTATTTTTTAGCAAGACTTGAGGCTAATTTCTGAATTTCTTTAAAGTATTCTTGCAGCTCCTTGCCGTACTTGTCGTCTGAGCGTCGAACAAATGACTTGATGGTTGAATCAAGTTCATTCTTAATCTGCTTTGCAAGGGTTTGTTCCTCCTTTAGGCTTGAGCTAAACAGGATTGTGAGCAGGTATTCAAAGGCGCGCCCATTGCCTGTAATACCTACATTAGTTAGAGTTGATGCAGGCAAAAGGCTTCGTAGCACATCAAGTGCCTTTGCCTTTGTTGATCCTTTGTAAATTGTATTTGCAGATTTTATTTCATCATCTGTTTTTAGTTTTGAAAAAGGTTTTTCATTTCCACTAGAATCTTTGAATGTATATTTTTCGATTGGAAATTTTTCTCTTACATAATTTATCATTGGTTCAATGTTTTTTGAATAAACATCAAAGTCAAGGTTGCATGATTCCAAGTACATATCAGCATATTTTGATTCCATGATTGTAGGTTCTTTGTAAAACTTGTAGCTGCCATTGACTTTTTTGTCCCATGCAACATATCTCGAAGATTTTTCAAGATATGACAAACCAATTCTGCGGTCCTCAATTTTTTTTACAGCAAGATTTGATAGGCCTTCTATTGCAATTTGTGCCCCTCCAAGCTCGGCTACAGAATCATCACCATACTCCAATAGAACACGATTGTAAAACTCCTCTCCACGATTTTTATTTGATAAAAACTCATCAAGAAAAACGCGTCGCATGCTTTTGTCAGTCCTGCTATACCTTGACATCAGGGCGCCGCGGTCAACCTGTTTTGATGTAATTATCGCAAATATAGGACTGTCAGCATTTGAGAAATGATCCAAAAGAATTTTTTTTTCATCTTCTGAAAACTTTTCAGGCATTGCAAGCTGAAAAGTTGACTAATTATTAATAGTCTATCCTTTTTTTATCTGGATAAGATCAGAAGACTTTTTTTGTCCTTTGGTTTGCCATCTTAGTAGAACCTCTTTTAGTGTTTCTGCTTCTGTCTCATCATCTGTATACATTAGCATTGTTATCCACTTGCCTTTTCCAGCTTGGCCACCAACAGAGTTCATCCAAAAATTTGTTGGTAATTCTTTGAATGCTTTATGATCAGGATTTCTGCTCATATCTACCCAGTGTTTTGAAACAAAGTGAAGTATCTGATCTAATTGATCTTTTGTAATCATTAACAAATTTTTCACTGAATTGAATTTTAAAATTGCGAATTTTGTCAGCATGTCTGGGAATTAGTTAAAATGATCTAACCAAAACCGGAAACCTTGTTAACACTTTGCTGGTTATACAAATCAGTAAATCAGTAGGCAATGAGTAGCGACGAGATCGAAATTGTCGGAAAATCAGTAAAAGACATGTATGGCACAGCGATGGGAAAAGTTGTCGGAACAATTACTGCCATTGATGGAAGCATTGATACAGTCGGAATTGATTGTGGCTCAGACGTACTAAAACAAGTCCCATTTGAACAACTTGTGGTCAAAGAAGACGTTGTAATTTTTATTCCAAAGTGGCGACTTGATTCACACAGACTTTTGCGAGCAAAAGAGCTGGCGTTGCGAAGACTCAAAGCACTGATGAATCTCTCAGCAGAAAACGAGGAAATGAAAGAAGATGCCGGACTGATCCATGAAAAATACAAGATACAGCTACAATCGCTTAATGAAACTGAGGCAAAAATAAAAGATACGCTAGACAAAAGAAAAGCCGAGCTTGATGAGCATCTAAAATCTGTAAAGATGTTTCTATTTGATGCAAAGGTACAGTTTAACAGTGACGAAATAGCTCAATCAAAGTTTGACTCTATAAAAGCACAGACTGCAGAAATCATGGAGCGCATATCTCATGAAAAAGCAGAGATACTCAACATACAACAACGCATTGCAGATCTCTCTCTTGATGACTTGCCAACTGAATCTCCAAAGCAACAGATTGAAGAATCCGCCCAGTCGTATCTGGAGTCAGCAAAAGATGAAGAACCTGTTGTAGAACTGCCTGAAGTTCCACAAAATATAGAGGCTTCACCAGAAGTTCCTCGCGATATTGAAACAAAGGACGCAGTACACAACTATGCATGCATAATTGCACAGCAAAATAAAAAGCCAGATGACACAGAACCTGGAGACTGGCTTACAAGAATGCAAGCACAATAAGTCTGAAAATTAGTTCTTTAACATTTAGAAATGCCTGATACTAAATATCAGCGTGAGTTCTAAAACATACGACATCGGCCTTGGAAACAATGATATTATAACAAGAAAAAAGGCCGATTCTGATTTTATTTTGTTTTGGGATGATCAGGCAAAAAACCTGTCTTGGTTTAAAAAGTGGAACAAAACACTAGAATGGAACCCTCCTTTTGCCAAATGGTTTGTTGGTGGCACAATAAACGCATCATACAATACACTTGATATCAATCTCAAAAATAAGGCAAAAAAGACTGCAATTTTATGGAAAGGCGAAAACGGCGATAGACGCGCTTTAACATACGAAGATCTCTGGCTAGAAGTAAGCAAGTTTGCAAATGTGCTCAAATCTCTAGGCGTGAATAAAGGAGATAGAGTCACAATTTACCTTCCTATGGTGCCTGAGCTGCCAATATCGATGCTTGCATGTGCAAGAATAGGTGCTATACACACTGTAGTATTTTCAGGATTTAGCTCAAATTCCCTCAGAGATAGAATCGAGGATTCAAAATCAAAAATCATCATAACTGCAGATGGTGGTTACAGACGAGGTAACATCATAAAACTAAAAGAGGTAGTAGATGACGCAATTAAAGATCTTGATTTTGTGCAAAATGTAATTGTTTATGAAAGAACAAAACATAGAATATCATTAAACAAAAAAGACAAACTATGGAATGAGTTAATGAAAAATGCAAAAACAAATTATGAACCTGAAAAATTAGAAAGCACACATCCTCTCTACATACTCTACACATCTGGCACTACTGGAAAACCAAAAGGGGTATTACATGGAACAGGTGGATATCTAACTCATCTATACTCTACTTTCAAGTGGGCATTTGACATAAAAGATTCTGATGTTTATTTTTGCACTGCAGACATTGGATGGGTTACAGGTCATAGCTATGTAGTCTATGGGCCACTCATGCATGGAGCAACCAATCTAATGTATGAGGGTGCACCTGACTATCCAGACCCATCAAGGGTATGGGATTTAATTCAACAATACAAAATCACAATATTTTACACCACGCCAACAGCACTAAGAATGTTTATGAAATTTGGTGATTCCATTCCAAATTCATTTGATCTCTCATCATTGCGGTTGCTTGGAACAGTTGGCGAGCCAATCAATCCCGAAGTCTGGGTCTGGTATTTTAAAACAATTGGCAAAGAAAAATGCCCAATCATTGACACGTGGTGGCAGACAGAGACAGGAGGCATGATGATATCAAATCTTCCAGGCCTTGAAACAATTCCATTAAAGCCTGGTTCTGCAACAAAACCAATTCCTGGCTCACAAATTTTAGTTGTTGATGAAAAAGGAAACGAGCTTGCAGCAAACACAAAGGGTTTCTTGGTAATTAAAAATCCGTGGCCTGGAATGCTTCTGACATTATGGAATGATGATGCAAAATACAAGTCAGTCTACTGGTCAAAATATGAAAATTCCTACTATCCTGGTGATTATGCAATAAAAGACAACGATGGCTATATCTGGCTGCTTGGAAGGGCAGATGATGTCTTGAAGATTGCAGGCCACCGAATTGGGACTGCAGAGCTTGAAAGCAGCATTGTTTCACATGTGTGTGTGGCAGAGGCAGCCGTATGTGGAATCCCTCATGAAGTTAAAGGTGAGGCTATAATCGCGTTTGTTGTTCTAAAAGAGGGAATCAAAACAGGCGACCTCCTAAAAAAGGAAATAATTGAGGTAATTCGCGCAGGCGTTGGTGCTATAGCCACACCTGAACAGATTCACTTTGTGACAAGGCTACCAAAGACACGCAGCGGCAAGATAATGCGAAGGTTACTAAAAGCAATTGCAAATAATGACAATATCGGCGACGTGAGCACACTTGAAGACGGTGCTGCAGTACGCGAGGTGCAAGATGCCTTTAATGAAATAAAATCTTCAATAAAAAATAATTAGGTTTGGTTTTTACATACAAATGGATGCAGATTTTCTTCATTGTATAATGTTACGATTCCATTTATGTTACATTCTGAAATGTAGGCATTTTCAACTGAAAAGCTAGAGTTCATTAGATCTCTTGATGATATTACATGAGGTAGCCCAAGGGCATGGCCAAGTTCATGTCTTATGACTGCTTCCACGGTTTGATCAGAAATCTCATTGACTTGGTAAACTGTAATGTGAGCCTTTAATATCTCATTTCTAAAACTATCAACAAGTATTTTTGTGGATCCTAATTTACCATCGCCATTACGTAGTGGCGAAAATGTAATTGTAATGTCGCCTTCGCCTCTTTCTGAACTAATAATCTGAAACTTTTGCGGAATATGTCTTATTGTCTCTTGTGTAGCTGCAGTTTCTAACGCATTTTGCCAACCAAGATAGTATGTCTTTGTGCTTTTACCAATTACACCAACATCATTTGACACTATTTGATTAGAATAAACCACCTTTCTTACAATGGAATTTTTCTCAGGATAGTCATCGCTATTTACAATATTAATACGCAGGGTATCTCCATTTACTAAAAACCAAGATGACAGAGGTAAGGCAGTTTGATCAGTGCTTTCTACTTTAAGATCATTTATAAAAAATTCTGATGGCACTGTATTGTAATCATACATCTTTACAACTCCCAAATTAATCAAAATTATTGGATAGGTTCCCACCGTCACAGCAATCCCAATTATAGCTAAAACCATAATCAGATAATTTTTTCTGGCAGTCTTTGTTACATTAGCCTTTATCATTTCCCTCAGTAATTTTTTATCATCATCATTCATTTTCAATCACTAACTAGTCCTCCGACAATACATCGTACTATTCCACTCCTGCAACTGCGATCTTAAGAAAGATAACTATATAAAAAGATACCTTTATCTAGACATACAAATTATGAGGATTTTTTATATAGTATTATTTGGCATCCCGAATACATTGCTGGCTGGCAATAAAAGAAAATCAAGTGTCGTAACGGCTATTGTAGCTGTATTAACATTATTTGCAACAAGTTTTGCCATATCTGATGCATTTGGGCAGGAACAAGTTTCTGAATTCACAGTTATTGAAGGCGATGAAATAAAAAACAATCCAGTGGCACAGCAAATTTTGCAAAAAATCGAGGAATCAAAAAGAATAATGACTGAGCTAATGACAGGAAAGCCAGTTCTAACAGAGCAGCAAAAGCTAGTTGAAGAGCAACGAAGGATTGCAAAAGAACGTCTAGATTTTGATCTTAAAAGAATGGACAAAGACTATGAGTCTTACACACCAAGAAACTCTTTTGTAAAATTTGTGTCAAATGTAGATCCATCTTTCCATGACCTGTATTGGGACCAGTTTAATTACATGGATGAAAAGATCAAAATTGCACGTATAGCAAAACAGCTTGCTCTAGCAGATGGTGCAACATATGGAGAGGCACAAGCCGAATACATCAAGTATGCATCACTAACACGGGTTGAAATGGTAAATCTTGTACAGTCACTTAATGTTAAACATGGGTTTGCAGACGAAAGAATGCAAAAGATTTTTGATGAATATGGAAAACTGCCAAGATTTGAAAATGATGAAGATGAGGCTGTGTGTTATGGATGTGAGTATATAAATGCAGAAGAGCTACTTGCAAAAGCTAATCCAGGTTCGCAAGAAAGCACAATAACCTTTGTTTCATCTGAAATTAAAAAAAATCCTGATGTTAAAATCGAGAGCCCAAGAAATGCTGCAATAAAAAGACTAGAAGACAAGATAGACACTCTATCAGAGCAGCTTGCAGCTGAATCTGATCCTAAAGCACAACAGGATCTTGTCAAGTCAATTGAGAAAATAGTCTCACTTTTGGACAGACTCAAGAAGTTAGAATAGCCACAAATTTTCTTATTTTTTATCTAAAACCACTGCTCTAGTGTCTGACTCTTTTTTTCAATGGTTTTTTTGAGCCTGTTTAACGCAGTTTCTACCCTTTCTTGTGAAAAATTCCTCTCTTTTACCAGATAATTAATAATTGAATCAGAATCAACGTCATTGAAGATAATGTCTTTTACTGACACAGCTTCAGATTTTAGAAAAATTTTTCGGATTTGTCTGTAATCAATTTTGTCAAGATGTTCCTGAATTTGTGGTATGTTTTCTAATCTTCCATGCTCTCTTATCATTTTTAGTGCAGTTTTTGGACCAATTCGTTCAAAGCCATCTGGATTAAAGTCTGTCCCAATTAAAATTCCAATGTCTACAAGCTGCTCTCTTGTAATTTTTAGTTCAGCAAGATTTTTTTGTAAGTCTATTATTTCAGGCTCAATGTCAATGTAGGTATTTCTGTTTGGAATCTTTCTTCTTCCACTGTTTGTAAAGTTTCTTACAAGTTTTTTTGCACCAAAAAGTATGGAATCAAAGTCTTGGCTTGCTGTCGCATCTGCCTTTCCTGATATAGTAAGATGTGCTGCAGTGGCCTCTCCCTCTCCAGGTGCCTGTATATGTGGAATCCCAAAAAGATCCAAAAGATGTTTTGACTCATCAACCATTCCATCACGCATCGCAGTTGTTTGCTGTGCAAATTTTCTTGCATCTTCAAGATTTCCTTCTGTAACTGCCTTTTCATATTTTATCGTAGCCTCCTTTTTTATCTGTCTTCGTCGTTCAATCTCTGCTGATTTTAGTGAAGGCGGTTTTCCATCAAAAACATAGATTGGTTTTATTCCAAGTGATAAAAAATTGATGTTTCTATAAAAAAGACCACTTAGATGACTAGTTACTCTTCCATTAGAGTCAGTTAGATGTTGTCCGTAAGGTCCACGAATTATTGCAAGAAACTGATAAATTGCATTGTATGCATCAATTGCAACTACTTTAGATGTAAATGACTCTAGCTTTGTTTTTTCGCGTTGTAATATCGGTTTAAGATCTAGTCCCACGCCAAAGGTAGAGTTTGCTTGGTTTTTTGTTTTTGCTATTTGTTTGGCTTGCTATATTAGGGAGAAATTTCTAAAATTTGTTGCCAGGTTAGCCAAGTGGAATGGCGGCCGTCTCGAAAACGGCTGTGCGCAAGCGCTCAGGGGTTCGAATCCCTTACCTGGCGCTTTGAATTCTATGTGTTTTTGTTGTAAAAACAACTGCCATGCTAGTAGTGGCTATCAAAACAATCAAAGCTGTTGGAAATTCTGGAATTACTTGTAGAGAAACAACTTCGTCTTTTGGGCCTGACCAGTTATTTTGTTCACCTTGGAGACCAATTCCAAGAATCGTCACTTGAATATCAACTGGACTATCTGAATCTAATGCTTTTGTTATGTGTAGTCCCTCACCTTCAGCTTCGTATGCATTGTCTGCAAAAAAAACTAGCTCGCCGTCTTGTTTACCAGTTATTGCATAGTTTATGTGCTCGATCTTTTTCTCATTTGTATCAGTGAATGTTAGATACATGTACATTTCTTCACCTACTTTTGGTGGATCTGATTCCACGTACACGTTGATAGTGCCATCTGAGGAAATACTTTTTGTTAATACAGATGCACTGTCTATTACTTTAATTGTCATTTCATAACGGTTATTGTCTTCATTTTTTTCTATTACTTGGTTAGTAAAGTCAGCATCAAAAACAAGTCCGTAAACTCCACGTATTTCTGGCGCCCAATTTACTTCCGAATATGATGTTATGCTATCGTCTTTATTTATGTCTCCTGTAGCTAAAAGCTGATCATAAATAGGTGTACCTTGTAAAGGCTGGAAAACGTGTAAGAATATAATCGAGCAGCATAAAGGTAAAATAACTTTTAGAAATAACCCAACAACTTTTACCATAACGATGCCAAAATAATAAAAAATAAAATCATCTTACCAATAACTTTGATGTTGACATTATAAACCACAAATACCAATCACTGGTATTGCAAAAAGACAGAACCTCTGAGTGGTTTGTACCTAAATTCGGCCCAAGAAACTTTAGAATTGGTATAGGAATACTTTTTTTGCCATATACGGGGATGGTAGTCTCATTTGCTGCATGGGGATCACTTGCAAGCAGTTTTTCTTTAGAGAGACTTGTTGCCATATGTCTTCTCTATTTTTTAGCTACAGGTGTGTCAGCTCATTTTCTTGATGCAATTGGAAGTAGAACAAAACCATGGGGTGTATTACCAACAAAAAAACTATGGGCAATTTCTTTAATCTCACTTGGATTGGCTTGTATAATTGGTCTGTATTATGCACTATTAGATTCTTCACTACTTATTCCACTTGGCATCATTGAAGGATTTTTTCTGTTTTCATATAATTTGGAACTCTTTGGTGGAAAATTGCATAACAATACTTCATTTGTTATTTCATGGGGAATATTACCTGTACTTGCAGGATCTGCAATTCAAACAAACTCAATTTCATTAGAAAGTATTATTCTTGCATCATTAGCTGGGCTTTTGAGCTATATATTGATAAAAACTTCACGACGTTACAAAGATCTCAAAAAAGAATCTACAGATTACACTGCAATAAAGAAAAAGGAAACCATATTAAAAATCATAAGCATGGGAGTAATGATTGGAACTGTCTTATTTTTTATTTTAAGATATGTTTAACTGAATTGTAAATTATAGAATTAATTGTAATGCAAGATTCTTTTGTTAGCAGCCTACTTGATGTTCCAGTAGGACAAATAGAGAAATTCCTTAAGGATAATCTTCAAGGTGAAACTCGTTTAGAGGTTATTGAACAAAACCGCATATCTGGAACAAATTTTGTACGTAAAGTAGTAATTACTGCAAACAACTTGCCAGTAATTCGCGCCACCGTTTCATTTGATTCATCAAAGCTTCCAGAACAAATTCTATCAGAACTACTAAGAAAAAATGAGGGAATTGGCTCTATTCTTACAAAAAACAAGATAATTGCACGAAGAAACATTATTTTCTTGAAATCAGATTCTGACGGTACGGTAAAAAGAAACTACGAGATTATAGATAACAAAACTGTATTGTTTTACATCTCAGAAGAAATACTGCTAATGAACCTTCTTGCCAACAAGAATAGCAGATGAACCAAAGGTTAGGTATTTTTGTTCTATCTTAAGACCATTGTCTTTCATAGCATTTTCATAATCATCTAGCCATGCAGTAGACCTTAATAATTTTGGAAGATCGTTAAACACATCTTTCCAACTTGGAATAAAAATTCCTATAAAATTTAACACTATAAAATACAAATTCCAAAGGTTTCGCACAAGACTGTTTTTTGGATATGTGAAATCATGAAAGATTATTTGTCCACCTTCTTTTAGATGCTTGACGCATACTTTTACCAATGTTTCAGCATTACAATATTTTGGAAGATAAGACGACGTTATGCAATCAAATTTTAAATCAAGATCCAGCTCTTCTGCATCTTGATTGAGATATGTGATATTGTTATAGTTTTGAGAATTTGCTTTTGCGACATCAAGATAATTTTGCATAATATCAACACCAATTATTTTTGCATTGGGATGGGCATCAGCAAGTAATCTTGTAAGTATACCAGTTCCACACGCCAAATCCAAAACAGCAGTCACATCTGGAATTTTTTTGAGAATTTCTTTTTTCCAATACTGGTCTTGCCTAAACGTGGCCAAAACCACAACTTTATCATAAGATTTGGCAGTTTTTCCAAAAAATTTTGGAACTAATTTTTTTGGCGACTCGTTCATCAACATATTATAATGAAATCTGTAAAATTTAAAGCGATTTTAAAAATTTGAATTTAACTATATTTGAGATATTACTGCCTTTACTCCTTCCTTATATGATGGATATCTAAATTGAATCATCTTTGCAATCTTTGCATTTGATGCTCGAATTGACGTTGTCAAAAGTTTTACAAAATCTCCTCCCATAACGGCTTTGGTAAGAACTGCTGGAATGCTTCCAGGATGTGTGACACCAAGCACATCACAGGTATAATTGATAAATTCTTTAAACAAAACAGGATTTGAGTCTGTAACAACAAATGTTTCATTTATTGCATTTTTTTCTGCTATTGCAACTAGCGAACTTATCACATCATCAACATGAACAAAGCTTCGATAATATTCGCCTGACTTTGGAAGCCTAAATCTTCCTTTTTTCAGTCTTTGAATTATTTGTGATTCAAACCATCCACCATTTCCATACACTTCGCCAAAATACGTAACAGTAAATGGTATTGAATCATCTTTACAATTTTTTTCCAAGAATTGTTGGGCATCTAGCCTAATTTGAGCATAATATGTATGTGGTTTTAAAGGAGTTGTCTCATCAACTATACCACTAGGCTCTCCAAAGACACCAAGTCCAGATGCATATACAATAAATTTTGTTTTATTTTTTATATGATTGAAAAGATTTACTGTTCCATCATAATTGACTTTTTTGATTTTATTTTTGTCTTTTTCAATTGGAGTAACTGCAGCCAAGTGAAAAGCAACATCATAGGTTTCATTTGGAATTGAAAAACTTGGATTGAGAAGATCAACTTTATGTTTTTGAATTAACAGATTTGTATCATGTTCATGAATTAAACCTGTAACTGCATGTCCATTCTCAGATAGTTTAGCAGCTAGTCTTGAGCCAATAAACCCTGATGCGCCTGTAACAAGAATTTTCAATGTTCTAACTATTGTAATGTATTTTAAAAAATATGGTGTGTATTTGCATTAAAATTATTGATTCCAGTTGACTTTGCGCAATATTGCGTAAGGTGGTTCTTTTATGTCTGCAAGATATTCAACATTATCTGAGGTTACTCTAATGGCTTCATTATTTTGCATCATCTCACTAAATTGTGGCTCCGTCTCTAGTTTTTGCAGATATTGTTCTGTCCATGTCCAGTCGCTGTCTGGATTACACGAATAAACTATCCAGTGATATTCATTATCAGTCCAGACTATGTCAAATGGGAACATTTTACAGTCAAAAGGTCGGTTATTGTATATCGAGCATAGTCTTTTTTCCTCGTCCCAAAACATACACGTTGTTGAATTTTCTTTTTTTCTGATAGTCTTTATCGTAGTTCCATTTACTATGATATTTTTTAGAAAATCGTCTTCTGATTTTCCTGCATTTTTTAATCTAGCTAGGTCGCTTGGATACAATAAGGGTGGAAAAAAGTCAGTACAACACGATAATTTTTTGCAGCTACTACACAAGCTGGAAATACTATACCGGTCACTTTCCATAACACTCTATACATCTCTGTGCTTATAAAGCGCATAACACACAACCATGATTCCTGCGACCCAAAGTGGTGTTGCGATATCAGATCTATCAAATATCCCAAACAGCTCAAAAAAATAGTATCTTACATCACCAAATGTGTTTAACGCAAATCGAACAAGCAATAACCCCCACGCATTTCCAAGTATGGTGCCACGAAAAACTTGGAGCCATAGGCATCATTCAAAAACCATTTGATTTAGAAATGATAAAAAAATCAATAGCACAGATAACACAAAAGAAAGAAGATTAATGATTAAACAACATTATCCTATCGAATCTAGCTAGAATACAAATTCAGAATTAGTTTCATCAAATAATCATGGATTATGCGGATTTCCTGGACCTAACATATCTTGCGGCTTTACATCTTGGTCCCATTTTCCTCTGACGCCTTTTATCAAAGATACAACTCCGCCACCAATCAACCCTCCAATAACTGCAGTTAGAGCCGCCTTGTCATGTAGAACAGCATTGCAGTCTATTGGTGTAGGCGGAGCGCCTTCGTTATAATCAAAACAATCTTCAAACTCTTGCGCTTGAATAGATGCCTCAAGATACTGGCTGCCAAAAATTCCCAAGATCAAAAAACCCGCAAAAATTAACGCAATACCTATCATAGTAAAACGAATATCACTCACAGATGAAATTTGGTTTTATTGTATTTAATCTTGTTAATTTTCTAATTGGAATTTGAGGTTTCTTAGCGATTTTTCATAAAAGGCTTCTAAATACAAAACAAAGTCTTTGAATTCCATTGCTGTCATTTTCTTGCTGTTTAGATATGCTGACCATATCAGATAAACCGATTTTTTATTTTTTGATTGAATTGATAGTGTTGCATGGTATACACGCAATGGGAGTCCAGTTGTTGCAATATATGAAAAGAAATGTTTTGGACTCCACATGACAACATGTTCTTCAATCACATTTCCATCATCAAAAGTTAATTTTCTGATCGCGCCTACTCCGTGTCTTATTTTTGATAAATATGTGGCCTTTTTTATTTCATCAATCCAGATAGGTAAACCAACAATATTGCTAATCTTTTTCCATACTTTATCATGTGTGGCATTAATTAGAATTTGCTTCTTTACAGCTCCACTATGAAATTTTTTTGCAATTGGCATATCAATTTACGTAAAAAACGGTTTTTAAATTTTTGATAAAATATACATCTAACACATTTAATCTACCATATCTAAACTAGCAATATGGTTTTTGGATGGGGAAAAAAGAAGACAGAACAAGATACAATAGCACCTAAAAAAGAAAACCAAATCAAATTAACTGAAATCAAAGGTGCTTTAGATGATATTGCCTTAGTGCGAGCAAAAACTATTGTTGCCGAGGTAAAATCGTTTAAGAAAAAAATTGAATCCAACATAGATGAAGTTCTAAAAATTGCAAACGATCTAAAACAAGATAATCTTAAGGTTGATGAGCTTGACAAGCGATTACAGGTTATAGTTGTAAGAGGAAAAGCAGAAGTAATATCAACCATACAAAATGAATGTAAGGCCAAATTTTCTGAAATAACATCAATTAATGATGTTTTAGAATTTAATGAAAAGACTGCACAAATTTTAAAAAAAATTGGCGATGTGTTAGGCAGGAATTCAAAAATAATTCATATCTTTGCAAAAAAATATGCGTCAAAACTAAAAGACATTCTTGCTGTACTAACATCAACTCAGTCTGAAATTCAAAAACTTGTCAACAATCACAAAAAACTTCAAGACGATACTACTGAAGTTTTATCAAATATATCATTAATCAACGAATTGCAAAAAACTTTGGTAGAAAAACATACAAGAATTTCTGAGATACAAAAAAACATTGAAGAATATGAAATAAAGATAAAGACAAACAAAGACGAGATTGAAAAAATAAAGACTTCACAAGAGTATCTGGATTTTTTAAAAATAAAAAAGATAATCGATAATTTAGAAAACGAAAAAAACCAGATCAAATCTGACATTAACACACAATTTGCAAAAATTTCACGACCATTGAGTAGATATGAATACGTGTCCTCATTTGATAAACCACAAAAACAACTTCTTGAAAAACTAGTTGCAGAACCCTTTGACGTACTCAATACTTCCAATAAGGAAAACATCATCCAAATCTTACTTGCTGCAAAAAAAAGTGTTCAAGGTGGTTCAGTTTCTGTCAAAGATCATGAAAAAACTATTGCAAACATTGATGAGACTATATCATCACTTGATAACTATATCTCAAAAATATTAGATTTTTCTCACAAAAAAGAGGAAACAGAAAAAAAAGTTGGCAACTTTAATAGCAACAAATTAGAAAGACTTGAAAAAGATGCATCAAAAAATATATCTGACAAACAGGACGCTGAATCAAAAATTCAGAATTTAAAAAAAGAGATACAAGAAATTAATCAAAATATCCCTGAACTTGTTTCTGACATAGAAAATAGACTACAAGTAATCTCTGACACAAAATACAAAGTTTTAACAAATTAACGCACAAGCAAAATTTTTTACCTAAACTTAATTAGTTTTTAAAAAAATTATCATGTGTGATATTTAAAAAAGCAAAATTTGAGAGGCACATTTCATTAAAAAAAGATGTACGTGACGGAATCTTGTCTTTTTGCAAGATGAAGCATCCAAACGAAGGGATTCTAATTTTAAAAGGAAAATCAAAAAAAGGAAATATTCTCATTGATGGTCTGGTCATCCCGCCTTTTTCCTACAGTGATCCAACATTTGCTGGATTTCCACAATCCTTTCTGCCACTTGATCTAGATTATGTCGGTATAGTTCATTCTCATCCAAGTGGTTCTGCAAGACCATCATTAACTGATTTGCACAATTTTTTTGGGTTGGTTTCTCTCATAGTACAATCCCCATACGATGATGATGACATTTTTGCATGGGACAGTAACGGAAACCAACTTAGTATGACTGTGATTGATTAAACCCGACAAAAAATCAGATGAAAACGTGACAAAACTTTATAAGGTTTTTTAGTAGATGAATGTTGTCTTGTTTAATTATAAAACGTATTTGATATTTCTATTTGCAAGCTTGGCAGTAAGCATTGGTCTACAAATGATACTTCCATTTCCATATGGACTTGGAGCTGCACTTGCAATCTTTATCGCGTTTCCACTGATGCTTAGAAGGCGGTATATGAGTAGAATGCGTGGATATGGTAATTTTGGTGGTGGCGGATTTTTTGGACTAAATCAAACACCAACTGTAAAGTATGTTTGTCTTACCTGTAGCAACAGGTTCAAGGGAGCCGAATGTCCACGCTGTGGCTCAAAGATGAAAAGAGCCGACTTTTAAAACCACAGTATGACATTAGATGAGCTAAGAAAAAAAGCAATTTATCAAAACACAATTGATGCTTGGATTGCTGCATGTGAAGAAAAAAATCACGATTGGTATGAAACAGAAGACTATAAAAAATTCATAGCTTATCTTAAAGAAAACCAAGTAAAGATGCAAAAATTTCCACTGTGTGTCAAGGAGACAGGTGGAACGTATGAACGTGGAAAAGACAAGACAAAATTTGCAGAACTCTTGTCAACATCGGAAGACGAAAACTCGGCAGCATACACAGTTAAACTAAATGATACTACAGTAGAGCTAATACGAAATTTTGCGCTATTAAAGAATTAAATTCATTATTTTAATTACTCAAATAAACCAATGCTCAAAACTCCAGTTGAATGCAAGTGTAAATCTTGTGAATGTGGAATAAGAACATACAATGATTCTTCGATCTGTCAGGCATGTGAAGCAGGGCACCACATATCTGGTGCTAAGAGACAGAATCTTTTAGATTCTGTTCCGCAAGAAAAGCATTAGATAGTTATCGCTTAAGCCTTGGGTTGACTATAGTATCCAATGCATTTCCAATAAACACAAAAGCTAGCCCTGTTACCGCTATCATTAATCCTGGAGGTACAACCCACCACCAAAGACCTCGTGCAGCAGCACCATGTATGCTTGCATCATGAAGAATTTGACCCCATGTTGGAAAACTAGGATCCCCTAGGCCCAAAAAACTAAGGCCTGCTTCTGTCATGATTGCCGCAGGCACAGAAATTGCCACACTTGCAAATGCATAAGGCAAAAGCTGAGGTAAAATGTGTTTTAGAATTATCTTTGAGCTACGCTGGCCCATTATTTTTGAGGCCTCAACATATTGCCGTGTCTTGATCTGCAACGCCATACTGCGTGAGACCTTGGCAATCCCAACCCAGCCAAAAATCATAAGAAAACCAATCATCACAAAAATACTATTACTAATAGTTACTGCAAGTATAATCAAAAATGGTAATGCAGGAAGTGCATAAATCACATCATTGAATCTCATCATAGTTTCATCAGTTTTTTTTCCAATGAATCCTGCATAGACACCATACGATAGTCCCATAACGACAGAACCAATAGCCACTGCTATGCCAATAAACAAAGCAAGCGGTGTGCCCCACAATAATCCCACAGAAAGGTCTCGTCTAAGCTCATCTGTTCCAACAAACCCAAAAACCTTGCCACCTAAAATCAAGTTAGACTCGATAATTTCATTTTCTAAACTTACACCAACAAGTCTTATTAAAAATACATATCTTCCCTCTAAAACTTTTTGTGAGCTAGATTCTGAAAAAACAATCTGCTCAGCTGAAATGTCATCTAAGGAAAAACCAAACTTTTCGTATTGTAAGAAAAGATTCTTTTTGATTGCATCATCTGTTGAAAATACACGTTCATGATGTACTACAGATTCAGAATATGGCAATGAACGTGATAGAAGTTCTACAGTTATACCATCAGGTCTTAATACAGATATTTGTAAAAGTGGAGCTCCAGAATATTTTGCTGTAAATTCATAGATAAAGTCATTTGGAAAATCATCAAACTCGTAAACGACACTAAACTCTTGAGAAAATACGGTAAGATCTCCTACTCTTTGAAGCGACTCTTTAGAACTTGCTAAAATCTGGTGCTCTGGAATTTTTTCAGAAAGAAACAGGTTTACCCATGCAGGAAGTGCTATTTTTGGAAACCCTAGCCAACTTTCTGGATTATTCCATGTTTTGAGAGTTTCAAGCGGTATTGTAAGAACAGCTATAATTGAAATAATAAAAAGCGCAACCAAAATACCAATTCCAACAAGGCCAATTTTGTTTCTTACAAACTCTTGACCAATTTCGTTTAGGGTTGTACTCATATCATTTCGTCTTTACCCTTGGATCAAAATATCCGTAAAGCAAGTCAGCGACAAAAATGCTTGCAAGGAAAAACACTGTCAAGACATATGTTGCACCAATAATCACAGGAAGATCCATAACACTAATTGCCTCAAAGTAAAGGCGACCCATGCCAGGCCAATCAAAAACGGCTTCTGTAATTATTGCACCGCCAAGAGAACCTGATAGACTAAGTGCTAAGATAGTAACAATTGGCGGTGCGGCATTTTTTAGCGCATGACCATAAACTATCTTTTTTTGATTTATGCCAATAGTTTTTTTTGCAATAACAAAGTCTTCTTGTAAAATTCCAATCATAAAATTACGAACAAGATACGCCCAAGACCCAAACCCAATCAAAACAATCGTTATCAAAGGAAGCGTCATATGATACAAGAGTGCAGCTATGTATCCTGGGTCTGATGGCAACACGGAAGGAGTGGCACGAGCAGGGAACAGCTGATATACAAAGGCAAAAACAAAGATCATAATCATTCCAATCCACCAAACAGGAAAGCTACTGCTAACTACTGCAAACGTTGAGGTTATTCTATCTACTTTTGAATTAATCTTGCTGCTAGCTAGAGAACCAAGAAAAATACCTATAATTGAAATTATTATAGTTGCTGTGGTAAAAAGAAGAATAGTTTTTGGCATCTTTTCTAATAAAATGTCTTTTACATCAGAAGACCCAGAATCACTTGTAAGAAAAGTTGCGCGTCCAAAGTCTAAAATTAAAATCTTGTATATTGTTAATCCAATTCTTTGAGGTGAATGCCAAGGCAAGTCAAGACCTAATGTTTTAGACCGCTGATTGATTTGTTCTTGAACGAATTTTTCAAATTCATCTGCACTTGCAAAGTTGCTTGCAATGGCTGGATTTTGAGTTATTTCATTTCGTACCTGAAAGGCAACTCCTTGCTTTAGGATCACATCCATGTTAGAACCAACAAGTGCAATTGTTAGCAATAATGTGGCCATAAGCACACCAAACATGGTGAGAAGGCGCGTTGCAACGTATCGCTTAAGACCCAACCAATAAAATAATAAAATTTGGTTTATAACCTAGCTGAAAATAAAAAAGGAGGCTGTTTTAGGCACAGCACACGGACTTTTTCCATTTATCCATTTGAATTTGATAACCACAATCTTTACACAAAAGCCAACTTCGCTCCTGGAGAACTTTTAGCGGAGCTTCATATCTTGTATAAAATAGGTTGTCTCCATCGCAGGACGGACAGGGAATACATAGATGTTTCATTAAAATTATTTGCAAGTTTTTCAATATAAGGCCCGCGTAGAATTGATAAGTTGTTCTTTTTTTTGTAAAAAAACTAATTTTGATTAGCTTTTGATTGAAAAGTAATGCTCTAGTTTTTTGAAGAATTTGTAATCTGGGTTATGGTTGTGCCATTTACCAACAACTCAATTATTGTGCCATTCACATTGAGGCGAATTATCGTTCCTTTTAGGCCAGTCTGTATGGCAGTTCCATTAACATCAAACTGTAGTGATTCTTGAGTAACATTTTCGTTTTTACTTGAATCAAGAAAATCATAAGATAGTGTTCCATTAATCTGATCAACTGATGTGTCTGTAGCATTAGCAATTTTAGTTAATGTCTCCATCTGTTCTCTTGAAAGAGCTGCCCCATCAACAAAAACTTGTAGAGCATCTTTCCATGTTCCTCCACTTTCAAGCACTTGGCGCATAGAGATTTTTGCTTCCTCCCACATCTTGTTTGTATAGTTTAACTGTGCAAGAATAATGTCTTTTGCAGGCCCATCAAGTGTTGCAACAAATCTATCATATTGCCACGAGCCAACATAGTTTCCACCGCCTGGCTTTTCCACTATAATTCTTTCTTGAAGTCTCATCTCTGCAATCTTTCTTTGTTCATTTAAAAATTTCTGATAGTCATCTAACTTTTGTTGCTTTGCTTTTTCCTTTTCTAGCTTTGCTGCAATGTCTTGGCGATATTTGTAAAGTAGTGCAGTAATTGGATCATTTTCAAAATCAATATCCTTATCAGGCAACGAGTATGCATCATCAAAACTTTTTGCAAGCTGAGATGATGCCAAAGCAGTACCTTTGATAATGAAGGTAGTACTTGCAAGACCTATTTTCTCATCTTCTGATGTGGCTGCCACATTTACAATATATTTTCCAGGGATTCGCTCCTTTGCCTCAAACTCGTGATAAAACTTACCCTCAGAATCAGTTGTAGTAACTATAGAGTCTGAGCCAAGTCTTATCTTTACTTCTGCATTTACAACAGGTTTTTGCGCATGGTTTACAATATTTCCTGAAATATACAATGGCTCATCATATTGAAAAACATCTTTTGCTGGTTTTACAGCAATAATCAAATCCCACAGCGTAGAGTGAGCTAGCGGAACATTAGCTAAGAGAAGCACTATTAGTGATAATCCTAATACAGAGAATCTAGTCACTTTGTTTGATTTTTACTTTGATTGTTAAGATTAGGATCTATTCTTTTTTCTCTTTCTTGACAATATTTATTGAGTTATTCACGCATAAGAATACTCATACATCATTAATCGTGCATAAGCAGATAGCAGTATCAATCACAATACTTGTCCTGGCATCATACATAGGCAATGCTCATGCTGAATTTATGACACAGAATTGTAATGATTGCATTGTAATTCCAGATGCACAGACTTTGGAAACCTACAAAAAGACATTGCCAATTGTTATCTGGGCTGAAAACCTGAATCCTGGAAGTACCGTCATCGCACTAAAAGGACAATCAAACCTAGGAACCTCAAGCATACCTATTACGCTTAGCATCACAAATCCTATTGGAAATATAGTTGCAGTTGATCAGATAACTGCAAACCAAGATGGGAGTTTTATGACCCAAATAAAGACTGGAGGTCCTCTGTGGAAACAGGATGGTTCTTACATAATTAAGGTCCAACAAGGCGATTCAATCAACACAAACAAAATTGCAAAAATCCAAGTCGACATTGTAAACGGTGCAGTTGTACCTGAATTTGGCGCAATAGCCACACTTGTACTATTGGTAGCAATAACTTCGATTGTAATAGTAACTGCAAAAGGCAGATTGAGCCCATTAGTAAAAATCTAGCCAGCTAAACTTCTTAAATCCTAAAAATCATCGTTTCATCAATTGGATTTAGAACGTTTTCAAGACGATGTGTATGAAATAACAGAACGACTTGCATCACAGCTAAAAAAAGACGATCTGCCAAAACTAAACTTTGTAAGGCAGCGACTAATTGAGATGTACAAACAGAACTTGGTTAAAATCAATCACTCTGTTCTTGAATTAATCTGTGCAACAAATCTAATTGCACATGGATACTCAGTCGATGTTGAAAAACAGGTTTCTGATATTTTGATTTGTGATGTTTATGCAACAAAAGGAGATGGTACAACAATAATCGAGATAGAAACAGGTTTTACACCTCCTGAACATGCACTAGATACTGTTGATTACTATGCTGCAAGAATAATGAGCAAAATTGCAAGATACAGTAAATACTGTTCCAAGTTTTCACTCGCAATTCCGGTAATAGGAATTTTGCCAATTCAGAAAACCTTTCTTGAACCACCTAACGCAAGAAAAAACAGTGATATCAAAAAAATAAAAAAATTCTGTGATAGATTCTATAAAAACCCACCAATTGAAGCAGATGAGATACTAAACGCAAGACTGCATTCGATTTATCTTATTAACATAGACAAGGGATTTGCAAAAGAGATGGATCCATATGCATATCTGGAACTGACTGACAAACTAATCAAAAAAAGTGAGATTGATACAGGCAATTCAAAATAACAAGCTTTTCAAATAACTAAAGCTAGACTATACATATGATTTGTGCAAACTGTGAAAAACATAAACACTATGAATGCATCGACTGTCTAAACGACCACAAAACACATCTTTGCGAATGTGATTGCCACATTTTGTCAAAATCACATAAATAAATTTAAAATCTATAACCTGCAGACCATCTGCTTTTCATTTTCTCATCCAAGTCATCTGCAAGCGAATCAAGCTCTTTTGTGTCGCCAAACTTGTGATATGTTAGCTTTTCTAATGTGTTTATGACACTTTTTGCCGAACGGTACTGAGGAATAGATGGTTCATTAAGCTCACCATAGAGTCCTATCCCTTGTATTCCATTTAGCTTGGCATAGCCTAGAATCAAACCATTAAAGCCTGTGATTATTGATTTTTGTGGAGTCGTGTTTAGGTCCATCTTTTCTATCTGTTTTGTAAGCGACATTGATGTTGTAGTTACGTATGTTTTTGGAGTCTTGCCAAATTCTCGCGTGGTGTGAAACCCACCAACTGTATAGATAAACTTGGCAGAATATTTTTTTGCAATATCAATGACGTCTTGACATATGGCATGTAGCTCTGTAGTTGCCTGTGGTTGGCCTGCTCCACCACCAAAAATGATCATGTCTTTTGTGTGTCTATACTCCCACTTGTCATCTGGCAGCTTTATGTGACCTCCCATATCAAGAACAAAGGTTGGATACGACGATCTTGCGATTCTAAATTTTTTTGTCTTAAGATTTTCGTTTATGTGCTCAATTACGATAGCACCAACATTTCCCATATCTTGCATTGCTGCAATAATGATTGGCTTTTCAAGATCAGGCTCATTATCTTGGAAAAACTCCATACCATACTACAGCTTATCTTATCTTTAAACTGTGGCTGTGTAAAAATCAAAAAATCGTTAATTAAATTTTAAAACAACTCAATACAATGATCTGATATAAATTTCCATCGCTTGTATTAGCTAAAAATCAAGATTCATAAACCGATTCAACACTATGTGTGAAAATTAGGGATATACAGTAAATGAAAAACTTTGGTACGCTTGAATACGTGCTTGACAAGTACTCGCAAACATGGAGCTGGAAGGTAACAGGCCAACGCGCAGTTACAATGGTCTCAAAGGTCATACCTCAATCTTGGTACGGCGATGGCCCACACGAAGCAATCGTTCCTGACAGTCAGAAAAACATCAAGCACATAAAATGGATACTTGAGCGATATCCACTTGAGATCCTATCCAAGTCTGTCTGGAAAAGAAAACTCGTGGATCATCAAAAACCGATAGAGCGAATCCCAAAGATTGAAAAACTTGTACGCGCAAACCCAGCAAAACAGTTTCAAGGAAAGCTGCTCAATTTTCAAAAAGAAGGACTGGATTTTCTAATAAAATCATACGGAAACGCACTACTTGCAGACGAAATGGGTCTTGGGAAAACTGTTCAAACATTGGCATATTTGGCTACAGAAAAGCAAGCCTTTCCAACACTTGTTGTAGCTCCACTTGTTACTTTGAACAACTGGCAAAGAGAAATTGGTAAATTTTTGAAAAGAAAAAGCCGAAATGGGCGACTAGTTGACGAAGTCCCAACATCATTTATTATTCGTCATGGAAAAAATCAGGATCTTGGCAACTTTGATTTTTACATTATCAACTATGAATTATTACACAAAAGATTACCCGATCTTCTAAGACTAAACATCAAAACACTTGTCTGCGATGAGGTTCAAAACCTTCGCTCAAACACCACACAAAAGTATGCTGCTGTAAAAAAACTGGCTGCACTAGAATCAATAAAGTACAGAATTGGACTGTCAGGCACTCCAATCTATAATCGCGGCTCTGAGATATGGCCTATTGTAGATATTCTAAGGCCTGGTCTTCTTGGAAACTTCAAAGAGTTTTGTGAGTATTTCTGTTATGTAAATGAGAAAGGAAAAGCAATTGTTCTTGAAAACAAACGACAATCATTACACAAGGAGCTACGAAAGCATGTAATGTTGCGACGTAAAAAATCAGATGTACTAAAAGAGCTCAAAGAAAAGGTGCGATACAAGGAAGTAATAGATGCTGATATAGAATATTATCACAGGGAGCTAAACAGGATTTGGCAGAAACTCGAAGAAGAACAAAGAGATGCTAAATCAATGTTTGACAAATCCGCATCATACCAGCGAGCCATACAAGGAGAACGGCAAGCTGCAGGAGTTGCAAAACTTCCATACGTGATCAACTTTGTTGAAAACATAATGGAAATTGAGGAAAGTGTAGTTGTATTTTGTCATCACAAATACATTCACCAGCTGTTGCATGAAAAACTAAGTAAATATTCGCCATCTTCTATAATTGGCGGTCAAACAGACAAGGCAAGACAAGACAACATTGATGCGTTTCAAGCTGGAAAGACAAAGCTAATGATTGCAGGTCTTAGGGCAGGAAATGTTGGAATAAACTTGAGTCGTGCGCGATATGTTATTTTTGCAGAACTTGACTGGAGTCCTGCAATCCATAGACAAGCAGAAGACAGACTACATAGAATTGGTCAGAAAAATACAGTCTTTGCATATTATTTGATTGGAAATGGAACACTTGATGATCATGTGGCAAACGTACTTGTCGATAAAAGCTATGAGATTGATGCCATAATGGATGCAAAAATAGAAGAAGACGACAACAAAGAAAAGGCCAAACTAATCTTGGCTCAAATCCATGATAAACTATCTGCCAAAATAGTTAATTGAAAGTACTGATTTTGTAGCCTCAAATAGTATAAAAAACAAGAAAAAACAAGCCTATTCATGGATTTTCTTTTAGAAGAAGAAATGATTGATCTTCTAACCTATTGCCTGCAAAACCCCGATTCTTCTGATGTAAATGAAAAGAAAAAAAGAATCACCGAAATTGGAAAAGATCTTTTTGCAGATGGTGGTGTTGATGCAATGGTAAACATGTTTTTTGCACTAGAAAATAGACTAAAAGAAGAGATTGGAAAAGATCCAAAACCATTTCGCGTTCTATGGAATGGTAATTCTGATGAATGGAAATACTAGAAAAATAATTTTTTAAAAAATCAAATGGTTGATTATACAAAGTTTAAAAAAAAGAAAATATCCACTACGCGCTACCAATTCTGAAGATGTTGGTATGGCAAGTGGGGCAGGTACCTTTGACGGCTGGTTTGCCGTTCTTTAGGGTAACTGAACTTGGACTTTGAATCTCTCTTTTTGTCCTACATTTGACACAATAACCTGTGGTCATGAGTAGTCATCTCTTTTTGCCATATTAGCGGAATGCTGTGAAAATTATTTTACCATCAGGTACATAACCGATCTAGGTTTCATATACTATGAATGAACTTAATATAAGACAAAACTCGTTATTAAATACATTATATTTAAAATGAATCTTAAATTGGAATCAGGCAAACAGTAGCTAATGCAAAAATTAATTCTTTATTGTGCAATTGCTATTTCTTTGGTAACATATTTCTCACTTACATTATTTGTTCTGCCACCAAATTTTTTAGAAATGCAAAAGCTAGCTCCACAACCAACTTTGGATGTAACTCTTGAAAAATCAAAAATCAATTTAGGTGAATCTTTTGAAATTAAAATTACATCAAATAACATTGGTGATCCTGCAGACATTCAAATTGTATCAATTCAATTTCCAAATCTAAAAGAAATTAGTGATAATGTAAAAATCACAGAATTTGATTTTACACAATCGCCATACTATGTTTTAGTTGGAGATGAAGTAGGATCTGAATATACTGCAGGGCTCAAAACAGTCACTGCAAAATATCCATCAATTGAGGCCTTTAGCAGGCCAATAAATACAGGCGATCAATATCATATTGGCCTTGCAATCACGCCTGAATCTGTAGGCGAGTTTGTCATACATGTCAAAAGCGTCATTTTGCCTCATTATACTGACCTAGCACACTACCCACAAAGCGGTCAACTTGACTATCAAGGCGAGTACATTGAGGTTTATTCAATCAAGGTCTCAAATCCTTAATTAGAATCCAAAGTCGATAATTTAGGAAATAGTTGATAATATTGGAAAAGGCACTTAATTTTCTTTCAAGCAAGCAATATTCTGGATTATTTTTTGCATCATCAGTTCTTGTAAGTTTTGGTATCTTGACTGTAACGATAGGTGGAAGCTGGGATGTCACAAACCATCTTTTGAATCGACCTGAAACATTTTTTTCTCCACCACACGCAATTCTTTATGTTGGTGTTGCAATTGCACTTGCAAGTACTGTAACCAAATTTTTTAGCTGGAAAAATTTCCCAGATGAAACAAAATCACAACATGCAAAACAAGTCAAGCTTGCAATTTTGGGTATTGCAATACTTGTTGGTGCAGGCCCGTTTGATTTTTTCTGGCACTCGACCTTTGGTCTTGATGGACTGCTTAGCCCTCCGCATCTTTTCTTGATCTTTGGTATGATACTTTGCAGTACTGCATCGATAACATCAATTGTTCGATATTCAAATAAAAAATTAATTTCAAATTCTTACACACCATTTCATTTTTTGATAATTATTGGTCTACTAGCAGTGTTATTGTCAACATCTGGATTGTTTTACTCTCTTTCGTTGCCATTTTCTGATACTGCACATTTCAAATTCAGTCCGGATCCAACCTTTGCAGTTGTATTTACAACAATTGCATTTCCATTTCTTTTTTCATCAATACTTTATCTTTCATCTAGCTTTGCAACCTACAAGTTTGGCATTGCATCAATTGTTGGGGTATTATTTTTGATAATAAATGCGGCAACATCAATCATACAAAACTCTTTTTTGACTCCAACGCTTGGATTTTATTTTCTTGGAGTCACTCCAATTGTGATTTTTGATGTAGTGTTATCATACATTTCTAAAAGAAAATTACAATATCTAGCTGGCGCAATACCTGGGATGTGCTTTTACTTTTTTTATTTTCCATTGATTACTCATACATACAACGAGGTTTTCTCACATCAGATTGTCTGGCCTAGCATGACTGCACTAATTTACTTTGAAATGCTAGAATCAGTTTTTCCACTAGTTGTTGTTCCTGCAGCAATAGCAGGCATTTTAGGCACGATTTTTGCAAGTAAAATTACTCAAAAATTGAGGTTAATTTAGGTACGAAAATAGAACCTATAACACAAGCTTGCTTACCACAGCACTCTTGTCTGTAATTTTTTTATCCTGATTGAGAATGTTATGAGGGTCAAATCTTTGTTTTATCTTATTAAATGCCAAGTAGGTTTTTTTGCCATACTGCAGCTTGACAAACTCTGAGCGTGCAAGGCCATCTCCATGTTCACCTGTTATAGTTCCTCCAATTTTGATTACTCTTGTAAAAAACCATATCACGATTTTTTTAATTGCTTTTTTATTCTTGGTTGGCAAAATCAGGCGTACGTGTAGATTTCCGTTTCCCGCATGGCCATATGTGATTATCTTTGCATGTAGTTTTTTTCTAATCGTTTCTGCAATAGAAAACAGTTCTGCAAGTTTTGATACTGGCACTGTGGCATCTTCGATTATGTGCGGCATTGATTCTTTTGGCAATACTTTTTTCATACTATAATACAAGGCAGAATCGCGATATTTCCACCATTTTTGGATCTCGTTTTCATTATCAAGTTTATGCAATATTTTTGCACCAGTTATTTTGTCTAGATGCGCAATGCTCTGCTTGATGTTTTCATCAAACTCAAGAAAAAGAAGACAGTTAGTAGATCGCAGAAAACTCGCCTTAAAGTTTTTCATTGTGTTGTGATCAACAAACTCTAATGCAGATGGTTTTAGCTTGATTAGATTCTGGCAATCACGGGCTGCACGGATATCAGAATCGTATCCAAGTATTAACAGCGATCTCTTTTGTGGCAATTTTCTAATTTTTAGCTTGGCTGAAATAATAATTCCAAGTGTTCCCTCTGATCCTGCAATTATTTTTTGAGAATCATCTTGGCTGGTTATTGTATCCAGTCTGTATCCACACGAATTTTTTGAAACTTGTGGAAATGTTGATTTGTCTATGCTATTTGCCACATTGAAAATAAATTCTGCATATTTTGTCTTTGATGGCAATTCTATCAGATCGCCAGTACCTGTAACCAAAGTCACCTCAAGCAGATTATCGATCATGCTTCCATACTTTAGTGACCTGCTTCCGCTCGCATTTGTTGCAATCATGCCTCCAAGTGTACAATAAGGGCCAACTGATGGATTTGGACCAAAAAATTTCCTGTGTTTTAAGAGTTCTTTGTCTAAATTTCCCTTCAATACGCCAGCACCAACCTTCGCATAGTTTTCTGTTATCTTGATCTTGTCAAAATTTTTCATATCCAAAATAATTCCATCTCCTAGTGCGCTTCCAACAAGCCCTGTCCCAGCACCACGAGGTGTTACAGAAATTTTTCTTTTTGATGCAAAACGCAAAACTAGAACAATATCTCTAAGATTTTGTGGAATGACTACAGCCTTTGGTCTTATTTTGTATGAGCTAGAATCAACAGAATAATACTCTAAAACCTCATCATCACATAAAACTTGGCCCTTGATTGTTTTTTCTAGTTTTTGTAGCTCTGATAAGCTCATTGATTTATCAGATGCTACATCATATTATTATGTGGTAATTTAGAAGAATAGGGGAATTCTGTAATAGTCCCAACGTTCTGGGTCAAACTTTTTCACAAATTGGGCACTTTCATAAGTTTGTGTACGTCTCTCTACTACATCGCGTAGCGCAAAACTAGTTAGATACTTGTATTTTTTTGCATGTGCCAACATTGTAAACATGTGACGCAGCTCTCTTCCTCCTTCATGGCCCCAGTATCCCATCTTTAGTGAAATAGGTTCCAAAAAGACAGTATTTGCTAGACCAAGATTTTCATCTTGGATTCCTGAACGTAATTTGTAATTTTCAAGCGGCCCTCCCTTTGCATATCCAATAATCTCGCCTTTTGTACTTCCAAGCCTTAAGGTGTTTAATATGGTGTTAGAGTCTCTTACAGACTCTGCAAAACTGTCTCTTGCAAACTGCAACGGTTTTGGTAATTCATCATATATTGCAAGTAATGCATCAATAAAATTTTCATCATTTCTTAATGTCATAGAATCAATTGTTGGAACAAGCCTTAGATTGTCATAAACAAAATTTGAGTGTATTTGAATTTCTTGTTGCCTTAGATTCATGAACCCTAAAACATTATTCATGAAATTTTTTCTCATTTGTCTAGGTAGCGATGCTAGAACCCTTTCAGTCATTTCTGTCTCATTATTTAGCAGATCTTCAAAATATGCAACAGCTCGACGTACGATAAGAGATGGATGCCACGCCAAGGCATGTGCATTCATTTTTGCCATCTCCATTCCTTTTTTGAAATCACCTAGCGCATAACCACTTATTCTATCTACAACTGAAAGAAACCAACCTAGCTTTAGGTAGTGCTCTTGTTGTTTTAGATCGTTTTTTGTAAGTGGTGATTTTTCAAAACACTCTGCTATCTTTATTTCAGCATTTTTCTTTAGCTCGCCACTCCACGGATAAGTTGTTCTTAGGATAAGTGCAATTACTATATTGATATCTAGTCCTGCTTCGGCAATTAATGATTGCACATTCTTGTCAGTTAGAAGAAACTTTATCACACTATCTTCGTGTGGCTTGTCTACACTTTTTTGTGGATCAAAGTCATGAAACAGTGCAGCAGTATACAGATACTTTAGATCATCTTGTCGAATTGACTCTAGTGAGCTTTTCCAAACAGATGCCATCAGTGTTACATAAGTTACCTCTAATTCGTGATTGATGTTGTGATATCCATAATAGTCTTCTCCAAGTCCTTGCGACTCGAAAATTTCTACAGTATAATCGAGCATTTTTGTAAAACACGGTGTGTCAAGTCCCATCAAAATAGCCCTATTCTCAATTTCATTTCTTAGAGTTGTGTTTCTTTGGACCAGTTGCACAGTATCCCGATCGTGGTATTGTTTTTAAACATGTATGGCTTTACGCAGAAATCTTGTCATCTGTGCAAAGGAATCTGAAAAAGCATCTAAAATCATGAAAATAAAGAAAAACTCATTATAATTAATTTTGAATTGGTAAGTAATGGTAATTGACGACAAGCTGCTTTCTAGTATAACGCAAAATAATGCGGGTCGCAACTATATGTTACATCTTGATAACAAATCATATCAATTAAGAGACGTATCAATTGCAAAATCACAAACACCGCTGACAAGACCAAACATGCGAGGCGGAGTTTACTTTTCTGATACTTTTCATTATAGAATAAAGGCAACAGTTGATGATACTACTATAATCCCATTTTTATCAAAAGTAATGCTTGGGCCAAATACAGAATTTAAGAATCTGAAGATAACATCTAGTCTGAAAAAAGGCGACAATGTGAAAAAAATTTTCTTGTACACAAACCTTACAAACACAATGCAAAGCTCATCAAAAGTAGAACTCAATATGGTTATTGTAGATATAAAAGAAGACTAGTCTACAAGACATCATAGTGTTTGTCATAGCTTTGTCTTAGCTCAGCATCGGATAAAATTTCATAAGCCCTGTTTATTTCTGCTATCTTTTCTTTTGCCAGAGGATCCTTGCTTTTATCAGGATGCAATTTTTTGACAAGTATGCGGTATTGTTTTTTTATCTCATCTTGTGTGGCATTTTTTTGCACATCTAGAATTGTATAACAATCAGGAAGCATTTTATCTTGTAATGCTTTTTTAAATTCTCTATGTCTTACATCCTTTGGCCTTTCAAATTCTGTATCATCGCTTGTCCACTCTGAGTGATATTTTTCGTAATCACGATCCTTTTTTGATGCAAAATCTTTTGCGTCATAGGTTGTTTTTTTCCGCAAAATTGAATCACGCAACAAGTAAATCACTAGACCAACAACTACTGCAACTGAAACAGAAAACAGTACTGTCAAATCCGTGGCACTAACATCTGGTACTAGATCATCACTTTGAGCAAAAACTTGCTGCAATGAGATCAAAAAAATTATTAAAAAAACCAATGTCTTCATATTTATTCATGGATTTGCTAGATTTTTTCTAGTTTTCTTCTATTATCAGAAGTACTTTATTTATCAACACCAAATAATAGTGTGAATATAGACGAGCTGGCAAAAAAAGGCAAAACTCTGCTTGTGGAAGGCAAGTTTGAAGACGCATTATCATATTTTGAGCAAGCACTTACCTTGGACCAAAATAACGCAGATTTGTGGAATTCAAAGGGTGTCGCATTGCGAAGCTTGGGTAGATATCAGGAAGCACTAGAATGCTTTAACAAATCCCTTGAGATTGAACCTCGTGACAAGGAAGCATCATAGTTGTAATTTGTTGACATATTGTTAATTTGTGGCGTACAAAAATCTTATCTGTTAAACCCAGAAAATAATTTCAGTGGATCTGTTAGAAGAGGCATACAATTTTTGTGAAACAGGCGAATACGAAAAGGCACTAGAGTGTTATGATAAAGTATTGCAAAAGGATCCACACAACATAAGGGCCTTAATTGACAAAGGCGTAACACTGCAAAACCTAGATCAAGTAAAAGAATCGCTTTTGTATTATGACCATGCACTTGAGCTTGCGCCAAAAAACATTGATGCCATGTTAAACAAAGGATCTGCATTACACACACTAAAGCGATATGCAGAAGCAATAAGGTGTTATGATGAGGTTTTGAAACTAGATAAAAAAAATACCATGGCACTTGCATACAAGGGGCTTTCACTTGCAGAGCTTGGTGAGGTTGAAGAAGCCTTGGAATACTTCAAGGGCGCACTAGAGCTTGACAAGTACTATGATCTGGCAAACATTAGCATAGAAAAGGCAAAAGAGATCCTAAAATCTTACAAAAAACTTTCAACACAAGCTAGCTTGGATTAAAATACAGTGACATCGCCAGGAGCTGGTTCTCTTTTCTGGCTTTTTTTATGAAACTCGACAAACTCTTTGTGCGTCGTTTCTTGATGTTTTCGTAGCTCTTCGATATTTTCAAACATATCATGGCATAGGTAGCACTTTGGTTTGTGCTCATCAACAAGTGGTAGTACCAAATCACTAGCTAATGCAGTCTTTGGTTAATTATCCTTTTTTGCTAAAAACATTCTTTAGTTTTATATTTGATAGAAACTGCATCATTTCGTGCTAGAAAATCTGGTAAGAGAATCACAGGCACTAGATAAGGCAATTGCAGGCGAAGAGCTGTCATTTGATGACGGAATGGAACTCATGAACTATGAAAACCTGCACATGCTTGGAGCCGTTGCAAACAACTCAAGGCAAAAACTAGTAGGTGATACTGTAACCTTTGCTTCCTCATACTACATGAACTACACAAATGTTTGTGCTGCAAGCTGCCAGATGTGTGCATTTTACAGAAAAGGAGATGAAGATGATGCGTACACGCTAAGCACTGAACAAATCGAACAAAGAGTTGGACTTGCAAAAAAAATGGGTGCAACCGAAGTTCACATAGTTGGCGGATTTCATCCAACGTTACCTTTAGACTATTATGAAGACATGATGAGAATAATAAAAAAGAATCATCCTGAGCTAAACATTAAGGCATTTACTGCAGCCGAAATATTTTATCTATCAAAACTTACAAAAAATTCTGTAAAAGAGATTCTTTTGCGATTAAAAAAAGCAGGACTTGACTCTATGCCTGGTGGAGGAGCTGAGCTTTTTCATCCAGATGTTAGAAAATTTATTGTTCGTGGCAAATGCTCAGGGCAGGAATGGCTTGACACGATAGAGCAGGCGCATAACCTTGGAATAAAAAGCAATGCGACTATGCTTTATGGCCATGTCGAAAAACCAGAACATGTAATTGATCATCTAATCAAGCTACGCGAGCTTCAAAAAAAGACACAAGGCTTTATCACATTTATCCCACTCAAGTTTAGCTTGGAGCACACAGAGCTTGAAAAAGAACACCATGTCAAGCATGAATACTCGTCAATTTATGATCTCAAAGTAATCGCACTATCAAGACTGATGCTTGCAGGTGAGCTAAACAACATCTCAGTTTACTGGGTAGCATATGGAAAAAAACTTGCACAGGTTGCACTGACAAACGGTGGAAATGATCTAGTTGGCACTGCATTTTCTGAGGAAATCTATCGAGCTGCGGGAAAACCAACAAACTCTTCTGTTTTAGAGCTTGCAAACATGGTTAAAGAAATTGGTAGAATCCCAGCTCAGCGTGATACCTTCTTTAACATACTGCAAAAATTTTGAATCTATCTTGAGTAATTACCGTTAAAATCTTGCCTTATGTGGCAGGCTTTTTTTCTATAGTCTTTACGCCACCTTCCTTTCTTTTTTTCCTTGCACCAAAGCTTATCAAAACAAGCAAAAACCCAACTCCTGCTATAATTCCTGACAAAATTCGCATATCTTGGTTTTGCTGTTGTGCTGATAGAAGATCAAAGGTTTCCTCTTCTGTCATACCCGATCTTCCGGTAGGGATTGTGGCATCAAGGTATACTGTAATGGCTAGCCCAAATGCTACCATTACAATGCCGGAGACAAGAATTTTTTTGTCAACTAGCACCATTTTCCATTTTGTTATAATAAAATAAGATAATTATTAGTTGCTTATCGGTACAAGTCAAACTCTGGGCTGCGCTTTTTTTCTTTGACTTCACTTAACACTGCCTTTACTACCTCTGCATGGTTGTAAGTCAAGTGTCGCAAAAACTTCGCTGACTCGTCTGCCCTTGTCAGGTCATCTGCAAAAACAAACTTTGCGCCGCTTAGCTCATTCATTAATTCATGGCACTCCTTGCACGGCTGAAAGTCTAAAATCAGTTTCATACGTCCTTACCTGTGCGTTTTCAGATAATAAAGATGACTAATAATTAGATCGGATCAAAGCTAAATTTTCTGCACACGGCTTTGCTAATTAGGCAAATTTTAGATCGAACTTGGGAACGAGATTTTTCTGGGCTGCAAGCTCAAACATGTGCTTTATTGTCCTCTCCCCTGTCTTTCCCATGTTTGCAGTAATGTCATTTACATACATTGCAACAAACCTTTTGATCAGGTCTCTTGGCTTTCCCCTCGAGTACTGCATTGCATAATCAAGTGTCTCTTCTAGATGGGCCAGACCATACTTTATAGAATCAGAAAGATATCTGTCAAATTTTTGTATGGTTTCAACTCCAAGCTCTGACCTTATCACATTGATGCCAAGAGGTACTGGCATGCCACCTGTCATATCATCCCACCACCTTCCAACATCTAATATTTTTTGCAGGCCTTCAAGCTCGTATGAAAGCTGTGTCTCATGAATTACTAGTCCTGCATCTACTTTGCCTTGCTTTACCGCATCTGAAATCTGGCTAAAGTTCATCTCAATATAATCAAACTTGCCAATCATTAGCTGCAAAAGCAAAAACGCGCTAGTCATTTTCCCAGGAACTGCAATCTTTGTCTTTGAAAGATCGCCTTTTGTAATATCTTTGTTTGAAATGACAATAGGACCATAACCCATCCCAAAGCTTCCACCGCTGTGAAGAATCGTATAGTTTGGAATGTAAGCACATGCATGAACTGAAACTGCAGTCACATCAAGATCAGGACTAAGTGCTCTCTTGTTTAGCTCCTCGATATCTTGGATTACATGCTTTACTTTAAAATCATCAGATCTTATCTTTCCTTCAAGCATTGCATAAAACATGAATGCATCATCTGCATCAGGTGTGTGGCCAACTGTTATTTCCATGCAACTGTTTTTGAGATTCGTTATAAATATCCAAATTATTTTTAGTCTAATATGCAAGAATACTGACAATAAAACATGCAAACAATTGAGGCACTAGAGCAAGACATTTTACTACAGATTCCATTTTTGCATAAATTCAAGGCAAAAAAACCAATTCCTGCACAAAGACAACAAAAGACAATCATTTGTGGAACAGGAGACTCTTATGCCGCAGCGCTGCTTTGCGAGGCATTTTCTGATTTTAGGATTCGTGCAATAGACCCCCTTGATCTAGTAAATAATCAAAAGTTGGCAAAAAATCACGCATATCTTGTATCAATATCAGGCAACACTATCTCAAACATCAAGGCTGCAAAAATTGTAAAAAAAGCAACCGCAATTACTGCAAGCAAGAACAGCCGTCTTGCAAAGGCTTGCTCTGATACCATTTATCTTGACTATCCAAGCGCAGGCATATTTACATCAGGAAGCATTGGCTTTCTTTCAAGCGCATTAACCTGTATATCGCTTGCAACTAAATTTTGCATCAATAATGCGTCACAGCTATTTCTTGACGCACTAGATACAAGCAGAAAAATAAAAATAAAAAACAAGGTCTTTTTGCTTGGAAACCAGCATACATTTCCTGTCGCAATGTATGGTGCTGCAAAGCTTTACGAAATCCTTGGAACAGATGCACACTATGAGAGAATAGAGCAGTTTTCACACATGGGATTATTTTGTGCAAAAAAAGGCGATACTGTAATCATATTTGAGCAAAAAAACAAGTACAACTTGCAGCTTGTCAAAAATTTGAGAAAAATTGGATTAAACGCAATCTTGGTAGAGCCAAAAACAAAGGACAAAGTAAGCTCGATTGTATTTTTTATTTTTGTATCACAGCTTGTCCCATTATATCATGCAAAAGCAAGACAGCAAAAGGAATGCTATTTTATCAACTCTAAAAAAATACGAGCTGCAAGTTCTGATATGATCTATTGAGTTTCTTCATAAGGTTTAATAGCTGAAGGAAAAGGATTTTTTAACAAACATGAAATTCAAGACAACAGATCAGATTCTAAAAATAATAGGCGACAAGAATCTTATCCGAAACTTTGGAGTAATTGCTCATGTAGACCATGGAAAAACTACGATGAGTGATAGCCTGCTAGCCTCTAGCGGAATAATTGCCCCATCTTCTGCAGGTCAGGCACTTGCACTTGACTCTATGAAACTAGAGCAGGAAAGGCAGATGACAATTGTTCAGGCAAACGTTACCTTACTTTTCAAGCAAGGCGAAAAGGAGTTTGTAATTAACATGATTGATACTCCGGGCCACATTGACTTTACAGGAAGGGTAACTCGAAGCCTTAGGGCAATAGATGGAGCTGTTGTAGTATCTGACTCTGTTGAAGGAATCATGACACAAACTGAGACTGTGACAAGACAAGCCCTTGAGGAGCGTGTAAGACCTGTTTTGTATATCAACAAAATTGACCGCCTCATAAAGGAGCTTAGATTAACTCCTGATAAAATGCAAGAGTGGTTTGCAGAAATTATTTCTGATTTTAACAGCCTTGTTGATACCTATGCCGAACCTGAATACAAAGACAAGTGGAAGGTATCAATTCAGGACGGCTCTGTTTCATTTGGCTCTGCAAAGGACAGATGGGGATTTAACATTGATATCATGAAAGAAAAGGGAATCACGTTCAAGGACATTTACCAAGCATACGAGTCAGGTGGAGTAGAAGAGCTTGCAAAGAAAGCTCCACTTGCTGATGCTGTTCTTGGCATGGTTGTAAAACATCATCCTCCTCCACATGTTGCACAAAAATATAGAATTCCAAAAATCTGGAAAGGCAACTTGGAATCAGATGTCGGAAAGGCACTGCTAAACTGTGATGATAATGGTCCTGCAGTGATGATGATTGTAAATATGACAGTTGATCCTGCGGCAGGACCAGTTGCAATCGGAAGATTATTTTCTGGAAAACTAAAGGACGGACAACACGTTCACATTATTGATTCAAAGCGAGAGGGAAGAATCCAGTCAGTTAATTTCTTTATGGGAAACCAGCGTGAGATGGTAGGTGAGCTTGCAGCTGGAAACATTCCGGCACTTTTAGGATTGCCAGAGGCAAGGGCAGGCCAGACACTTGCAAGCATTACCGATGTTCCATTATTTGAGGGAATCAAGTATGTGTCAGAACCTGTTGTCCAGATGGCAGTTGAGGCAAAGCATCCAAAAGATTTGCCAAAGCTTGTCGAAGCTCTGCGCCGAATTACAATCGAAGACCCAAACCTTGTTGTAAAAATTAATGAAGAAAGCGGCGAGACAATTATAGCTGGAATGGGTGTTTTACATCTAGAGATTGCAACTACTCTGATAGGCGATGCCGGAGTACAAATCATCACATCACAGCCACTCATCAACTACAGAGAAACAATAAGAAAAGGAACAGATGCTGTTATGGCAAAATCGCCAAACAGACACAACAAGCTCTTCATGGCAGTTGAGCCACTAGAACCAGAAATTGCAGAGATGATAAGAAATGGCCAGCTATCTGAGATGAAGGATAAAAAAGAGGTTGCAAAGATTTTGCGAGAAAAGGGATGGGATCCTGACATGGCAAAAAGCGTTCTAAAGTTTGATCCAAGAGGAAATGTTTTGATCAATGCAACAAAAGGTGTCCAGTTTATCCAAGAATCAACTGATTCAATTTTGACTGGATTTGAAGAGGTAATGAAGGAAGGTCCTTTGGCAAAAGAGCAGATGAGAAACTGTAAATTCATTTTCACTCACTTTGTTCCACACGAAGACCCCGCACACAGGGGACTATCGCAGCTTGGCCCTGCATCAAGACGTGCATGTCTTGGCGCTGCACTTATGGCAGACCCAGTTTTGCTTGAGCCAATGCTAGGAATTGAGGTACGTGTACCACAAGACCTTATTGGAAACGTAGCTGGCGTTTTGGCTGGAAAACGTGGCAAAGTAATTGACATGCAGCAAAAAGGTGTTGTAAATATTGTAACAGGTGAGATCCCCGCATCTGAGACGTTTGATCTATCAGAAGTTATGCGAGGCCAGACTGCTGGAAAGGCAATGTGGAACACTCACTTTAAGGCATGGAGTCCACTTCCAGCTTCAATTCAAACGCAGGTGATTGGCGAAATTAGAAAAAGAAAAGGTCTTGCGCCAGAACCTCCAAAAGCTGATGAGTTTATCGATAAAGAGTAAAAAAGGCAAAGCCCCCCGCTTACGAACAGTTACACACCAGACTACGTCATAACGTTAGTTAGGATTTGTTGGAGAGAAGTTAATTATGATTAAAATAATTACGAAATAATTGACTGATTGGCCAAAGTACCATCCAAGACGTAGAAAATTAAAGTACGTAGTAATGATTTGTTCGGTTATCGGATTTTATTTATTATATGGAATTATTACAGAACTTACCTCTGATAATGAAAATACCACAGAACAAAAAATCGTTGTTCCAGAACAAGATAATTTAGAATCCACTCCTAATGTTGAACCTGAACCAGAAGCAGAATCTACATCAAATAATGAAATTACCTCACCTGATTCTAAAGAAAAAGAAACTGAATTAGAAATTCATCGGTTAGTAAATATTGAAAGGCAAAAGTATGGTCTAAAATCTCTCTCTTATGATAATGCGTTAGCAGATATTGCTAGATTCCATAGTGAAGATATGGCAAAAAGAAAATTCTTTTCACATGTAAATCCAGATGGACAAGACCACACTGCAAGAGCTCTTGATGAAGGTTACAAATGTGAGAATCAAATAGGAAATATGATCTATGGATTGGGAGAAAACCTACACATGGCAAGCAGAACAACTTGTAAAATTATGAGTTGCCTAATCGTGTCTAGGATAAAATAAACAATTACTTAAATCAAATGAAATTCATGCTTCTTTCTCTAAAAAATAGCAGATTTTATTGACTAAATTTCAC
>Ga0194131_10000945_pt1 | contig 50305 bp, 51 predicted proteins | sample TA2KigO120mmetaG_FD_148631 | JGI IMG/M metagenome (GOLD analysis project Ga0194131, IMG submission 148631) | Freshwater microbial communities from Lake Tanganyika, Tanzania - TA2015053 Kigoma Offshore 120m | ecosystem: Environmental > Aquatic > Freshwater > Lake | place: Tanzania: Lake...
CTTCCTGATACTCTGGCCCATGGCGCGTTCCTCCGGTGGCCGCCCTGGCAGGCGGCTGGTCGGTCGTTCACTTCACACCCGGAAGAATGCGCCATTTCTCTTTTCCACACGAATCGGGACGCCACCTCGACACGCCGAGGAGACACGGATGGATCGACGAGAATTCCTGAAGCTGGCCGCGCTCGCGGGACTCGGCACGGTGGCGACGCCGGGCGACCTCTTCGCGCAGTACCGCTTCCTCGCGCCCATGAAGGTCACCAACCCGACCCAGGCCTATCCGAACCGGGACTGGGAGCGCATCTACCGCGACATCTACCGTACCGACCGCACGTTCACGTTCCTCTGCGCGCCGAACGACACCCACAACTGCCTGCTCCGCGGGTTCGTGAAGAACAACGTGCTCGTCCGGATCGAGCCGACGTACGGCTACGCGAAGGCCACCGACCTCTCGGGGCATCGCGCGTCGCCGCGCTGGGATCCCCGCTGCTGTCAGAAAGGCCTCGTGCTCGGCCGCCGCCTCTACGGCGATCGCCGCGTGAAGGGCGCATTCGTCCGGAAGGGATTCAGGCAGTGGGTCGAGCGTGGCTTCCCGCGCGATCCCGAAACCGGGCGCGCGCCCGCGGAGCTGATGAAGCGCGGATGGGACGGCTACGAGCGCGTGGACTACGCCACCGCGTACGAGCTTCACGCGAAGGCGCTCGACAACATCGCGCGCACGTACTCGGGCGAGCGCGGCGCGCAGCGCCTCCGCGCCCAGGGCTACGACCCCGCGATGGTCGACGCCACGGCGGGCAGCGGCGTGCGCACGACGAAGTTCCGCGGCGGCATGGCGAAGCTCGGCGCCACGCGCATCGTCGGCACGTACCGCTTCGGCAACATGATGGCGCTTCTCGACGCGCGGGTGCGCGGGGTCGGCGCCGACGCGGCGATGGGGGGTGGCGCGTGGGACTCGTACTCCTGGCACACGGACCTGCCGCCCGGCCATCCGATGGTGCACGGCGATCAGACGTCGGACTTCGACCTGTTCGCCGCCGAGCACGCGAGCCTGCTGCTCGTCTGGGGCATGAACTGGATCACCACCAAGATGCCGGACAGCCACTGGATGACCGAGGCGCGGCTGCGCGGGACACGGGTCGTCGTCATCACCGTCGAGTACAGCGCGACGGCCAACAAGGCCGACGACGTGCTCGTGATCCGGCCCGGGACCGATCCCGCGCTCGCGCTCGGCTTCGCCGGCGTGATCATGCGCGAGAAGCGCTACGACGAGACGTTCGTCAAGCGGTTCACCGACCTGCCGCGTCTGGTCCGGCTCGACACGCGCGAGCCGCTGCTGGCGCGCGACGTCTTCCCCGGCTACCGGGAATCCGAGCTGAGCAACTGGGTGACGGTCGTCCCCAGGGGCGCGGCGGCGACCCCGACGGTCGCGCAGAACGGGATGCAGATCCCCGAGGCACTGCGCGGCGAGTTCGCCGACTTCGTGATGTGGGACACGCGCGGGGGGAACGCCGTGGCGGTGAGCCGCGACATGGTGGGCGATCGGTTCGCGACGGCGGGCATCGACCCCGCGCTCGAGGGAACCTTCGAGGTGACGCTCGCGAACGGCACGAAGGTCCAGGCCCGGCCCGTCTTCGACCTCACGCGCGAATACCTCGACGCGAGCATGACGCCGGCCGACGTGGAGAAGATCACGTGGGCGCCGGCGGCCGCGGTGGAGGAGCTCGCGCGGGCCATCGCGCGTCACGGCGGCACGACGCTCTTCACGGTCGGGATGGGCCCCAACCAGTTCTTCAACAACGACCTCAAGGACCGCGCGATCTTCCTCGTCGCGGCGCTGACCGGCTCGATCGGTCGGATGGGCGGCAACGTCGGCTCGTACGCCGGCAACTACCGGACCACGCTGTTCTCCGGCATCCCGCAGTACGCGGCGGAGGATCCGTTCCGCCCGCAGCTCGACCCGAGCGGTGCGGTCGCGGTGAAGAGCTACGTCCGCTACGAGTCGCTGCACTACTACGCGGCCGGCGAGGTCATCCATCGCGAGGGCACGAAGCAGTTCACGGCCGGCGCGCACGTGCCGACGCCCACGAAGGCGATCTGGCTCACGAACTCGAACTCCCAGGTCGCCAACACGAAGTACCACTACAACGTCGTCTTCAACACGCTGCCGAAGCAGGAATGCGTGGTCGTGAACGAGTGGTGGTGGTCCGGCTCGTGCGAGTACGCCGACATCGTGTACGGCGTCGACTCGTGGATGGAGCTGAAGTATCCGGACATGACGGCGTCGAACACGAATCCGTTCCTCCAGGTGTTCCCGCGCACGCCGCTGCGCCGCACCTTCGGCACGGTGAGCGACCTCGACACCTATCTCGGCGTCGCCGGCGCCCTGGCGACGCTGACCGGCGACCCGCGCTTCACCGACTACTGGACGTTCGTGAAAGACAACAAGGTCGAGGTCTACCTCCAGCGCATCCTCGACGCGAGCGCGCCGTGCCGCGGCTACAACATCCGCGACCTCGAGGGCCTCGCGGCCCAGGGCATCCCCGCGCTCATGAACACGCGCACCTATCCCCGCGCCTTCTCGTGGGAGCAGGTGCACGAGTCGAAGCCCTGGTACACGAAGACCGGGCGTCTCGAGTTCTATCGCGGCGAGCCCGAGTTCCTCGAGGCCGGGGAGAACCTGGTCGTCTATCGCGAGCCGGTCGACTCCACGTTCTACGATCCGAACGCGATCGTGGCGCGGCCGCACGTGGCCATCCGTCCGGCGGGGCCGGACGCGTACGGGTTCCCGCGCGACAAGCGCGACTGGTCCGCGCGTCAGGGCCGCAACGTCATCGTCACCCCCGACGAGCTGCTGCGGACCCAGCACCCGCTGATCCCCGCCGGGTACACGAGCGTGTTCCACACGCCGAAGTACCGGCACGGCTCGCACACGACGCCGATCGACACCGACCTGATGGCGAACTTCTTCGGCCCGTTCGGCGACATGTACCGGCGGGACAAGCGGTCCCCCCACGTCGGCGAGGCGTACCTCGATCTCAATCCGGACGACGCGCGCGCGCTCGGCGTGAACGACGGCGACTACGTGTGGGTGGACGGTGATCCACAGGACACGCCGTTCAAGGGCTGGCAGGAGAAGGGCCGCGAGGCCGAGGCGCACATCGCGCGGCTCTTGTGCCGCGCGCGCTACTACCCGGGCACGCCCAAGGGCATCATGCGCATGTGGCACAACGGCTACATGGCCACGCCGGGCTCGGTGCGCGGCCACGAAACGCGTGCCGACGGCCTCGCGAAGAATCCCGACACGAACTACCAGTCGTTCTTCCGCTACGGCTCGCACCAGAGCCTCACGCGCTCCTGGCTCAAGCCGACGCACCAGACGCAGTCGCTCATCACGCGGCGCAGCTTCACGCACGAGGTGACGAAGGGCTTCCAGGCCGACGTGCACTGCGTGACCGGCGCGCCGCGCGAGGCCATGTGCCGCGTGACGAAGGCCGAGGAGGGCGGCATCGGCGGAAAGGGACTGTGGCGTCCCGTGACGCTGGGACTGCGGCCGACGAACGAGAGCGCGGCGATGCGGCGATACCTGGCCGGGGAGTTCCGGCCCCGGAGGGCGTGAGCCATGGCGAAGGTGTTCAACTGGCAGCTCGGCCGCGAGATCGACTTCCCCTACGAGGTCGAGCGGCCCGAGAAACAGTTCGCGATGATCTTCGACACCAACAAGTGCATCTCCTGCCAGACGTGCACGGTCGCGTGCAAGACGACGTGGACGCAGGGGCGCGGGCAGGAATACATGTTCTGGAACAACGTCGAGACGAAGCCGTACGGCTATTACCCGCTCGGCTGGGACGTCAACATTCTCGACGCGCTCGGGGTCCAGGCGATGGACGGGCCGGTCTACCAGGGCAAGACGCTCTTCGACGCGGCGCCGACCGGTGAAGTCATCCTCGGCTACGTGCCCGACGACCGCGACTACGCGCACCCGAACATCGGCGAGGACGACTCCACCGGGACGATGCCGCGCGGCGCGTACATGACCGCCCCGCACATGCAGTGGATGTTCTACCTGCCGCGCATCTGCAACCACTGCACGTACGCGGCGTGTCTCGGCGCGTGCCCGCGCCAGTCCATCTACAAGCGGCGCGAGGACGGCATCGTGCTGCTCGACCAGAGCCGCTGCCGCGGGTATCGCGAGTGTGTCAAGGCCTGCCCGTACAAGAAGGTCTACTTCAACACGCAGACGAAGGTCAGCGAGAAGTGCATCGGCTGCTATCCCGCCGTCGAGGGCGGCCGGCAGACGCAGTGCACGACGAGCTGCATCGGCAAGATCCGCGTCCAGGGCTTCCTCGGGAAGCCGGACAAGCCCGACGCCGATAACCCGCTCGACTACCTGGTCTTCATCAAGAAGGTGGCGCTCCCGCTCTATCCACAGTTCGGGCTCGAGCCGAACACCTACTACATCCCGCCCGTGCACGTGCCGCCCGCGTACCTGCGGCAGATGTTCGGGTGGGGCGTCGAGCGGGCGATCGAAACCTACAAGCGCGCCCACGAAGACACGAAGCTGCTCGCGGCGATGACGCTGTTCGGCGCGACGCCGGAGATCTCGCACTACTTCCGTGTCGACGGCGACAGCGTGGTCGGCTACGACGCCAAGCAGGCCGAGATCGTCCGTGTCCCCTTGCGGGAGCCTGCGGTCGTGCGAGAGCTCTATGACATCAAGCACAAGGTCTACCGCACCAACATCACGTGAGGGGGCTGGGGATGACCGTTCGTGGGCTCGCACTCGTCGTCGTGATGCTGTCCGCGCCGCCGGCCCCGGCGCTGGCGCAGCCGGCGATCACCGCCGTCCGCGTGTCGGGCGCCGGCCCGATCGCCGATCCCGCCGCGCGCGTGTGGAAGGACGCGCGACCCGTCAAGGTCGCGATGCTCGCCCAGACCGTGACGCTCCCGAACCTCGCGGAGCCCGCGGTGAAGGAGCTGAGCGTGCGCGCCGTGCACAACGGCGGCTGGATCGCCTTCCTGATCGAGTGGACGGACGCGACGCTCTCCGATCGCCTTCTCGTCGACAGCTTCGGCGACCAGGTGGCCGTGCAGCTTCCGGTCGACGTCAAGGCCGCACCGCCGTCACCGATGATGGGCCACGTGGGCGGCCGCGTGAACATCATGCAGTGGCGCGCGGCGCTGCAGCACGACATCGACAAGGGCGCGCCGTCGATCAAGGATCTGTACCCGCACGCGTGGACGGACGTCTACCCGGACGAGGTCCTCGGCGCGACCGACGCACGGCCGTACGCCGGCGCGCTCGGCATCGAGAACCCCGTGAGCCGCGGCGTGGCGTCGCCGGTGCTCGACCAGATGGCCGAAGGATGGGGCTCGATGACCGTGAAGCCGGACCAGCACGCGCTCGGCAAAGGCGAGTGGAAGGAGGGCACGTGGCGCGTGGCGATCACGCGGCCGATGGTGTCCGACGACGTCAACGCGCCGCGGCTCGTCCCGGCGACGAGGACCGCCGTCGCGTTCGCCGTCTGGGAGGGCGGTCATCGCGAGGTGGGCGCGCGCAAGGCGTGGTCGCCGTGGATCCCGCTCGTGATCCAGGCGGCGCCTCCGAAGGCGGGCGCGCGATGAACGTGCCCGCGCCGCTCCTCGTGGGCTTTCATCGGGCTGCGATGTATCGCCTGTGCAGCGTCGCCCTCGCGTACCCGGAGCCGGGCCGACTCACCGAGGTGGCGCGATTCGGCGCCGGCGCCGTGGCCGGGGCCGACATGGCGCTGCGGCCGCTGATCGAGGCGGTGATCGACAGGGCGCGCTGGACCGACGAGGCGAGCGCGGCGAGCGAGTACGTCCGGCTGTTCGACGGTGCGGCACCGTGCGCGCCGTACGAGGGCGCGTACGGACCACCGCAGATGGCGGGGAAGGTGGCGCTGCTCGCCGACCTCGCGGGGTTCTACGCCGCGTTCGGACTCGAAGTGGCGGACGGCCAGCCCGACGTCCACGACCACATCGCGACGGAGCTCGAATTCCTGAGCGCGCTCGCCATCAAGGAGGCCTGGGCGCTCGCCGAGCATCACCACGAGCACGCCGAGCTCACCCGGGACGCGACGGTCCTCTTTCTCGGGGATCATCTCGCGCGCTGGGCACCGGCCTTCGCCGACGCGCTGGCGGGGGCGACGGACCTCGACTACTATCGCGCCGTCGCGCGGCTGATTCGGGCGTGGGTGGAGGCCGACAGCACCGGGTGCGGCGTCAGCGTCGCCACCCTGGCGGCGGCGACGCCCCGCGCCGACGCGGACGACGGCTTCACGTGCCCGATGGCGGAGGAGGCGGACGCCGAAACCGCGTGAGCGGTCCGATCAGCGCTGGCCCTGGGCGCGGTCCGCGATCTCCACGGTCTTCTTCGCGACGTCGAACTTGAGCGTCTGCTTGGTCTCGACGTCGCCGCCGGTGACCCGGATGAAGAACGTGTCGTCGCCGAACTCGATCGAGTGGATGTCGCCCACGGCGAACACCGCCGCCTGCCCGGGCTCGTTCAGGAACTCCTTCTGGAGCTCGAGCTCGGCGTAGCCCGGCCGGCTGCCGTCGTCGAGCCGGCGCCAGCGGCGCATGCGCGTCGGGTTCTTGTAGTTGCCGTAGACGACCCAGCACGGGCCGTGGTCGTGCACCGCGGAGGTGCTGCCCTTCTCGCGCCCGTGCACGAGCACGTGAACGTCGGTCTCAGGGTCGTGCCCGATCGTGGTCAGCCGCGTGTACGGCGGCGGATCGCCGAGATGCTTCGTCAGGAGCTCGGGGTTGTGGAGGAGCTTCTCGAGGTGGCCGCGGACCTCCGCGAGCCCCGAGGGAACGCCCTTCGCCTTGATCGTCGCGCGCGTGTCGGCGAGGAACTGCTCCAGCGTGTAGTCGGTCGACATGGGTCGCCTCCTCAGGCGCGCAGGCGCGGGCAGAGCCGCATCGCGTTCTCGCTCAGGATCTTTCGCTTGCTCGTGTCGCTGAGCTCCGGACGGTTCACCACCTGGTCGAGGCTCTCCGGCCACGCGGTGTCGCCGTGCGGCCAGTCGGTGGCGAAGAGCCAGAGGTCGTCGCCGAGCTCCTGCACGCAGAACGGCAGCGATCGCTCCCACGTGTCGATCGCGTGGAAGTACCGCCCCTCGGCCAGGATCTCGCGCGGCAGGCGCTTCAGGTTGGGCACGTGGCCGGGCGACATCAGATAGTGCGTGTCGAGCCGATCGAGCGCGAGCGGCAGCCAGCCGCCGCCGGTCTCGATGATGCCGACGCGCAGCGTCGGGAACATCTCGAAGATCCCGCCGCCGATGAGCGCGCCGAGCGCTGCCATGCCGGCCCACGGGTTCGCGAAGCTGTGGAGCAGGAACCACGCGCCGTCGAGGTCGAACGTGCCCGGGCCGTACGGCGGCCGTGCCGTGCCGCCGTGAGCGAGCAGCGGCAGGTCGAGCTCCTGCGCGACCTCGTAGAGCGGATAGAGGTCGGGATTGTCGAGCAGCTTGCCCTCGGGGGCCTGCGGCGAGATGTAGATCCCCACGAGGTTGGGATCCTTCGCCCAGTGCCGGATCTCGGCCACGCCGGACGCGACGTCGCGCATGTTCGGCACCACCGTCCACTTGAGGCGCGTGGGCGCCTGCGAGCAGAAGTCGACGACCCAGCGGTGATACGCGCGGTAGAGCGCGTTCTCGAAGCCCACGTCGCGCAGCGCGCAGTAGCTCGAGACGTGCGTCGGATAGAGGACGCCCACGTCGACGCGGGCGCGGTCCATGTCCTCGATCCGCATCTTCGCGTTCCAGCTCACCTCGGGGCGGATCGGCGGCAGCGCGTCCGGGCGGCCTGGCGGAAATGCCTTGCGGCCGCCGGCCATCTCCGAGCGCTTCGTGAGCCCGAAGGTGTCGCGGCGGCCCAGCGGCCGCCCCGCCTCCACGGGCTCGATGATCGAGGTGCGGCTGCCGAAGAGGGAGTACGAGCTGCCCGCCTCGGCCTGTCGCTTGATCGACTCGCAGAGCTGCTGGTACGCGTCCTGGTAGGCGGGGTCGAGGTAGTCGCCGTAGAAGCGGTCGGCGCGCTCGACGATGTGGGAATCGAGATCGATGACCGGCGTGCCGTTCCAGCTCATCGCTTCGCACCGGCGCTTCCGAGCGCCGCCTCCTGCGCGGCCGCGGCGGCGTCGGCCTTCGCGAAGTGCCCGTCGGTGAACCCGTAGAGCTTCGCGCCGCCGAGGAAGATCTGCGCGGCGGTCTCGCGCGAGACGTTCTTCAGGAGGTTCTCCGACACGTGCGGGAAGTTCGAGTCGAAGTGCGGGTAGTCGGTGGAGATGCACATGCGGTCGGCTCCGATGAGGCCCGCGGTCGCCTCGATCTCCGGCTCGCTGCCCTCGACGGCGGCCCAGCAGTTGCGGCGGAAGTACTCGCGTGGCGTCATCGAGAGGTACGGCGCGTGCGAGTCGCGGTACTGCGGATAGTCCCACTCGATGCGCGACAGCAGCCCCGGCGCCCACGAGTTCTGCGCTTCGAGGAATCCCACGCGCAGCTTCGGATGGAACTCGAACACGCCGCCGATGATCATGGCGATCAGCGCCTGCTGCATCTCGATCCAGTGGCTCGCGACGTGCCGGTAGAACCGGTTCTCGCCGTAGAGGTCGTTCATGTGCGAATACCAGGCGCCCGTGCCTTCGTGGAAGCCCCAGGTGACGTCGAGCTCCTCGTGCACGCTGTAGAGCGGATCCCAGTAGTTCGAGTGCCAGAAGCGGCCGTTCACCATGTTGGGCCGGATGAAGGAGCCGACGGCGCCGAGCTCGCGGACGCAGCGCACCAGCTCGCGGCAGGCGAGGTGGACGTCGTGCACGGGCAGCATCGCGGCGAACTTCAGCCGATCCGGGCTGTGCCGGCAGAACTCCGCGATCCAGTTGTTGTAGGCCTCGCACAGTCCCAGCGAGAGCCACGGGTCGAGGTTGTCGCGCGCGATGAGGCTCAGGCCGGTCGTCGGGAAGAGGACGGCGATGTCGACGCCCTCCATCTCCATGCCCTTGACCTGCGCCACCGCGTCGTAGTTGCGCTGGATCGCGAAGTCGAGGCGGCCGGTGTCCGCCAGCCGTGAGCCGGACAGGGGCTGCGTGCTGTGCGTCGTGCCCGGCCGGGAGCGCTTCCGGTGCTGCTGCATCTCGGCGTCGCGCGTCGTCGGGAGGCCGTCGATCACGATCGTGCCGCGCCGGGGCCGGCCGTCCGCGCCGAGCGGCAGGATCACGCGCTCGCGGAACTTCGGGTCGAGGTGCCGCGCGAAGAGATCGGGCGGCTCCATGATGTGCATGTCGCAGTCGACGAATCTCAGGCCGTCTTTCATGTCGTTCTCCGATCAGGTCACTTTCACGGGATGGGGCACCGGCACGTTGTAGCCGTAGCCCTGCGCGTTCCACGGAATGCTCGCCGGCTGCGTGTTGCCATGGTCGTCCACGGCGCGCGTGAGGATCACGTGCTCGCCGGGGCGCGCATCCCACTCGACGTCCCAGCGCGCCCACGCTCGTGGGATGTTCGGCTCGCGGAGCGTGGCGGGTTGCCAGGTGGCGCCGCGATCGACGCTGACCTCCACGCGGCTGATGCGGCCGGCGGGCGACCACGCGAAGCCGCGCACGCGCTGCACGCCCGCGCGCAGCGTCGCACCCCACGGCAACGCGACCGCGCTCTTGATCGTCTGCTCTCGCAGCACGATCTCGCGCGGATAGTCGGGGCCTTCGAGCACGTAGCTCTTCGTCGTCGTCGGCACGTCGATCGTCGTGGTCCGCACCTCGACGCGCCCGACCCACTTGACGTTGTTGATGCCGACCCAGCCCGGGACGATCGCGCGGACCGGAAAGCCGTGGTCCGGCGGCACGGGCTCGCCGTTGAACGCGTACGCCAGGAGCGTGTCCTCCTCGAACGCCTTCGCGAGGGAGATCGGGCGGCTGACCTTCACCGAGTCGAGCCCCTCGATCAGCACGTTCAGGATGTCCCGCGGCGTCTCCTTCCGGACCTTCGCCATCTCGAGGACCGCGCCCAGCGGCACGCCGGTCCACTCCGCCACGCCGATGCCGCCGGAGCGCCACTGCGTCCCCGACGCGACCTTCCCCATGAACTCCTTGAAGAAGCCGCGACCGTTGCCGGCGCACTCCACGAACGCGATCACCGAGCGCGAGGGGAGCCGGAGGAGGTCGTCGAAGCCGAGGTCGAGGGGCCGCTCGAGCGCGTCGCCCTCGACGCGCAGGCGCCACGTCTTCGGATCGAGCGACGGCGTGGCCGCGTGCTGGCGCACGAAGAAGTGACTGGCGGGCGTGAGGTAGCCGCGGAGCGTCTCGAGCCGTGTCTCCAGGTTGATGCCATGACTGATGAAGATGTCGCTGGGCAGAGGCTTGACGTGGAGCTTCTGCGACTGCGCGATCGCCTCGCCGCCCGCCGCGAGCGCTGCCGCGCCCGCCGCACCGGCCGCCAGGAAATGCCGGCGACTGACACCCTCGTGCTCGCCCATGGACGCCTCCGTTTCCTGCCCTGCTGCGGCTGGCCCGGATGCAGGAGTGCTGGTGGGATTCTAGGGGCGGGAACTCGACGTGGCAACCACCCCGCGGTAACGTGGCGCAATGGCTCCGACCACCATTCGCACGGTCTGCGCGCACGATTGTCCGGACCAGTGCTCGCTGATCGCGACCGTCGAGAACGGACGCGTCGTGCGCGTGCAGGGCGATCCCGAGCATCCGTTCACCGCGGGCTTCGCGTGCACGAAGGTGAACCGCGAGCACGAGCTCGTCCACTCGCCCGAGCGCGTCAAGACGCCGCTCCGCAGGACCGGGAAGAAGGGCGCCGCCGAGTTCGTGCCCGTCACGTGGGACGCGGCCCTCGACGAGATCGAGACGCGGTGGACGGCGATCGTCCGCGAGGACGGGCCGCTCGCCATCCTCGGCTACGCGTACAGCGCGCACCAGGGCGTCTTCAACCGCGGGCTCGTCCTCGGCTTCTTCCACGCGCTCGGCGCCTCGCGACTCAAGGCCGGCACCGTGTGCGACACGTGCGCGTACGACGCGTGGGAGGCGGTGGCGGGCGACGTCGGCGGCAACGATCCGGAGTCGGTCGTCGACTCCGACCTGGTGATCTCGTGGAGCGCGGACCTCCACACCACGAACGTCCACATGTGGCCGCTGATCGAGGAAGCGCGGCGGCGCGGCGCCACGCTGATCGTGATCGACCCGCGGCGCACGGAGAGCGCGAAGCGCGCGGACTGGCACATTCCGGTGAACGTCGGCACCGATGCCGCGCTCGCGCTGGGGATGATGCACGTGCTGGCGCGCGAGGGCCTCGTCGACCGCGACTACATCGCGCGCGCGACGCTCGGCTTCGACCGCCTCGAGCGCGAGGTGCTTCCACGGTTCACGCCGTCGCGCGTGGCCGCGATCACCGGCGTGGCCGCGGCGGACGTCGAGCGCCTCGCGCGGAGCTACGGCCGCGCTCGCGCGCCGTACATCCGCCTCGGGCAGGGGATGACGCGCTCGGCGCAAGGCGGCGCGGCGATGCGCGCGGCGGCGCTCCTGCCCGGCGTGGTCGGCGCGTACGCGAAGTGGGGTGGCGGCGCGGTCCTCGGGACGGCCACCGAGTTCGGCCTCGACCTGGGCGCGATCCGCCGGCCGTCGGGGCCCGCGAAGACGCGTGAGGTCAACCACTCGCGCATGGGCGATGCGCTGCTCACGATGAAGGATCCGCCGCTCCGGGCCCTCTACGTCGCGGCGAACAATCCCGCGGTGACGTGCCCCGACGCGCGCGCGGTGCGGCGCGGGCTCGCGCGCGAGGACCTCTTCACGGTCGTTCACGATCCGTTCCTCACCGACACCGCGCGCTACGCCGACATCGTGCTGCCGGCCACGACGTACCTCGAGACGGAGGACTTCCACCGCTCGTACGGCAGCTATTACATGCAGCGCGCCGCGCAGGTGGTGGCGCCGCAGGGCGAGGCGCGCTCGAGCCTCGCGATGGCGCAGGAGCTCGCGCGGCGCATGGGCGTGCGCGACGCGGTGTTCTCCATGTCGATGGACGAGCTGATCGCGACGATCTTCCGCGGCGCGCGGGGGCCGATCACGTCGGTCGATCCCGCGACGCTCCGTGATCACCAGCCGATGAAGCTCCCGCTGCCCGAGGGCGGGCCCCGCTGGGCGACACCGTCGGGCCGCCTCGAGTTCTATTCGGAGACGCTCGCCGCGCAGGGGATCGCGGCGATGCCGGACTGGGCGCCCGATGCCATGGAAACGCGCGACGCCGGGCGCTGGCCGCTCAAGCTCCTGACGGCGCCCGGCTATTACCAGAGCCACACCGCGTTCTCCGGCAACGTCACGCTCCGGCGGCGCGCGGGCGCGCCCGAGTGCATGCTGCATCCCGACGAAGCGGCGAAGCGCGGACTTCGCGACGGCGACGGCGTGACGCTCGTCAACGACCTCGGCGAGGTGCGAATGCGTCTGCGCGTGTCCGACGAGACCGCGCCGGGCCTCGTGCTCGTCGTGGGCCAGCGGCCCTCCGGCGAGAGCGACGACACGACGGTGAACATGCTGTGCTCGACCCGCTACAGCGACATCGGCGAGGGCGCGACCTACCAGAGCACCTACCTGGACGTTCGGCGCTAAGATGGGGCCATGGAAGGCATGACCCGGCGCGAGATCCTCGGCACGCTCGGGGTGCTGGGCGCGGCGGCGGCGACGGGCGCGGTCACGGTCGGCGTGCCCGGGCCGGCCACGGCCCAGCAGCCGCAGTTCGGCCAGCAAGAGTCGGTGCAGGACGCCATGAAGCGCCTGTTCGGCGCGCGGCCGATCAAGGATGCCGGCGGTCTGGTGAAGCTGGACGTCCCGCTCATCGCCGAGAACGGCGCGGTCGTCCCCGTGTCCGTCGAGGCGCAGTCGCCGATGACCCCGCAGAACCACGTGAAGGGCATCTACATCGTCGCGGACAAGAACCGGATCCCGGTCGTGACGCACGTCGCGCTGTCGCCCGAGGCGGGCGCCGCGTTCATGGGCGCCAACATCCGGCTCGGCGAGACCACCGACCTGCGCGCGATCGTCGAGCAGAGCGACGGGACCTTGCTCCAGGTGAAGCGCGAGGTGAAGGTGACCGTCGGCGGGTGCGGAGGCTAGGCCATGCAAGATGTCGGCAAGGTCCGCGTCCGCGTGCCCTCGACGATCAAGGCCGGCGAGGTCGTCCGCGCCCGCACGCTCGTGATCCACCCGATGGAGCGGATCGAGCGCGACGCGAAGGGCCAGGTCATCCAGAAGAAGTACAACTACATCACGAAGCTGACCGCGACGTACCTCGGCAAGCAGGTCGCCGTGTTCGACACCACGCAGTCGGTGAGCGAGAACCCGTTCTTCGCGTTCGCGTTCCGCGCGACCGATCCGGGCCAGCTCAAGGTGACGTTCATCGACACGCACGGCGGCAAGTACGAGGGCACCGCCGACATTCGATTCAGTTGAGCTCGCGGGCTCCGGGCGCTCGAGCGCCCGCCCGCTCGCGTGCCCCGCTTCGCTCGATCGCCGCCCTGCTCCTCGCGGGGTGCGCGGGCCTCGGCTCCGATGCTCCGCAGTCCGGTGTGGCCGCGTGGACCACGCGCGCCGTTCCCGAAGCGCGCGGGGAGATCCGCACGCTCGCCGACGGCAAGCGCCAGGCCGTGCGCTACCGGGGCTGGACGACCACCGACTTCGGCGCGTTTCCCACCTACGCGTACGGCGACACGCGCAAGAATCCGCCGGTGCAGCGCGCGACGTCGCCGCCCGGGCTCGTCGGCGATCCGAAGAAGGCCGCGCGCTCTTCCTCTCGCGCGCGAAAGGACCGTGCACCGGCTGTCATCTCGTGCCCGGCGACGACGTGTGGCCGGCCGGGAGCGTCGGGCCCGACCTTTCGACGTTCGGCACGCGCGGGCTTCCCGACGCGCACGTCTACATGCACCTCCACGACTCGCGCGTGCTGTTCCCGAAGACCGTGATGCCGCCGTGGGGCGTGACCGGCGCGCTGAGCCCGCAGGAGATCGTCGACCTCGTCGCGTATCTCCAGAGCTTGAAGGGCCCGGCGCAGCCCGAGAAGGATCCCGATCGCAACCCGTTCACGCGCAGGCGCCCGATCGGATTCGGCGACAACCTCGACCCGACGAACAATCCGGCGGTCGTCGCGGCCGAAGACCGCGAGGCGCTCTGGAATCAGCGCGGGCCTTCGGGGAAGTCGTGCGCCGAGTGTCATCCCGGTGCGATCGACACGGGGATGAAGGGCGTCGCCGCGCGCTATCCGAAGTTCGTGAAGCCGTACGGACGCGTGATGAACCTCGAGGACTACCTGACGGTGCACGGGCCGGAGACGACGGGCCGCGCGTTCCCGATGGAAAGCGACGACAACGTCTCCATGGCCATCCGGCTGAAGATGGCGTCGAACGGCATGCCGGTCGCGGTCGATCTCGAAAGCCGCGAGGCGCGCGCGGCACTCGCGCGGGGCGAGGCGACGTTCAAGCGGCGCGTCGGCCAGCGCAACCACGCGTGCGCCGACTGCCACGCGCCCGATCGCGGCGCGAACAAGTTCCTCGGCGGCCGGTTCCTCGGCAACGTCACCGAGGGGCTCACGCGTCACTTCCCGACGTGGCGCACCAGCCAGAACCAGGCCTGGGACATGCGCAAGCGCATGCAGTGGTGCATGACGCCGCTCGGGACGAACATGCTTGCCGCGGACGCCGTCGAGTACGCCGAGCTCGAGCTCTACCTGACGTCGTTCGACCGCGGCAAGCCGATGTCCGTCCCCGGCATCAGACACTAAGCGGGTCGTGCCGGGCGCCTGCCGTGAACGTGACGCGGAGAGATCTCTTCAAAGTCGCGCTCGCGGGCGCCGCGGCCGGGCTCGACGCGCGCGCGCTGCTCACGGCCGACGCGGCGCCGGCGCGCATGACGGACGTCGACGCGCTCGGCAACGTCACGCTGCTCCACATCACCGACCCGCACGCGCATCTGAAGCCCGTCCTCTATCGCGAGCCCGACACGCTGATCGGCATCGGCGACGAGCGCGGCAAGCCGCCGTTCCTCACCGGCGCCGCGCTGCTGCGCGCGTACGGCATCGCGCCGGGCAGCGCCGAAGCCTACGCGGTGACGCACGTCGACTTCGCGGCGCTGGCCGCGCGCCACGGCCGGCTCGGCGGCTATGCCCACCTCGCGACGCTGGTGAAGCGCATCCGCGCGGAGCGCAGCGGCCGCACCCTCCTCCTCGACGGCGGCGACACGATCCAGGGCTCGGCGACCGCGCTGTGGAGCCGGGGCGAGGACATGGTGCGCGCGTCGAACCTCCTCGGCGTCGACGTGATGACCCCGCACTGGGAGTTCACGTACGGGATGGAGCGCGTGCGCGAGCTGTTCGGCGATCGCGAGCGCCGCGGGCTCTTCCAGGGTGAGTTCGTCGCGCACAACGTGTCCGAAGCCGGCTGGGGCGATCCGGTGTTCAAGCCGTACACGGTGCGCGAGGTCGGCGGGGTCCGGGTCGCCGTGATCGGCCAGGCGTTTCCGTACACGCCGATCGCGCACCCGCGCCGGTTCGTGGCGGATCTCACGTTCGGCATCCTCGAGGACGACGTGCAGCGCCTCGTCAACGAGCTGCGCGACTCGCGCCGCGCGGACGTCGTCGTCGTGCTGAGCCACAACGGGATCACCGCCGACCTGAAGCTCGCGGCGCGCGTGACCGGCATCGACGTGGTCCTCGGCGGCCACACGCACGACGCGCTGCCCGCGCCGATCGAGGCCGGCCGCACGCTGGTCGTCAACTCCGGCTCGCATGGCAAGTTCCTGAGCCGTCTCGACCTCGACGTGAAGGGCCACCGCGTCGCGGCCTACCGCTATCGCCTGATCCCGGTGCTCGCGCGCGACCTGCCCGAGGACGGGGAGATGGCGCGGCTCATCGCGCAGATCCGCGCGCCGCACGAGGCGAAGCTCGGCGAGGCGCTCGCGGTGTCGGAGTCGCTGCTGTGGCGTCGCGGCAACTTCAACGGCACGTTCGACGAGCTGATCCTCGACGCGCTGCTCAAGCGCGCCGACGCGGAAGTCGCGTTCTCACCCGGCTTCCGCTGGGGCCTCACCGTCGTGCCGGGGCAGACGATCACGCCGGAGGACGTCTTCAGCCACACCGCGCTCACGTACCCGAACACGTGGACGCGCGAGATGACGGGCGCCGAGATCGTGCGCGTGATGGAAGACGTCGCCGACAACCTCTTCCACCACGATCCCTACTATCGCCAGGGCGGCGACATGGTCCGGCTGGGCGGCCTCACGTACGCGATCGAGCCCGGCGCCCTGCGCGGCCGGCGCGTACGGGATGTGCGGGTCGGCGGGCGCGCGCTCGACCCCGCGCGGCGATACAAGGCGACCGGGTGGGCGAGTCTCGGCGAGGCGAGCGGGCCGCCCGCCTGGGACGTGGTGGCCGATCACCTGCGCGCGCTCAAGCGCGTCAAGCTCGATCCCCGCCCGCGCGTCCGCGTGTTAGGGTGACGTGCATGAGACTCCAGCGGCTCGCGGTCTCCATGGTGGTCGTCGCGCTCGCCGTCGGCGCGCTCGTCCCGGGCTCGCGCGCCCAGGCCAAGTCGCTCGAAGACCTGATGATGGACCTCAACATCGCGCCGCTCGAGCCGCAGGCCGCGCCGGCGCTGTCGGTCACGACCATCGACGGGGGCCGGCAGACGCTGGCCGATCTGAAGGGCCAGGCAGTCCTCGTCTACTTCATGGCGACGTGGTGACCGTACTGCACGAGGGAGTTGCCCTCGGCCCTCGCGGACGTCCACCGGGAGATGAAGCCCCGCGGTCTCGTCGTCTTGCCGGTCTCGTTGCAGGAGTCGCGCGACACCGTCACGACGTGGACCAGGAAGGTGCCGCTGCCGTTCGGCGTGTTCCTCGATGAAGACGCCGCGATGGCGCGCGCGTGGCGGATCACGTCCACGCCGACGGTGTTCCTCATCGATCGTCGCGGCCGCGTCGTCGGCAAGGCCGTCGGTACGAAGCCCTGGTCGTCACCGGCCGGCCGCGCGCTCCTGACCGCGCTGCTGGCCTCGTGAGTGACGACGCACTCGATCTCGACATCCTGATCCTCGGCGCGGGCGGCGCCGGCCTCTGCGCGGCGCTGCACGCGGCCGACGCGTCGACGTCCCTCCGCATCGGCGTCGTCGTGAAGGGCCTCCTCGGACGCGCCGGCTGCACGCGCATGGTCCAGGGCGGCTACAACGCGGTCTTCACGCCGCCCGACTCGCTCGACGCGCACCTGCTCGACACGCTCAAGGGCGGCGGCTGGATCAACGATCAGGAGCTCGTGTGGACGCTCGTGCGCGAAGCGCCGGGCCGCGTGCTCGAGCTCGAGTCCCGCTACGGCTGCCTCTTCGACCGCACGCCCGAGGGGCGCATCCACCAGAAGCCGTTCGCCGGCCAGACGCACGACCGCACGATCCACAAGGGCGACCTGACCGGCATCGAGATCATGAACCGGCTCGCGGAGCAGGTGGACGCGCGCGCGAACATCGCGGTGCTCGAAGAGACGCGCGCCGTGGAGCTGCTGCTCGACGACGCGGGGCGCGCCGCCGGCGCGCTGGTCCTTGACATGCGGACGGGCGCGTTCACGACGGTGCGCGCGCGGGCGACGCTGCTCGCCATGGGCGGCGGGCCGACGATGTACCGGATCTTCGCCTGCTCCGCCGACAAGTCCTCCGACGGGATCGCGCTCGCGTATCGCGCGGGGCTCGCGCTGCGCGACATGGAGATGGTCCAGTTCCACCCGACGGGGCTCGTCATCCCGGGCTCGCTGATGACCGGCGCGCTGCTCGAGGAAGGGCTGCGCGGCGCCGGCGGCCACCTGCGGAACCGGCGGGGCGAGCGATTCATGGAGCGCTACGACGCCGCGCGCATGGAGCGGTCGACGCGCGATCTGGTCTCGCGCGCGTCGTATCTCGAGATCAGCGAGGGGCGGGGAACGCCGAACGGCGGCGTGTGGATCGACGTTTCGCACCTCGGCGCGGACGTCGTCGAGCGCAACTTCCGCGGGATGGTGAAGCGCTGCCGCGACTTCGGGCGCGACCTCGCGCGCGGGCCCGTCGAGGTCGGGCCGACGACGCACTTCATGATGGGTGGCGTCGTGATCGACACGGCGTGCCGCACCGCGGTCGACGCGCTGTACGCGGCCGGGGAGGACGCGGGCGGCGTTCACGGCGCCAACCGCCTGGGTGGCAACGGCGTCGCCGAGTCGACGGTGTTCGGCGGCATCGCGGGTGACGTGATGGTGGAGGCCGTCGTCGGGCGGCCGGCTCCGCGCGTGTCGCGGGCGGCGGCTGACCAGGCGATCGCGCGCGCGACGGCCCCGCTCGCGCGCGCGGACGGTGGCACGAGCGGCGCCGGCGGCGATCTGTACGCGCTCCAGCGCTCCCTGCGCGACATCATGTGGGAGCGCGTCGGGCTCGTGCGCGACGGCGATGGCTTGAACGAGGCGCTCCGCACGATCGCGCGCATCGAAGCCGGGCTGGCGTCCGTCGGCGTCCCCGGCGGACCGTCGTTCAACATCGCGTGGCAGGACTGGCTGAACCTCACGAGCCAGGTCCTGGTGGCGCGGCTGATCACGATGAGCGCGGCGGAGCGTCGCGAGAGCCGCGGCGCGCACTACCGTCGCGATTGCCCGATGACCGATCCCGGACCGCCGTACGTGGTGCGCGTGCGCCGCGTCGGGTCGGGACCAGGCGTGACGCGCGAGCCGGTCGCGCTGACGCGCGCCACGCCCCCCGAGACCGCGACGCCGGCGGCCGTCGAGACCGGCGACTGATGCCTGCGAAGGTCCTCAAGCGAGGGTGGGACGCGGAAGGGTGGCGCGACACCAAGGCCGGCATGTGGGCGTGGCTGATCCAGCGCGCGGCGGCGATCCTGCTGCTCGTCGTGATCGCGCTGCATCTGATGAACCCGTTCCGCCGCGAGGTGCAGGCGGCACTCCTCGCGCTCGCGCTCCTTCACGCGCTGCTCGGCGTCCGCTCGCTGCTGCTCGACTTCGGGCTGCCGCTGCGGTGGCACCGCGCGCTGTTCGTGCTGGCTCTGCTGCTCGCCGCCGGCATCTTCGCGGCGGTGTGGACGTGGCGCTGGTACTGAGATGAAAGCCTCGCTCTACCGCGCGCAGCTCAACGTCGGCGATCCCGTCGTGGCGATTCCGTTCTACCGGATATCTCGAGTACACGACGATCATGGAGACGCCCGACCTGCTCATGCTGTGGATCATTTTCGTCGTACTGCTCGTCCTGTGGGCCCTCGGGCTGGTGAGCTCCTACACGCTCGGCGGGTTCATCCACATCCTGCTGATCATCGCGATCGCGGTGGTGCTGATCCGGATCATCCAGGGCCGCCGGCCCGTTTAGCAGTCGCGGAGGGCCCGGATTCATTCCGGGCCCGCAGCGGGGGGATTGGGGGTGCGTCTCGCACCCCCATGTCAAACCGCCCGGGGGTCGAGGGCGTCGCGCAGGCGGTCGCCGACGAGGTTGATCGCCAGCACCGTGAGCAGGATCGCGAGCCCCGGGAGCGTGGGCAGCCACCACGCGACCGTCACGAAGTCGCGCCCGAGCGAGATCATCTGGCCCCACGTCGGGTAGGCGCGGCCCGACCCGACGCCGAGGAACGAGAGGCCAGCCTCCGTCAGGATCGCCTGCGCGACCTGCAGCGTCGAGAGCACCACGATCGACGACACGGTGTTCGGCAGGACGTGCCGGAAGATGATCCGGGGTCTGCTCACCCCGATCGCGCGCGCGGCCTCGACGAATTCTTTTTCGCGCAGGGCCATGACCTCGCCGCGGACGACACGCACATACCGCTCCCATCCCGTGAGACCGATGACGACGATGATCGTCACCAGGCTCGGTCCCAGCGCCGCCACGAACGCGAGCGCCAGCAGGATCTGCGGGAACGAGAGATTGACGTCGACGATCGTTCCGATGATGGTGTCGACCTTCCCGCCCATGAATCCACTGACGAGCCCGGCGGTCACCCCGAGAAGCACGCTCACGACGACCGCCGAGACGCCGACGAGCAGCGAGATGCGCGCGCCGTGGATGAGGCGGCTCAGGACGTCGCGCCCCACCTGATCGGTGCCGAGCGGATACGCCGCGTTCCCGCCGGCCTGCCACACCGGGGGCGTGAAGCGGCGGAGGAGGCTCTGCTTCGCCGGGTCGTGCGGCGCGACCCAGGGCGCGGCCAGCGCCGCACCGACCACGATCAGCAGGATCAGAACGCCCGTGAGCGCCGCCGGGTTGAACGCGAAGCGCCGCCAGGCGCGCGAGCCCGAGGCGACCCGCACCGGGGCGTCGTACGCCGGCGCATCGCGCGAGACCGTGACGGCCATCAGCGCAGTCTGATGGTGGGGTTCAGGTAGACGTAGAGCACGTCGACGATCAGGTTGGCCGTCACGATGGTCATCGCGAGCACGAACACGCCCGCCTGGACGATCGGGAAGTCGAGCTGGAGGATCGAGCGGACGAGCAGGCGCCCGAGGCCCGGGATCGCGAAGACGCTCTCGGTCAGCACGGCGCCGCCGAGCAGCAGCCCGAACTGCAAGCCGATGACCGTGACGATCGGCAGCGCCGCGTTGCGGAGCGCGTGGCGACAGATCACGATCCACTCCGAGACGCCCTTGGCGCGCGCGGTGCGCACGTAATCGAGGTTGATGACCTCGAGCATGCTCGAGCGGACGATGCGCATGAAGAGCGGGGTGGTGAACGCGCCGAGCGTCACCGACGGCAGGATGACCGACGCCCAGGAGTCCCAGCCGGAGACGGGCAGGAGGCGCCACTGCACCGCGAAGAGCAGCATCAGCATGATGCCGATCCAGAACACGGGCATGGACTGGCCGAGGAAGACGACCACCGTGGCCGCGTGGTCCGTCACGGTGTTGCGGCGGACCGCGCTGTAGATGCCGACGGGCACGGCGACGAGGACGGCGAGCACCACCGCGAAGGACGTGAGCGCCAGGGTGGTCGGCAGGCGCTCGACGACGAGCGGGAACGCCGGCTCGCGGTGGAAGAACGATCGGCCGAAGTCGCCGCGCGCCGCGTTCGCGACGAAGCGGACGAACTGGATCGGAATCGGATCCGCGAGCCCCAGCGCCTCGCGCAGCTTCGCGCGGTCGGCCTCGGGCGCCTCCGGCATGATCAGGGCGATCGGATCGCCACTCGCCTGCAGGATGGCGAACGTGACGAGCGAGACGCCGATGCAGACGACGAAGAAGCGGAGGAGGCGCCGGATCAGAAATGCAGACACGACGCCTCCTCCTTTACCTCAACTTTTCGGCTTCGCGGCGTAGAGCCAGAGCCACTCGTCCGGACGCGCCTGGTAGTCGACCTTCTTCGACAGGCCGAGCGTGTCGTTCTGCGTGTAGAGGAAGACCGACGGCGCCTCTTCGCGGATCATCTGCTGGATGCGCGTGTAGATCTGCTTGCGCTTCGGCTGATCGACGCTCGAGCGGGCCTCGTCGACGAGCTTGTCGAGGCCCTCGACGCGCGCGTAGTGCTTGCCGATCCAGCCGCCCGGCTCCGTGTGATAGAGCGGGTGCAGCACGGCGTCGGCGTCGAAGACCGAGTAGTTGCCCCAGCTCCCGTAGGCGCCGTGCGCCGCCTTGCCCTCGGCCTGGAAGAATTTGTTCCACGCCGGTCCCGGATCCCACATCTTCACGGTCGTGCGCAGGCCCACGTCCGTGAGCATCTGCCCGAGCGCCTCGAAGTGCGGACGCCAGTCGACGGCCGCGCTGTGCAGCGTGATGTCGACCCCGTTGGGGTAGCCCGCCTGCGCGAGCAGCTCCTTCGCCCTCTTCGGGTCGTAGGGGTAGGGCTGGACGGAGGCATCGAACCCGAACGACTGCGGCTGCACGACGGTGGCGACCTGCTTGCCGAGGCCCGCCATCATCTTCGTGAGCATCGCCTGCTTGTCGATCGCGTAGTTCGCGGCCTGGCGCGCGGCCTTCTTGTCGAACGGCGCCGTGCGCATGTCCAGCATGATGTAGTGCACGCGCAGGATCGGCGTCGTGCTGATCGTCGTGAGCGGATGGCTCTTGATGTCGTTGAGCAGGTCCGCGTTCACGTTGCGGATGATGTCGACGCCCCCGGTCTTCAGCTCGGCGACGGCGGTCGGGACCTCGGGGATCGCGCGGAAGACGACGTACTTGAACGCGGGCTTGCCGCGCCAGTGGCCGTCGAAGGCCTCGAGCCGGATGTGCTGGTCCTTCTTCCACTCCACGAGCTTCCACGGGCCCGTGCCGACGGCGGCCGTGGTCCCGAACGCTTCGTCACCGACTTTCTCGATGTGCTTCTTCGGGACGATCGGGAAGAACACGAGGCGCTCGAGGAGCAGCGGGAAGGGCTTGTCGGTGATCAGGTGGATCGTGTCGGGGTTGACGATCCTCGCTTCCTTGATCGCGCGCACGTTGCCGTACTGCGGGGACTTCTTCTTCTCCTTGCCCGGCTCGATCACGCGGTCGATCGAGTACTTCACGTCCTCGGCGGTCATCGTCTCGCCGTTGTGGAACTTCACGCCCTTGCGGAGCTTGAACTCCCACGTGGTGTCGTTGAGCGCCTTCCACGAAAGCGCGAGCGACGGCTCGAACTCGAGCTTCGCGCTCCGGTGCAGCAGGGAGTCGAACATGTTGATGTTGACGAGGATGCCGACGCGCTCGAAGTGCATGTGCGGATCGAGCGTGGGCGCGTGCGACGGCAGGGCGACGGTCAGCGTGTCTTTACCCTGCGCGTCCACGCCCGGCGGGAGCGCGGCGAGCGCCGCGAGGGCGATCGCCACCAGACCGAAAAGCCAGCGCTTCATGGAGTCTCCTCCTTGTCTTCGACACGACGGGGACGACGACGGCCCGAGCGAATCGTGGTGGCCGACGGTATACCATGCGAGGCGTCTTGGGGGGAAGTCCATGGAACGGGCACGCGTGCTCGACACCGAGATGGCCTACGTAGACACCGGCCGGGGCCGGCCCGTCGTCTTCCTCCACGGCAACCCGACCTCGTCGCTCCTGTGGCGCAACATCATCCCGCATGTGGAACCGGTGGCGCGCTGTCTGGTTCCGGATCTCGTCGGGATGGGCCGGTCGGGCAAGGCGCCTTCCGGCAGCTACCGCTTCGTGGACCACGCGCGCTACCTCGACGCCTGGCTCGAGGCGATGAAGCTCACGCGTGAGGTCACGCTCGTCGTCCACGACTGGGGATCGGCGCTCGGTTTTCACTGGGCCCGCCGCCATCCCGACCGCGTGGCCGGTCTCATATATATGGAAGCGATCGTGCGGCCGTTGACGTGGGCGGAGTGGCCCGAGAACGCGCGCAAGGTCTTTCAGGGCATGCGCTCGCCGGCGGGCGAGGACATGGTGCTGCAGAAGAACGTCTTCGTGGAGCGCATCCTGCCCGCGAGCATCCTCCGCAAGCTCGGCGACGAAGAGATGGAGGCTTACCGCGCGCCGTATCGCGAGCCGGGTGAGTCGCGCCGGCCGACGCTGACGTGGCCGCGCGAGATTCCCGTGGACGGGGAGCCGGCCGACGTCGTCGCCATCGTCGACGCGTACGCGACGTGGCTCGCGCAGAGCCCGGTGCCGAAGCTGTTCGTCAACGCCGAGCCGGGCTCGATCCTCGTCGGCGCGCAGCGGGAGTTCTGTCGCACGTGGCCGAACCAGGACGAAGTCACGGTGAAGGGCCTGCACTTCATCCAGGAAGACTCGCCCCACGAGATCGGCGGGGCGATCCGGAGCTTCGTCGAGCGCCGGCTCGCTTCATGAGCGAGCCCGCGCTCCCGCACGCGCATCGTCATCACCACCCCGAGCGCCACTTCACCGGCGGCGAGTTCGTGCGCGACACCGTGCTCGGCATGGCGGACGGGCTCACGGTGCCGTTCGCGCTCGCCGCGGGGCTCACGGGCGCGATCGAGAGCACGGGGTTGATCGTCACCGCGGGCGTGGCGGAGATCGCCGCCGGGGCGATCGCGATGGGCCTCGGCGGCTATCTCGCGGCGCGCAGCCAGGCGGAGCACTACGCGAGCGAGCGGCATCGCGAGCAGACCGAGGTGCACGAGAAGCCGGCGGCCGAGATGGCGGAGATCACCGAGATCTTCTCGCAGTACGGCATCACCGCCGAGGAGAGCGCCCCGGTCGTGAACGCGCTGCGGCGGCGGCCGCAGGCGTGGGTCGACTTCATGATGCGCTTCGAGCTCGGCCTCGAGCGCCCGCGTCCGCAGCGCGCGCTGATCAGCGCGATGACCATCGGCGGCGCGTACGTGGCCGGCGGGCTCGTGCCGCTCGTGCCGTACATGACGCTGACGAGCGCGCGCGACGCGCTCTCCGTCTCGATCGGCATCACCGTGGTCGCGCTCGCCGCCTTCGGGTACGTGAAGGGCCGCTTCACCGGCATGCCGCCGGTGCGCAGCGCGATCCAGACCGTGCTCGTCGGCGGCGTCGCCGCGGCCGTGGCCTTCGGGCTCGCGCGGCTCCTGAGCTGACGATGGCGGCGGTGCTGCGCGTCTCTCGCTACACGCCGGACGCCGACGCGCGCGGCGAGCGCTACGAGGAGTTCGACGTCGACACCGGGCCGGAGACGACGGTGCTCGACGCGCTCGTGGACATCCAGCGCACCGCCGACAGCACGCTGGCGTTCCGCTACGCCTGCCGCGTCGGGATGTGCGGCTCGTGCGCGATGGTGATCAACGGGCGCGAGCGCTGGGCGTGCCGCACGCGGATCGCGTCGCTGAAAGGCGCGACGGTCACCGTGCGCCCGCTCTATCACTTCCCGCTGATCCGCGACCTCGTCGTCGACATGACGCCGTTCCGCGCGCGCATGGCGACGGTCGGCGCGGCGCTGACGCGCACGCCGGATGCGCCGGAGTACGCGATCGTCTCCCGCGAGTCGGCGGAACGGCGCGAGATCGACGAGGCCATCGAGTGCATCGGCTGCGGCATGTGCGTCTCCGCGTGCACGATGGTGGCCCGCAACGAACGCTTTCCGGGGCCCGCGGCGCTCAATCGCGCGTTCACGCTGCAGCGCGATCACCGCGACGCCGACACGGACGCGCGCTGGTCGGTGTTGCTCTCGGACGATGCGCTCGCTCGCTGCCACGGGCAGGGCAACTGCACCGACGTCTGCCCGATGGAGCTCGCGCCGCCGACGTCGATCCTGCGTTTGAGACGCATGGCGACGCGCCGTCTGCTGGGCATTGGTTGACCGCTATCGCGCGCCGCGTTAGAGTTATTCGGTTTTGAGCAGTTGCGTGAGGTTGAGGGGGTTGGGGTCCTCCAGAGGGGTTTGGGCCCCATGTTCAAGGAGGCTCTGATGTCCGCCCAGCGGGTCCAGTCGCTGCACGCCTCCACGCCCGCGGCCTCCGAGAAAGCCCGCCAGGACACGAAAGCCAGGCCAGGAAAGGACGTCTGATGGCAGCTCGCCCGAAGATCTCGGTCGTCGGCGCCGGTAACGTCGGCGCCTCCGTGGCGCAGTACGCGGCGGAGAAAGAGCTCGGCGACGTCGTGCTGGTCGACGTCATCGAAGGCATTCCGCAGGGCAAGGCGCTCGATCTGCTCCAGGCGGGTCCGATCCACCGCTACGACTCGCTGGTGACCGGCTCGAACGGCTACGACGAGACCGCCGGCTCCGACGTCGTGGTCATCACCGCGGGGCTCGCGCGCAAGCCCGGGATGACGCGCGACGACCTCCTCTTCAAGAACGCGGAGATCGTGGGCTCGGTGGTCGAGCAGGTCGTCGCGCGCTCGAAGGACGCGATCCTCGTGCTCGTCACGAACCCGCTCGACGCGATGGTGCAGCTCGCGTGGAAGAAGTCCGGCTTCCCGTCGAAGCGCGTGGTCGGCATGGCGGGCGTGCTCGACTCCGCGCGCTTCCGCACGTTCATCGCGCGCGAGCTGAACGTGTCGGTGGAGAACGTCACCGCGTTCGTCCTCGGCGGCCACGGCGACACGATGGTGCCGCTGCCGCGCTACTCGACGGTCGCCGGCATTCCGATCACGGACCTGCTGCCGAAGGACAGGATCGACGCGCTGGTGACGCGCACGGCCAACGGCGGTGCCGAGATCGTCAACTACCTGAAGACGGGCAGCGCGTACTACGCGCCGGCCGCGTCCGCGGTCGAGATGGTCGAGGCGATCCTCAAGGACAAGAAGAAGATCCTCCCGTGCGCCGCGTACCTCGACGGGCAGTACGGGACGAAGGGCCTCTACGTCGGCGTGCCGGTGAAGCTCGGCCGCAGCGGCGTCGAGCAGATCATCGAGATCACGCTGACGAAGGACGAGCAGGCCGCGTTCGACAAGTCCGCGGCCGCGGTGCGGGAGCTGGTCGAGAAGCTGAAGCTCTAAGCGGGAGGGGCGTCCCATGGCGCAGTCGGTTCCGCAGCCGAAGCACACGGTCGTCCCTTACCTTCGGGTGAAGGGCGCCGCGAAGGCCATCGAGTTCTACACGAAGGCGCTCGGGGCCAAAGAGCACATGCGCATGCCCGGGCCCGACGGGCGCCTGAGGCACGCCGAGCTCGAGCTCTTCGGCGGCATCGTCTATCTCTCCGACGAGTTCCCCGAGATGGGCGGCGGGACCGGCGCGCCGAACGGCGCCGTCACCGTCCACCTCAACGTGCCGGACTGCGACGCCCTGTGGGCGAAGGCGACGGCCGCCGGCGCGACGCCGACGATGCCGCTGCAAGACATGTTCTGGGGCGACCGCTTCGGCAAGCTCAAGGACCCCTTCGGTCACGAGTGGTCGATCTCCCCGACGAAAGAACAGCTCACGCCCGAAGAGATGAACCGCCGGGGTGCCGAGGTGATGAAGCAGATGGGGAAGAAGCCATGAGAGAGGTCCACGTCTCCGCGATCACCGACACGATCAAGAAGCTGTGCATGGAGGCGAACTGGAACCTCGGCAGCGAGATGCTGCGCGCCTTCGACAAGGCGCTGACGACCGAGCGCTCGCCCGCGGGCAAGCAGGTGCTGCAGATCCTGAAGCAGAACGCGGAGATGGCGCGGACGAAGAAGATCGCGTACTGCCAGGACACCGGCTTCACGATCTGCTTCGTCGAGCTCGGCCAGGACGTCCACATCGCGGGCGGCGGGCTCACCGACGCGATCAACGAGGGCGTGCGGCAGGGCTACAAGGAAGGCTACCTGCGCGCGTCGATCGTGAAGTCGCCGTTCGATCGCGTCAACACCGGCGACAACACGCCGGCCGTCATCCACGTGGACGTGGTCCGAGGATCCGAGCTGAAGCTGATGATCATGGCCAAGGGAGGCGGCTGCGAGAACCGCTCGAAGTACACGATGCTCACACCGGCCGCGGGCATCGAAGGCGTCAAGGACTTCGTCATCGAGTGCGTGAAGATGGCGGGACCGGACGCGTGCCCACCCCTGATCCTCGGCGTGGGCGTCGGCGGCACGTTCGAGAAGGCCGCGCTGCTGTCGAAGAAGGCGCTCTTCCGGGAGATCGGCTCGCCGAACCCGGATCCGACGCTCGACGCGCTCGAGAAGGAATTGCTCGACCGCGCGAACCGGCTGGGCATCGGCCCGCAGGGCTACGGCGGCGACACGACGTCGTTCGGCATCCAGATCCTCGCGTACCCGTGCCACATCACGTCGCTGCCGGTGGCCGTCACCATCGAGTGCCACGCACACCGCCATAAGGAAGCAACGCTGTGACCTTGGTCGCGGGAGAATTGCGTGACGCTTGAGGGGCTACCGCGCAAGCTTCGGGAAGAACTCGAATGCCAGCACGGCTTTCCGCCGCGTCGGGACGCGGAGACCATGAAGAACGAGTTCTCCATTCGCGGAATGGGGCAGAGCAGCCCGCTTGCGCAAGAAATTGCGCGGTTGTATGTCGACCGGGCAGAGCGCATTCTCAACGACTTTTGCGACAAGGTTGTTCGGCGGGGGTCTGCCCTGGACTTGCTGACGCCTGAACGGATCCGCGAAGCTGTCTTCAATGCTCACACAGAGAGCTTTTTGACCTCACGCGCGGACTTGTGCGAGACGAGATGCCTGGCGACTACGGGAAGTTCGCCGCGGCTGTTGTTGATGAACGTCGAGTGCGCGCGCGTGATCACCTCGACCGTTCCATTGACCTTCATGTCTTGGAAGTGGCGCCATCGAAACCGGCGCGGGATGTCGACCAGAAGTTTGGGATCTTGTTGAGCGCTCGGCAGGCACAGCATGATTTTGACGGCTGCGTTGAATTTGCGCGTGCACTCGGCAACCCAATCGTCGTGATGTTCCTCGACCTGGACAATTTCAAGGCGCTAAACAGTCGATTCACCAACGCCAAGGTAGATCAAACGATCCTGCCTGAAGTCCAGAGGCTTGCCCTAAAGGTAGTGCAAGGTCGAGGTGATGCTTACCTGCACGGCGGCGATGAGATGGTCTTGATCGCGCTAAATCTGGACGATGACGAGGCAAGAGCATTCGCGGAAAAAGTGCGCCGAACCTTCGAGGGTCATAAGTTCGTCGTTGATGGTGAGGCGCTAAGCATCACTGTTTGCGTGGGTGTGGCAAGTTGGCCCGTGCACGGTTCGAGCTATGGCGATGTTCTGGAGGCTGCAAATCGTGCGCAGGTAAACGCCGAGCGTACACGCAATGCCGTCGTTGTTGCCGCAAGGTGAATGTCGAGCAAAACCATAGTGAACAACGATAGGCCGTTGAATCAGCGGGTTCGAGCGCCGGCTTTGCCGGCGCAATCGCTGGGGGGAGGCACGGAGGAGTGCGCCGCTAGGCGCGCGACGACGGTCGGAAGGGGGGCGAAGCCCCCCTCCGAGAAATGCCACGCGCATCGCCACAAGGAGGCCTCGCTGTAGCCATGCCTACCGCTGCCGGCAAGATCATCTGGACGGAGATCGACGAAGCGCCCGCGCTCGCCACCTACTCGTTCCTGCCGATCATCCGGAAGTTCACCGCGGGGACCGGGATCGAGATCGAGACGGCCGACATCTCGCTCTCCGGACGAATCCTCGCGAACTTCCCCGAGGAGCTCACGCCGGCGCAGCGCGTCCCGGACTGGCTGACGCGGCTCGGCGAGCTGGCGAAGAAGCCGGAAGCCAACATCGTGAAGCTGCCGAACATCAGCGCGTCGGTTCCCCAGCTCAAGGCCGCGATCAAGGAGCTGCAACAGAAGGGCTACAAGGTCCCCGACTATCCGGAGAACCCGGCGAACGACGCGGAGCGCGCGATCAAGACGCGCTACACGAAGGTGCTCGGCAGCGCCGTGAACCCCGTGCTGCGCGAAGGCAATTCCGACCGGCGCGCCGCCGGCGCGGTCAAGCAGTACGCCCGGAAGCACCCGCACAAAATGGGCAAGTGGACGAAGGACACGAAGGCCCACGTCGCGACGATGAAGGCCGGGGACTTCGTGAGCAACGAGAAGTCGGTCACCGTCCCCGCGGCGACCACCGTCAAGATCGAGTTCACCGACAAGAGCGGCACGGTCACCGTTCTCAGGGACAAGATCGGGCTCCGGGCCGGCGAAGTGATCGACGGCACGTTCATGAGCCGGGCGGCGCTCGTGACGTTCCTCGAAGAACAGATCGAGAGCGCGAAGGGCCAGGGAGCCCTCCTCTCGCTCCACCTCAAGGCCACGATGATGAAGGTCTCCGACCCGATCATCTTCGGCGTCGCCGTGCGCACGTTCTTCAAGGACGTGTTCGACAAGCACGCCGCGACGTTCAAGGAGATCGGTGTCGATCCGAACAACGGCGTCGGTGACCTCTACGCCAAGATCCGGCAGCTGCCGAAGGCCAGGCAGGACGAGATCGAAGCGGACATCCAGGCGTGCTACGCACAGCGGCCCCCGCTGGCGATGGTGAACTCCGACAGGGGGATCACGAACCTCCACGTGCCGAGCGACGTCATCATCGACGCCTCGATCCCGCCGATGATCCGCGACTCGGGCCAGATGTGGGGGCCGGACGGCACGCTCAAGGAGGCGAAGGCCGTCATCCCCGACCACAGCTACGCGTCGCTCTACCACGAGACGATGGAGGACTGTAAGCGGAACGGCGCGTTCGACCCCGTGACGATGGGCAGCGTGCCGAACGTCGGGCTGATGGCGCAGCAGGCCGAGGAGTACGGCTCGCACGACAAGACGTTCCAGATGACGGCCGCGGGCACGGTCCGCATCGTCGATGAGAAGGGCACGACACTGATCGAGCACGCGGTCGAGGAAGGCGACATCTGGCGCGCGTGCCAGGTGAAGGACGCGCCGATCCGCGACTGGGTGAAGCTCGCCGTCACGCGCGCGCGGATCACCGGCGCGCCCGCGGTGTTCTGGCTCGACAAGACCCGCGCGCACGACGCGCAGCTCATCGAGAAGGTCAACGCCTACCTCAAGGAGCACGACACCAAGGGGCTCGAGATCCACATCATGTCCGTCGCCGAGGCCACGCGGTTCTCGCTCGAGCGGATCCGGGCGGGCAAGGACACGATCTCGGTGACCGGCAACGTGCTCCGCGACTACAACACCGACCTGTTCCCGATCCTCGAGCTCGGGACGAGCGCGAAGATGCTGTCGATCGTGCCGCTCCTCGACGGCGGCGCGCTCTTCGAGACCGGCGCCGGCGGGTCGGCGCCGAAGCACGTCCAGCAGTTCCAGGAAGAGGGCCATCTGCGCTGGGATTCCCTCGGCGAGTTCCTCGCGCTGGCGGAGTCGCTCGATCACCTGGCCCGCGCGACGAACAACGCCAAGGCCAAGGTCTTCGCCGAGTCGATGCACAAGGCCAACACGAAGTTCCTCGACAGCGACAAGTCGCCGTCGCGCAAGGTCGGTGAGCTGGATACACGCGGCAGCCACTTCTACTTCGCGCTGTACTGGGCGGAGGCGCTGGCGGCACAGAGCGAGGACAAGGAGCTGCAGGCGCGCTTCTCCAAGGTCGCGAAGGCCCTCAAGGACAACGAGGCCAAGATCGTCGCCGAGCTGAACGCCGCGCAGGGCAAAGCCATGGACATCGGCGGCTACTACCGGCCGGACCCCGGCAAGACATCGAAGGCGATGCGCCCGAGCCCGACGCTGAACGCCATCGTCGACTCGATTGCCTGATGAGCGTGACCAGTGCCGCCGACGGTATCAAGGACGTGAAGACGCCGCTCAGCGACGCCGACGTCGCGTTGCTGAAGGCCGGCGATCGGGTGCGGATCAGCGGCGTGATCTACACGGCGCGGGATGCCGCGCACGCGCGCTTGTTCCCGCTGCTGGAGAAGGGCGAGCAGCTGCCCGTCGACGTGAAGGGGACCATCATCTATTACACGGGCCCCACACCGCCCCGCGAAGGCGACGCGATCGGGTCCGTCGGCCCCACCACCGCGAGCCGCATGGACAAGTTCACGCCCGCGCTGCTCGAGGCCGGGCTCAAGGGAACGATCGGCAAGGGCTATCGCGGCCAGCCCGTGAAGGACGCGCTCAGGCAGTACAAGGGCGTGTACTTCGGCAGCATCGGCGGCGCCGGCGCGGTGCTCTCGGAATTCGTCAAGAAGGCCGAGGTCGTGGCGTATGAAGATCTCGGCACCGAAGCGATCCGCCGGCTCGAAGTGGAGGGCTTCCCGGCGATCGTGCTGTACGACTGCCACGGCGGCGACCTGTATCAGGACGGCCAGAAGCAATATGCGAGGGGTTAAAAACATGATCCGTGAGGTCCTGAAGGATCAGCGCGGGCACGTGAGAGCGGCGGCCCGGCCGCCGATCGCGGCCGCGCACCTGAGGAAGGACGCGTGGTGGGCGCTGCCGCTGACGACGTTCGTCGTCCTGACGGCGTTCATCATCTACTCGACGTGGGCGGCGCTCCAGAACGCCCACTATTACGTCGCGCCGTATCTCTCGCCGTTCTACTCGCCGTGCATCTCGAAGTCATGCGTCCACTCGACGTTCGGTTACGGGCTGCCCGACATGACGTTCCCGGTGATCGGCGTGCTCTCGCCCGCGTTCCTGATCCTGTGGGGCCCCGGCCTCTTCCGCCTGACCTGCTACTACTACCGCAAGGCGTACTACCGCTCGTTCTGGCTGGCGCCCGCGGCCTGCGCGGTGCGCGACGTGAAGGGCGGCTACAGCGGCGAGACGCGCTTCCCGCTGATCGTCCAGAACTTCCACCGGTACGCGTGGTACGTCGCGGTCATCTTCATCGTGCTGCTCACGTGGGACGCGCTGCTCGCGTTCCGCTTCCCGGATCCTCGCGGCGGCACGCAGTTCGGCATCGGCATCGGCACGCTCGTGATGTGGATCAACGTGATCTTCCTCGCCGGCTACACGTTCTCGTGCCACTCCTGCCGTCACGTGTGCGGCGGGCACGTCGACGTGTTCTCGAAGACGCCGGCGCGCTCCTCGCTGTGGCACGTCCTCACGCGCCTGAACGAGAAGCATCCGACGTTCGCGTGGCTCTCGCTGTTCAGCGTGGGCCTGACCGACCTTTACATCCGGCTGGTCTCGATGGGGATCATCCGGGACTTGAGGATCCTCTAATGGCGACGGTCCAGTACGAAACCCACGAGCACGACGTGATCGTCATCGGAGCCGGGGGCGCGGGCCTGCGCGCGGCGATCGAAGCGGCGGCGCAGGGCGTGTCGGTCGGGCTCGTCTGCAAGTCGCTCCTCGGCAAGGCGCACACGGTCATGGCGGAGGGCGGCATCGCGGCCGCGCTCGGCAACGTGTGGCCGGAGGACAACTGGCAGGTCCACTTCCGCGACACCATGAAGGGCGGCCGGATGGTGAACAACTGGCGCATGGCGCAGCTCCATGCCCAGGAAGCGCCCGAGCGCGTGCTCGAGCTCGAGCGCTGGGGCGCGCTCTTCGACCGCACGAAGGACGGGCTCATCTCCCAGCGGGACTTCGGCGGTCATCGCTACGCCCGGCTCGCGCACGTCGGCGACCGCACCGGCCTCGAGATGATCCGCACGCTCCAGTACCACGGCATCCACCAGGGGATCGACGTGTACATGGAGTGCAAGATCGAGCGCCTCACGAAGGACGGCGACCGGGTCTCGGGCGCCTTCGGTTACTGGCGCAACAGCGGTGAGTTCGTCCTCTTCAAGGCGAAGGCGGTCGTGCTCGCCACCGGCGGCATCGGCAAGGCGTGGAAGATCACCTCCAACTCCTGGGAGTACACGGGCGACGGGCAGTCGCTGGCGTTGTGGGCCGGCGCCGACCTCATCGACATGGAGTTCGTGCAGTTCCATCCGACGCACATGGTGTGGCCACCGTCGGTGGCCGGTCTCCTCGTGACCGAAGGGGTGCGCGGCGACGGCGGTACGCTGAAGAACAAGCAGGGCGAGCGGTTCATGTTCAATCACATCCCCGACCTCTACAAAGGGGAGACCGCCGACAACATCGAAGAAGCCGAGCGCTGGTATACCGACAAGAAGAACAACCGCCGCACCCCCGACCTGCTGCCGCGGGATATCGTCGCGCGCGCGATCAGGGCCGAGGTCAAGGCGGGACGGGGCAGCCCCCACGGCGGCGTCTTCCTCGACATCGCCTCGCGGCGGCCTGCCGACTACATCAGGAAACGGCTGCCCTCGATGTACCACCAGTTCAAGGAGCTCGCGGACGTCGACATCACGAAGGAGCCGATGGAAGTCGGGCCGGCCCAGCACTACGTGATGGGCGGCGTGCGGGTCGATGCCGACAGCACGGCGGCGACGGTGCCTGGATTGTTTGCCGCCGGCGAGGCGGCGGGCGGGATGCACGGCAGTAACCGGCTCGGCGGCAACTCGCTCTCCGACCTGCTGGTGTTCGGACGGCGCGCGGGTCTGCACGCGGCGCTCTACGCGAAAAACCTCGGCGGGCGGCTCAACGTCGACGCGGGGCACGTGCAGGCGATCGCGCGCGAGACGCTCGAGCCGTTCAACCGGACGGCCGGGGAGAACCCCTACGCGATCCAGGCCGACCTGCAGGACACGATGCAGAACCTGGTCGGCATCATCCGCACCGAGGAGGAGCTGAAGGAAGCGCTGAAGAAGATCGAGGCGCTGAAGGCCCGCGCGAGGAAGGTCGGCGGCGGCGGGGGGCGCACGTACAACCCGGGCTGGCACACCGCGCTCGACCTCAAGTCGCTGCTGACCGTCGCCGAGTGCTGCGCGATGGCCGCGCTCGAGCGCAAGGAGAGCCGCGGCGGGCACACGCGCGAGGACCACCCGTACTCGGACGACACGTGGGGGACGGTCAACGTCGTCCTGAGCCAGCGCGACGGCGTCACCTCGCTCCGGCGCGAGCCGCTGCCCAAGATGCCGGACGAGCTCAAAGCCCTGCTCCAGGAGAGAACGTGATGCCGACCTACACCATGCGGGTGTTCCGGGGCGACCCGGGAGGCGGTGAGTTCAAGGACTATCGCGTCGAGACGGGCGAAGGGATGGTCGTCCTCGACGTCATCCACCGTATCCAGGCGACGGAGGCGCCCGATCTCGCCTGCCGGTGGAACTGCAAGGCGGGCAAGTGCGGCTCGTGCAGCGCGGAGATCAACGGCAAGCCGCGGCTCATGTGCATGACGCGCATGAACCTGTTCGAGGAAGGCGAGACGATCAGCGTGGCGCCGATCCGCACGTTCCCGCTCATCCGGGACCTCGTCACCGACGTCTCCTACAACTACGAGAAGGCCAAGCAGGTCCCGCCGCTCCGCCTCAAGCCGCCGGACCCCGACGGCAAGTACCGCATGATGCAGGAGGACGTCGACCGCGCGCAGGAGTTCCACAAGTGCATCGAGTGCTTCCTCTGCCAGGACGTGTGTCACGTCATCCGCGACCACGAGGAGCACAAGCCGAAGTTCGCGGGCCCGCGCTTCTTCATCAAGATCGCCGGCCTCGCCATGCATCCGCTCGACACGGTGGACCGCACGAAGTGGGTGGGCACGCACGCCGGCGTCGGCCTCTGCAACATCACCAAGTGCTGCACCGAGGTGTGCCCCGAGCACATCCACATCACCGACAACGGCATCATCCCGATGAAGGAGCGGATGGCCGACAACGTCGACCCGGTCGTCTGGCTGCTGCGCAAGTTCCGCGGCGCGAAGGGCAAGCAGCCCGCGTGAGCACTGTCTCTCCTCGTACACTCGTGCGGGTGTACGGGCCCGGCTCCACGAGGCCGCGACGCACGGTAAGCGCTCGGCCTCGCGCTCGATCCGATCAGGCGCACGCTCAGGCCGGCGAAGCTCTCCACGTGAGCCCCGCATGAAAGTTCACGAGTACCAGGCGAAGGCGCTGCTGCGCGAGTTCGGCGTCGCGGTGCCGAAAGGCGACGTCGCCGACACGCCGGCGCAGGCGAAGGAGATCGCCCAGCGATTGGGCGGTCGAACGGTCGTCAAGGCGCAGGTGCACGCCGGCGGGCGCGGGAAGGGCGGCGGCATCAAGCTCGCCGACGATCCCGCGGGCGCGGAGGCCGCGGCGAAGCAGATCCTCGGGATGATGCTGAAGACGCCGCAGACGCCGCCCGAGGGCATCAAGGTCCGCACGGTCCTCGTGGAGGAAGCCTCGGCGATCGATCGCGAGCTCTACCTCTCGATGACGCTCGACCGGGGCCGCAGCACGCACGTCGTGATGGCGTCGCAGGCCGGCGGGATGGACATCGAGGACGTCGCCGCGAAGACGCCGGAGAAGATCGTGCGCGAGTGGACGCACCCGGCGATCGGGCTCACCGACTTCCAGGCGCGACGGCTCGCGTTCGGGCTCGGCCTCGCGGGGGACCAGTTCAGGCAGGGCGTGGCGCTGATCAAGGCGCTGTTCGCGCTCTACCTCGCGAAGGACTGCTCGCTCGCCGAGATCAACCCCCTCGTGGTGACGAAAGACGGCCGCGTGTTCGCGCTGGACGCCAAGCTGGACTTCGACGACAACGCGCTCTTCCGCCACAAGGAGCTGGTCGAGCTGCGCGACGTCCACGAGGAAGCCCCGCTCGACGTCGAGGCCTCGAAGTACGGCCTGAACTACATCAAGCTCGACGGCAACGTCGGCTGCATGGTGAACGGCGCCGGCCTCGCGATGGCGACGATGGACATCGTGAAGATCGCGGGCGGCGAGCCGGCGAATTTTCTCGACGTGGGCGGCGGCGCGTCGCCCGAGCAGATCGAGAACGCGTTCCGGATCATCTCGTCCGACCCGAGCGTCAAGGCGATCTTCATCAACGTGTTCGGCGGCATCCTCCGCGTGGACCGCCTCGCGGAGGGGATCATCGCGGCGGTGAGGAAGCTCGGGCTCACGCTCCCCGTCGTGCTCCGCGCCGAAGGCACGAACGTCGAACTCGGTAAGAAGATGTTGGCCGAGTCGGGTTTGGCTCTCACGATGGCCGACGACATGGGCGACGGCGCGCGAAAAGCCGTGGCTTTCGCCAAAGGGCAAAAGTGATACGCCGCGCCGTTCGAGCGCCGGCTCCGCCGGCGCAATTGGTGCTGCCGGGGGGAGGCAGGGAGGAGCGCGCGCCCGCGCGCGACGACCGTCGGAAGGGGGGCGAAGCCCCCCTCCGAGGTAAGCCATGAGCATCCTCGTCACCAAGGACACGCGCGTGGTGGTCCAGGGGATCACCGGCAAGGAAGGCGCGTTTCACGCGGCGCGGTGCAAGGAGTACGGCACCAGGATCGTCGGCGGCGTCACGCCGGGCAAGGGCGGCACCACGCACGAGGGCTTCCCGGTGTGGAACACGGTCGAGGAGTCGGTGACGAAGGAAGGCGCGGACTGCGCGCTCATCTTCGTCCCGCCGCTCGCGGCGGCGGACGCGATCATGGAAGCGGCCGCCGCCGGCGTGCCCCTCGTCATCTGCATCACCGAAGGCATTCCCGTCACCGACATGGTGCGGGCGAAGCACTTCGTGCTCGGGACGAAGAGCCGGCTCGTCGGCCCGAACTGCCCCGGCGTGATCACGCCCGATGAAGCGAAGATCGGCATCATGCCCGGCCACATCCACAAGCGCGGCAACGTCGGCGTCGTCTCCCGCAGCGGAACGCTGACCTATGAAGTCGTCGGCCAGCTCACGAAGCGCGGGATCGGCCAGTCGAGCTGCGTGGGCATCGGCGGCGACCCGGTGAACGGCACGAGCTTCATCGACGTCCTGCAGCTGTTCAACCAGGATCCCAAGACGCGTGCGATGATGATGATCGGCGAGATCGGCGGGACCGCCGAAGAAGAGGCCGCGGGCTACATCAAGGCGAACGTGCGGAAGCCCGTCGTCGCGTTCATCTGCGGGCAGACGGCGCCGCCCGGCCGTCGCATGGGCCACGCGGGCGCGATCATCGCCGGCGGCAAGGGCACCGCGGCCGAGAAGATGAAGGCGCTCGAGGCCGCGGGCGCGACGCTGGTGAAGAGCCCGGCCGACATGGGGGCGACCGTCGCGCGAGTCATCGGCGCGTGAAAGGGAGGGGCATGAAGCAGCGCACGCTGGCGATCATCAAGCCCGACGCGGTCGCGAAGGGCGTGGCGGGCAAGATCATGGCGCGGATCGAGGAGGGCGGCTTCACCATCCTCGCCGCGAAGCTGATCCACATGACGGACGCGCAGGCGCGCGGCTTCTACATCGTCCACAAGGACAAGCCCTTCTACGCGAGCCTCTGCAGCTTCATGACCCAGGGACCGTGCATTCCCATGGTCCTCGAGGGCGACAACGCCATCGCGCGCTGGCGTGACCTCATGGGCGCGACGAATCCCGCCAACGCCGCCGCGGGCACCATCCGCAAGGACTTCGCCTCGTCGATCGAGGCCAACGCGGTGCACGGCTCCGACGCGCCCGAGACCGCGGCCTTCGAGATCCCGTACTTCTTCGCGAGCCTCGAGATCCACCCGCGCTGAGCGGCTCGGCCCCGGGCGCGGACGACTTCGCGGCGCCGCTCGGCCGGCGCGAGCGCCTCTCCACCCTCGCGGCCCTCGTGCTCGTGGTCGGCGGCACGCTCGTCCTCGGCTTCGTGATGACCGTCCGCACCGCCGACATCCGGTGGCTCTTTCTGAGCCTGCCCTTCGTGGTCATGCTCTGGGTCGCCGCGCGCTTCGCGCCGACCGGCTACCGGATCGGCCCCGACGGCGTCCACGTGGAGCGGCGGGTGGGCCGAAAGGTCATTCCCTATCGGGACATCCGGGCCGTCGACCGCGTCGTCCGCTCCGTCAAAGGTCTCACCTTCGCCGGCTCGAACGGGCTGTTCGGACGGTTCGGCTCGTTCTGGAGCCCCCGGCTCGGCTTCTACCGGCTCTTCCTCACCAACACCGACGCCGTCGTCTGGCTGAGCACCGGGCAGGGCTGGGTCGCGCTCTCGCCGGACCGGCCCGAGGAGTTCTGCGCGCGGCTCGCCGCGCGGCTGCCTGACCAGAATCGACCGCCAGCCTGACACGTGTGCGCCGTGGTGACACCGCGCCCCGCGTGATCGCCGCGAGAATCGCGGGGTCCGCGTGTGGCATTCCTCGTGCTCTCAGCGCACGACATGGCGCCCACCACCCCCGCGACCACGATCGTCGTCGTCGACGACTATGCCGACACCCGGTCCCTGATGACCTTCCTGCTCCGCGCGGAGGGCTTCGTCGTCCGGGAGGCGGCCAACGGCGGGGAGGCGCTGGCGGCGGCCGCCGAGCAGCCGAGTCTGATGATCCTGGACGTCAACCTTCCCGACATCGACGGCTTCGAGGTCTGCCGGCGGCTGAAGGCCGCGCCGGAGACGGCGGGGATCACGGTCCTGCAGGTCTCGGCCGCCTACCGTGACACCGGCCACCGGGTGCGGGCGCTCAACGGCGGCGCCGACGCCTATCTGACGCTGCCCGTCGACCGCCAGGAGCTGCTCGCGACCGTGCGCGCGCTCTTGCGGATCCGTCGCGCCGAGGCGGAGACCGCGAGCCTGCGCGCGGTCACGCAGCTCGCGAACGCGGCCGGGCACGAGATCAACAACCCGCCGTCGGTCATCACCGGGCACCTGCACTTCCTCGCCAAGAATCCCGCGGCGCCCGAGGAGCGGATCGTGCAGATGGGGGAGGCCGCGAACCGGATCCGCGAGATCGTGCTGCAGATGCTCCACGTCACCCGCGTCGAGCTCGCGAAGCAGCACCGCGACCTGCCGGAGATGCTCGACCTCGAGCGGTCGAGCCGCGAGCGCCGCGCCAGCTAGGTACGGCTCCGCCGCCGGGTCGAGGTCGTGGAAGGCCGCGTCCGCCTGAACGCCCAGCGCGTCGTCGACGTCCGACGCCGTCACGCGATCCGCGTGGAGGACGACCTTCTCGACGAACGCCATCATGGCGCGTTCGTGCGGCTCGAGCGGGACCCCGGCGCGCCGGTCATGATCGCCGTCACGGTCGGCGCGTCGAACACCCTGGTCACGAGCACGCTGCCGTGCGCCAGCGAGCAGTAGGAGCTGCGGAGCGCGCGGGCGGCGGCGAGCGTGGCGAGCTCGTAGGTCCGCACGGGAAGGTTGCCCTGAATCGACTGGAGCAGCGCCACCCAGCCCTGCAGCACGCCGGGCCTCAGGCTGAACGCCTGCGCCCAATTCGGCACGTAGCCGAAACGGGCGCGCGCCTGCTCGTACATCTCGCGCACCCGGCCCTCCGCGTCCGCCGGAGGGGTCGTGCGAATGAAGCCCGCCATCGCTGTACCTCCTGCGAGGAATGATATAAGGCTCTGACGCGCGACGGCGCGGGGAGGGGCGCCTCTGGATACCGTCCTGCAGCTGGTCCTGAACGGCCTCGCCGTGGGCTGCATCTACGGCCTGGTCGCCCTCGGCTTCGTCCTCATCTACAAGGCCACCGAGCTCGTGAACTTCGCGCAGGGCGACCTCCTCATGCTCGGCGCCTTCGTCTGCTACATGTTCGTGATCTGGTACGGCGTCGGCTACTGGGCGGCGTTCGCGCTCGCCATCGCGATCGTCGCGCTGTTCGGCGCCGCGCTCGACGCCTCGGTGCTCCGGCGCGTGATCGGTCAGCCCCAGTTCGCGGTCGTCATGCTGACGATCGGGCTCGGCGCGATCTTCCGCGCCTTCGCGTCGATGACCTGGGGCTCCGAGATCTACACGCTGCCCACGCCGTTCAGCGCGAAGGCGACGCGCGTCGGCGGCGTCACCATCAGCCACGAATACGTGTCGATCATCGTCGGCACCGTCATCCTCTGCGCGGTGCTCTACGCGTTCTTCACGTACACGCGCGTCGGCGTCGCCATGCAGGCGGCCTCGCAGAACCAGCTCGCCGCGTACTACATGGGCATTCCGGTCAAGCGGATGTTCTCCTTGATCTGGGCGATCTCCGCGGGCGTCGCGGCCATCGCCGGTGTCCTGCTCGCGCCGGTCTCGCTCATCGACATCAACCTCGGCTTCATCGGCCTGAAGGCGTTCGCCGCCGCCGTGCTCGGCGGGTTCGGCTCGATCCCGGGCTCGCTCGTGGGCGGCATCACCATCGGCTTGATCGAGCTCTTCGCGGGCGCCTATCTGCCGCACGGCTTCAAGGACGTGGCGGCGTACGTCGTGCTCCTCGCCGTGCTCGCCATCCGGCCGCAGGGCATGTTCGGCACCGTCGGCCGCAAGAAGGTCTGAGGCCGGATGCGCTTCGTCTTCAAGACGAGCTACGCGCAGGACCTCGGGCTCTTCCGCGACGGCGTCCAGCGCAACTGGTACCTCGCGCTCCTCGTCGGCGTGGCGGTGCTGCCGGTGCTCGTGCCCGCCTACGTCGGAGACGTCAGCCTCGTCTTCATCTACGGCCTCTGCGGGCTCTCGCTGATGGTGCTCGCCGGATACACCGGGCTCGTCAGCCTGGGCCACGCCGCGTTCCTCGGCATCGGGTCCTACGCGCACGTCTACGTCACGCAGGACCTCGGCCTGCCGTGGCTGGCCGGCGTGATCGCGGCGACCGTGATCGCCGCCGCCGCCGGCGTCATCGTCGGCGTGCCCGCGCTCAGGATGACCGGCGTGTACCTCACGATCGCCACGCTCGCGTTCGCGCTGATCATCCAGGAAGTCTTCGCGCGCTGGGACGCGGTCACCGGCGGCCTCAAGGGCAAGGCGGTGTCGAAGCCGGTGATCTTCGGCGTGTCGTTCGCGGGCGACAACGCGTTCTACTTCCTGTGTCTCGTGGTCCTCGCGGCCGGGCTCTGGCTCACGGCCAACCTGCTCCGCTCGCCGACGGGCCGCGCGTGGGTCGCGATCCGCGACAGCGAGATCGCCGCGCAGTCGATGGGCGTGAACCTCGCCGTGTACAAGACGATGGCCTTCGCCTACTCCGCCGGCCTCATGGGCATCGCCGGCGCGCTGTTCGCCCACAAGATCGGGTTCCTCGCGCAGGACATCTTCAGCGTGCTGCTCTCGATCCAGTTCCTCCTGATGGTGGTGGTCGGCGGGCTCGGGAGCCTGCACGGCGCGATCTTCGGCGCGGTGTTCGTGGCGATGCTGCCGGTGATGATCTCGCAGGCCCGCGACGCGCTCCCCGCGATGCTCAGCCAGCCTTTCACACTGTTCGGCAAGGCGGCGGGCGACACGGTCTTCCTCGCGCTCGACCGCTTCGTGAAGCAGCCGGGGCTCGAGCCCGGCATCTTCGGCCTGATCCTGGTGCTCTTCATCCTCTTCGAGCCGCTCGGCATCTACGGGCGCTGGCTCAAGCTCCGCGTCTACTTCTCGCTGTTCCCGCTCTACAAGGCGGCGACGTTCCGGCGGCAGAAGGCGTACATGCGCTCGGAGCGCCTGCGGTGAGCACGCGCTCGATCGAGGAGCGCCACGGGTTTCCCGGGGCGCTCCGAGCGTTGGGGGGTGTGGGGGGCCATCTCGTGGCCCCCCACTCGGTCAATTGACGTTCTTCGCGGCCGACGGCCTCGTGATCAACTTCGGCGGCATCCGCGCCGTGGACGGCGTGTCGTTCGAGGTCGAGCAGGGGCAGGTCTTCACGATCATCGGGCCGAACGGCGCCGGCAAGACGACCATCTTCAACCTCGTGTCGCGGATCTACGAGCCGACGGCCGGGACGCTCGTCTTCTGCGACGAGGAGATCACGCGCGTGCCGCCGCACGAGATCGCGCGCCGCGGGATCGCGCGGACCTTCCAGAACATCGAGCTGTTCGAGCACGCGACGGTGCTGCAGAACCTCCTGCTCGGGCGGCACGCGCACAAGCGCTCGCGCTTCCTCGAGGAGCTCGTGTTCCTGCCCCGTGTGCGCGCGCTCGAGCTCGAGCACCGCGAGGCGGCGGAGAAGGTGATCGACTTCCTCGATCTCCAGCCCTACCGTGACAGCCTGATCGTCAATCTCCCGTACGGTGTCCGGAAGGTGGTCGAGATGGCGCGCGCGCTCTGCACGGAGCCGAAGCTGCTCCTGCTCGACGAGCCGTCGTCCGGACTGAGCGTCGAGGAGACCGAGGACATGGCGTTCTGGATCCAGGACATCCGCACGCTTCTCGGCATCACGGTGTTGATGGTCGAGCACGACATGAGCCTGGTGAGTGCGGTGTCGGACCGCGTGCTCGCGCTGAACTACGGCCGGCCGCTGGCCGTCGGCACGGCGCGCGAGGTCCAGGAGCACCCCGACGTCGTGAAGGCGTACCTCGGAGGCTGACGGATGCCGAGAGCGTTGCTCGAGGTCAGCAACGTCGAGACGTACTATGGACCGATCATGGCCATCCGCGGGATCAGCTTCACGGTCCCGAAGGGGCAGATCGTGACGATCCTCGGCGCCAACGGCGCGGGCAAGACGACGATCCTCAAGACGGTGTCCGGCGTGATGGATCCGCAGAAGGGCTCGGTGCTCTTCGACGGGAAGGCGATCCACGGCATGGATCCCGACCGCGTGATGCGGCTCGGGCTGAGTCACGTCCCCGAGGGCCGCGAGGTGTTCCCGTTCCTCTCGGTGCGCGAGAATCTGCGCATGGGCGCCTACACCCGGTCGGACCCGGGGGGGATCGCCCAGGACCTCGAGATGGTGTACGAGTACTTTCCGGTGCTGCAGGCGCGCGCCGACCAGCGCGCCGGCTCGCTGTCCGGGGGCGAGCAGCAGATGCTCGCGATCAGCCGCGCGCTGATGGCGCGGCCGGCGATGATGCTGCTCGACGAGCCGTCGCTCGGGCTCTCGCCGAAGCTCGTGAAGGAGATCTTCGACATCATCCTGCGGATCAACAAGGAGCGCGGGGTGACGGTGCTGCTGGTGGAGCAGAACGCGAACATGGCGCTGCACATCGCGGACTACGGCTACGTGCTCGAGGTCGGGCGCATCGTGATGGAAGACGCGTGCGCGCGCCTCCTTGAGAAGGACGACATCAAGGAGTTCTACCTCGGCGTCAAGGAAGCCGGCGTCCGCGGCACGCGGCGCTGGAAGAGGAAGAAGACGTGGCGCTGACATTCACGGTCCACGGCCAGGACACGGTCCCGAAGCTCTTCCGCCACGTGGTGCGCGAGCGCGGCGAGAAGACCGCGATGCGCGCGAAAGACCTGGGCGTCTGGCGATCGATCAGCTGGCGCGAGTACGGCGAGAAGGCGCGGCACGTCGGGCTCGGGCTGGTCGGTCTCGGCCTGCGCCCGCGGGACGTGGTCGCGGTCCTCGCCGACAACTGCCCGGAGTGGCTCTATGCCGACCTCGGCACGCTCTGCGCCGGCGGCGTGACCAACGGCGTCTACACGACGGACTCCGCGCGGCAGGTGGAATACATCGTCAACGACAGCGCCAGCCGGTTCGTCTTCGTGGAAAACGAGGAGCAGCTCGACAAGATCCTCGAGGTCCGCGCGGGCTGTCCCGAGCTCGTCAAGATCATCGTCTTCGACCTGGAAGGGCTGCACGGCTTCTCCGATGCACAAGTCTTGTCGTTCGGGGCGCTGCTGGAGCTCGGCGCGCGCTACGAGCGCGAGCATCCCGGCGTGTGGGACTCGCTGGTCGAGCTCGCGCGGCCCGAGGACCTCGCGATCCTCGTGTACACCTCCGGCACGACCGGGCCGCCGAAGGGTGCGATGCTGAGCCACCGGAACATCCTGTTCCAGCTCGGCTACTCCGACTTCCTCACGATGCCGCGCGACGGCGACCAGCAGCTCTCGTTCCTGCCGCTGTGCCACGTCGCCGAGCGTTCGTTCACCGTCTTCTACCCGCTCCGCAGCGGCGCGACCGTGAACTTCGCGGAGAGCATCGACACCGTCCCCGACAACGTCCGCGAGGTCGCGCCGGCGGCGTTCTTCGCCGTCCCCCGCATCTGGGAGAAGTTCTACTCGGGCGTCGCGCTCCGCATGCGCGAAGCGACGTGGATCGGGAAAGTCATGTACCGCTGGGCGCTCGGCGTCGGGATGCGGGTCGCGGACGCGCGCATCGCGGGCACGCGCCCGTCGCTCGCGCTGCGAGCGGTGTGCGCGGTCGCCGACTTCTTCGTGCTCGACAACGTCAAGCGCTCGATGGGCATGCATCGTGTGCGCGGCGCCGCCACCGGCGCGGCGCCGATCGCGCCGGAGCTCATCCGCTGGTTCATGGCGCTCGGCATCGACATGCGCGAGGTCTACGGCCAGACGGAGAACTGCGGCCTGGCGACCGCCATGCCCCACCAGCGGATCAAGCTCGGCACGGTCGGCGTCAAGCGGCCGGACACCGAGGTCCGCATCTCGCCGGAAGGCGAGATCCTGCTCCGCGGCCCGCACGTCTTCATGGGCTACTACAACAACCCGAAGAAGACCGCGGAGACGATCGACGCCGAGGGCTGGCTGCACACCGGCGACGTCGGCGAGATCGACGCCGACGGCTTCCTGAAGATCACCGACCGGATGAAGGACATCATCATCACCGCGGGCGGCAAGAACGTGACGCCGTCGGAGATCGAGAACCAGCTCAAGTTCTCGCCCTACATCTCCGACGCGGTGGTGATCGGCGACAAGCGGAGGTTCCTCTCGTGTCTCGTGATGCTCGACCACGAGACCGTGGCGCAGTTCGCGCAGGAGAAGAACGTGCCGTTCACGAACTTCGCGTCGCTGTGCCGGGCGAAGGAGGTCCAGGACCTGATCTGGGGCGAGATCGAGCGCGTGAACCGGCAGCTCGCGCGCGTGGAGACGATCAAGAAGTTCCGGCTCATCGAGCAGATCCTGACACCCGAGGACGACGAGCTGACGCCGACGATGAAGCTCAAGCGCGCCTTCGTCAACACGAAGTACAAGGACGTCATCGACACGATGTATGCGGAGACCTAGCGCTCCGGGGAGGAGCCCTCAATGAAGAAGCTCTGGATAGCGGCAGTCCTGGCCGGCGCCGTCGCGCTGGCCGGCACGGCGATGGGGCAGGCGACGCGCGGCGTGACGGGCACCGAGATCGTGCTGGGCACGCACAGCGATCTCTCCGGGCCCGCGGCGACGTACGGCGTGTCGTCGACGAACGCCATGAAGATGCGCTTCGACGAGGTCAACGAGAAGGGCGGCCTGCACGGCCGCAAGATCCGCTACATCGTCGAGGACACGCAGTACCAGGTGCCGCGCGCGGTCCAGGCGGGCGAGAAGCTGATCAAGCGCGACCGCATCTTCGCGATGGTGGGCGGCCTCGGCACGCCGATGAACAACGCGCTCTTCAAGGACCAGCTCGACGCGGGCGTGCCGAGCCTCTTCCCGCTCTCGGCGGCGCGCTCGATGTTCGAGCCGTTCCACAAGCTGAAGTTCTACGGCGCCGCCACCTATGTCGACCAGATGAAGGCCGGCATCAACTACTTCGCCACGAAGAAGGGCAAGAAGAACATCTGCGCGATGTACCAGGACACGGACTTCGGCAAGGAAGTCTTCGACGGCGTGCAGCAGCAGATCGAGAAGATGAAGCTGAAGCTCGCGGAGACCGTGACCCACAAGCCGACCGACCAGGACTTCACCGCGCAGATCACCAAGCTGAAGGGCGCGGGCTGCGACCTGATCGTGCTCGGCACCATCGTGCGCGACTCGATCGTCCCGTACGCGACCGCGCGGAAGATCGGCTGGACGGACGTGGACTTCCTCGGCTCCGCCGCCACCTACGACGGCTTCGTCGCCGGCGCCCAGGGCGGCGTGACCGAAGGGCTGTACGCGATGGGCCTCACGGACTTCCCGTATCGCGACACGCTGAGCCCGACGGCCCAGCAGTGGTTCGATCGCTACAAGGAGCGCTTCAAGGTCGATCCGAACATCGGCGCGGTCTACGGCCACGTCGCCGCCGACCTGACGGTGGTGGCGCTGGACAAGGCGGGCAAGGACCTGACCGTCGACACGTTCGTGAAGGCGATCGAGTCGATCAAGGGCTACAGGGACATCTTCAACGGGCCCGAGGCGAGCTTCGGCCCGAACAAGCGCCAGGGCGCGAACTCGTCGTTCCTCGCGGTGGTCAAGGGCGGCCGCTGGGTCCGCCTCACCGATCCGCTGACCTTTTGAGAACATGGGGGCCGCTTCTAGCGGCCCCCCAAGCCCCCCGGCGCTCCGGGCCGAGAGTGAATCCCGGCCCTCCGCGAGTGCCGAGGAACGGCGGAGGACATCGCGATGACCAACGCGCCGCGATCCCGGATCATCACGCTCAGCGAGATTCCGTGGGAAGGCCGGCAGCCCGGCGTGTCGACGAAGGCGATCTGGGAGGACCCGGTGACGAAGCGCCGGGCCGTGATGACGCGGATCGACGGCGGCGCGAAGCTTCCGCTCCACCGGCACGTGGGCGACGAGCTGGTCTTCGTCATCGAGGGCGCGATCTCCGATGAGTTCGGCACCATCACCGCGGGCAACATGGGCTACCGGCCGGATGGATGCGTGCACACCGTCTCGAGCGTGAACGGCGCGACGGTGCTCGCGTTCATCGCCGGCGGCGTCGAGCCGCTGACCGAGCGACGGAGCGGCCCGCCGTCGCAAGTCTTCACGCTGCCGGATCTGCCGTGGATCGAGGCGCGGCCGGGCATCCGGCAGAAGCGCATCTGGGAGGACAAGGTCAACGAGCGACACGCGCTGCTCGCACGGTTCGAGCCCGGCGCGAGTCTGCCGAAGCACCGGCACGTGGGCGACGAGCTGATCTTCGTGGTCGAAGGCGCGAACGCCGACGAGTCCGGCGTGGTCGCCACCGGCAACATGAGCTATCGGCCCAACGGCTGCGAGCACACGGTCACGACGCGGCACGGCGCCACGGTGCTGGCCGTGCTCTGGGGCCACATCGAACCGGCCTGACGCATGAGCTGAGGGCCCGTCGTGGACTTGACGCGCGCCGCCGCGTGCGCCTAACGTGTCGGCCACCTGACACGCCCCGCACTGGAGGCTTCCGCGATGACAGCTCTTCGAGGCCCCTCCCTTGCGACGCTCGTTGTGATCGCGGTCCTTGCGCCCGCGCCGTCCGCCGCGGCGCCCGAAGGCCAGATGACCTGGGCCGTGCACGTCTCGCTGGCGCCCACGTGGTTCGATCCCGCCGAGACCTCCGGAATCATCACGCCCTAGATGGTGCTGTACGCGCTGCACGACGCGCTGGTGAAGCCGATGCCGGGCAACCCCGCGGCCCCGAGCCTGGCCGAGTCCTGGAGCATGTCGCCGGACGGGCTCGTCTACGAGTTCGTCCTCCGCAAGGGCGTCAAGTTCCACAACGGCGAGCCGGTCACCGCCGAGGACGTCAAGTTCTCGCTCGAGCGCTACCGCGGCGCCGCTCACAAGCCGCTCAAGGAGCGCGTGGCGGCCGTCGAGACGCCGGATCCCGCGCGAGTCCGGATCCGGCTGAAGAGGGCGTGGCCCGACTTCCTGACCTTCTACCTGAACGCCACCGGCGCCTCCTGGATCGTGCCAAAGAAGTACGTCGAGAAGGTCGGGGACGAAGGGTTCAAGAAGGCCCCGATCCGCGCCGGCCCGTTCCGGTTCGCGTCGTTCACCCCCGGCGTCGAGCTGGTCCTCGAGGCGTTCGACCAGCACTGGAGGAAGGCGCCGCACGTGAAGCGCCCGGTCCTCAAGTCGATCCCGGACGAGGCCACGCGCCTGGCCGCGCTCAAGCGGGGTGACGTGGACATCGGCTATGCGATCCGCCAAGCCCGTTGTCGGCCTGGCCACGCACTGGGTCTACTTCACGGAGCAGTGGGACCCGAAGTCGCCGTGGCACGATCGGCGCGTGCGCCTGGCCGCCAACCACGCCATCGACCGGCAGGCGATCAACCAGGCCGACGCGCTCGGGCACGCCCGCGTCAACTGGAGCATCGTCCCGCCGAGCTTCGACTTCTACTGGCAGCCACCGGGCTACGGGTTCGATCCTGGCAGGGCCAGGCAGCTCCTCGCCGAGGCCGGGTACCCCAACGGCTTCGAGGCGGGCGACTACTTCTGCGACGCCGCGATCACCAACATCGGGGAGCCGGTCGTCAACTACCTCAACGCGGCCGGCATCCGGGTGAAGCTCCGGCCGATCGAGCGCGCGGCGTACTTCAAGGGGTTCGCCGAGAAGAAGTACAAGGGCCTGATCCACGGCGCCAGCGGCGCCTTCGGCAACGCGGCCACCCGCGTCGAGGCGTTCGTCGCCGGCGGCGGCACCTACGCGTACGGCAGCGACACCGATCTCGACGGGCTCGTCCGGGAGCAAGGCCGCCGAGCTGGATCCCCGGCGCCGGGCCGCGACCCTCGAGCGCATCCAGCAACTCATGCACGAGAAGGCGATGTTCGCGCCGATCCACCTGAACGCCGCCATGATGGGCTTCGGGCCGAGGGTGGCGGAGTCCGGGCTCGGGGCCATCGCCGGCTATCTGTGGTCCGCGCCCTACGAGGACCTGAAGCTGAAGGGCAAGTGAGGAGATCGAATGACCGACTATCGCGTCATCTCCGCTGACTGCCACATCGACATGACCTGGATGCCCGGCGACCTCTGGGTGAAGAACGCGCCGGCGAAGTTCAAGGAGCAGGTGCCACAGGTCCGCGAGACCGACGATGGTCCCCACTGGTTCGTCGAAGGGAAGGACGTCGGCGTCTACGGCGGGCTCGGCTTCGGCTTCGACCGCGTCAAGCGCGGATACTCGAAGCACGTCGACAAGATGTTCGACGTCGGCTTCTATGAGGGCGGGCCGCATCCGACCACGCCCGCGCTGCGGCTGAAGGACCAGGATCTCGACGGCATCGACGCCGAGGTGATGTACGGGATCCTCGGCATCGGCATGAAGATGACCGATCGCGAGGTGATCCAGTCCGTCTACGAGGTCTACAACGACTGGGCCGCCGACTTCTGCAGGACGAATCCGAAGCGGTTCGTCGGCCTCATGTGCCTGCCCAACCACGATCCCGAGGCGGCGGCGCGCGAGCTGCGTCGCGCGGCCGCGCTCGGTCTCCGAGGCGCGGACTTCGCGGTCTCCACCGCCGTGTATCCGATCTGGCACGGCGCATGGGATCCATTGTGGGCCGCCGCGCAGGAGTGCCGGATCCCGATCTCCTTCCACACGACCGGCACGCCGGTGCGCGAGCCGTCGGACGACGTGATGAAGCAGGAGTACGAGCTGCGCTGGCGCGCCGTCCGCACGACGATGTTCCAGATTGCTGCGGCGGAGTTCCTCGCGAGCATCGTGTTCTCGGGCGCGCTCGACCGCTTTCCCGAGTTCAAGTTCGTGCTCGGCGAGGCGGGCGTGACGTGGCTGCCGTACATCCTCGACCGGATGGACGAGGAGTACGAGGACCGCTACTACCCGCTCAAGCTGTCGATGAAGCCGAGCGAGCTCTGGCGCCGCCAGGGGTACTCGACGTACCAGCGTGAGCCGTCGCTCGCGACGATGATCCCGCTGATCGGCGAGGACACGATCATGTGGGGCTCGGACTATCCGCACCCGGACGGGATCTGGCCCGATTCAGGGAAGTGGATCGAGAACGATCTCGCCGGCGTCAGCCCGGCGGTCCGGCGCAAGATCGTGTGCGAGAACGCCGCGCGGCTCTACCGGTTCGTGTAGGCGACGCGATACGTGGCTTATTGATCTTTCGACAAAGAATGCATCCATTTCCGACGTGCTCTACTCCCGTGGTCGGCATGAGACCACCAGGGACCCCCGAGCAGTTGGAGACGCGGCGTCGGCGTGCCGTGCCCCTGCTCCATGCCGGCACGTCGTACCGCGAGGTCGCACGGCAAGTGGGAGTGTCGCTGAGTTCGGTCGTCCGATGGGAGCAAGCGTATCGCCGCGATAAGCGGAACGGGCTGCGAGCACGCCCGATTCCTGGCCGCCCGTGCCGACTGTCCGCCTCCCAGCAGGACCAGTTGAAAACCGTGTTGCGCCGTGGCGCGGGCGCGGCCGGATATGCGACCGAGTTGTGGACGCTCCAGCGCATCAGCCAGGTCATCCGCAAGCGGTTCGGTGTGCGGCACAGCCCGGTCGGCGTCTGGGCTGTCCTGCGTCACGGCCTCGGGTGGAGTTGGCAGAAGCCGGAACGGCGGGCGCTCCAGCGCGACGAAGCCGCCATCGCGCAGTGGCGCGGCAGAAGGAATGGCCC
>Ga0194131_10000946_pt1 | contig 50296 bp, 35 predicted proteins | sample TA2KigO120mmetaG_FD_148631 | JGI IMG/M metagenome (GOLD analysis project Ga0194131, IMG submission 148631) | Freshwater microbial communities from Lake Tanganyika, Tanzania - TA2015053 Kigoma Offshore 120m | ecosystem: Environmental > Aquatic > Freshwater > Lake | place: Tanzania: Lake...
GGGCTATGTCGCCGAAGTGGTCGCGTTCGCCTTCGGTCTAGCGGCCTCGTCGTTCTTCCCCGCGCTCGTGCTCGGCATCTTCTCGCGCCGCATGAATGCGAGCGGAGCCGTGTGCGGCATGCTCGCCGGCCTCGCGTTCACATCGGCCTACATCGTCCACTTCAAGTTCCTCGCGCCCGAGTCGAACGACGCGCAGCACTGGCTGTGGGGCATCTCGCCCGAGGGCATCGGCACGCTCGGCATGCTGCTCAACTTCCTCGTCGCACTCGTGGTGGCACGCTTCACGCCGCCGCCGAACGCACAGGTGCAAGGCCTCATCGATCGCATTCGCGTGCCTCGCGGCGCCGACGGGCCTCGCGCGGCTCGGCGGGGCGAAACGCCGCGCGGGCGTGCCTGACCGAGACCGGACTGGCGGCGCGCGCCGCGGTGAGACGAGTGAGGCGAGCTACGACGGCGATCCTGAGGCTTGAGGTGACAGGACGGCGGCTAGTGGTAGGCTGGACCTTCCCGCGATGCAGCGATCTTGCCGCGCGAAGCGGAGAGGAGGCCCACACCATGTACGGGATGATCAACAAGGCAGTCGAGGGGCTGGTACGGCAGCGCTTTGGTGACGCGATGTGGCACAAGATCCGCAGCGGAGCCAACTTGCCGGACGAACCGTTCCTCTCGATGGAGCAGTATCCGGACGAGACCACCTACGCTCTCGTCAGCACGGCCGCCAAGGAGCTCGGCGCGAACTCCGAGGACATCCTCAAGGAATTCGGGCGCTACTGGATGACGTACACGGCAGAGCTTGGCTACGGCGAGCTGCTGCGCAGCTCGGGTCGCAACCTGCCCGAGTTCCTGAAGAACCTCGACGCGCTGCACACACGCGTGCAGATGTCGATGAACCACCTGCGGCCGCCGAGCTTCGCGGTCACGGACGAGACGGCGGACTCGATCGTGCTGCACTACCACACGGAGCGTCCGAGCCTTGCCCCGCTCGTAGTCGGCATCCTCGAGGCGCTCGGGGAGCGCTTCGAGGTCGAGATCGACATTCGCCACGAACGCACCGCGGCGCCGAGGCCCCACGATGTGTTTCACCTTCGTTGGCGAGCGCGCGGCGCGGCATGAGCGAGCCCGAGGTGCGCCGGTCGCCGTCATGGCAGGTCGAGTCCGCGCTGCTGCGGCGGCTGTTCCCGTTCGGCTTTTCCGTCGACGCGGGCGGCCGGTTGGTAGCCGCGGGCGAGCGCTGGGCCACCTTCGCGCCGCAAGTCGCCCTCGGCGCGAGCTTCGACGCGCTGTTCGTGGCGCTGCGTCCGCTCGGCATCCGAGAGTTCGCGCAGCTGCGGACGGCGCTCGGCGAAGGCGTGCTGCTCAAGTTCGTCGGACATCCCGGCTTCGAGTTGCGCGGCCAGTTCCTCGGCGAGGACGACGCGCTGCACTTCGTCGGCGGCCCGTGGCTCACGAAGCTCGGCGCACTCTCGGCCCTCGGGCTCGAGTTGCGCGACTTTCCGCCGCACGACACGCGCGGTGACTTGTTGGTGCTGCTGCAAGCGCAGGAAACCTCGCTCGCCGACATGCGTGCGCTGGCCAGCTGCCTGCGCGAGCAGATCGCCGCGCAGACGCAGCTTCAGGCGCAGCTGCAGCAGATCCAGAAAATGGAGCTCGTCGGCCGCTTTGCGGGCGGCATGGCTCACAACTTCAACAACATCCTGATGGCGATTCAGGGTTACGCGGAGCTCTCGCTGACGCGACTGGACGCGACCGACCCTGTGCACGGCTGGGTCGAGCAGATCTGCGCTGCGACGGAACACGCGGCCTCGCTCACCCACGGCCTCTTGACCATGAGTCGCCAGAACCCGCTCAAGCTCGAGCCGCTCGATCTGCAGCGCGAGCTGCGCGACGTGGAGAAGCTCGTGACGCCGCTCTTGGGCCAGCGCGTGCAGCTCGAAGTGGCGCTCGATCCGGCCATTGCGACGGTGCACGCGGACTCGAGCAGCCTCAAGCAGGTGCTGATGAACCTCGTGCTCAACGCGCGCGACGCCATGCCCGACGGGGGCAGGCTGTCGATCGCGGTACGGCCCATGATGGCGGCGATTCTTGCGGGAGGAGAAGCGCCGCGGGAAGTGGTCGAGATCGCGGTCACCGATACCGGCATCGGAATGGATGAACGCACGAAGGCCAACATCTTCGAGCCGTTCTTCACGACGAAGGAAGTCGGGAAGGGCGTGGGCCTGGGACTCTCGACCGTGTACGGATTGGTGCAGCAATTCGGTGGCACCATCGCCGTCGAGAGCCAGCTCGGCCTCGGAACCACCTTCCGCATCCGCATTCCCCACTTGGCAAAGCCCGCTCCGACTCCGGCTGTCGCGACCGTCGAGCGGCGCGTCGAGGGTGCGCGCGTCCTGCTCGTCGACGACGAGCCGCAAGTGCGCCAGCTGCTCGAGGCGCTGTTGCGCCGGGATGGCTACGCCGTCTCCACGGCCGCGAACGCCGAGGAAGCGCTGGCCCTGTTCGAGGCCGACGAGCGCTTCGAGCTACTGCTCACCGACGTCCTCATGCCCGGCCTCTCCGGACCCGAGTTCTCCGAGTTTGTCGAAGCGCGCCACGGCGTCCTGCCGACGGTGTTCATCAGCGGACACACCGACAACGCGCGCCTGCGCCGAGGCGAGCTGCCGCCGCACCAACGCTTCCTCACCAAGCCTTTCACGCCCGCCGAGCTCTCGCGCACGCTGCGCGAGCTGCTCGCGCGCTGAGCGCGGCTGCGCCCATGCGGCCCGCCGAGCGCGGACGCTCAATTGCGACCCCCTAGCAAGCTCCTCTCGAGTGGTCTTCTTGCGCGACGCCATCGGGGGGGGGGGGGGGGGGGGGAGAGCGGAGGTGGTGGATTCCGGCGTCGAAAAGTCGAGGCTCCGTAGCAAGAAGGGCGGAACCTTGCCCTGAAATCCTCCGTCTGTGCTAGACCCTAACGGGTCGCAATTCCGCCCCCGCGAGCACCGGTACCGTCCGGAACTGCCAACACGGCGTCGGAACCTGCAGGAAGCGGCACCCCCTCCCCCGCTACGGAAGTGTTCGGATGAAACTACCCAGCAGTGTCCTCGCCTCGTTCCTCCTCTCCGGTCCCGCCCTCGTCGCGCCTGCCTTCGCGCAGGAGTTCGTCGAGGTGCCCGGCGAGATGGAATTCAGCGGCGTGATGATCGCCCGCCCCCTCCAGCCCGAAGAGGCCTCCGGCCGCGGGCTCGATCGCTTCGCTCAGCGCCGCCTGACGGAGGTCGCGCTGCGCACCCTCGCCGGACTGCGCGTGCGGAACTACTTCCCCGAGGTCGACGAGTACCTCGTCGAGGTTCCCGCGGGAGACAACGAGAACTCGCTCTCCCGAAGGCTCATGGCGACCGGCGCCTTCCAGTATGTGCACCCCGATTGGACCGTCTACCCGATCGCGTGCCCGAACGACTCGGGGTTCGCCACGCAGTGGCACCACAACACCGACCGCATGGAGTCGTGCAGCGCTTGGAACATCGAGACCGGCTCGCCGACGGTCGTCGTCGCGATCTGTGACACGGGCGTTCGCACATCGCACGCAGACCTACAGTTGCACCGTCGAACGGGCTACAACGTGACGGCGGCGCTGTGGGAGAATCAGGGGGGCGCGATCAGCGATGTCAACGGCCACGGCACGAACTGCACGGGCTCTGCGGCGGGCAACGGCAACAACTCGATCGGCATCTCGGGCGTGGGCTGGAATCTCGGACACCGCATGATGCGTGTGACCAACAGCTCGACGGGCAGCGCCTCGCTCTCGAACCTCACCACGGCAGCGCGCGTGGCTGCGGACGCCGGCGACCGCGTCGCGAGCGTGAGCTACTCGGGCGTCAACAGCTCGAGCGTGTTCACGACGGGCACCTACGTGCGTTCCCGCAATGCGCTGCTCGTGTGGGCCGCAGGCAACAGCAACCTGGTGCTGAGCGGCAACCGCAACGACGATGTGATCGTCGTGGGCGCTAGCGACCAGAACGACGCCAAGGCGTCGTTTTCCAACTACGGCTCGCTCGTCGATCTGGTGGCGCCGGGTGTGAGCATCTACACCACGAGCAACAGCGGCGACACGAGCTACGCCTCGGTCAGCGGCACCAGCTTCGCCTGCCCGATCACCGCTGGCCTGTGCGGCCTGATCTGGTCGCGCAACCCCACGCTGACCCCCGCGCAGGTCGAGTCGATCCTGCGCTCCTCCTGCGAGGACCTCGGCACCGCGGGCGTGGACGACACCTTCGGCTACGGTCGCATCAACTCGTACCTCGCGCTGTCCGCCACGCCGGGCACGGGCGGTCCGGATGTGACGCCGCCGCCGATCCCGAGCGCGCTCGTCGCCACGGCCGCCGCCAACAGCGTCTCGCTCAGCTGGGGCGCCTCGAGCGTGCCGGATCTCGCGGGCTACCGCGTGTACCGTTCGACGACTTCGGGCTCGGGCTATGTCGAAGTGACGACCGCGCTGCTGACGACGACGAGCTTCGTGAACTCAGGCCTCACCGCGGGCACGACCTACCACTTTGTGGTGCGCGCTCAGGACACGACCGGCAACATCTCCGGCAACTCGAATCAGGCTTCGGCCACGCCGTATGCCCCGAACACGCCACTGCTGCTCTTCTCGGATGGTTTCGAGTCGGGCAACTTCAGCGTCGGCGGCTGGGTCGTGCAGAACAACAGAGCGACCGTGACCTCTTCGGCGCGCTTCGCCGGCAGCTTTGGCGCGCGACTCGCTCGCAGCACATGGATCGAGAAGGCGCGCAGCACCGCGGGCTTCGTCTCGGTGGAGCTGCGCTGGACGCGTCGCACCTTCGGCCTCGATACCGGCGAACTCTCCTACGCCGAGTGGTGGAACGGCACGGCCTGGGTGCTCGTCGAGAGCACCAACTCCACGACTTGGGGCTCGCGAGCGGTGGTCCTGCCCGCCGCCGCGGCCAATAAGGCGAACTTCAAGTTCCGCTTCCGCAATGCGGCCAGCGCCTCCGACGAGTGGACGGACCTCGACGAAGTCCAACTCTGGGGCACGCCCTGACGGCGGACAGGCTGACAGCGGACTGGCTGACAGCGGACAGGCTGACAGCGGACAGGCTGACAGCGGACAGGCTGGCAGCGGACTGGCTGACAGCGGACGGGGCTGCGGCCCCCGACACGGACGCGGCCCGCGCGAGAGGCAAACCTCGCGCGGGCCGCGTTGTCGTGCTCGGTCGAGCCTCAGCGGCCGTAGCGCTGGCGCAAGATCTGCTGCTCTTGCAGGATCTTCGCCGCGGGCACGCCGGTAGTGAACTGGAGCGCCGCTACACGCGCCTGCGCCTGCACGCTGTGTACGCGACCGGCGACGGCGAACTTCTGTCCGTCCTGAAAGCGCAGCTCACCCTCGACGGGTGCGCCAGGGATCAGCTCCATGCCTTCCGCGAGCAGGAAGCGTACACCCGACTCGGAGAGATTCAGGACTTCCAACACGACCGGCCCCACGGTCAACCGCGGCCGCGCGGTCTGGGGATACTCGATGCGATAGAAGTCGCGTTGGTCGGATTCCACGCGCGGAGCGTAGGCCGCGCCGCAACCGCTTTCCATCGCGCGTTCAACGACCCTCGCGGTCGAGCTTCTCGAGCGTGGCACGCGCACGCCCGCCGGCGCGCACGGGGTCGATCTGCGCCGCGCGCTCGAACTGCGAGCGGGCTTCGGACCAGCGCTCGAGCCGGTACAAGCACTCGCCGCGCGTCATGCACACCTCGCCGTTGTCCGGCAGCCCCTGCGCGGCCCGCTCGAGCAACGCGAGGCACTCCTCGAGCCGCCCTTGCTCGATCATCACCGAAGCGAGGCGCACGAACGCCTCCGCGCTCGGATTGAGTTCGAGCAGCTTGAGCAGGCACTCCTCGGCCTTGCCCCAGTCCCTGCGTGCCTCGTGCACCGTGTACGCGACTTCCCATCCGAACGGGTCGCTCGGGTTGCGCGCCAGCACGGAGTCGGCTTCCGCGAGCGCTGCATCGAACTCGCCGCGCTCGACCATGCGGCTGGCATTGGTGAGGATCGCCCACGTGACGATCATGTCCTTGGGATCGAGCTTGCCAGCGTCGAGCGGCACGCTCGAGCGCGAGTAGCCCAACTGCGCGAGCCAACGCTCGTCGTCCGCCGACAGCGGAGCCTCCGACGCGCGACCGAGCGGCTGCACGCGCGCAATCCGTTCTCGCAGCGCGCGCGAGAGCTGCTGCGCCTGTGGCACCGTGGTTGCGAACAGGTTGCGACGCTCGCCACCGTCCACGCGCAGGTCGTAATACTCCGGCCGCGGCGCGAGAATGAACTTGTCACCGAGGCGAGTCAGGCCGTAGAGCGGGGCCCAGCCGTGATTGAAGAGCGTGACGAGGCTCTCGCTGTAGATCGCGCGCGCCGGATCCGCGTTGGGCGCGAGCAATCCGATGCCGTCGAGCCCCGAGGGCGGATCCGTGCCGAGCAGTCCGAGCACCGTGGGCACGACATCGACGAGTCCTGCGATGCGATCGCCAGCGACCCGCGGCTGCGGAAACAGCGTCGGACTGGAAACAATGAGCGGCACGCGCAGCGAGCCCTCGTAGATGAGCCGACTGTGCGTGTACTCGCCGTGCTCGCCCAAGCCCTCGCCGTGATCCGCGGTGAACACGACCAGCGTGCGCGCGAGTGTCTCCTCGCCCAGCGCGTCGAGCAGCCGACCGAGCTCGCGATCCGCGTAGGTGACTTCAGCGAGGTATTCGCGCCGGTTGGCCTCCGCATCCCAGGGGCCGTTGACATTGCGGCGCGGCGTTCCGCGCAGGAATTCCTCGGGTGCCGCGTACGGCAGGTGCGCGTCGAAGTAATGCGTCCAGAGGAAGAACGGTCGCCGCTCGCCGCGCGCGAGCCACGCCACGGCGCGATCCGTGACCGTGCGCGCGTCGCGCTCGACGAAGTGCGCCGCGCCCTTGGACGCGCCGTCCTCGTGCAGCTCGTCCTCGTAGTCCTCGAAGCCCTGCGCGAGCCCGTAGCGCGCCTCGAGCACGAACGCGCCGACGACGGCCCCTGTCCGGTAGCCCTGCGCACCGAGCAACTCGGCGAGGGTCGTGCGCTCGTCGGCCAGCCGGAAGGTGCCGTTGTTGTGCACGCCGTGCGAGAGCGGATCGAGACCCGTGAAGAGCGTGGAATGCGACGGAAGCGTCGTCGGCGCGGGCGCGATGGCGCGCGCGAAGCGCACGCCGCGGCTCGCGAGGCGATCGACGTTGGGCGTGAGCGCGCGCGGGTCGCCGTAGCAGCCGATGGCGTCGGCGCGCACGGTGTCGAACGTGACCACGAGCACATTGAAGCCGCGCGCCGTGCCGAAGCTCGCGTCGCGGACCGGCGCCGGCTTCGGCACAGTCGGAGGCGCGTCGGGCTCGGAGCACGCCGCCGCTTCGATGAGCAGGAGCGACGCGAAGAAGAGCGGGGCACCGAGACGGCGAGGCATGGCGGCGCAGGAGTGTCGCAGGCGCGCGGCATGGCGTCGAGATTGCCGCTGTGTAGCCGGCGGGAGCCTCGATACCGAGCACGGAGAGCTGCTCGGGCGGCGGGCAGTTCGCGAGCCTGCGGGGGACAGGCGTGCCTCGACATGCGCATCGTCCCCGGTGAAGGAAGCTGTCTCGAAGCCAACTTCGAGGGCGGACGGGTCCCGGGGCCTCCTTCGGGCGCTCTCCGAGCCCATCGGGCGCATGCTCGGTCGCGCGCGTGCTCCTGCGCTCGGCGAGGTTGTCCAGCAAGGTCGACGGCGCGCCCTGCTCGGGCTGCTACTCCAAGCTGGCGAAGCTCGGCGCGAGACCGAAGCGGGATTCGAGCTCCAAGCCGTCGATGATCGCGACCTTGCAATCACACGCTTGAAGCGCGCTCTCACCTCTGCGAGCGCGTCGCCTTGTGGGGCGTGCGCGCACGGGGATCCCCGCAGCAGCCGAGGGCATCCCTTCACACCGTGTCGAACATGACGACGGGCACAGGGAAGGCCGCCGCGCGTCCGGCCGGCGGATCGACGGGACCGTGCGGTCCCTGATTTCGACAGGGCCTCGCCACGGGCGCACGCGCCGACGATGGCGAACACGAGCATCCAGCCTTCGGGCAAGTTGGATCGGGAAGCTCGCGGCGTTCTTCGGGAGTGAACTCATCGGACTCGCGTGGTTGCGTGCAGGTTCCCGCCTTTGCCAGCGAGCTTGCACGCGGTGCAGAGCAAGTTTCGCCCCGCAGCGGCACTTCGCTCCGAGGTCCGTGTCGAAGACTCGACATCGCGGACTTTGGGTCGCGACGGCTACGCTTTCTCCATGCAACCGCTCTCCAGCCATGCGCTCGACCAGCTCTTCCATCACGCGCACTCGCACCTCGCCTACCTGCCGACAGCGATCGATGACGCCACGCTGGTGCGCCTCTATGAGACGCTCCGCTGGGGACCGACGGCCGCGAACTCGAGTCCACTGCGCGTGACATTCGTGCGCAGCGCCGAAGCGAAGGCGCGGCTCAGCCCCTGCCTCGCTCCTGGCAACCTGAAGAAGGTGGAGAACGCGCCCGTGACCGCGATCCTCGCCATGGACCTGCGCTTCTTCGACGCGCTGCCGCGACTTTTCCCGCAGGTCGATGCGAAGGCTTGGTACGAAGGCAAACCCGATGTGATCGTCGAGAACGCCCTGCGCAACAGCAGCCTGCAAGGTGGCTACTTCGTACTCGCGGCCCGTGCACTCGGCCTCGGCTGCGGTCCGATGTCGGGCTTCGATCCGGATGCGGTACGCAAGGCCTTCTTCGAGGGCACCGAGCTGCGCCCCAACTTCCTCTGCACGCTCGGCTACCCCGATCCGCAGGCTCCGCGCCGCCGCAACCCGCGCCTCGAGTTCAGCGAGGCCTGCCGGATCCTGTAGCCGCGGCCCGGCGGCAGCTTGCCGAGGCTTCGCGGTCATTTCGGCGATCGGGGATTCCCAAGGGAGCCGAGGCGGCTAGCCTTGAAACGAGGGTGCGGCGCGCTCCGCGCCGCGACCGTTTCACCATGCTCCCCGTCGTCACCTCACTCGCTGTCGTGTTCGGACTCGCGGCGCCGCAGACAGCGATTCAGTGCGCAGCCAATGGACCCGGCGGGTTCGTTCCCGGAGCGGGAGCGAGCGACGGCATCTGGCCGCTCGTCCTGCCCGGCGGCTCGCTCGTGTCGACGCAGGCGGTGAGCGCCCCCGTCGCGGGCCATGTGATTCGCTCGGTGCGCATCGCGCTGAAGCACACCTACGCATCGGATGTGCAGCTCGTGCTCATCGACCCCAACGGCGCAGCCTACAATGTGCTGCAGTGGAACGATGGAGTCGCGGTCGGAAACTGCAGCGCGGACTTCTTCGGCATCTACGACTTCGTCGATCCTGTCGCGAGCGCCAGCTGCAACGGCGTGCCGGCGCTCACCTGCAATGCCAATCAACTCGCGCCCGGCACCTATCGGCAGTCGTTCGGCGCTTGGCCGAGCGGCGCCTCGGGGGTCGCCAACATTCCGCTGGAGCAGATCCCCGTCACAGCAGGCAACTGGTCGCTCGTGATCCACGACTGGTTCGCGAGCGCGGACAACGGTGCGCTGCTCTCGTGGGAGTTGTGCTTCGGCACGCCATCGCCGCTGCCGCCGCCGCCGCAGAACGCCCCGCAGTGCGGCGCGAGCGCGAGCGGCGGCTCGTTCCCCAGCGGTGGCACGAGCGGCAGCTGGCCGTCGACATTGCCGAGCGCTCCCTTCTCGGCGCCGCTCGCGGTCAGCGTGCCTGCGGGCGCGACGCAGGTCGCCGCAGTGCGCGTGCAGGCGCTCGCGCACCAGTGGATCGGCGATGTGCAGTTCGTGCTCGAGGCCCCCAGCGGCGTCCGCTACAACCTCGTGCAGACGAACGACGGCCTGCCCGGCGGCGGCTGCAGCGACGAATTCAACGGCACATACACCTTTGTCGATCCGCTCTCCGGCACCGATCCCTGCGGCGTGCTCGCGCAGCCCGTGGGCTGCGGTCTTTCGACGCTGCCGGAAGGAACCTACGCGCAGACCTTCGGCAACTGGCCCTCGGGCACGCACGGAATTGTGAATGTGCCGCTGTCGCAGATCCCGCTCGCGAGCGGCACATGGATCCTGCGCGCGTACGACTGGTGGGTGCCGGCGGACAGCGGCAGCTTCGCCAGTTGGTCCGTGTGCTTCTCGAGTTCCGCCACGCCGACGACATTCTGCACGCCGCAGTTTCCCGGCACGACGAATGGCTGCTACGCCACGATCTCGGCCAGCGAACAGCCGAGCCTGTCGAGCACGACGAGCTGCCTGCTCTCGCTCGCGCATGTCGAGGGCGGCAAGACGGGGCTCTTCTTCTACGGCACGCAGGGGCGGACGAGCTCACCGTGGTGCTCGACGAGCAGCAACCTCTTGTGCGTGAAGCCGCCGACTCAGCGCACCTCGGCGTTCGACACCGGCGGCACCGACGGCGCCTGCAACGGCTCGCTCGCGCTCGATTTCGGCACCTGGTGCGCAACCCACCCCGGCACCGTCGGGAGTCCGTGGAGCGCGGGAGCGAAGGCTTGGGTGCAGGGCTGGTTCCGCGACCCGCCGGCCTGCAAGACCACCTCGCTGTCCGAGGGCATCGAGCTCACCTGGCAGCCTTGAGAGCGCCGCGCGAGCCGGACCTTTCACGCTAGCGCGTCGCGCCCGGCTTCCAGAGGACATCGAGCACGCCGCCGTCGTTGGCCGCGCGCGCGAACACGAACAACAGGTCGGAAAGCCGGTTGACGTAGCGCAGAACCTCGGGATTGACGCGCTCCGCCTCGTCGGGGTGCGCCGCGAGCTCGCTGATGTTGCGCTCGGCGCGGCGACAGACCGTGCGCGCGACATGTAGCCACGCAGCCGCGGGCGTGCCGCCGGGGAGCACGAACGACGCCAGCGGCGCGAGCTGGTCATTGACCGCATCGAGGTCGCGCTCGAGCCGCTCGGTGTAGGCCGGCGTGAGACGCAACTTGTCGCCGGCCGCTCCGGGCACGCACAGGTCGGCGCCGACATCGAAGAGCTCGTTCTGCACGCGCCGCAGCACGACGGCGAACGACTCCGCCACTCCGCCCTGCACGAGCGCGAGTCCGATCACGCTGGAGAGCTCGTCGATCGTCCCGTAGGCCTGGATGCGCAGGTGATGCTTGACGAGCCGGGTGCCGTCGCCGAGCGCCGTCGTGCCGTCATCGCCCGTCTTGGTGTAAATGCGAGTGAGCCGGACCATGGCTAGAGAACGCATCATGGGACCGAATTGGCCGCCCTGCCACGCAAGAAAGAGGTTTGAGGCGCCGGTAATGGGCCAGCCAGATCGCTTCAGCGACGGCGTGCTGTGTAATGTCTCGCGCCCCAGCAGCACATGCCCCATGAAACGCCCCTTCCGTCCCTCCCTCCCAGTCGTTCTCCTTTCGCTCGCCGCCTGCGCCAGCGAGCAGCCCCATTCGCCCCCGGTTGCGACCACGGCGGTCGAGACCGAGGCCGCCGAGGCTAGGCCGGCCGAAGTCGCGCCGGTCGCGAGCACGGCGGCGGTTCCGGCCGTGGCCTCCGATGCCGCGGAGGCGACGCCGGGAGCCGCGGGCATCGGCGACTCGCTGATTCCGGAGCAAGGCAACGGCGGCTACGACGTCGAGAGCTACGACATCGCGCTCGACCTCGACGCAGCGGCTGGTCCGCTGCGCGGCACGACCCGCATCCGCGCGACCGCGACCCAGCACCTCTCGCGCTTCAACCTCGACTTCCACGGCATGACCGTCGACGCGATCACGGTCGACGGCGCCGCGGCGATGTTCGCGCGCGAAGGCGACGAGCTGATCGTCACGCCGCACGCCCCGCTCGCGCCCGGCCAGCCCTTCGACTGCACGGTCACCTACAACGGCAAGCCCGAGGGCGTGCGCGACCCTTCGATGCCGATGTTCGCCATGGGCTGGACGGTGCGCGACGGCGAGGCCTATGTCTTCAGCCAGCCGTCGGGCGCGATGACATGGTTCCCGTGCAACGACCACCCCAAGGACAAGGCGCTCTTCCGCATCTCGCTGCGCGTGCCCAAGCCCCTCGACGCGGTCGCCAACGGCGTGCTCGTCGAGACGATCGAGGAAGAGGCCGCGCGCACATTCGTGTGGAAGGCGCGCGACCCGATGGCGACCTACCTCGCGACGGTCGCAATCGCCGAGCTCGACTCGGAGACCTACCACACCGCCGAGGGGCTCGAGATCACCAACTGGTTCACGCGCAAGTCGAAGGAGAGCTCGCGCAAGGCGTTCCAGAAGACCGACGAGGTGCTCGCGTTCTTCTCGCAGGCCTTCGGGCCCTACCCGTTCGAGATCTCGGGCAACATCCTCACCAACGCGCGCATCCCCGGCGCGCTCGAGACGCAGACCAAGCCGGTCTACGGCGCGGGCACGGGCTCCGAGGACATCATCGCCCACGAGCTCGCGCACCAGTGGTTCGGCAACGCGGTGTGCGTCGAGGACTGGAACGACATCTGGATCAACGAGGGCATCGCCGAGTACGCCGCGTGGATGTACTACGAGTCCCATGCAGGCCGGGAGAAGTTCCTCGACAAGGTGCGTTCTAACTACGGCTTGGCGCGCATGATGAAGGCCTCGGCGCCCGGCCGCGTGACGGTCGAGGAGATGTTCGGAACCAACGTCTATGTGCGCGGCCCGATCGCCCTGCACATGGTGCGCGAGAGCGTCGGTGACGAGCGCTTCCTCGCGCTGATGCGCAAGTGGGTCGCCGACCACCTGCACGGCAACGCGACCCTCGAGCAGTTCCTCGCCCATGTCGAGGCGCAGGCCGGCGCGGACGTGCGCGCCAAGCTGGAGCCGTGGATCTTCGATGCCGAGATGCCCAAGGTCGAGGAGTGGGAGGCGGCCATGCGCGAGCGTCAGGCCCGCCGCGAAGCCGAACGCAAGCAACGCGACGAGAAACGCCGCCGCAGCCGCGAGCGCAGCGAGCAGGCCCCCACGGACAAGCCGGCCGACAAGCCTGCCGACAAGCCCGCGGACAAGCCGACCGACGGCTGAGCGAGCACCGACCGCGATCGCTGCGCGCGCCCTCGCCCCCGCGGCGGGGGCGCGCTCGTTCTTGGAGCGCTCGTTCTTGCAGCGCTCGCGCGGCGCTACTCGGCGCTCGCGGGTGCTTCGGGGCTGTCGTCGAGCTCGCCGTAGCGCTGCTGCGCGTCGTCGCGGCGCAGGTCGCGGGGCGGGCCGCCGATGCCGAAGTCGCGGGGCGAGAGCTTGGAGCCGAGGGCGCGCATCATCATGTGCCAGGCGCGCGCGTCGCGGCTCTCGAGCGGCACGCGCGTGAAGATGCGGTCGATCGACTCCTCGATGTCCTGCTTCGCGGCGAGCGAGAGCGCGACCTTCTCGCCGAACACGGCTTTGAGGTGCTCGCGCAGGAAACTCTGCTGGCGCTCGCTCGCCATGCGCGGGCCGCGCTCGCGCTTGTGCACGGCATCACCGGTGTAGAGCGTGAACAGCACGATGCTCACGGCGGTGGCGAGGTTGAGGGACTGGTGCTCGGCGCTCGTCGGCAGGAAGGCGACTTCCTTGCAGGCCTCGGTCTCCTCGCCGGAGAGGCCGTCGGCCTCCGAGCCGAACACCAGCGCGACCATCTGCCCGTCGTCGTCGCACAGGTCGCTGTACTCACTCGCGCGCTCGCGCCAGTCGGCCCGCAGGCGTCCGTCGCGGGGCCGCGCCGTGAACGCGACCGAGTATGTCGTGTCGGTGAGCGCCTCCGCCAGCGTCGCCACCACGCGGATGCGCTCGCGAATCTCCTCGACGCCGTGGGCCATCATCGTGAAGTCGGGGTGCACGAGCATCGAGCGCTTTTGAGGCGCCACGAGCACGAGCTCCACCGGCCCGAAGTTGGCGACGGCGCGCATCACCGAGCCGACATTGCGCGGGCCTTGGGTGCGGACGAGGACGACGCGCTTCATGCCGTGCCCTCGCGCACGGCCGCGATCTGCGCGGGATCGGGATTGCCGCCGGAGACGACGCAGGCGACGCGCAGGCGATCGGAGCTCGAGCGGCCGTGGAGCGCGAGGCTCGGCAGCTTGCGCGCGAGCACCACCGCAGTCGCCGCCGCGCCCGCGGGCTCGACGGTCCAGCCGCCACGCAGCACGAGCTCGCGCTGGGCCGCGAAGATCTCCTCGTCGGAGAGCGTGACCACCGAGTCGACGGCGAGGCCGCAGATCTCGGTGTTGAGCTTGCCGGCGTAGGGCGGGCACAGGCCCTGCACTTCGGTCGTGATGCGTTCGAGCGTCACCGCGCGGCCCTGCTCGAGCGAGAGCTTCATCGAAGGCGCGCCCTCGGGCTCGGCGCCGACGATCAGCGCGCGCCGGCCGAGCGTCTGGCGGATCGCGAGCGCGCAGCCCGCGAGCAGCCCGCCGCCGCCGCAGCACACGATCACCACCTCGACCTCGGGCCAGTCCTGTGCGATCTCGAGACCGACCGTCCCGGCTCCCTGCAGCGTGCGCTCGGCGTCGTAGGGATGCACGAGCGTCGCGCCCGCGGCCACGCGCTCGGCACACAGGCGCTCCGCTTCCGCGCGCGTCGCGCCGAGCAGCACCTCGGCGCCGAGCTCGCGGCAGGCCGCGATCTTGTTCGGGTAGGCGTCGGCGGGCATCACGATCGTGGCGCGCACGCCCGCACGCTGCGCGGCCCACGCCAGCGCCTTGCCGTGGTTGCCCGAGCTGACCGCGACCACGCCGGCCGCGCGCTCGGCCGCCGACAGGCACGCCACCTGGTTCCACGCCCCGCGCGCCTTGAACGAGCCCGTCTCCTGCTGGCACTCGAGCTTGAGCCGCAGCTCGACGCGCTCGTCCGCGCAAGAAAACGGCGCGAGGGGAGTGCGGCGCACCACGCCCTGCAAGCGCTCGGCGGCCTGCACGATCACGATCCGCTGGAGGAGATCGCCGGTCACGGTCGGGCGATTCTACGCGCCGCGCGCCGCGGCTCGCTCGCCCTGGGGCGTCGATTGGAGAAGCGTTTGGTCACGGCGAGGCCCGTCCGCCCTATACTCGCCGCCCTCTGCTACGGAGCCCCTGAGCACAAAGATGGCCTGGACCCACCTCGACAGCGAGAGCCTCTACAACGTCAGCAATTGGGGGCGCGGATACTTCCATGTCAACGCCGCCGGCAATGTGGAGGTCAGCCCCGAAGGCCCCGACCGTCCCGACCGCCCGGGCATCGACCTCAACGAGCTGATCGGACAGATCAAGCGCCGCGGGATCGCGACGCCCGTGCTGCTGCGCTTCGACGGCATCCTGCGCAGCCGTGTGCGCGAGCTGAACCAAGCGTTCAATGCCGCGCGCGTGGAGTTCAACTACCAAGGCCCCTACCGCGGCGTCTTCCCGATCAAGGTCAACCAGCAGCGCCATGTCGTCGAGGGCATCCTCGAGGAAGGTCGCAAGCACGGCACAGGCCTCGAAGTCGGCAGCAAGCCCGAGCTGCTCGCCGCGATCGCGCTGCAGGCCGACGGCGGCAGCCTCGTCATCTGCAACGGCTACAAGGACGAGGACTATGTCGAGACCGCGCTGCTCTCGAGCAAGCTCGGCATCATCCCGATCATCGTCATCGAGAAGTTCAGCGAGCTCGCGACGATCCTGCGCGCGAGCGCGAAGATCGGCATCAAGCCCGTGATCGGCGTGCGCGCCAAGCTCGGCGGCAAGGGCTCGGGCCGCTGGAGCGACTCGGGCGGCGACCGCTCGAAGTTCGGCCTCACCACGCGCCAGATCGTCGATGTCGTCGAGACGCTCGAGCGCGCGGGGCACCTCGATTGCCTCGAGCTGCTGCACTTCCACATCGGCAGCCAGGTGACGGACATCCGCGCGATCAAGAACGCGCTGCGCGAGGCGACCCGCACGCTCGTCGAGCTGTGGGAGATGGGCGCGCGCATCAAGTTCCTCGACGTCGGCGGCGGCCTGGGGGTCGACTACGACGGCTCGAGCACGAACTTCGAGTCCTCGATGAACTACTCGCTCGCCGAGTACGCGCGCGACGTCGTGTACCACCTGTCGGTGGCCTGCGAGGAAGCCGCGATTCCCCAGCCGGCGATCGTGACCGAGTCGGGGCGCGCGCTCACGGCGCACCACGCGGTGCTGGTGGCCGAAGTGCTCGGCGTGACCGACTTCGCCACCTCGGGCAACCCCGAGCCCTCCAGCGAGGACGAGCACGAGCTCATCCAAAACGCCTACAGCGTGTCCGAAAACCTGACCGCGAAGAACTACCAAGAGGCCTACCACGACGCACAGCAGCTGCGCGACGAGGCCATGGTGCTCTTCAATGTCGGGCAGATGAACCTGAAGGAGCGCGCGCGCGTCGAGGAGTTCTTCTGGAAGACCTGCGCGCGCATCCTGAAGCTCGTGCGCTCGCTGCCCTATGTGCCCGATGACCTCGCCAACCTCGAGCGCGACCTCGCGGACACCTACTTCCTCAACTTCTCGGTGTTCCAATCGCTGCCGGACTCCTGGGCCATCAACCAGTTGTTCCCGGTGCTGCCGCTGCACCGCCTCGCCGAGCAGCCGACGCGCCGCGCGATCCTCGCCGACATCACCTGCGACTCGGATGGCAAGATCGATCGCTTCTGCGACCTGAAGGACGTCAAGCGCACGCTCGAGCTGCACCCGCTGCGCCCCAACGAACCCTACTACATGGGCTTCTTCCTCGTCGGTGCCTATCAGGAGATCCTCGGCGACATGCACAACCTGTTCGGCGACCCGAACATCGTGCATGTCGACCTCGACGAGTCGGGCCGCCCGCGCATCACGCACGTCGTGCGCGGCGACCGCACGCAGGAAGTGCTCGCCTATGTCGAGTACTTCGAGCCCGACCTGCTCGCGCGCCTGCGCCGCCACATCGAGCGCTCGCTCGAGGAAGGCCGCATGAGCTTCGAGGAATCCGCGCTGCTCCAGCGCCGCTACGAAGCGGGCCTCGACGCCTACACCTACCTCTCGCGCGAGTCCGACCTCCCCGAGACGAGCGCCCCGGCGCCCGCGGCCCCCGCCGCGCAGCCCGAGCCGCAGGGCTTCGCGAGCTGACGGGAAGGGCTCGGTTCTCCCGGCGAGCGGAGTTGCCCGAGTTCCCTCGTGGAGTCGGCGACGGCGCGTCGTGCGCTGCGCGAAGGCAAGCGCCTCGGCTGGGTTCGCAGAGTCCGTGGACCGGCAGATTTTTCGTTTTCAAGGAACATGTCGAGGCGCTCGGCGCTGCTGGGGAGATTCCGGTCGGACCGACAGGCTGACCACGACCACAGGGTCGGGGCCCCCATCGCCACCGTTCCTTGCCTCCATGAGGCCCCCATGAATCACGCTTGCCTTGTCCGCCCGGCCGTTGTCTGCGCAGCCGCGGCTGCGCTCGCGCCCTTGCTTGTGGCGCAGAACCCCCTGCAGTCCGCCGCCCTGGTGGTCGCCCAGTCCGGCGGCCCCGTTCCCGGCCTCGCCGGTGCAACATTCGTCGCCTCCAGCACATTCGACACCCCGGTGCTCGACGCCAACGGGGATGTGATGTTCCGTGCCCAGTTCGCTGGCGGCGGAGCGACCTCCGCCAACGACCGTGCCTACTTCCACGGCGGCCCCTCGAGCCTCGCGATCATGATCCGCGCCGGCGACGCGGCGCCAGGGCTCCCGGCGGGCATCACGCTCAACTCCACCACGGGCGGATCCGGACTGACTTCGATCTACCGCATCAGCCCCGCCGCTCACACCCTCTGGGCCAGCTCGATCTGGAACGGTGGCGTGACCACCGCGAATGACACGGCGCTGTTCGCCGGGCAGCCGGGGAGCCTGACCGTGCTGGCGCGCGAAGGCGACCTCGCTCCCGGAACCGTCGGAGCCATGTTCTCGACGAACTTCACGACGACCACATTCGTGACCACGGGCGCGCTCGGTTCCAACGCGGGCGGACAGTACCTCATCAAGTCCCTCCTGTCGGGCGGCGATGTTTCCGGCTCCACCAACAACGACGGCTGGTGGGTGGGTCCCGCCGGAGCGCTCCAGCTGCTCGTCCGCAGGGGCGATGTGATGCCCGGACCCGGTGGCTTCGCGCTCGGCACGCTGGTCGGGCCGGCGCAGAACTTCGCGAAGCTCAATGGCGCGGGTCAGGTGCTCTGGGAAGCCCAGTACCTGGGCTCGGTCGGTTCTCCCCTTCCGACATCCCTCGACAATCAGGCGCTCTACCTGTCGACGCCCAGCAACCATGTCCTGATCGCTCGCGAGGGAGACGCCGTTCCGGGGCTCGGCGGTTCGGTCTTCTACGGTGCGTCTTCTGGCATCTCGACATTTGGAGCGACGGGGACGAGCCTCAGCGCCGCCGGCAATGTGCTGTTCAAGACAGACCTGCGCGGCGCCGTCACGGCCGATGACGATCAGGCCGTCCTGTACTGCCCGGCCGGCGGCTCGCCGTCCGTCGTGTTCCGCGAAAACGATGTTGCCCCAGGTCTGGTGAACGCCCAGATGGCGGCGACCTTCAACTCGACGCTGCAGATGAACGACTCGGGACGATTCGTCGTGGTGGCGACGCTGCGCGGCTCGGGCGTCTCGACGGCGAACGATGGCTCGCTGTGGTCCGGCCTGGCGACAACGCCGGGCGGCGCGCTGCAGTGCATCGCGCGCGAGGGCGACCTCGCCGTCGGAACCGCCGCAGCGACCTACGGCACTTTCAGCACGAGCGTCCTCGGGTTCAACAACTCCGATCAGCTCGTGTTTCAGGTCTCCCTGCTGGGCGGCGATGTGGTGACCGGCGTCAACGACGCTGCGCTGTACGCGTGGACTCCGATGGGTGGCATGGTGCTGCTCTCGCGCAAGGGCGACTCGATGCCTCAGCTCGGCGGTGCTGCCGTCACCGCCTGGTCGTTCTTCCAGAGCGACAACGGCGCGACCTCCAACCTCGGATTCAACCAGTCGGGCCGACTGGCCCTGCGCCTCAGCCTCGGTACCTCGAACCAGGCCATCGTGGTGTACGACTTGGGGCCGAGGCCGGTCAACTACTGCACCGGCGGACTGACCTCGAACGGCTGCATCGCCACGATCCACGCGTCGGCCAACCCCGACATCGCACACGCCGGAGCGTGCAACATCACGGTTGCCAATGTCGAGGGGCAGAAGACCGGGCTCGTGTTCTATGGGCTCGCGCGGCAGAACGCGCCCTGGTGCTCGCCCGGTTCGAGCTTCCTGTGCGTCAAGTCGCCGACGCAGCGCACGCCCCCGCATGGCTCGGGTGGAACCGCAGGTGCATGCGACGGCACGCTCGCGCTCGACTGGAGCGCCTTTCAGACCGGCCACCCCAGTTCGCTGGGCCAGCCTTTCGCGGCGGGGACGGTGGTCGACTTGCAAGCGTGGTTTCGCGACCCGCCCGCGTGCAAGACGACGAACACCTCCAACGCCGTCGAGCTGACCTACCAGCCGTAGGCGAAGGCCGGTCGCGAAACCACCTTCAGCCAGCGGGCTCGCTGCGCTCGCCCTCGGGGGCCTTCTTCTCCGGAGACGCGCATGCGTCTCCGGAGCTTCTTCTGGCCGCGGGAGAGACAAGACAGCGGCCAGAAGAAGACAGACTTACCTTTCGCGACCCGCCCGCGTGCAAGACGACGAACACCTCCAACGCCGTCGAGCTGACCTACCAGCCGTAGGCGAAGGCCGGTCGCGAAACCACCTTCAGCCAGCGGGCTCGCTGCGCTCGCCCTCGGGGGCCTTCTTCTCCGGAGACGCGCTTGTCGGACCACCGACGGGTTGACGCGCTCGCTCGCGCGCTGCACGGGCAGGGGCGGGGCGACTCGCGCACCCGGTCGAGAACGGAGGTCCTGATGGAGTGACGAGGCGGCGGTATGCTCCTTGGCCCCATTCCCCAAGCGAACAGCCAGCCATGAACCAGATCGTCGTCGATCAGCTCCGTCGCCTGAGCGAGGCGGAATTCCTCGGTATCTACGAGTCGCTGCAGCAGCAGGGCTTCGGGCCGCTCGACCACGAGGTGGCGAAGTCGCTCAACTTCCGGCCCCAGGCGATCCGCAACCTGCCGATGGCGCAGCGGGCGAAGCGCGCACGGCAGATTCTGGCGAGCAAGAAGAGCGTCGAGATGTGCTACGAGCTCTTCGGCAGCTACCTGATCAAGGACCGCCGCGAGCTCGTCACGGGCTTCCTCGATGCCACGGGCGTGCCCCACGAGCAGGGCATGGTCGAGGACCTCGATTCGATCTGCCCGGCCGCGGACAAGCTCGAAGGCGCGATCAAGGATCTCGACGGCAAGTTCGCCGCCTCGGATGTGACGCTGTACCTCGCGATGTGCGCCGACCAGTGGCCGCAGGTGCCCGAGATCGAAGCGCACTGGCGCAAGCGCGCCGGCGCCTGAGCGGACGCGGGCGAAGCTGGCGAGCAGGGCCGAGCTAGCGGCTCGCGCCCTTGCGCCGTGCTCGCCGCGGCCGCGGCTGGCATGTGGGACATGTGTGCGTGCCGCGCTGCCCCACCACCGAGCGCGCGATCGGCGTGCCGCAGGTGCGGCAGGGCTCGCCGGCGCGGCCGTAGACGCGGAACTGGTGCTGGAAGCTGCCTGGATTGCCCTCTGGAGTGCGGTAGAACACATCGAAGCTCGAACCCTCGCGCTCGATCGCCTCGCGGAGCACGGCGCGAATCTCGCGCTGGAGCAGCGCGGCCTGCGCTGCGCTGACACGATCGGAGCTGCACAAGGGATGCAAGCCGCTCCTGTGCAGCGACTCGTCGACATAGATGTTGCCGAGCCCCGCGACGAAGGTCTGGTCGAGGAGCAGCGGCTTGAGCGCGCGACGACGCAGGCGCAGCTGCCGGGCGAGCCAGTCGGCGGTGAACTCGGGTCCGAGCGGCTCCGGCCCGATGCCGGCGAGGCGCTGCGCGGGATCGCGGACGAACTCGAGCCGAGCAAACTTGCGCACATCGATGAAGTGGAAGGCGCTGCCGTCGTCGAGGTCGAGCCGCACCTTGGCAAACTTGCCCGGATCCCAGTCCGCGGCCTCGACCTGCATGCGGCCGGTCATGCGCAGGTGACCGACGAGCGCACCGCGCCCGCCGAGCGACATCACGATGTACTTCGCGCGGCGCTCGACGCTCTCGAAGCGCGCGCCCACGACCGCGCTCGCGAAGCTCGCGACCCCTTGCGAGCCGATGCTGCGCTTCCACGCGACGCTCGCGGCGGTGATGCGCCGCCCGACGAGGCGCGGGCGGATCAAGCGCGCGACGGTCTCGACTTCCGGGAGCTCGGGCATGGCGTGGCGCGGATCAGCGCGAGCGCACTCAGCGCGGCCGCGCCCACCACGCGCCGCTCGCGATGTCGGTCAGGTACTCGATCGCCGTCCACAGCGCCATCGACAGCGGCAGGAAGCCGTAGCAGAACGCGAGCACGATCGGCGCGCCGACCGCGAAGCCGTCCCACGCGCCGAAATCCGTGAAGACCCACAGGAGCACGAACACGGCCGCGGCGAAAAGCTGCGAGATCGTGGCCGAGAGGTACATCGAGCCGAGCTCGGCGCCGTCCTCGCGGCGATAGATGAGCCCGCAGTGGTTGCAGCGCTCGCGCAGGTGCGCCCAGCGATCGAAGAGCGCGCCGACGCCGCACTGCGGACAGGTGTGGCGTACGACGCGGCGCAAGCAACGCAGCTTCACCCCGTCGAGGGTCGGCTCGTCCCAGCGCAGGAGCCTCTTGACCATGCTTCATTTCTAGCACGCATGCGTCGGATCGGATACGGATGCGTTGTGCTGGCGTCACACATCCGCGCGCACGCCGAGCAGGTCGAAGAGCTCGAGCTTGAGGGCGTTGTAGGCGCTCGCGCTCGGATCGCGCGGGTGCGGCAGGTCGACCGAAACGATTCCGGCGATGCGGCCGGGGCGCGAGGTCATCACCACGACGCGATCGGCGAGCTGCAAACTCTCGTCGACATCGTGCGTGACGAGCGCGATCGTCATGCGCCCGCGCTGCCAGATGCGCAGCAGTTCGCGACGCATCGCGAGGCGCGTGAGCGAGTCGAGCGCGCCGAGCGGCTCGTCCATGAACACGATCTCGGGCGACACCGCGAGCACGCGCGCAACGGCGACGCGCTGCTTCATGCCGCCGGAGAGCTCGCCGGGGTAGCTGTCCTCGAAGCCCTGCAGGCCGATCAGCTCCACATAGTGCGCGACGATCTCCTCGCGCTCCTTCGCCGAACGCCGCAGCAGTCCGAGCGCGATGTTCTCGCGCACCGTGGCCCACGGAAAGATGCTGTAGTCTTGGAACACGAGGATGCGGCGCGGATCGGGGCGCGTGACCGCTTCGCCGTCGATCCGGATCGTGCCCGCGTCCGCTTCCTCGAAGCCGCCGAGCAAGTTGAGCAGCGTCGACTTGCCGCAACCGGAAGGCCCGAGGATGCACACGAACTCGCCGCTCGCGATCTCGAGGTCGATGGCGTCGAGCACGAGCAGCTCCTCGCGCCCGCGACGGAAGCGCTTCGAGAGCCCGCGGACCACGACCTTGGCGGCCCGCTCTCCTGTCTGCGGCGCACTCATTCCTTGGTGAATCCCCAGCGCACGCTGTCGATGCGCTCGAGCCGCCGCACGAGGAAGTCGAGGCCGATGCCGATCGCGCCGATCACGAGCATCGCCGCCACGACGAGGTCGTAGCGCATGCCCATGTTGCGCGCGTCGACGATCAGGAAGCCGAGCCCCGACTGGATCGCGTTCATCTCGGCCGCGACGATCACGAGCCACGCGACGCCGAGCGCGATGCGCAGGCTGGTGATGATCTGCGGCAGCGCCGCGGGAAACACGACGTGCGCGAGCAGCTCGAACTTGCGCAGGCCGAAGTTGTGCGCGGAGCGCACGTAGGCGACAGGCATCGAGCGCACAGCGCTCATGGTGCCCGTGACGATCGGGAAGAACGAGCCCAAGAAGATGATGAAAATCGCGGCCTCGTCGCGGATGCCGAAGGTGAGCGTGGCGATCGGGATCCACGCCAGCGGCGAGATCGGACGCAGAGCCTGTACGAACGGATTGATCGAGTAGCTCGCGCGCGTCGACCACCCGGCCCACAGCCCGAGCGGAATGCCGATCGCCGCCGCAAGCAGGAAGCCCACCGCGACGCGGAACAGGCTCGCGATCGAGTAGCGCAGGAGTCGACCGTCGGAGAGGAGCTCGCGGAACGCGACCAGCGTGCGCTCGGGCGTCGGGAACACCTCGACGGTGCGCACGGGCTCGCCGGGCGTCGCGATCTCATAGCGCGTGCTCTCGGCCCACAGGTGCCACAGCGCGAGCAGCAACACGCCGGTCGCGACCGGCAGCACGACGGCCTGCGCGCGCTGGCGCAGCCCGCGGGAAGCGACGATCGCTACCGCGGCGAGCGCGGCGGTGACGAACGCCGTGACGCTCACTTCGCTCCCGTTCCACTGGCCGCGGGCGGCGGCGGGAAGTTCGTCACGCGCGGCAACACGCCGAGGTCTGGCGCAAAGCGCGTGTCGCAATACTCCTCGAACGCCATGCGGCGGCCGATCACGTTCATCTCGACCGCGAGGTCCATGATTTCGTCGAAGGTAGCCTTCGGCGGCACGAGGTTCGAGTAGGACACGCGTTCGAGCGGCTTGGTGAGCACGTGCTCGAGCAACTTGGGGTCTTGGTTGTAAAAGACCTTGCCGACGACCTCGGAGGCGCGCCGTCGATGCTCGATCGCGAGCGCCTCGTCGTCGTCGTCGAGCCACAGGCCACTGGCCGCGATGCCGCGGACGAGCTCTTGGACGAGTTCCGGCCGCTCATTGATCACTTCTTGGCGCACGACGAGCCCGCAGGAGATGAACTGCGGCCAGAGGTCTTTCATGAAGTAGAGCACGCGGCCGTAGCCGCCGAGCTCGGCCTTGGCGTTGTGCGGCTCGCCTACGATGTAGCCCTCGATGGCCTTGGCGGCGAGGGCGCCCGGCATCTCCGGCGGCGGCATCTCGACCAGCTCGATCGATCCCTGATCCATGCCGCGCAGCTTCATCATGCGGCGCATCAAGAGGTGCTGGTTGGAGTAGCGACTGGGGATCGCCACGCGCTTGCCCGCGAGTTCGGTGAAGTCCTTGACCGGCGAGTCGATCGCGACCGTGAGCGCGCTGCCGTCGCGGTGCCCGAGGTAGACGATCTTCACCGGCACGCCGTCGGCGACGAGTTTCATCGCCAGCGGCACGATCATGAAGGTCGCGTCGAGCTTGCGGGCGATCAGCGCCTCCTTCATGGTCGGGAAGTCGCCGAAGCGCTCCGGCTGGAAGTGCGTGCCGCCCTGCGCGTGCTGGGTCACCCAACTGGTGACCGGGCAGGTGAGGTGTCAGGTGACGGGCAGGAAACCGACCCGGAACCGCTCGCGCTTCTCGACCGGAGTGGCGGCGGCCCCCGGAGTAGTCGACGCGGTCGGTGTGGTGACCTCGAACGCGCCGCGGAACGACGGCTCGCCGTTCAGGTAGCGGTGGGCGGCGAACAGGGCCGCGACGAGCGCGACGGCACCGAGGAGGAACTTGAGCTTCATGGGTGGGGGTCCCGCAGAGTGGCCCTGGCGTGGTCGCAGGGGTCCGGCGGACTTAGCGAATGGCGGGCCACGCCTGCGAGCCGCCCCCGGCGACCCGCCGCACCGTTCTCGGGGCTCGGAGGCGTAGGACTTATGCTCCAAGCCGAGGAAATTGCGCGCCGCGGCGAGTGTGGCTTGCCAGATCGGACGAAAAGCCCCTAGGATCGCAGGTACGCGGCTCGACGCCGCGCTCCCCGGCACCCATGAAGTTTCAAGCCGCCCTCGCCCTCGTCCTCGTCGCCACCTGCGCGCTGCCGCTCGCCGCGCTGCGCCCCGGCGCCCGCGCCGAGTGCACGGCCCTGTGCGTGTCCACCGACGATCCGCCGCCGATCGACTGTCCCTTCTGCGGCGGCGATCCGGTCGCGCACCGCCTGCGTCTGCGCGCGCTGCTCTTCCGCCAAGCCTCCTACACGATCCAGTACTGGGCCTCGAGCGCCCGCGCCCGCTGAGCGCCGCTCGCGCGACGGAGATCCTGCCCGTCGCCGCCGCGCACCTCGATAGAGTGTGCGCCTTATGCAGTTCGGCTTCCTGATGGATCACCGCCGGTGCATCGGCTGTCACGCCTGCACCGTCGCTTGCAAGTCCGAGAACGACGTCCCGCTCGGCAGCTTCCGCACCTGGGTCAAGTACACCGAGAAGGGCACATTCCCGGCCATCAAGCGCCACTTCTCGGTGCTGCGGTGCAACCACTGCACCAAGGCGCCCTGCGTGACGATCTGCCCGGTCAATGCGCTCGAAAAGCGCGCCGACGGCATCGTCGACATCGACCGCGACGCGTGCATCGGCTGCCGCGCCTGCATGCAGGCCTGCCCCTACGATGCGATCTACTTGAACGAGGACTCCGGCGCGATCGAGAAGTGCCACTTCTGCGCCCACCGCGTCGAGCAGAACCTCGCGCCGGCCTGCGTGATCGTGTGCCCCGAGGAAGCGATCGTCTTCGGCGACCTCCACGACGCGGACTCGAAGATCTCGCGCATGGTGGCCGAACACCCGACGCTCCTGCGCCGCACCGAGCAGGGCACCGGCCCCAATGTCCACTACCTCGACACGCTGCCCGAGGCCCTGCAGCCCGGCGTGCCCGAGCGCCCGGAGACCTACCTGTGGAGCGAGCGGCCCGCGACCAAGCCTGAGCCGTGGCCGGCGAGCCTCCCGACCGCGCCGAATGTGCGCACGGTGCTCGACGCCGGCCACAAGGTGCAGTGGGGCCTCGGCGTCGCCGCCTACCTCGTCACCAAGGGCCTCGCGGCCGGCGCCGCGCTGCTCGCCCCCTTCGCGGGCCACTTCGGCCTGCACTCGGGCTGGCAGCGCATGCTGCCGGAGCTCCTCGCGCTCGCCTTCACGGCGCTCACGACCTTCCTGCTCGTCGAGGACCTGAAGCGCCCGATGAAGTTCCTGACGCTGCTCACGCGTCCGAACACGAAGAGCTGGCTGGTCAAGGGCGCGTGGATCCTGATGGCCTTCACCGGCACGGTCGCGGCCGCGCTCGGCATCCTCGCGCTGCAGCATTTCGGCGACGACCCGCAGGCCTTCGGCGCCCTGCTCGGGCCCCTGCGCTGGCTCAACGCCGTGCTCGGCCTCGGCGTCGCCGGCTACACCGCGTACCTGTTCGCCCAGTGCGAGGGCCGCGACCTGTGGCAGTCGAAGAAGCTGCTCCCCCACCTGCTCGTGCAGGCGGCGCTGTGCGGCTCGGTCGCGCTGCTCGCGGCGCGCGCGGACAGCCGCTCGCTGCTGTGGATCGCCGTCAGTTCGCTCGCGCTGCACGCGGTGTTCGTACTGCTCGAGCGCCACGGTCGCCACGACACCGACAACGCGCGGCAGGCCGCCGCGTTCCTCGATGTCGTGCGCCTCGGCCCCGTCAAGGCCTACAAGTTCGGGCTCATCGTCGGCGTCGGCGCCGCGCTCGGCCTGTGCTTTTTCGCCCCGGCCCTCGCGTGGCTCCCGGCCCTCGCGGGCCTGTTCGTCTACAAGCACGCCTACATCCGCGCCGCCCAGCTCCCGCCGCTGTCATGAGCCACGATCCCGCAACGCTGAACATCACGCCGATCGAGAACTTCCCGCGGCCGGAGACATGGGACCATGTCGAGCTGCTCGACGCCAAGGCTTGGCCGCGGCGCGAGACCAAGAACTACATGCTCGTGCCGACGACGTGCTTCAACTGCGAGGCCGCCTGCGGACTCGTGGCGTATCTCGACAAGTCGGACCTCTCGATCAAGAAGCTCGAGGGCAACCCGTTCCACCCCGGCTCGCGCGGCCGCAACTGCGCGAAGGGACCGGCGACGCTCAATCAGGTGAACGACACCGCTCGCGTGCTCTATCCGATGAAGCGCGTCGGTCCGCGCGGCTCGGGCAAGTGGGAGCGCGTGAGCTGGGACCACGTGCTCGACACATTCGCGGCGCAGATCCGGCGTGCACTCGTCGAAGGCCGCAAGACCGAGGTCATGTACCACGTCGGGCGCCCGGGCCACGACGGCTACATGGACCGCGTGCTGCAGAGCTGGGGTGTCGACGGTCACAACAGCCACACCAACGTGTGCAGCGGCGCAGCACGCCTGGGTTACGCGCTCTGGACCGGCGCGGACCGGCCGTCGCCCGACCACGAGAACGCCAAGTTCATCCTGCTGCTCTCGAGCCACCTCGAGACCGGCCACTACTTCAACCCGCACGCCCAGCGCATCATCGACGGCAAGCTCAAGGGCGCGAAGCTCTGCACCGTCGATGTGCGTCTCTCGAACACCGCGTCGATGTCCGACTGGTGGCTCGCGCCGTACCCCGGCACCGAGGCGCTGCTCTTGCTCTCGTTCGCTCATGTGCTGCTGCACGAGGGCCTGTACGACCGCGAATTCCTCGAGGAATGGGTCAACTGGCGCGACTACCTCGCGTGGGCCCATCCGGGCGAGCCCGCGACCTTCGAGCGCTTCATCGAGTCGCTGAAAGTCCGCTACGCCTACGCCTCGCCCGACAAGGCCGCGGCCGAGTGCGGCGTCGACGCAAAGACGATTGTCGAAGTCGCGCGCGCGATCGGCGCGGCGAAGCGCGCGTTCGCGTCGCATGTGTGGCGCAACGCGGCCTCGGGCAACGAGGGCGGCTGGCAGGTCGCGCGTTGCCTGCAGTTCGTCGGCGTGCTCGTCGGCGCCGTCGGTGCCAAGGGCGGCACCAACATGAACGTGCAGGACAAGTTCGTGCCTGCGCCGTTCGTCAAGCCGCCGCCGCAGCAGGTGTGGAACGAGCTGCTCTACCCGCGCGAGTGGCCGCTCTCGCACCACGAGCTCAGCTTCCTGCTCCCCCACTTCCTGAAAGACGGACGCGGCAAGCTCGCCGCCTATTTCACGCGCGTCTACAACCCCGTCTGGACCAACCCCGACGGCATGGTGTGGGAAGAGGTCCTGCGCGACGAGTCGAAGGTCGAGCTGCACGCCGCGCTCACGCCGACGTGGAGCGAGACGGCGCAGTACGCCGACTATGTGCTGCCGATGGGCGTCGGCGCCGAGCGCCACGACCTCCAGAGTCAGGAGACCCACGCCGCGCAGTGGATCGGCTTCCGCCAGCCGGTGCGCCGCGTCGCGATGGAGCGCATGGGCAAGCCCGTGGAGTTCACCTGGCAGGCCAACCCCGGCGAGGTGTGGGAAGAAGACGAGTTCTGGATCGAGCTCTCGTGGCGCATCGACGCCGATGGCTCGCTCGGCATCCGAAAGTGGTACGAGTCGCCCTACCGCAAGGGTGAGAAGATCACGGTCACCGAGTACTACCGCTGGATCTTCGAGAACTCCGTGCCCGGTCTGCCCGAAGCGGCCGCGCAGGAAGGGCTAACGCCGCTCGACTACATGCGCCGGCACGGTGCGTTCCTCGTCAAGGAAGGCACGTGGGAAGTGCACATGAAGGCGGCCGACGCCGCCGGTGCCGCCAACCGCGGCGAGGGTACGCTCGAAAAGGACGGCAAGCCGGTGGCGATCGTCGCAGCGGGCGCGCCGCGCGCGGGCTTCAACACGCCCTCGAAGCGCTGCGAGATCTTCTCGAAGACCATGGTCGACTGGGGCTGGCCCGAGTACGCGACGCCCGAGTACATCAAGAGCCACGTCCACCGTGGCAAGTTCGACCACGCGAAGGGCGAGTATGTGCTCGTGCCGACCTTCCGCCTGCCGACCCTGATCCACACGCGCTCGGCGAACTCGAAGTGGCTCTACGAGCTCTCGAACACCAACCCCGTGTGGATCCACCCCGAGGACGCCGCGCGCATCGGCGTCGACACGCTCGACCTCGTGCGCGTCTCGACGCGCATCGGTCACTTCGTCAACAAGGTCTGGGTCACCGAGGGCGTGCGACCGGGCGTCGTCGCCTGCTCGCACCACTTGGGCCGCTGGCGCCTGTTCGAGAATGTGGCGCAGGACACCTACGCGATGCCGCTCGTGCGCCGCGAGGAGCTCGCACCCGGCCAGTACCGCTTCCGCCGCATCGAGGACATCGTGCCCTTCGCCTCCTCCGACCCCGACTCGGGCCGCATCTGGTGGAGCGACGGCGGCGTGCACCAGAACCTGACCTTCCCGGTGCAGCCCGACCCCGTGAGCGGCATGCACTGCTGGCACCAAGCCGTGAAGGTCGAGCGCGCGCACGCGGGCGACATCCACGGCGACGTCGTCGTCGATACCACCAAGTCCATGGCCGTCTACCACGAGTGGCTCGCCAAGGCCCGCCCCGTGCAGGGCCCGCTACGCCGCCCGCTGCACTTCGCGCGCGCCGTCAAGCCCGCGCCCGAGGCTTACAAGCTCGAGGCCTACAAGCTCGAAGGTGGCAAGCCTGCGGGCTCGTAGGGACGCCGCGTCGCCAGCAAACCGCGTCGCCAGTCAGCAGTGCGGGCCGCCCGGCGCGATGTGCCGGGCGGCCCGCTGTGTTAGGGAGCGCGCGCGGAGAGGGCGCGCCCGTCTAGGCTCAGTCGGCGAGGCTCAGTCGGCGAGGCCCGGCGGCGGGGTGAGGCCCTTCACGGCGCCGGAGGTGATGCCTTCGCGCAGGAGCGCGAGGGCGCGGGCGGCCATGGAGTTCTTGAGATAGTAGTACTCGACGATCTCGCGGTGCTTGGGCTCGCTGAGATCGAGCGGCCGCGTCGGCGGCGTCTTCCCGGTGATGCGCGCCATGTAGTAGCCCTTGGGACCGCGCCACGGGCCGTCGATCGAGCCCATCTTCTGCTCGAAGAAGATCTGGTCGGTCACGGCGGTGCCGAACAGGAACGAACGGTAGTCGCTGTCGCCGATGTAGCCCTGCAGCTGGTTGCGGGTCTGCGGCTGGTCGCCGAAGGTGCCCTTGAAGTAGAAGTTCTGCATGGGCTTGTTGCCGCTCTCGGGCATCGGCGGGTCCCAGAACTCGCTGTAGAGCTCGAGCGTCGGCCGCCACTCGGCCCCCTTGTCGAGGTCGGACTTGATCGCCAGCGCGCGCTCGCGGGCCTCGGGGAAGCCACTTGCCTTCCAGCGGTTGTTGGGGAAGTCGAAGGCCGAGACGAACAGCACATCGACCGAGAGCCTCGAGGCGCCCGCGATCTGGTTGATCACCGGCAGGGTCGGCGCGAGCAGCTCGTCGCGGGCGAGGTCCGCCGCGATGACGCGCTTGTAGCTCTCCTGCACGCGGATGTAGGTCGCGAAGGCCGGGAGCGACGGGAAGCCGAGCACTTGGCTCGAGAGCATCTCGTGCTGCGAGAGGTACTCCGAGTAGGACGGCTTGCCTTGCTTGGAGGTCGACGGCCACCACTCGCGGAACTGGGCCGGGGTGAGCAGCGTGCCCTTGGCGGCGAACTCGTGTTCGAGCAGCGCGACCTCGGCGAGGAAGCGCTTGGCCTCGTCGACGAGGTCGCTCGTGCAGAACGGAGCGATGCGGCTCCAGATCGTGTCCATCATGATCGGCTGCCCGTTGACGATCGCCATCACGCTGCGCGCGCGCGCGAGGGCGGCGGCTGCGTCCTTGGGCGCGTCGGCGGCCGCCGGCGGGAGCGCGGCCGCGATCTCGTCGTGGTCGCTCTGCACGATGGCCCATGTGTTGAGCGCCACGAGGATCGTGCTGCGCACGGCGTCGACCGCGATCGGATCGTCGGCCGGGATCTCGCCCTTGCCGGCGGCCTTCAGGACCGCGAGCGCGTTGACGGCGTCGGGCTCGTCGATCGCCGCCACCAGCGTGGTGGTGTCGCGCGGGTCGATCGCGGCGAGCTTCTCGAGCAGCGCCCGGTAGCCCTGCCCGATCAGAATGTTCTGCTCCGTGTCGAACAGGCGGCGCACGCGGCTGGCGTAGCTGACGCGCTCGTCGTCGAACCATGTCTCGCCGAGCTGCTCGGCGATGATCGCCTTGGTGATCTCGGGCCACTCGAGCGGGTTCTCGGGGCGGAACACGCGGTCGAAGCGCATCGTCTGGCGCAGGCGCTCGCGGAAGAGCTCGAGCGACAGCTCGGAGCGGCCAACCTCGACCGCGAAGTCGAGCGTCGGGTAGCGCAGCAGGAAGTCGTCGCGCTCGCGGGCGAGGCGCGCGTCGAGGTCGGCGTCGCTGACTTCGTAGCGCCCGAGCTGCTCTGCGCTCGCGCCCTGCTGCGCGAGCTTCTGCAGCTCCTCGTCGACGAGGATCGAGAACTTGATCGTGTCGAAGTCGCGGCCGCCGACCGAGGCGCACAGGAAGCGCTGGATCTCGTCGTCGGTGATCCGGCGGCCGTGGACGACCACCGGCTCTCCGAACATCGAGGTGGCACCCTGCGAGGAGACGGCCGGGGCCGGCTGCGCCGCGACCGCCGGTCGGGCGGGGATCGTGGCCGAGGAGGCGCCCTGCGGGGCGAGGACGAGGAGACACAGGCCGAGGTGCAAAAGCATGGGTCGTGAGGACGGTTGCTAGCCCGCGAGGGGCCTAGCGAGGTAGCTCTGGAGGAGGCCTCGCTCGGAGTTTGTGGGGGATCCGGTTGGGCCCGCGGAGGGACCCATCGGCTCCATTACGAGCCGCGGGGCCGGAAGGTTAACGAACGGACAGACAAATCCGACCGACCGGCCCACGGCTGGGTCGCGCGAGGGGGCGAGCGAGGGGGGCACGGGGGGGGGCGCTGTCCCGTCGGAGCGGGCTCCCCATCTGGGGAGCCCACGCTTTCGTTCTAGACTGGGACATGATGGACCTGCACTACGCCCCGCGCACGATCGCCCTGCACAGCGAGATCCTGCACCCGCTGGTCGAGCCCGACCCGGCTCGGCTCCAGCGCCTGCACAACCAGCTCTTCGAGCAGGGGCACCCCGTCTACACCGACTTCTCCGTGCTGCAGGACGGCGCCGCGCTCTCCAACCCCGCCGCGCGGCCGGGCGCGATCTCGTCGGTCACCTTCGCCTCCGACCGCATGATGTTCCGCGAGGAGCTCTCGGCGCTCACGGTCGAGGAGTTCGCCCAGCGCGTGCGCCGCATCGGCCAGCAGGCCTGCGAGCTGCAGGGCGTGCAGGTGCTGACCGCCCATCAGGTCACGCTGCGCACGCTGGCCAACCCGCGCTGCTTCCGCGACTCGCGCGAGTACATGAAGGAAGGCATGTTCAGCTTCTCGGAGGAGGTCGAGGACTTCGGCCGCACTCCGCAGCTCTACGGCCTGCGCCTGGTGTTCCCGCCCAACGAGACCCAACCCAACGCCCACGCGCTGCGCATCGAGTCGTTCCACGGCGACCCGCGCTCGCTGTTCCTCGAGAATCAGGCCTCTTTCCCGCCGATCCTCGTGGCCCGCGGCCTCGAGCCGCTCGAGCAGCATGTGCTCGAAGCCTACGAGTTCCTGACCACGCGCACGCTGCAATTCGTGAGCCGCTTCGATGTCCGCCTCGAGGCCTGAGCAGGTTCCGTGAGCACGCTCCCCCGCCACGCGGCGCTCGCACTCGTCGCCCTCTCGTTCGTCACGCTTGCGCTCGTCGCCTGCCAGAGAGCAGCCGCGCCCGCGCCGACTCCCAAGTTCCCCGCCACCGTCGCCTTCGCGCTCGACGAGCGCGTGGGCATCGAAGGCCGCGAGATCGACGAGGCCAGCGTCTACATCGAGCGGCTCGAGCCCGCGGCGAGTCCAGCGCACCTGCGCCGCCTCGCGCTCACCAACATCGTCCTGCCACGCCATGTGGCGCGCCTGCTCGCTCCCGAGGCCCACGCCAAGGCCAAGGCCGACGCGCAGGCTCTGCGCGGCGCGCTCGCCGAGGGGGCTTACACCGGACCGGTGCGCGAGGACGGCACCGTGGGCGAGGTCGTCGAAGGCGGGTTCAGTTCGCTCGGCATCCTGCCGTGGGGCGTGGCGCTCGACCTCCCGGACGGCGAGTGGAGCGAGGTGATCGAGGAGGTCGGCACATTCGCCGTGCTGCGCCGCGTCGCACGCACCGATGGATCGGTCCCGATGGCGACCACCGTGCGCGTCGAGGCCTTTCACTTTCCTTGGCTGCCGATCGAGACCGTCCGCGAGGATCTCGACCGAGCATACGATGGGCATCGACTGACGGTGGTCGACCCGGCGTGGGCCGACATCCCTCCCGCGTCGCTCCTCCATCGCATGCAAGGTCGCCGTTGAACTTTTTCGCCGTCGCCGCGCTCGCCCTCGCTCCGCTCGCCTTCGCTCAGGATCCGCTGTTCCGGCAGAAGGGGGACGGGGCGCCGCGCACGGGCGAGGCGGCGAAGGACATCGCGCGAGCGAGCGAGTGGCCGGTGATCCCCGCGGACAAGGCCGCGACGGTCAAGACCGACATCGAGCGCCTGCGCAAGGCGGGCACGCCCGAGATGGCCGAGCAAGCCGAGGCTGCGCTCGTCGGGGCGGGCGCGATGGTGGCGCCGGGCCTGATCGCGGCCATGGGCAAGGAGCGCAATGTCGAAGCGCGCCTGCGCATCGAGGCCGTGCTCGACCGCGTGACGAGCGCGGAGCACACGCGCCTGCTCGCGCCGTCCTTCGCGGACAAGTCGCGCGATGTGCGCACATGGGCGCTCGCGCGCTGCGCGGCGTTCCCCGATAGCGAGCTGGCGAAGGCCGCACAGGACGCGCTCGGCAAGGCGCGCGCGGCGCTCGCCAAGGACGAGAAGCTCGAGGGCGGCGCGGTCGAGCTCTACGCGGCGGCGCTGTGCGCGACGGCCGCGGGCTCCCACGAGGGGCTCGATGTGCTCGGCCGCAGCGCTGTCTCCGACTGGGGCAAGAAGGGCGTCGAGATCCGTGCGGCGCTCGCGGCGGTGCGCGACGGCGAGTCGACGAAGTTCGCGCTCGAGCTGCTCGCCAAGGGCGAGCGCAAGCAGCAGGTCGCGGCGCTCAACCTGCTCGCGGGCTGCGGCACGAAGGACGCGCTCGCTGCCGTCAAGTCGCAGCTCGACAGCACCGACAACTCGATCCGCGTCGCGGCCATCAACGCCATGCGCGGCATCGTCGACGGCGACCTCCCGATCGCCAACCTGCCCGTGTTCGAGGCCATCGAGCTCGCGAAAAAGTGGAAGGAGCGCGGCTAGGCCCGCGCCGCGAAGGCCCATGCAGGTCTCCCGCCACCTCGCTGTGCTTCTCGCGCTCGCCTTCGCGCTGCCGCTCGGCGCCCAGTCCAAGGACCTGCGCAAGAACGACCCGAGCCTGTGCCCGTGGTGCAAGGGCGACAAGGCCCTGATGGAGCAGGCGGGCATCGCGAGTCACGGCGAGTTCGCCTTCGGCAAGGAGGAGTCGACGCGCAAGATCGACAGCGTGCTCCCCACCTGCGAGATCAAGTGGATCGAGACGGCGCACTTCGAGATCGGGATCGCGCTCGGGCCGCACAAGGTCAAGCAGGAGGAAAAGGAAAAACTCCGCAAGGAGCTCGCGCGGCTGCAGCAGGTGCTGCCCGATGTCGACCCGAAGTCGAAGATCCTCGACCCGTGGCTGCGCGCGCACCTCTATGCCCAGCGCTGCGAGGAGATCTACGCGCGCATGCTCGAGATCTTGGGCGCGAAGGACCTGAAGTTCCCGCCCAAGGGCACGCTCTACGACGGCACCGGACCCTATCTGGGCACGGGCCCGTACCTCGGGCAGGCCGGCAAGTACGAGGTGCTGATCGTGCCCGCCGAGGCCAACCTCACGGGCTTCCTGCAGAACCAGTTCGGACTGCTGACGAAGAAGACCCAGCGCTGGAACGCGATGGCGCTCGAGACGCTCTCGGTCACCATCCACTGTTCCGAGGAGGGCCTGCGCGAGGACGAGGGCCTGCACGGGCACCTCGGCTTCAACCTCGCCATCAACCTGTTCGACGGCTTCAAGCACTACAGCTACGACACGCCGATCTGGCTGCGCGAGGGCCTCGCGCACATGGTCGAGCGCGAGATCGGGCCGCGCTTCAACTCCTTCGACTCGGCGGAGGGCGGCATCGCCCAGACGACGCGCAAGGAGAAGTGGGAGCCCGAGGTGCGCAAGCTCGTCGTCGGCGAGAAGGCTCCGCGCATGGCCGAGCTGATGAGCATGAAGGAGTACTCGGACCTGACCCTCGATCGCCACTACGCGACATGGTCGATGGTCCAGTACCTCGTGAAGCACAAGCCCGCCGAGTTCGCCAAGTTCTGCGGCGCCCTCAAGGGCCGCCTGAACGCCCAGCGCATCCCCGACGGCTCGAACATGCCCGAGGTGCACCGCGAGCTCTTCAAGGAGCACCTCGGGCTCTCCTACGCCGAGTTCGACAGGGCTTGGGCGGAGTGGGTGCTCGCGACCTACGGGGCCCAGTAGGCCCGCTTCCTGAGCCCTCGGGGTGGGCTCGGGGCCCCGCTGTCGGGTCCCCCGTCGTCAGATCTTCGGGGCCCGCGGCCGATAAGCCCGCCACGCCCCCCTGCGGACGCTACCTCGGGCATACTATTCCGTGCTCGTGAGAGTTGGCGGCCCCGCACGGACGCCCGCTCGCTGGGCCGGCCCGAGAGCCCCATGATCCACCGTCGCCGCAAGGTCGTGCTGTTCCTCCCCCACCGGGCCGACCCGACCCGTGGGGAGATCTTCAGCGCCGACCTCCTGCCGCTCGAGCTGCTGCAGATCGCGATCGGGCCCGTGGCCAACGGCTGCGAGGTGATCCTGATCGACGCGATGATCGAGCCCAAGTACCTCGAGCGCGTGCTCGAGGCCTGCGACGGCGCGCTGTGCTTCGCGAGCTCGTGCATCCTGGGGTACCAGGTCTACGACGGCTATGTGGTCGCCAAGGCCGTGCGCGAGCGCTACCCCAACCTCCCGATCATCTGGGGCGGCTGGTTCCCGAGCGTCATCCCTGAGCTGTACTTCGAGCATGGGATCGCGGACGCAGTCGGCATCGGGCAGGGTGAGCTCACCTTCGACGAGGTGGTGCGCGCGCTCGACGCGGGCGAGCCGCTCGACTCCGTGCCCGGACTCGCGCTGTGGCGCGACGGGCGCGTGGTCTACACCGACCACCGCGAGGTCGTCGGCTTCGACAAGTTCGGGAAGGTGCCGTGGCACCTGCTCGAGTACGAGCGCTACGCCGAGCTGCAGACCAAGCCCACGCGCATGAAGGTGCGCCACCGCTTCCCGCTGCCGGGCAAGTGGACGCCCGACAACCCGCCGCGCGCCTTCAGCCACTTCTCGAGCTTCGGTTGCCCCGAGCCCTGCACATTCTGCTGCTCGCCGCTCATCACCGGCAAGCGCTACAAGGCCATCTCCGGCGAGGCGCTGGCCGAGGAGATCGCCGAGCTGCAGCAGCGCTTCAAGTTCGATGTGCTGCGCTTCCAAGACGCGAACTGGGGCGTGGCCGAGAAACGCACCAAGGCCTTCTGCGAGAAGCTGATCGAGCTCAAAGTGCCGATCCACTGGAACGGCACGATCGAGATCGAGACCATCGCGCGCTACAAGCAGGAGACGCTCGACTTGCTGCGCGATTCGCGCTGCCACCTCCTGTGGCTCGGCGCCGAGACCGGCACCGCGCAAATGCAGGAGCGCATCAAGAAGGAAATCAAGCTCTCCAACATTCCGTACGCGATTGGCGAGCTCTACCGCCGCGGCATCACGCCCGGGACATTCTGGATCATCGGCTACCCCGGCGAGACGCCCGAGTCGATGCGCGAGACGCTGCGCGTCGCCGCCGGCGTGAAGTACCTCTTCCCCTCCGCCGGCTCCGAGGTCTATCCGTTCCGCCCGATCCCAGGCACGGAGGACTTCGAGACCGCCAAGAAGCTCGGCTATGTGCCGCCGAAGGACTTCCACGAGTGGGGCAAGTGCTTCGAGTACAAGTACAACTCGCACAACACGCCGCTCCCCGACGATGTGCGCGAGACTTGGCGCCTCTACAACAACACCAGCGCCATCTACGACCGCAAAATCCACGAGGGCCCCAAGTGGATGCGCGCGACCCTCGCGCAAGTCGCCCGCTGGCGTCTCAAGAACCAGCGCTACGGCTTCCCCCTCGAGCAGAAGCTGTTCGACATCTATGTCCGCGCCACCGGCCAGCTCGACCCCGGCGCGAAGGACTATGTGCCGGCCGTCGACGCGTGACGCGCTGCGGCGGCTGGGAGGCCGGAGGGAGCTTTTTTCTGGGCGGGCCGTGACGGGCTGGCCACGGGCAGGGGTGAGCCGAGCGGGCGGTGGCGAAGGGCGCGTAGGATAGGGGCGCCGAGGCGCTGGCTGGGACCATGAGCGAGATCGTCATCATCGGTGGGTGTGGGCATGTCGGGCTGCCGCTCGGGCTCGCGCTCGCGCGGGCGGGGCATCGGGTGGTCGGGCTCGACATCGATCCGACGAAAGTCGCGGAGACGAACGCGGGGCGCATGCCGTTCGCGGACAAGGGCGCGGACGAGCTCCTGCCGAAGGTGCTCGCCGCTGGCTCGTTCCGCTGCACGAGCGACAAGGGCTGCCTCGAGCGCGCACAGATCGTCATCACGGTCATCGGCACGCCGCTCGACGAGCACCTGAATCCGCGCTTCGAGGTCTACGACGACTTGATCGCGGCCGACCGCACGTTCCTGCGCAAGGGACAGCTGCTCGTGCTGCGCAGCACGGTCTACCCGGGGACGACGGAGCGCCTCGCGGCGGCGCTCGCGCGCGAGCAGATCGAGGTCGATGTGGCGTTCTGCCCGGAGCGCGTGGCGGAGGGCGTGGCGCTCGAGGAGATCGCGACCCTGCCGCAGATCGTGTCGGGCACGAGCGCGCGGGCGCGGGCGCGCGCGGCGGAGCTGTTCCGCACGCTGACGCCCGACGTGATCGAGATGGAGCCGCGCGCGGCGGAGCTCACCAAGCTCTTCAACAACACATGGCGCTACATCCAGTTCGCCACCGCCAACCAGTTCTTCATGATCGCGAACGAGCACGGGCTCGACTTCTACGAGATACATCGCGCGATGACCGAGAAGTACCCGCGCGCCAAGGCCTTCCCGAAGGCCGGCTTCGCCGCGGGCCCGTGCCTCTTCAAGGACACGATGCAGATCGCGTCGTTCCACGAAAATGCCTTCTTCCTCGGGCATTCCGCGATGCTCGTCAACGAAGGGCTGCCGAACTACCTCGTGCGCCGCGCGCTGCTGCGCTGGCCGCTGCGCGAGCTCACCGTCGGCATCCTCGGCATGGCGTTCAAGGGCGACAGCGACGATCCGCGCGAGTCGCTCGCGTACAAGCTCAAGAAGACCCTCGAGCGCGAGTGCCGCGCAGTCGTGTGCAGCGATCCGTTCGTCGCCGACGAGCGCTTCGTCTCCTTCGACGCTGCCGTCGAGCGCTGCGACCTGCTCTTCATCGGCACGCCGCACACCGCGTACCGCAGGGCCGACTTCAAGGGCAAGACGGTCATCGACATCTGGAACATCACCAAGGTCGGAATCTCCGTCGTATGAAGGTCCTCGTCACAGGCTCGAACGGCTTCATCTGCGGCTACCTCGTCGAAGAGCTGCTCGCCCAAGGTCACGAAGTCGTCGGCCTCGACAACTTCTCGAAGTACGGCCGCGTCGCGAAGAGCTACGACCGCCACCCGCGCTTTTGCCTCGTCGAGGGCGACGCGAAGGATGTCGCGCTGCTCACGCGCCTGCTGGCCGACTGCGATCACTTCGTCGCGGCCGCGGCGATGATCGGCGGCATCTCGTACTTCCACACCTACGCCTACGACCTGATCGCCGAGAACGAGCGCATCATCGCCGGCGCGTACGACTCCGCGATCGCCTCGCGCAAGGCCGGCGGACGCCTGCAAAAAGTCACGCTGCTCTCGTCGTCGATGGTGTACGAGAACGCCACCGTGTTCCCGACGCCGGAAGGCGAGCAACTGCGCTGTCCCCCGCCGTTTTCGACCTACGGCTTCCAGAAGCTCGCCTGCGAGTACTTCGCCAAGGGCGCGCGCGAGCAGTACGACCTGCCGACCACGATCGTGCGGCCGTTCAACTGCGTCGGAATCGGCGAGAGCCGCGCGCTCGGCGAGCACGAGGTGATGAGCGGCAATGTCAAGCTCGCGCTGAGCCATGTCGTGCCCGACATCGCGCAGAAAGTGCTGCGCGGGCAGGATCCGCTGCACATCCTCGGCGACGGCCAGCAGGTGCGCTGCTATACATACGGCGGCGATGTCGCGCGCGGCATCCGAGTGTGCATGGAGCACCCTGCGGCGCTCAACGAGGACTTCAATGTCTCGACCCCGCGCGCGACGACCGTGCTCGAGCTCGCGGAGATGATCTGGAAGAAGGTCCACGGTGGCGCAAGGCCGTTGCGCTTCGTGAGCGACCCCGGCTTCGCGCACGATGTGCAGCACCGCGTGCCCAACACCGACAAGGCGAAGCGCCTGCTCGGCTTCGAAGCCGCGACGCCGCTCGAAGATGTGCTCGACGAGGTCGTCCCGTGGATCCGCGAGGCGATCGCGGCCGGGACGATCTGAGTCAACGCCGCTCGGCAGCGCGTCCCGGGAATTCTATCGCACGCGCGCGCTAGAATCGCGGCTCGCGGCCGCTGTGTCCCTGTCCCCCACTGCACCGCGCGCACGCCCCCGACGATGCAATCCGCACCCACGACCCTGAGTCTGGTGACGCAGTCGCCGACCTCCGCCGCATTCGAGGCGAATGGAGTCAGTTGTGTCCGCTCGGCGCGCATCGAGGCACCACAGGGACTCGGCGCCGCGAAGCTGCGCATCGCGCTCGTGGGTCTGGCGGCCCCCCTCGCGCCGTTCGAGGCGGCGATCGAGTCGCTGCCGGCGGGCGGAGTGCTGTCCGTCGATCTCTCGCGCTTTTGCCTGCCGCTCTCGCTGCTGACGGGACACACCGAGCGCACGCATGTCGAGGTCGAGGCGACGCTCGTCGACTTGCAGGACAATCCGCTCGCGCGTGCGACACAGCGCATCGAAGTGCTGCCGCGCACGCACTGGTACGGGAACGCGGGAGCATGGGAGACGATCGCTGCGTTTGTCGCGCCGAATGCGCTGGTCGTGTCGGAGTTCCTCACCGACGCTGCGAGCCGACTCGAGCGACGCACGGGCAGCAACGCGCTCGACGGCTATCAGTCGGGCAGTCCCGAACGCGTGCAGCGGATCGCCGAGGCGTGCTGCGAGGCGCTCGCGGCGCGGATCAGCAACTACGCGAGCGGAGCCGTGCGTTTCGACGAGCGCGGACAGCGCCTGCGCACGATCACCGAGGTCGCTGCCGAGCGCATGGGCAACTGCGTCGACATGGCGTGCGCCGCGGCCGCGCTGCTCGAGCGCGCGGACTTGCATGTGGTGCTCGTCATCGGCGCTGGCCACGCCGCGCTCGGCTTCTTCGTCGAGGACGAGCACTTCGCGGAGCCCTATCACCTCGGCAAGTCACGCGTGAAGAACCGCGTCGACCTGGGCGAGGTGCGGATTCTCGATGCGACGATCTTCACCGGTGGCGAGGGTTCGTTCGCCGCTGCGCTGGAGGCAGGCGAGGGCTGGCTCGCGGGCCTCGCGGAGGACGCGACACACATCGTCGACCTGCGCGCCGCGCGATTGGCGGGCGTGCACCCCGTGACCGAGAGCCTTGAGCTACGCGGGATCGGAGAGCGGCTCGTGCGCGAAGTGCACTCGCAGGCCTGGACTCCGCGCGGACCGGTGCAGGTCAGCGCGGCGACGCGCGCCGATCGCTCTCGTCCCGAGCGCAACCTCGAGCGCTGGATGAAGCGTCTGCTCGACCTGACGCTGCGCAATCGCTTGCTCAACGATCGTTGGGACAAGACCGGCGTGCCGCTGCTCTTTGAGGGCGACGATGCGCTCGGGGCGCTCGAGAATTACCTGTGGGACGAGCGCAAGCTGCAGCTAGTCGCATGTCCGCCACTGGTGGAGTCGCAGGGAGGCGAGGAGACGAGAGCGCAACTCAAGCATGGCTGGCTGACGACGCGCGTCCCCGAGCTCGCGCTCTACGAACGCGCCACCAAGCTCGCGCGCGAAGGCCGCTCGGCGCTCGAAGAGACGGGCGCCCGCTCGCTGTATGTTGCGATCGGATTCCTGCAGTTTTCCGTCGATGGCCGCAGTGGCACGTTTCTCGCTCCGCTGATGCTCGTGCCCGTCGAGCTCGAGCGCGTCTCGCGGCGCGAGGGCTATCGCGTCGTGCCGCTGCGCGAAGAGACGATCACCAATGCCGCGCTGGCCGAGTACATGCGTCAGGTCCACGGTGTCGAGCTCCAGCTGGAAGCCGAGCTTCCCGAGGACGAGCAGGGCGTCGATGTGGTCCAGTTCCTCGCTCGCGTCAGAACCGCGGTGCGCGATGTCCGCGGCTGCACGGTGCGCCCGCTCGCGAAGCTCGGAACATGGCAGTTCCGCAAGCTGCCTCTCGTGCATGAGATGCGCCACCGCGGCGCGGACCTGATCGCACATCCGCTCGTGTCCACGCTGCTCGGCGTCCCGTCCCTCGATGTCGCGCGGCGCACACTGCCGCTGCCCAAGGACATCGAGGGCGCGATGCAGCGTCGCGATGTGCGCCTGCCCCTGCCCGCGGACAGTTCGCAGCTCGCCGCGATCGCGGCGGCGATGGGCGATGCGACATTCGTGTTGCAGGGTCCGCCGGGCACCGGCAAGAGCCAGACCATCACCAACCTGCTGTGCGAGTCGATCGCGCGCGGCAAGCGCGTGCTGTTTCTCGCGGAGAAGAGCGCCGCCCTCGATGTCGTGGCCAAGCGCCTCGCGCGCGCCGGACTCGGGGCCTACGCGCTGAACCTGCACCCGAGCGAAGCGACGCGCACGCGCTTCCTCGCGCAAGTGAAGGACGGGCTCGCGATCCTGTCGGGCCGCGCCGCGAACGGCGCGCGGCGTTTTCCGGAGAAGGGGGAGGCTCTCGACGGCGCCTGCGCGAGCCTCGCACGCGTGAAGGAGCTGCTCCACGATGCGCAGGAGGGCGAGGTGACGCTCCACGAAGCCATCGATCTCGCGATCGCGGCTCGAGTGGAGCTTGGGGGCGCGAGCCCGCGGCTCGACGGTGTGCTCGGAGTGCCGCTGCGTCGCCTCGGGCTGGCCGCGCTCGCCGAGCGCGCTCGCACGCTCGGGCTTGCCGCCGAGCAGTGCAGTCCGGAGCTTGCCGCCGCGCTCCAAGACTTCCGACCGACACGCGCGCTGCGCGACGAGGAAGTTCGCGATGGAGCCCGTGCGCTCGGCGAGCTCGATGGCGCGCTTGCGCAGGTGGAGCAGATCGCCACCGGGCTGGCCCAGGCGCTCGGAGCTCCGCCGCCGCTCGATGTTGCCGCGGCGAATCGTCTCGCGATGCTCGCGCGCTTCTTGTGCGACGAGAGCGCGGCCAGTGCCGGCGTGGCTGGGGCGCTCGGCGCGAGCTCGCCCGCAGTCGAATTCGATGCGCTCGAGCGAGCGCTGGCGCTCGAGGAAGCGGCGCAACAGGCTCGTCGGTCGCTCGACGCAGCGTGGGAATTCACCGCGCTGTCCCTGCCGCTCGCCGCGCTGCAGCAGACCCTGCGCGTCGCACGCGAGCAGTTCTTTGTGTTCGCATGGTTCTCGCGACGCCGCGTGCGCAAGGAACTCATCCCCCACGCGCGGATTTCGCCTGCGAAGGATGGCGCGGGTCTCGAGGCCGCCGTCGGCGCGCTTCTGGCGACGAAGGCGGCACTCGACGCGCTCCCGCCCCACGAGCAGGCGCTCTCGAAGCTGCGTGGACGAGCGGAGCGCATCGATGTCGAAGCGGCGCGGCGGCGGCTCGCGGCGGCGCGCGAAGTGTACGCCGTGCTGCGCGAGCAGGATCCGCACCTGTTGAACGCCGTGGGTTCGCGCACGGCGAATCTCGTCGGTTCCGCGCTGGTCGCGTCCCGCCTGCGCTCGCTGGAAGCGCCGCTGCAGGCGCTCGAGGAGCGGCGCGCGAGCGCTGCAAGGCTGCTGGCCTTGGCGCCCGAGAGCACAGCGACCGCATTCCGCGACGAGCGAGCGCGCATCGGCCGGTGGATCGCGAAGCAGCCGGACTGGGACATCTGGAGCGCGTACTGCGTCGAGCGCGGGCTCGCGCTCCGGCTCGGCCTCGAGCCCATCGCGCAGGCGCTGGAGCAGGGACGACTCGCGCCACGCAGCGCGGAAGTCGCGACACGGGCCAGTGCGCTACAAGGCTGGATCGAGAGCCGGCTGCGGCGCGAGCTCGAACTCGGCAACTGCAGCGGTGGCCGAGTCGCCGAGCTGCGGCGCGCGCTCCACGCCTGCATGAGGGACTACTTCGATGGGGCCAGCGACGCGATTGACTGCGTCGCCCGCGATCGTGCCAAGGCGTTCTTCGACGACGACACCCGCGAACATCGCGAAGCTGTGCGGACGCTCGCGGATCTCAAGAGTCGCCAGACCATGCGGCGCACCATTCGTCGCGTGATGGGCGAGACGGGCCCCGCGCTTCTCGCGCTCAAGCCCGTCGTACTCGCCAGCCCGCTTTCCGCGGCGCAGTTCCTGCCGCCGGACTTCCCGAAGTTCGATCTCGTCGTGATCGACGAGGCCTCGCAGGTTCCGGTGTGGGACGCGGCCTGTGCGCTCTCGCGCGGCCGCCATGCCGTCGTCGTCGGCGACTCGAAGCAACTTCCGCCGACCTCGTTCTTCGACGCGCGCTCCAGCGAAGACTCAGAGGAGGAACTCGAGGAAGGCGAGCAGCACGAGAGCGTGCTCGACGGTTGCTCCGGCGCTGGGATCCCCGAACTCTCGCTCCTGTGGCACTACCGCTCGCGCGACGAGCGCCTGATCGAATTCGCGAACCGACGCTCGTACGGCGGCGCGCTGCAGACATTCCCGGCCCCTGCGCGCGCGCATCCCGACCTAGGTGTCGAGTTCCGTCTCGTGAAAGGCGTCTACGACCGCGCGGGCACGGCGACCAACGAGCTCGAGGCGCGCGCGGTCGTGGAAGAAGCGCTGCGAAGGCTGCGCAGCGACGCGGACATTCCCGCCAACCGCTCCATCGGCATCGTCACATTCAGCGTGGCTCAACAGAAGCTCGTCGCGGACCTGCTCGATCTTGCGCTCGACGCGGACGAAACGGCGCGGAAGAACCGCGAGAAGGCCGCGCAGCAAGGCGAGGACCTGTTCGTCAAGAACCTCGAGAGCGTGCAGGGCGACGAGCGCGCCACGATGCTCTTCTCCATCGGCTACGGGCCAGACGCCTCCGGTCGCATCCACCACAACTTCGGGCCGCTCGGCACATCCGGCGGCGAGCGGCGCCTCAATGTCGCGATCACGCGTGCGAAGGAGAAGGTCGTCGTGTTCTCCTCGATGCGCGCTTCGCAGCTGGATCCCGCGCGGTGTCGAGCGCGCGGCGTGCAGGACCTGCGGAGCTATCTCGAGTACGCGGAGCTGGGCGTCGTGCCGTCGACCTCGAGCGAGGGCGGGACGCGACGCGAAATCGCCGTTTCCGCGCTCGAACGCGAACTCGCCGAAGCGTTGCGCGCGCGTGGCTGGCAGGTCGACACGCATGTGGGTCGCTCGCGCGACTACCGCATCTCGCTCGCGTTGGCCGACGCGCGCGCACCCGAGCGTTGGCTCCTCGGAGTCGAACTCGACGGCGCGCATTGGGCGCTCGCTCCGACCACTCTCGATCGCGAGGCCGTGCGCGGCTCCGTGCTCGCGGCCTTGGGCTGGACGATCCTGCCCGTCTCGACTCTGGACTGCTGGCGCGACCTGCCGCGCGTCGTCGAGGCGCTCGACGCTGCCGCACGCAGCGCGCGCGACATCAGAAAGTGACGAGCAGGTTGAGCGACAGCGCGTGGTTCATGCGATCGTCGCCCGGCTTCGAGATCCACTGGTTCAGGTAGCCGCCCTCGAACGCGATCGTGCGCGCCTCGTCGAGGAACCAACCGAGCCCGACAAACGCGCGGTTCTGGCGCAGCCCGGTGTTCTGGCCAAAGTCCGTGTCGTTGAGCTCGTAGAAGACCTCATCCCAGGCGCTCAGATAACGCTTGCCGTCCGCGCTCATCGACCGCGTGTACTTGGCGAACTGGCGGAAGCGCCAGCCGGTGTCATCGGCGTCCTCCACATAGCGCTGCTCGAGCCGCGAGCGCAGCTGCAGCTTGTAGTCGCCCTCGATCGGCACATTCCACACGAGCTGCTGCCAGATGCGGTTCTCCGTAGTGTTGTCGCCGCTCTTCGGATGCGTTCCGATCAGGGCATAGCCGGCGAAGACGGTCACCCGTTCGGTCAGCGCATAGCCGATGCCCGGTCGCACGATCGTCGTGTCGAGCTGCTCGCCCTCGTCACGCCAGCGCCCCTGCGCGTCGAACCACCAGCGCATGTTCTTCCAGTCGGGATCGATGCCAGCGAGGTCGCCCTGCGCGAGGAACATCTCCCACAGCGCGCCATCGTGGTCCAACTGGGCCGATGCGGTGGAAGAGAGGAGCCCGAGACCGGCGACACCGGCGAGCAGCAACGAGGGGATGTTCTTCATGGATTTCATATTGCGGTCGATGTCCGGGCCGTGCGAGCGTGGATTCCGCGTGGTGAAGGAAATGACATGCTTACGGGCTTCCAGCTTCTAGAATCGCCGTGATGAAGCTGGCTGCGTTCCTCTCGCTCTTCGCGGTGCTCGCGGCGTGCGCAGAATCGGATTCCGGCTCGGCGGGCGGGCTGCACACCAAGGCGCTGGGTGCGCGCTTCGAGCTTGCAGCGCGTGCGCCGGCCTCGCCGCAAGCAGAAGACCGCGCCTTGTCCGCTGCATGGCGCGACTTGATCGGATCGGAACCCGCGCTCGAGCTCCCGGTGCAGTTCTCACTGGAGAGCAGGCCGACGCGCCTCTTGCAGCCGGGGTGGACGATGAGCGGGGTCGCGCGCTCGCCCGGCACCGGTGGCAAGCTGGCGCTCGAGTACGGAGTGCTCGAGAAGCGCGACGGTGCCGCGACTGCGGCCTTGGAACTGCGCGCGCGCCTCGAAGGCGGTCGCGAAGTGCAGCAGCGCATCGAGCTCGACTTCGCGCCGCGCTGGCACACGCTGCTCGTGGACCTCGGGGCTGCGAGCGGCGAGGCGGTCGAGCTCACGCTCTCGATCGCGGAGCCCTTGCAGGGCTATGTGCTCGTCGGGCTGCCTGCGCCGCGCATGCATGTGCCGGAAGCCGCGCCGCGCACCGTGCTCCTGATCACCTCCGACACGCATCGCGGCGACCATGTCGAGGGCTTGCCGCGCAGCGTCGCGATCGAGACGCCCGCGCTGCACGCGATCGGCGCGCGCGGCGTGACCTTCACGGATTGCTGGTCGACGATCAACATCACCGTTCCGTCGCATGTCGCGATCCTCGCGGGCCTGCATCCGCGCGACAGCGGCATCACCGACAACCAAACGATGTTCGCGGACGATCCCGTCGTGCTGGCCGAGCACTTCCGCGACGCAGGCTGGCACACCTTCGCTACGACGAGCCTCAACCTGCTCACGCCCGGGCACTCTGGCCTCGGACAGGGCTTCGAGCGCATGATCGCGCCGCAAGCGACGCGCCCGTCGAAGAAGACGGTCGATGCGGCGCTGCGGCTGCTCGACGAGGCGCGCGATCGCTCCGTGTTCGCGTGGGTGCATGTATTCGACGCGCACGGGCCCTACGAGCCGCCGCCGCCTTTCGATACGCGCTTCTATCCTGCTGGCAGAGATCCGCGCTCGACAGCGATCGAGCCGGAGCCCGGGATGCGCGTGCCGCCGAACTTGCCGGGTGTGCGCGATGCGGACTACATCCGCGCGCTCTACTGCGGCGAGATCGCGAGCCAAGAGCAGCAGCTGTTGCGGCTGCTCGAGCATCCCCGCGTGAGAGAGGGCATCGTCGCGCTGACAGGCGACCACGGCGAGGTGCTCGGTCGCCACGGCATCTGGTGGGCCCACAAGGACATCTATCCCGACACGCTGCATGTGCCGCTGGCGATCGCATGGCCCGACGCGCCCGCTGGCACCCGCTTCGACGGCCCCGTGCAGAACTCGGACCTCGGGCGCACGCTGCTCGATCTCGCTGGGCTCGAGCGCGCGCAGTTCCCGGGTCGCAGTCTCGCGCGGCTCGAGCCCGTCAACACTCCACGCTTCGCACTCTCGGGCGCGCGCACGGCCGCGTCGATCACAGCCGATGGCTGGCACCTCGTGCTCCAGCTCGCGCTGAGCGACGAACCCGAGCAGAAGACGCACCGTGAGCTGCACCAGTTCGAGTTGTTCCACCTCACCGAGGACCCGGGCTGCGAGCGCGACCTTGCAGAGAGCGAGCCCCAGCGCGCGAAGGAGCTGCACGCCCGTCTCACGCAGTGGCTCGCGGGCTGGAAGGGCGAGCGCTTCGCGGCATTCAAGCGCACCGATGCCGCCACGGTCGCGAACCTCGCGCAGTTGGGCTATGCATCGAACACGGAAGCCGTCGACGCCGACGCGGCGCTCTTCGATCCCAAGTGCGCCTGCGAGTGGTGCCAGCGAGTGCGCTGAGCGATGAAGAAGACGACTTACAAGGAACTGTCAGCGTTGCTCGCGATCGTGGCGCTCGCGTTCGCCTTGCGTGTGCGCGGGCTGCACCACCAGTTGCCTCACTGGACCTATCTCGATGGTTATGTCGAGCTCGTGCAAACCCAACACCTGCGCGCGCCCGATTCGGTGAAGTGGCCCGACATGAACCTCGGCTACTACCCGTACCTGACCTCCTCGGTGGCCGCAGTGTTGCCCCGAATACCCGCGGACCACGGCAACAGCGGTGCGCTCGGTGCGGCGCTCGGATCCGCGCGCGAGCCGTGGGTGCGTATCCGTGTCGCGGCCATGCTGCTGTCCTTGGGCGCTGTTGTCGGCGCATGGGCGCTCGCGCGGCGCTTCGTGTCCGCGCCCTTCGCACTGCTCGCAGCAACGCTGGTCGCAACCAGTCTCGTGCACATCACCTACTCGTCGGAGCAGCGGCCCCACGGTCCGGCATCGGGCATGGTGGCGCTCGCTCTGTGGGCGCTCGTCGCGTGGCGCGAGCGGAGCAGCGCTCGCAGCGGGATCGTGGCCGCCCTCGCCGTCACGCTCGCGATCGCGGCGTTGCAGAGCAGCTTCGCGCTCCTCGTGCCCGCTGTTGTCGCGTGGTGGCTGCGCGAACGCCGCGGGAGCGTGACAAGCGAGCTCGGCCTCGGGCTCGCGTGGCTGACGATCCTCGCGATCGGCATTCGTCTGGCCTACCCGTTCCACTTCGACGATCGCGCCGGGGCGGCAGGCGAGTACGACACGGGGGCCGAGACGATGTGGATGGGAGGTCACGCGCTCTACACGGAGCGTTTTCACGCGCGCGGCTTCGGCGTGATGCTCAACACCTTCCTCGGCTTCGATCCGTGGCTGCTCGCGCTTTCAGCTCTCGGCGCGCTCATGCTGGGCATCGCGCTCGTGCGTCGGCGGGTCGATCGAGACGTCGAGATGCGCTTTGCTGCGTGGATCGTCCTTGGGTATGCCGTGCCGTTCGTGCTCGTGTTCGGCGTGTACGACATGACCTACGACCGCTTTGTGCTCCCGCTCGTTCCGCTGCTCGCGCTACTGGTCGCGTGGGCCGCACAGCGTGCCTGGAACGCCCTCGGCGAGACTAGGCGTGGATCCGCGAGTGGCGCCTTGCTCGCGCTCTTCGTGCTGGCTCCCCCACTGGCGGCCGCATGGCATCTGGGAACGCTGCGCGAGCGCGAGGACACCTTCGAGAGCGCGGCGCGCTGGCTGGAGCAGAACGCGAAGCCGGAGGAGGATCGCATCCTCTTGCTGCAGAACATCGACCTGCCGCTCGCCTACTCGCGCGATTCCCTCGCGGCACTCAACGACTCTCAGACGCTCTTTTGGACCTCATTCCAGCGCACGCTGCCATCCGAGCTGCACTCCAGCGAGTCGTTCCACATCGCCCGCCCGCCGCGGAAGAGCGACGAGGAGGAAGCCGACGCCGAGTACTTGACGCCGCGCCGGCTGCGCGAGAGCGGGTTTCGCTATGTCGTCTCGATGCCTCCGCGCCGCGGTGGCGTGAACGATGCCGAGACCGTCGAGTCGCTCAAGGCCCTGCGCAAGGGACTGCAGAAGGTCGCTACCTTCGCGCCGGCGGGCGAGGACGAGCGTCGCGCGCGCGCTCCCGACTTCGGGTTCGGTGTCACCGAGAGCTCGACGCTGTGGAACCTGCTCTCGATCCGCGCGTTCGGACCACGCATCGAGATCTTCGAGCTTTGAGAGCGCCCCGCAGCGAGTTGCAGGGCTGCTAGACTCCAAGGTGTCGCGATGATGTCGCTCCGCTCCCAGCTGCTCGCGCTCCTCTGCATCCTCGCCGCCGCCTTCGCGCTGCGCTTGCGCGGGCTGAACCACCAGGTTCCGCAGTGGACATACTGGGACGGCTATGTCTTGAAGAGCCAAACGGAGTACCTGCGCGGCGAGCTCACACCCGACGGGCCCGACCGCACGCTGGGCTACTACCCCTACCTCTGTGCGAGCGTCGCGGCGCGCCTGCCGGCGATCCAGCTCGAGCGCGACGGCGACGAGACTGCGCTGCTCGCGCAGGCGCGCGCTCCGTGGATGCGTCCGCGGCTCGCGTCGCTCGCGCTGTCCTTGTTCGCGGTGGTCGGTGCATGGGGCATCGCGCGGCGCTTCACTCGTCCGGGCTTCGCGTTGCTCGCGGCGGCACTCACGGCAACGAGCCTGCTGCACATCACATACTCCACGGCGCAGCGCCCGCACGGAGCCGCATCGGGCATGGCCGCTCTCGGAGTCTGGGCAGCGCTCTACCTGCGGAGTTCCGGCGGCTGGCGTGGCACGCTGGTCGCGGCCGCTGGCGCTGCGCTGGCGATCTCCGCGCTCCAGAGCGGTTTTGCCGTGCTCGTCTCCTGTGCGCTGGCGTGGTGGCTGCGCAAGGAGCGCGGGCCGCTCGGTCGCGACTTGCTCGCGCTGCTCGCCGCGGCCGTGATTCTGCTCGTCGCGCTGCGGATCGCGTACCCGTTCCACTTCGACGATCGAGCGGGTGGCGGTACCGCGATGGAGAGCGATGGACGCACTCTCACGCTCGCGGGTCACACCGTCCACCTCTCGAAGCTCACGGGGCGCGGCTTCTGGATCCTCGGCGGCTCGTTCGCACTGTTCGATCCGGTGCTCACGCTGCTCGCTGCGCTGGCAGTGCTCCTCGGGTTCGTGGGTGCCTTCCGCGCGCGCAGCGACGCGGAGCGCGAGCGACGAAGCGACCTGTGGGTCGTACTCGGCTACGCGCTCCCCTATCTCGCGGTGTTCGGCACCTACGACCTGACCTTCGAGCGCTTCGGCTTGCCGCTGGTCCCGCTGCTCGCTGTCGCGGCCGCCTGCGCATGCCAGCGCTGCGTCGATTTCGCGCCCAAGCTGCTCTCGGGTGGAGTCGTGCGAGCGGCGGGCGCAGGGCTCGTGCTCGCGCTCCCTGCCGCTGCCGCATGGAAGCTCGGCAGCCTGCGCTCCGAGCCGGACACCTACGAGCTCGCCGCGCGCTGGCTCGAAGAGCGCGCGCT